>Ga0207059_1057_pt1 | contig 22441 bp, 16 predicted proteins | sample Alteio_BWMinCont_32_FD_153273 | JGI IMG/M metagenome (GOLD analysis project Ga0207059, IMG submission 153273) | Enriched cells from forest soil in Barre Woods Harvard Forest LTER site, Petersham, Massachusetts, United States -... | ecosystem: Environmental > Terrestrial > Soil > Temperate forest >...
CCATTTCCACCAGCAATTACCGCACTTTGAGCAACATTTTCACCTGGATCAGTAAAGACGCCGTTATTATTATAATCAATATAAATCTTGACAACTCTTGAATTAGTTGATGCATCGCAGCTACTAAGCTTGATAGTAAAAGGTAATGGTTGATTGGGCTGTATTTGTACGGTAAGATTTGTATAGTCTGTGTATTTAGTACAACCGGCTGGATTTGCATTTTTGATATTACTAATATTCACACTGTCGATACGTGTTCCTGCACTGCTTGTAGCGGCTGATGCACAATAAGCCTGGCCGCCAACACCACTAACCAATAATGAATATGCCTGTTGGCCACGGCTAAGTACTCCTTTATGAGTTACTTTAATCGTATAGGTATGACCGGGGACTGCATTATTGATAACTATTTTTTCTACATTATTGACACTGTCATCACCCAAAGTAGCTGCGTTAGCCGGATGTTTGCCGTCCAAGGTCCATGGTAAAAATGTTGTTCCCCCATCGGTTATCCTGAGATCAAGATCATTGACGAGTTTTCTTGCCGGGTTATTTACAATATTTGAAAGATCAACAAAACCTTTTGGGTCAGTCCAGCAAATAGTAGCAACAAGAGGGCCCTTTCCGGAAGCAACTACGGGTAGTGTAAATGAACCACCATTAAGAAGATTATTTTCATCGATCAACTGATCAGTATTAGCAGATGTAATTACCGATGCTGCTTTCTGAATATTAATGAGCCCCCAACCAAACTGAAAATCCGGTCCAGGTGAAGGCCCTGCCTCATCAGCAGTATGAATGATAAGCCCTCTCAGGGTTGCAGACCGCATAAAACTGCCAGCATGAAGTTTTGCATAATATTCCTGTAAAAGAAGTGAGGAACCCGCTGCTGCAGGAGAAGACATAGATGTGCCGCTGAAAATAGCATAAGCGTTATCTGAAGTGCCGACGCATGAAAGCACATTTATGCCATCAGCTACCACATCAGGTTTGATGCGGCCATCATCGGTTGGTCCCCAACTGCTAAAACTGGCAAGCACCACATCTGACGGTTGCGTATAACCGCTGGGAATAGGATTTACAGCACCTACCGTTAAAATATTTTTAGATACTCCGTATGTTGGGATAATATCATAACCATCATTACTGCTGATGCCCGCCGGCCTGTTTCCTGAACTTACCATTATACCGCTTGCATTGTAGCGCCAATAAGGCTGACCAACTGCCGGGCCATTAACATCACGGTTATTCCCAGCCGATTTTACGATCAGGTAAAATGGGGCATTGTATGCAATGGAATCCCATACCTCGGCTTCAGTCGAATAGTAACCGAATTTATAATCCACAGTATCGCCTGCGTTTCCCCAAAATTCCCATCGGTTTGGGGTAACATCGGTATTAAAATTCCATCCTGCAATTGTTCCGTATGAATGATTTGATAATAATAAATTAGGAGATTCTGTAAGCATCTCCGACAAATGATTATTGAAGTCATAAGCAAGGAGCTGCTGTTCACCGTATGCCATTCCTTTGGCAGCGGGGTTTACACCGGACGCGATCATTGTTCCCGAAACATGGGTCGAATGATCCGATATCGTATTAGCATTATCTTTTTGAATTACTCTTCCTGTCAACTCAACGTGGGTAGGCCTTGGCTTAGCTTCATCCCAAATAGCAATTTTTCCTTTTACGCTATTGGATGAACCGTTTAAACTCAAGCCCGTGCTGCCGCCCGGCCAAAGCAGGTTGGTTTTGATGGTTGCTGCAGAAATAATATTGTCATTTACGGCTACATATAGCGGATAGCCTTTAGGGTCGATCCCTACCAACAAAGCTCTATGGCCTTGCTTATTGGTAAAAGTCATCGGCCATCCCTTCTGTTTGGATAGGGTTAACAGTTTTCTATACGTGTCTTTTTCCTGCGAACTTGCTTCAATGCCTGCTCTCCGGAGAATATCCGAATTGGTCGTCAACTGTGCTTTTACTTGAATGCAGGTAGTGAACAAGGTGAGTATGGCTAGGGGTACAAATTTATTCTTCGTCATACAATTCATTAAAGTTATATAGCTTTTAAAATTACATTTTTTTCCAATCCGGAACCTTTTTTGTTATAACTTCCTGTGTAAGCCTTTCTTTAAAGGAAATATCATGATCATAAAAAATTTTGCAGGGTTATTTATCGCTATCGCGCCTTTAATTCAAACATCAGCCGGGTCTCCAAATAAAAACCAAGGCATTGAAGGATATGTTGTCAGGATTTCTGGTAATCAAATGCCTTCTCCCGATAGGAAACCACCAACTCCAAAAGGCATAAAAACAACATTATATATTTTTAGCCTTACTAATTTAAACCAGGTCACTAAACAAGGCCAGTCATCTTTTTATTCATCCATTCAAACAAAACTTGTCACAAAAATAAAAACAGACAGCAATGGCCATTTTAAAGTTGCATTGCCTGCCGGTCATTATTCACTTTTCGTTAAAAAAGATACGCTGTTTTATGCCAATTGGTTTGATGGCGATAACAATATTGCTCCTATAGAGGTAATGCCTCAAAAAATGACTAAAGTTGAGTTTAAAATTGATTATGACGCATCCTATTAATTGACCAAACAGCCTTCTAAACAATACATTTCTTTTCATGCTGTGGTTGCTTTGGGAGAAGGCCGAAATCCAATGCGCATATAAACTTAGAAAAAATTGCCTGTTTTCTGCCTTCCCATCTTCTGACTATATTTGCAGGCCGGATGTATAATGAGGAGTTATCAGGTTTATTTGCTCGTTCTCCCCGCCTTTTTCAATTAGCGGACAGGCTGACTATGTCCCAGCCGCAAAAAATATCCCTCGAAAATTTACAAGGCAGTTCGTCGGCATTTTTGATCAGCGCAATTTTTAGCAACAATATTACAAGCCAGTTAAACCATGTTGTTATTTGTGAAGATGCCGAATCTGCGGCTTACCTGCATAACACCATTGAAAATCTCACAAAAGGGTTAGACATTTTTTATTTCCCCTCTTCTTTCAAAAATAAAAAAAACTATCGCCTGCTGAACAGTAGCCATATTATGCTCCGTACTGAAGCATTGACAAGGCTTTCTTCTTTTTCATCTCCAACAGGCGTCGCTAAAAAAATATTAATTACTTATCCGGAAGCATTATTTGAAAAAGTAGTTTTACCGGAAACCCTGTCCGGGAATATAATTTCTGTTAAAGTAGGAGATGCCATCAACCCCGATGCCCTGATGGAAAAATTTATTAATTATGGTTTTGAAAGAACAGATTTTGTATATGAGCCTGGCCAGTTTGCCTTGCGTGGCGGGATACTCGATATTTATTCGTTCGGGAATGAAAAACCATATCGCGTAGAATTATTCGGGAATGATGTGGACTCTATCAGGATTTTTGACCCGGAAACACAATTGAGCGAACGCAAATTGCTACAGGTAAATATCATCCCCAATATCGAAACGCATTTTGATAAAAAAGAAAAAATATCTTTTTTTGATTTCATTCCTGATAATACAGTTATCTGGACACAGGACTGGCAATTTATAAAAGAGAGATTGCAAATCCAGGAAGAAGAATTGAGTCTGTTCCTGGAATTGGGCGATAGCGGATACCAACCACGAAATGAGGATGCCGAGTATGAAATTAAAAATGAAATTGGCCAGGAAGATTTTATTACCGCCGCTTCTGCTGAATCATCACTGCAAAACAGGCATGTGGTAGAATTCGGGAAGCAATCATCGGCACATGACCGGCCGCCTACTAACGGCCATCCACAAGTGATAAGCAATCAGCAGGTTTTTGAAATCAGGTTCAGCACTAAATCCCAGCCATCATTCAATCGGCAGTTTGAATTATTGATAAAAGACCTCAAGAGTTGGGAAACCAAACAGTATACTATTTATTTGTTCGCTGAAAATTCGCGGCAATTGGAAAGATTGCAAACTATTTTTGAAGATCTTAAATCAGCTATACATTTTATAGCAGTCCCAATTTCCATTCATGAAGGATTTATTGATGATGACCTGAAAATTGTTTGTTATACCGATCACCAAATATTCCAACGCTATCATAAATACAAGGTCAAACAGGCATATAACAAAAATAAGGCACTTACCCTGCGCACGTTGCGGGAATTGCAGCCCGGCGATTATGTAACACATATCGACCATGGTGTTGGCCAATATAGCGGGCTACAAAAAATTGAAGTCAATGGCAAATTGCAGGAAGCCGTTCGCATTATTTATAAAGACAGCGATATCCTCTATGTCAATATTAATTCACTGCATAAAATTTCCAAGTATACCGGAAAGGAAGGCAGCATCCCAAAAATTAGTAAACTGGGCAGTGACGCATGGCAGCGGTTGAAAGAAAAAACAAAAACAAAAGTCAAAGAGATTGCTTTTGACCTCATCAAATTATATGCGCAACGGAAAGCACAACAGGGATTTCCTTTTTCGCCCGATAATTATATGCAGACAGAGCTTGAAGCCTCCTTTATTTATGAAGACACACCCGACCAAAGCAAAGCTACAGCCGATGTAAAAAGAGATATGCAATTGCCTTCGCCAATGGACAGGCTGGTATGCGGTGATGTTGGTTTCGGAAAAACAGAAATAGCTATCCGTGCCTCTTTTAAAGCTTGTTGTGATGATAAGCAGGCGGCAATACTCGTCCCCACCACTATCCTTGCCTTTCAACATTATAAAACTTTCAGTGACCGGTTGAAAGATTTTCCCGTGACCGTCGATTATGTGAATCGATTTAAATCGGCTAAAGAAAAAAAGGAAACTATGAAGAAGCTGGAAGAAGGGAAAATTGATATCATCATTGGTACACATGCATTATTGGGGAAAGATGTGAAATTTAAAGACCTGGGCTTACTAATTATTGATGAAGAGCAGAAGTTTGGCGTGGGGCACAAAGAAAAAATAAAAACATTACGGACAAATGTAGATTGCCTTACACTAACGGCAACGCCTATCCCAAGAACACTTCAGTTCAGTTTAATGGGAGCAAGAGACCTAAGCATTATCAATACGCCACCGCCGAACCGGCAACCTATTCAAACAGAAGTGCAGGTTTATAATGAAGACTTTATCCGGGATGCAATTTATTATGAAACAGAAAGAGGCGGCCAGGTTTTCTTTATTTACAACCGGGTGCAGGGCTTGCAGGAAATGGCAGGCATTATACGCGGGCTTTGCCCCGATCTCAGTATCGGTTATGCGCATGGCCAAATGGAAGGCCATGAACTGGAAGAACATATCCTTGACTTTATCGATAAAAAATATGATGTATTGGTATGCACTAATATTGTGGAGAGTGGTGTGGATATACCCAATGTAAATACGATCATCGTTAATAATGCGCATCATTTTGGCCTGAGCGATTTGCATCAATTGCGTGGCAGGGCGGGCAGGAGCAATAGGAAAGCATTTTGTTATTTGCTTGCCCCTTCTCTCGCGACCTTGCCTGCTGATTCGCGCAAAAGGCTACAGACATTGGAGCAGCACAGTGACCTCGGGAGCGGCTTTCAGATTGCCATGCGTGACCTTGACATTCGCGGTGCCGGCAATATGCTGGGTGGAGAGCAAAGTGGTTTTATGGTGGAGATGGGTTTTGAAATGTACCAGAAAATTCTTGACGAAGCTATCAGGGAATTAAAAAGAACTGAATTCAGAGAACTTTTCAAAGAAGAAATTACTAAACAGGAAGACTATGTGCAGGATTGTACTATTGATACAGATCTTGAAATTCTTATCCCGGATAATTATGTAGAAAGTATTACAGAAAGACTATCCTTATACACGCGGCTCGATAGCTGCGAGACCGAAGAAGAGTTGCAGCAATTTCATGCAGAATTGAATGACAGGTTTGGTCCTATCCCTAAACAGGTAGAAGATTTATTTGATACGGTGCGCATCCGCAAACTGGCTGTGGAGCTGGGTTTTGAACGGATAATTTTAAAAGATGGTGCGGTGAGATGCTATTTTATAAATCGTCCGGATTCCCCATATTTTGAATCGGCTGTGTTTAATAATATTTTAAATTTTATTCAAAAGCAAACGAATAAAGCAAGATTAAAACAAACAGGAAAATTATTTTTGCTCGTATTAGACCATATACTTTCCATGCAGGAATTACTTCAATTTTTGCAACGCATGCTTCGATCTGTGAAGGAGGTTGAGGTTAAGCCTTCGCCTCAACTTTAACTTTTTCGTATATTCAATAAAAATATTTTTATGGACCCACAACCAACTAACTCTTTTCTCGGACAGGAAGAAAATCCTTTATATACACCAAATAGCGATGAAAGGACTATGGCAATCCTGTCGCATATATTAACGATTGTAGGTGGGTTTATACCACCACTTATTATTTATCTTATCAAGAAAGACGAATCAACATTCGTAGCAGCCCATGCCCGTGAATCGCTGAATTTCCAAATTACTTTAATGATAATTTTTATTATTCTCGCTATAACAGTTATCGGGATATTATTTTTTTGGTTAGTGGGGTTAGTCGATCTGATATTGGTAATCATTGCCACTATAAGAGCGAGCGAGAATAAATTATACCGTTATCCAATTAATATAAGATTTATAAAATAGGCATATAAAAAATGAGCGTTGCATATAGTTTAAAAATGCAACGCTCAACTAAATTTATTTGGTCTAAGACGGAGATCTAAATCTCTTACAATATTTTTTCCATTACAAAGTGCGGGATAGTCACTTCTACAAATTCTAATCCCTTTGGAGAATATCCTAATTTTTCATAAAAACCGATAGCAGTTTTACGGGCATGCATGATAAGGGTTTTATAACCCATATCGCGGGCAATATTTTCGGCAAAGATCATTAAAGCACGGCCAATGCCTTTGCCCTGTAAATTATTTGGAACGGCCATTTGCCTTAGCCTGACGGTCTTTTCATCTACCTTGGTCAGCAGGCAGCAGCCTAATATCCTGTCATCTTCAAAGGCAGCCATTAATATATCATCCTTTTCCCTTTCCAGTTCATCCTTATCAAATTGAAGACCCAAAGGTTTGCGCAGCATATCATTGCGCAAACGTACCATTTGCTGATATTCAAGAGTGCCATGATCTATGATCTTTAGTGCCATGCTTTACAATTAAATTGATTAGCCGATCTCAGGGGGTATTAAATATACAAATTCCGCTATATAATTGAAATCAAAAAATAAAAATACATTACGTGAATTCACTTATCACCGAATAAACGGATTGATTAAATATAGGGAATTCCAGCTAAGCTGATCAGCTTTTTGAAACTTTTATACGGAATAATGTTTGCATTAATTCATATCATCTTTGAATAAGTGTTATTAAATGCTTAAAACTGCTGAATAGCATATAAAAAATTAAAATGCCTTGTTTGCTCTGTTTAATTCAAAAACTATATTTTTGCAGCCGTAACTAAACTTTACAAAAATGTCAGACATCGCTACAAGAGTAAAAAAGATTATAGTTGATAAATTAGGTGTTGAGGAAGCAGAAGTTACCAACGAGGCTTCTTTTACAAATGACTTGGGTGCCGATTCCCTCGATACGGTAGAGCTGATCATGGAATTTGAAAAGGAATTTAATATTTCTATTCCTGATGAACAGGCTGAAACAATTACTACAGTAGGACAGGCTGTTGCATACCTGGAAGAGCATGCCAAATAAGTGAATCTCTGTTCTGCGCGATAAATTCGTTTGATCCGCCTTTCGAAAGTTTTAATGCTTAGAAGGCGGATTTATCACTTAACCCATTTTCCGGGCACTTATATATGGAATTGAAAAGAGTTGTTGTTACAGGAATTGGCGCATTAACACCAATAGGCAATAATTTGAATGATTATTGGAATGGGCTTATCCAAGGCGTTCCCGGGGCAGATTTTATTACACTGTTCGATGCAACAAAATTTAAAACAAGGTTTGCTTGTGAATTAAAAAACTTTGACCCACTTCAATTCCTCGAAAAAAAAGAAGCTCGTAAAATGGACCGGTTTACGCAAACGGCATTAGGAGCGAGCGACCAGGCAGTAGCGGATGCAGGCATTACAAAAGATAATGTAAATACTGACCGCGTAGGAGTTGTTTTTGCTAGTGGGATTGGTGGTTTAATTACTTTCCAGGAAGAAGTGACAAATTTTGCCAAAGGTGATGGTACTCCAAGGTTCAACCCCTTTTTCATTCCTAAGATGATCCTTGATATAGCTGCCGGTCATATTTCCATGCGCCATAGTTTTCGCGGGCCTAATTTTGCTGTTGTAAGCGCATGCGCTTCTTCAACAAATGCCATCATGGAATCTTTTAACCTGATTCGGTTAGGCATGGCCGATATAGTACTGAGCGGCGGCGCCGAAAGCGTGATCAGCGAGGCAGGAGTTGGGGGTTTCAATGCAATGAAAGCATTGAGCGAGCGAAATGATGACCCGGCCACAGCGAGCCGGCCTTATGATAAAACCAGGGATGGTTTTGTAATGGGAGAAGCTGCAGGGGCATTGATATTAGAAGAATTAGAACATGCTAAAGCAAGGGGCGCTCATATTTATTGTGAAATCGCAGGCTGCGGTGCCACGGCTGATGCACATCATATTACAGCTCCGCACCCAGAAGGCCTTGGTGCAAAAAATGTAATGAATGCTGCTTTAAAAGATGCTGGCATGACAGCTGGGAATATTGACTATATTAATACTCATGGTACATCTACTCCACTGGGCGATGTGGCTGAAGTAAAAGCGATCATGGATGTGTTTGGTGAAGATGCCTTTAAGCTGAACATCAGTTCTACGAAATCGATGACCGGCCATTGTCTTGGCGCAGCCGGAGTAGTGGAAGCCATTGCCTGTATCATGAGCGTGGCCAATGATCTAGTGCCGCCAACCATTAACCATTTTACTGATGACCCAGAACTTGACCCAAGGCTCAATTTCACATTTTTGAAACCTCAAAAGAGGGTAGTGAGGGCAGCGCTCAGCAATACTTTTGGTTTCGGCGGCCATAATGCTTGTGTGATTGTAAAAAAATACCAGGCTTGATAAGAAAATGAGAAATAAGAAATTAGGAATAAGGAATGAGAAAGTAATTGTTATTTGTTATGCCCTATCAGCACCTTCTTATTGCTTATTCCTAATTTCTTATTTCTCATTTTTTATTTTTTCCCTGAACAAAAAAATTGTAGCTTGACAGTGTGAGATTTTTAGATCGTATTTTGAAAAGCGATTCTTCTGTTGTTTCTTTCAGGAAGCAATTACGCAATGTATTGGGCTTTGTTCCCGGGAAAGCTGTTTTATATAGGACAGCACTCACCCATCGTTCTGTGAAAGAAGGATCGGATGAAAATAATGAACGGCTTGAATATTTGGGTGATGCAATCCTCAGTGCAATCATCGCTGATTTTCTTTTCAAAAAATATCCATATAAGGAAGAAGGCTTTCTGACAGAAATGCGGAGCAAAATGGTAAACCGTAATCAACTGAATGAAATCGCTATTAAAATGGGTCTGAAAAAAATCAGCTATTTTAATAAATTCGATGGTTCACTTAAGATGAGCCAGATATTTGGCAATACCCTTGAAGCTGTTGTAGGCGCGATTTACCTGGACAAAGGATATGAAAAGACAAGACAATGGGTCATCGAACGTATTATCCAACCTTACTTATTCATGGAAGACCTGGAAAACCTGGAAATCAATCATAAGAATAAATTATACGGCTGGGCCAACAAAAATGGCAAAAACCTGGAATTTGAAACCCTTGATGAGCGTATAGAAGGCGGTAGGCGCTTGTTTACCGTGGGCGCAGTCGTAGATGGAGAATTAATTTCCCAGGGACGCGCCTATAATAAGAAAGATGCCAGCCAGATTGCTGCTCAAATGGCCATGGAAAAACTCGGGCTCAATAAAATAGAAGCCGGCGAAGAATAATCTTGCGTTCAGATTCTCCTATGCTTGTGCATAACTACAGTGCAAATTTGCTTTGGTTTTCAACTCCTCATTTAAGGTCAAACACTTAGCCATAAAAATAAATTTTAAAGTTATTCACATTTTTAGCCTTTCCTGTTGATAAATTTAAAAATGTTTATAATTTTACAGTCCATTCCGATGAAGATCTGCAAGCTTACCGATCCCCCCTTTATACTAATAATTTAATTTTTCAGCAATTAGCTTAATTACCTTTTGGTAAACAATGTCGCTATCTGCATAGTAAAATCCATTCTTAAGAGAGCTTACTTCTTAATCCGTTGACTATGGTTTACCGTAACCACATTCATCATCAAATTATTCTCTTTATGAAAAAGTTTTACGTGCTGTCAGCGATTGCTGTTTTGGGTTTTTTACAAATAGCATCAGCCCAAATACACAATGCAATCTTTTCTGGAAACTGGAGTGACGCTAGTATTTGGGGACCTAGCGGACAACCTTCTAACCCTTGTACCAATTGTACAATTACAATTAACGACGGCGTTAGTGTTACTTTGGATATTTCATTTTCAATGAAGGGTAACAGCAAATTATTAATTGGATCAAATGGTGCCTTTGCATCTTCTCTTATTATTACAGCAACTAGTAGTGCGAACATCGCCAGTGGACATAATATACTTCTTTCCAATCAGGTAGGTGGCAACCCGACAGTTAAAATAGTATCTGCTCTTTCAAGCCTGACTTTCACTCAAGGCCCGGGAACTACCGGAAAGTACGATGGGGTTTTTTTACAAAACCTGCCTGACCTCGATTTTATAAAAATAGTTGGGATTAGCCCGAGTAATATCGGTTCGGATGGTGTGACTGTAAAATCAAATTTTCCTCCAATTTATGGCTCTTCTCTGCCTAATGCTCAGCATCCCGCACCTTTCACATTAAATTCAGATGGTACACTGCCCGTACTACTGGCAAATTTTGATGCGATATTAAATGATAAAGTTGTAAATCTTTCATGGACTACGACTGTGGAAATAAACTCAGGTTATTTTGCCATACAGAGAAGTGCTGATGGAAGCAATTGGCAATCGATTGGGACAGTAAAGGCTAAAGGTTTTTCGAGCACTGAAGTGAATTATTCATATACCGATGCATCTCCTTTGAATGGCATAAATTATTATCGTTTGCAAATAGTAGATGCAGATGGGAAATATAAATATTCTCCTATAAAAGTTATTCATGGTTCATTAACAAAAGGGTTCAATGTTTTCCCTAATCCAGCGAACAGTTTTGTAAATGTTTTAGTGGGCAGTGATATTACGACTGATATGACTATCCGTTTAATCAATCAATACGGACAGGTATTGCAGGAAAAGAAACTTATCCATGCAGCAGGAACAACTGTTACAATAGCAGTTAGTAATTATCCGCAAGGCAATTACATTTTGCAGGCGGTTGGTGCAGATGGCAGCAAACATACCAGCAAAGTGCTAATCAGCAGATAATCGAAGACCTAATGGCTGATATCATTTTTAATCAGATCCCGCCAATTGGCGGGATCTGATTTTTATATTTACCTGTATCGACATCCATAAACCTAAGAATCCACGTAAAAACATACTAAATAGTAGTCTTTCGGAGTTATTACTCTTTAGCATCCAATCATCCAATCTCCGTGAAAGCCACTAGTGCAATATCCGTTTGGAAAGGTATAACCCTATCAGCATTGTCACTGATGGTTTTCTCATTTTCTTCTATTGCTCAATGTTCCGGCTCACTTCAAAGCATTACATACGATACACTTGTTAATGGGAGTGGCAACGATCCGCATACATTTACTTTTGCAAAATTTAATCCAGCCCTTGGAACCTTAAGTGCGGTAAATATCAGTTCTGTAGTCTCAGTGAACTATGGGTTTACCTTAACAAATATTAATAGTTCATCTGTTAATTTTTCAGTTGGCGTAGGAAGAAAAGATAATATCCAAAGTGCGGTACTTAGCGCTCCATATTCCAATACAATAAATGCGGATATCGGGACCTTTTTGCTTGCTCCAAATGAAACTATTACTGAAGCACCGGCAACTGTAATAAATAGGTATAACAATGATTTAGATGTAACAAGTAACATCATTGATTTTATAGGTAATGACAGTATTGGGTTCAATTATGCACCTCGAACTTATGCGAATCATTCCGGCAGCCCAACTTATCAATACAACGCTACCGCAAACGATACAATTCATTTTTTAGTAACTTATTTCTACTGTAACAGTATTGTTTTGGTTGAAAATCTTATCAGTTTTTCTGCGTCAAAAGAAAATTATAAAACTGTAAAACTTGCCTGGGCTTCTATCAATGAGCAACGCTCACGTATATACGAAATTGAAAAAAGTACTGATGCAGTTAATTTTTCTACTGCTGGGTCTGTCGCGGCAATAGTGAACCCGGATGATACAGGTAATTATACGTACGATTATCAAACAACAACTGATGAAAAAACCAAACTATGGTTTCGCTTAAAAATCACAGACACAAACGGGGTAGCTAAATATTCTTCGATAAAGATGGTTGATATGACCGATGATTTTCATGCCGGCATCTATTTATATCCCAATCCTTCCGACCAATTTGTAAATATTGTTTTTAATCAATCAAAAAACTGGCAAGTGGATATTCTTGCTACAAACGGAATCATTCTTCAAAGAAGTAGCTATAACCATGCTAACACAGCATATATAAATTTTGCCCATCGCCTATCTGCAGGAATTTATTTTGCTCGTGTCATTGACCAGCAAACACAAAAGAACACTGTGTTATCATTCGTGGTTAAATAAATTTTTAATTTTTTTTAAAAATCCTGAATTTATCTTGCTTCAGTCAACCCGGGTCAGATTTAATGTCTATCTGGCCATAACAATTATTTGAAGGGTGAGTAATTGTTTGTAATGGTACTGTCGCGCCAGGCGGCGCTCCTGTTCCTTCGCCAGATGGTGGTTGTACGACTTCTTTCCAGGTTTCTCCTTTTTTGCAATATCTGACCAATAACATATTCATATTATGCATTTCTTCATCCTTACTTTCATATCTCATGGAACAATCTGTAACACCCAGGGTAAGACTTACTGAATCCGTGGATCCATCGGGCCGAAGATGATGTGTAATCCCAATGGCATGGCCGATTTCATGAATAACCGTGCCCGCAACAATATCGTTATAATAATTTTGTTTTTGTTGACCGGTTCTTTGATGGCTTGCAAGCCAGGTTACTTCTTCAACATAAACATCAACTACTATTGTATTCTTCACAGCTTGGTCGAACCCGTGCGTGGTTACCGGCATGCCATCGTCTATCGCCTCCTTTGTATCATAATCCGCCAATCTTACATAGCTTAATGCATGCCCTACTTCGCCATCGGGTAATAAGCCGGGTTTTTTTTCGAGTATGAGAGCATATTGCCTGGCATAGAAATGTTCTTGTACTTTATTGAAATTTGTCCATCGGTTCTCCGGGTCCTTTCCCCTTGAATTAAAAATCATTTCATCCTTATCAATATAATGCCAGCACAAGTCTGATGGGTTATACGAGGCATAATATGTTTGAAAAAGCCCATCTTCGTCATTAATAAAAATATCCTTATAATCCGGATCCATCCGCAAAAAACCATTTTTGAAACTTTCGTGGCTGCCTGATGCAAGCAGGTTATCTTTTACTTTGAAACCGCGATATTCCTCAAATAGCGTATATCCATCCCCGTTCCTCTTTTGATTTTTTGGGAATTCATCTTCGTCAAAATCAGCATCGGCTGTTTTAGAATACATGCCCACATCTTTTTCCCATTTGTCGGCAATTTTATTATGATTTTCATCTATTGGGATATTAGCAAAAAATTCTTCCGGTTTATCTTTAAGATGCGCGTCAAGATCAAGGCCGTCATCATCCAAATGTACCTGGGCTTTTAAAATCCCAAATGCTGCATAATCGTACGATGTGATATAAGCGCTCAACTGATCTCCCTCTCTTGTATTTGAAACCAAAGTATTTTCTGTAAAACTTTTTAAATGGGTTTGGGCTTTGGACAATCTGTTCCAACGTAAATCCGGTTGTTCATCAGCATTTTGTTTGGGATAATTCATACAAATCCCTTTGTATGTGGAAACATGATCCAGCGTATAGGTAACCGTGAATGGATGGGAGCTCGTTACATCTTTTCCGCCATTTTTTTTGTCGATGATCCTGACGTGAAAAGAAATTGAATTCCCATCTGTTGTGGAGCCATCTACTTTTGGCCCTTCAGGAATAAAATCCTGATAGGCCGTTGCATCCGAAGGATCAATGATTGCTTCCAGCGTTGGAGGTTGTTGATTCGTAATTAAAATATGTACACTGGTAGTATAAGTTATTTCACTGTTTCCTGTATATCCAGTCGGGGTTTCACTAACAGTTTTTGAAAATGAATAAGAGATTTCATAACCATTTTTTGTTTGTGCGATAGAAGCCTGGCCGCCATTTACAGGAGATGATACCAGCGCCTGCTCTATTTTTGCATCCTTTGTGACAGGGTGATTCCAGCTGAAGATAATGCCGCAAACTGCAAACATCATTTCTATGGATGCTTTTGCATGATCAGCGGTATTGAGTGTTACCGATGGATTGTCTTTAGTGTGCACTGTGAGTTTTCCATTGGCTTGTATGGAATAATTATCTGGTTGAGAAATTTGAAAATCTCCTTCTTTTCTTTTTTTATTGTAATTGAAACTCACATTAACTGCTGCCGGATCAAAATTGCTGTTGCCACTTTCTTCTGCGTTTGAACTACCATCGCAGGAAGTTGTTGAGGCATGGCCCATTGATTGCAAAGTATAAGAACCTTTTAACGGATGCATGAATTTTTTTAAATCATCATCAACAACTGTAATTAATTGGAAATCGTCGCCATTAGTAAAGGCAATAACCTGGTCCGATGAAAAATTTCCCTGCAGGCTGAAATTATTTGATGATTTACTGGTTGACCTGCAACCCGATATTGAAGTTAAATTAGAAGATGCGATGGCTGTCCTTGTAAACGAGACCATTATTTTCCAGGAGTTATCATCTCCTTGCGGCAATCCAGGTGGTTGTTGTGGTTGATTTGGCGAAGATTTTTTGATCGCATCGGCTTTTGCTTTTGCATCTTTCAAAAACTGTTGCATATTGCCGGGCTGCTGCTGCGACACGCCGGCAATGAACAACAGCAACAAAAATGATAGGACGAAAAATTTTATTTTCATGATTTTGATTCAGAAAAAATAATAATTCATTTGCTTGAACAACTAAGGTCATAAACCTTATTATCACAATTCATTTTATTCGTATATGCGTCAGCCCCATCTTTCCGTACATCCTCGATGCATTTTGTTGTTATCAAAAAAGCATTGGCGAATGCGGAGGATTGCGAACTGAAAAGCATTCTTTTTAAATCGGGAGATTTTATGGCATCGCCATTTTTAAGTTTTGTTACAGTATTATCTACTGAGCCTGCTAATGCTTTTATTTTCGGCAAATAGTTTTGTAATAATGCGGTCTTCTGATTATTATAATTGTCTTTTATGACAATAATCTGCTTCCAGTATTTTCCTTCAATTTCATTGGAGCAATCACATGCAGGCAATCCTGTTATGCCCTGTGGGCATTTGGATTTATCTTCCCTTGTTATTGTTTGTATTTCTTTAGCAGCTGCATCATCAATGGCAGCAAGCTTGTTGGAAAATTCATCATTCACAGCCCTCATTTGATTTACTGCAACATCCTGTGTTTGATAAACCAGTTTAGCAGTACTGGCATCATCCTGCATAGTTCCGGCACCGGGGTTTTTCATCTTTTGTTGCGCCATTTGTGCTGCCCATTCTTTTTGTTGTTCCGGGGTCATACTTTTTAATTGTTCAGCCAAATCTTTAGCTCCTGCTACATCCTGCTGCGATGGCATTTGCACATTAACGCCGGTTACACCGGCCATATAAGCAGTATTAAAATTGCGCGTTGTTTTATTGATCAGGGTATCCAATTGCACGATATCAGTACCATAATCCAAGATGGTAATCTGATTGTGATCATTTTTACTGGTATTACATTTTTTATAAGAAGCATTAGCGGCTCCAGGCACATCAGGATTTCCCATCAGGGATGTTATATTGATATCAAGACATTTCTGCGCCTCCAATGTAAAAGCCATTGCGCAGGATGTAAGTAAAAGTATCAGCTTTTTCATATCATTTTATTGTTATTGGTTTCATTATTGTTTTGTTACTATTTCACAGGGTAAGGTTTAATGATCAATGGAGATATTAATTAGTTGCAAGCGCTTGTTTAATTTGTGCCGGTATTTTTTAAGAACTCATTGTCCGAATTTCTCATCGGGGTAGCCGATCTGCATTCTTGCGCGAGGCCATTTGCAAGATCGCCGCTACACCCAATGAAAAACCTATAACAAAAATTTTTATTCTACCTGTTTCATTCGTGGGTTACATTTTCACAAATTCAACACGGCGATTATTAGCTTTGCCTTCTACAGTATTATTATCACCGATAGGTTTGCTATCGCCAAATCCTTTGGAACTAAGCCTTCCCGCATCAACGCCCATGCTTATCAATTGCGCTTTAACTGCGTCTGCCCGTTGCTGTGATAATGTCAGGTTATGTGCTGCAGCGCCTGAATTATCTGTATGGCCATCTATTTCAAATTTGATATCGGGATTGTCTTTTAGTATTTGAACAATCATATTCAACGTGCCCATGCTTTCAGGTTTGATAGTAGATTTATCTATGTCGAAGTTGATGCCGTGCGTAATAATTTTTGCATCAGTAAATTTTTTTCCGATCATGTTCATGCCCCCGCCAGACGCCAGCCTGAAATTTTTAAAAATGATTGGGTTATCTGTTGAGCCAATGCCACCAAAGTCAAGACCGGTTAATTTGCAATTGCAATCTGGCATAACCAATACACGATATTGATCAAGATACATTTTGATCTGTTTATCTTTTTTTATCATAGCAGCATGGTGCCATTTCCCGGTAAAATTTTCATTGTCACCTGGATAATCTGCACTGAAATCTTTGGTAAAATATCCTGTTGAGCAACTTCTTCCAAAGAACAGATCCCCGCCACTATTGCCATTCCCACTATTATTATAAAAAAGAATCCCGGGAGTATATGTCCCATCATCTTTTTGATAGAAATCAAATTCGATAGTAAAATTTTCCGGGAGATAATTATCTTCTGTTTTCATTCTAGGCGATACTTTTACATAATTCCCTTCTGTTAAAAAGAAAGCTTGTTCGCCATTGATTTTATTTATAACAGCCTGCCCAGCTTGTAATATCCAATGAGCAGGAAATTCTCCATCCTGGTCATCAGCAAAATTGTCTTCAAAGAGAATATTTTCGCCTGGGACAAAATCATAGTTTTGGTAAGTTTTTATTGAGGGGGTTTGCCCGGAGTTTTGATTTGATGTGTTATTTTGATTAGCAGACTGATTATCGGTCTGCGTTGCATTCTGCTTTTTATCTTTATTTTTTTTCTTGAATAAATTACCAATTCCCTGCTCCGCTTTGTTGACGCCATTATCAGCAGCATTGCTCATATCATTATTAGCATGATTGGTAGCAGCATCCTTTGCCACCTGGTTAGGGTCGTTTACCTGCGCCTGCATGGTATAAGTAGCAAGGGATAAACAGATACAGGCAGGCAAGAATATTTTTTTCATGATTTTTTCTTCAAATAAAGAAATAAAAAAGAGAGGAGACAATCGGATGAATATATGATTTTGGAAGGTTGGGAGTTGAAATCTGAAATCTGAGGTCGGAAGTCTGAAGGTCGTGGTTAAGTGTTGAAGATACAATATAGGCCGGTCAACTGCCAACGACCAACAGCCATCGCATTTATCTCGGCTTCAAAACTTTTGCAACTGCTTCTGCTTTGGAATTGACGTGAAGCTTTTCGTAGATATTGCAAATATGGGTACGGATAGTGCTTATACTGATAAAATGTTTTTCTGCAATTTTTTTATAGCTCAACCCATCAACTAATGAGTACAGGATTTCTTTTTCGCGGGCAGTTAGCTGAAAATCCTGCACGGCACTGGGGATCTGCGATTGGAAGGATTGTATGACTTTTCTTGCAATGCTTGCCGACATTGGTGCGCCTCCATGATAAAGCTCAATAATGGCAGCAACAATTTCTTCCGGCGGGGTTTTTTTTAACAGGTAACCTGAAGCACCGGCGCGGATGGCATCAAAAATTTTTTCGTCATCTTCAAATACGGTGAACATCAAAACATGTATCTGGGCAAAATTACTTTTCACTGTGCGCACGCCTTCAATGCCTGATATATGCGGCAGGCCAATATCCATCAATATAATGTCAGGAAGTACTTTGCCTATTTCACTAACCACATTCAACAGGTTATCCAGTGAAGCAACACATTTCATTCCATCAGCCTTATTGAAAAGGTTCGCCAGGCTATTACGCAAAGTATTATTGTCTTCTATGATGGCTACTTTGATCATTTTTTCAAAATTGAAGGATAATTTTTATCCCGGCAATCGGATATTCATTTGATTTTTATCTTCAGGGATACTGATGTGCCTTCATTGATGGTTGAATCAACCTGCAACACAGCATCCATTAATTCCGACCTGTTTTTCATGCTCAACATGCCATTGCCTGTAAAATGTTCCTGCATAATAAAGCCTTTGCCATTATCATGAACACGTATTGTCAGTATTTCAGCATCATAAGTTACATCAATAAGCGCTTTTGTGGCTTCGGCATATTTTACCAGGTTGTTGATCGCTTCTTTTAAGATCAGGTATATATGTTGCCGATATTCCATAGGCAATTTCACTTCATTTACATTTTCTTTTATGTTGATTGCATAATCAATATTTTTTGCTTCAAATAAAACAGTTGCAAAATGTTTAACCCTGAGTAAAAGATTTTCTAATGAATCATTTTTTGGATTGATGCTCCATACAATATCGTCCATTTTTTCCATGAGATTAATAGAGCTATCATTTATTTCATTCATCGTCTCCAGTGTCTGGCTTGCATTTTTTTCTTTTAAAGCAAGATTGCTTAATATAGAAATTGAACTCAATGTGGAGCCAATATCATCATGGAGATCCTGGGCAATTTTGTTTCGGATATGTTGCATTTTTGCCTGCAACAATTCATTAGCTTTTAATTGCTCAATAAGTTTTTCCTGGTTTTTTATTTTTTCTCTTTCAGCCGATTTGCTTTTGTAACTCAGCCCCGCCGTAAAACAGAAAATTTCGAGCAATATCCCTACCTGTGCAAAAACAAGTTTATTGTTAAAGCCAACATCGATATGCTCGTTTTCCTCTAGGAATGTAAAAACAAGACCCAAAATATTTCCCAATCCTACAAATAAACTTCCGGTCAGGATATAATAAATTAATACTTGTTTTTTTCTGAGCAGGTAAATAATAAAAGAAGCAGCAATGATAAATACAATTGACAGGATAAACGTATATATCAATCTTTGTAATGTTATATTAAACGTGATGAAGATGAATATAAGGTCGAACGCGAGATACAGCAACAAAAAATATTCTATACGGATGATCCACTTATTCAAAACCGGGTAATTGATAGGCATTTCCAGAAAACTTCGCACGAACCTGAAATAAAAATAATAGGGGAAGATGATCAATGTTTTATTCAGATAAATCCCCAGTAAAGGATATCGTGCAAATAAAAAATAGATGCCATAATACGTTTCATATTTACTTAAAAAATAAAGCGCGATAAGCAAAAGATAACAAGCATAATAAATGTATTCGGGCTTACGTATAATTATCCATTGAAATAAAACATATAATAATTGGCACAACAGGAAGCCCTGGAATATAAGTTGAAAGAAAACAAAATACCTGTTGTTTTCATAATCGTTCGCGTAAGATGCATATAAACCGCTCTTATCATAAATTTCGATACCGGTAAAACTATACTCCTGTGTTCGCTGCACTATTTTTTCAAATAACATGCCTGATTGATGAGGAGCCAAACGGAGAGGCAGTGTAAATGAAGTTTTTTCGACGAATGAATTGCTCTTTTTGTTTGCGCGCAAATACCCTCCTTCAACATATTGTTCGGTATAATTGGGCGAAATAAAATGCAGGTCAATATAATCCAGCTCACCACAAAAAATATACAAAAGCAGCGCACTGTCTGAATTATTTTGTAAACCAAATTTTAACCAGAATGTATATGGTAAAGGGTTTTTATTTAATTGATTTGTAAATGCAGCATCTGAAATAGAAAAAACCTTATGCTGCAGCTCGTCGATACCAGATTTATTTGTTGAATCGATATAGTATGATATTTTACTGGTAACCGCCAATTCATTTCGGAAACCATATATGTTGATGGCTGAAGGACTAGTATCGGGATGTTGTGCTTTTGTTTGCAAGCAAAGAATAAGCAAACAAGTAATTGTCTGGATATTTCTCAGGTGGGACAATTTGTTATTAATAGCTTGCAGATCGCGTGTATTAGGGTTTGTCTTTTATTAGTATTTAAAAAATTATTGGGTCATGCTGATAAAATTTTCCCGGATATCAGCATGATTTCCTGCATCGTCATTTTCTTTCCATGCACAATTCAATTAAAACTCCATTGGTATTTTTAGGGTGAAGAAAACAAACAAGTTTATTATCTGCGCCCGGTTTTGGTTTTTCCTGAAGCAGTACAAAGCCAGCTTCTTTCAATCTCTTCATTTCTTCTTCAATGTCATCCACAGCAAAAGCGATATGATGGATCCCTTCTCCTTTTTTATCAATATATTTTGCGATTACTCCGTCTGCGTTGGTGCTTTCAAGTAGTTCAATTTTTGTTTCTCCTTTTTTAAAAAACCCGGTATTTACGTGTTCGCTTTCCAATATTTCAGTTTTATAGCACGCACAATTCAACAATTTTTCGAATAATGAAATGGATGCGGCTAAATTTTTTACAGCAATCCCTATATGTTCAATCTTTTGCATATAAACACGAATTAAGCAGCGCGAATTATACGAATCACTTAAAAGACGCTTTAGTAAATAAAAGAATTTTTTTAAAAATCAACAACAATTTATCTCTATCGGTTATAATCCGTGCAATTAATCTGCACAGCCCGTCTTTCGTCGATTTGAGTTAAATTTGTACTGTTGAAATTAATTTTTATATGCTGCAACTTCCGATTTATTTAGATCACAATGCTACTACTCCTTGTGACCCACGTGTTGTGGAAGCAATGCTGCCTTATTTTACCAACCAGTTTGGAAATGCATCCAGCAGGAATCACTCGTTTGGTTGGCAGGCAGAAGAAGCAGTTGAATATGCACGTGAGCAATTGGCTAAATTAATTGGAGCGGAACCAAAAGAAATCATATTTGCATCCGGCGCTACCGAAGCCGATAATCTTGCGCTAAAAGGTGTATTTGATATGTATTCGGGCAAAGGCAATCATATCATCACATCCGTTACCGAGCATAAAGCTGTGCTCGATACATGCAAGCATCTTGAGAAGATGGGCGCTGAAGTAACTTATTTGCCGGTTCATGCCGATGGGTTGATTGATTTGAAAGAACTGGAAGCCGCTATCAAACCCACTACGATTTTAATTGCGATTATGTATGCCAATAATGAAATTGGCGTTATTCAACCGGTTACAGAAATCAGCAAAATTGCAAGAAGTCATACTGTTTTATTTTTTACTGACGCAACACAGGCGGCAGGTAAATTACATATTGATGTAAACAATGATGGCATCGATTTAATGGCATTCAGTGCGCATAAAATGTATGGCCCTAAAGGTGTTGGCGCTTTATATATACGCCGCAAAAACCCAAGAGTAAAAGTGACTGCGCAAATAGATGGGGGCGGGCATGAGCGCGGCGTACGCAGCGGCACATTAAATGTGCCCGGTATTGTTGGTTTTGGGAAAGCTTGCGAATTATGCATGCAGGAAATGGAAATTGATAATAAGCGGATCGCTGCTTTGCGCGATAAGCTGGAAAATGCTTTGCTCAAAGTTGAAGGATCACATGTAAATGGTAGTAAACAATATCGCTTGCCCAATGTTAGTAATATTTCTTTTAGCTATGTAGAAGGCGAAGGTTTGATAACAGGCTTTAATAAAGACATTGCTGTTTCATCAGGTTCCGCATGCACATCTGCCTCACTCGAGCCAAGCTACGTATTAAAAGCATTAGGTTTGGATGATGATTTGGCACGCAGTTCCGTTCGGTTTAGCTTAGGCCGTAATACTACCGAAGAGGAAATTGATTATGCCATTGAACAGGTTAGCCAAACAGTGGCCCGATTAAAAGAAATGAACTCATTGAAAATGTAAAATGCAAATAAGCGTATGTGCATTTTGCTTTTTTTGATTTGAGTTTACATTTTAAATCTTTGATTTTATATTTTAAATTTGCAGATTATGATTTATGTAAGTGAAAAAGCA
>Ga0207059_1059_pt1 | contig 22254 bp, 12 predicted proteins | sample Alteio_BWMinCont_32_FD_153273 | JGI IMG/M metagenome (GOLD analysis project Ga0207059, IMG submission 153273) | Enriched cells from forest soil in Barre Woods Harvard Forest LTER site, Petersham, Massachusetts, United States -... | ecosystem: Environmental > Terrestrial > Soil > Temperate forest >...
AAAAAAATAACCTGAGCGAACTGGAAGAAGAATTGGATAAAAATCTTTTTTATCGGGCGAACCGAAAATATATCATCAACGCCAATTTTGTCAAACGCTTCAAACCGCTCGATCGCAGCAAACTCAGCGTGGAACTGCAATTGCCATTAAATGAAGAAATAATTATCAGCCAGGAAAATTCGTCTTCGTTTAAAAAATGGATAAGCGAAATGTGAAATGTAGAATGTAAAATATCGAATGTAAAATGTAAAAGGGGTTTATAAGTTGGCTGAAGCAAAAACTTATAAACCCCTTCTGCATTTTTTATTTTAAATTCTACATTCTACATTCTACATTTCCCCACCCCTTTCTCATTCCTTATTTCTTATTTCTCATTTCGACTCCCTCTTCAATTCATTTAAAAATGCAACAAAAACGCCGTTCCCTCTCCATCCACCGATTGCACCTGGATATTGCCTTTGTGAAGCATCATAATCTGTTTACATAAACTGAGGCCAATGCCGCTGCCATTTTTCCTGGTGCTGAAAAAGGGAACAAAAATTTTATCAAGCAGGCTGGTAGGTATGCCTGTCCCATTATCAGTTACTTTAATAACCGTTCTATTATTGACCGTAGTCGCGGCCGACAATACAATGCGCGGGCGCGCCTTTTCCTTTACGGCCTCCATGGCATTTATCAATAGGTTGATCAATACCTGCTCTACAAGGCTGGCATCAACTTCCAATGACAAATCAGGGTCCTTGAGAATAATTTCCAGTTCAATATTTTTTTGTTCCAGCGTAGGCTGCATTAATTGGTTAAGGTTTTCAAACAGGTCGCGGGCATAAATTTTTTTGAGATTGGGAGAAGTGATTTTATTGAGGTTTCGGTAAGTTTCTGCAAATTTCAACAAACCCTCACTCCGCCTTCGGATCGTATCTATCCCCAGTTCGAGATCTTCAATGGCCCCGGGCTGTTCTTTTAAATGACTAACGGACTTGTGTAACCGATCAAGCATGGTATCGGCGAGTGAGGATATTGGGGCGATAGAATTCATGATTTCATGCGTCATCACACTTAACAGTTTTTGCCAGGCCATGGCCTCTGTTTCATCCAATGCCTCGTTCACATTCTGGAATGCGATAAGTTTATACACTTTATTATCAGTCTGAAAGGCTGTAGCTGATAGCAGCGCCTTAAAAATCCCATTATCCTTGGCAATCGATATCACTTTGCTTTCGCCCGGCCGCAAGGCCAATACTTCATTATATAAAAGATCGTCCCTTCGTGCCATCGAATGAATTGTTTTCAGGTAAGGGATGCCCAGCATCCGTTTAAATGATTCATTCATCCATCCTATTTCACCAGTTTTATGTTCATAAGAAAGAATCCCGGTATCCACCAGTTCCAATATTTTCTGCAGGTACACATATTGGGTTTCTTTTTCTTTACTGATCACTTTAAACGTAGTATTGATTTCATTAAAACCTTTGCGCAACGGTTTCAATTCAAGAGGCGCATGCTGTACGTCAAAATACCTGGAGAAATCGCGATAATGGATGGATTCAACAAATTGTTCCACTTCATCCTGCGCCTTAAGATTGAAACGATAAAAATCGATGAGCTGAAAAATAATGATTGGGACAAGTATGGTTAAATACACATATTGTTCTTTCACCAAAATAAGAGCCGCCGTGCTAAGGGTAAGGAACATGAATATCACCCGGATGAGTATGCGTAGTTCAAATCTTTTTAACATGTGATGCAGTTTCGGGCTTGAAGTTTGGTGCCCTCATTTCTTAATTTCTAAATTTTATCTTACCTGGCCAATGATTACCGCGCTAAGCTACAAACTAAATGCCTGCATGCTTATAATTTTAGCGATCCTGGCCTCCAATCTGAATTTCTTTGGATATCATGAATTGAAGCACTGAAAATTTTCTTAAATATCATATTTGCTCAGCCGTCGATACAATGCGGTCCTGGTCAGCCCAAGCTCCTTAGCGGCTTTTGATATATTGCCATTGTGTTTCTCTATCACTTTAAGGATAGTATTTTTTTCAATAGTGCTCAGCGTAAAATCCTGTAATTCTGCCGGTACTTCTTTAATTGATTCGATAGGTGAAAAAATTAAATCACTAGCCTGCAACCGTTCATTCTCACACATGATCACTGCCCGTTCAATGGTATATTGTAATTCGCGGACATTCCCGGGAAAATGATATGATTTTAATTTATCAAGAGCCCTGGAATCAAAATCATTCGCAGGTTTCATGTACTTGGCCGAATATATCCGCGCAAAATGTTTTGCAAGAAGGACAATATCCTCTCCACGTTTACGCAACGGCGGCACGATGATCTCAACAGTATTGATACGATAAATTAAATCTTTGCGAAACCTGTTTTCATTGGCGAGTTCTGCCAATGGCAGGTTGGTGGCACAAACCAGGCGGATATCGATTGGGATCATCTGGTTCGTCCCAAGCCTAATGATCTGCCGGTTCTGTAACACGGATAATAATTTCGCCTGCTGATGCAACGTGATATTCCCGATCTCATCAAGAAAGAGCGTGCCTCCATTTGCTGCTTCAAAACGGCCAATCCTGTCTTCACGGGCATCTGTAAACGCACCTTTTTTGTGGCCGAACAGCTCGCTTTCAAATAATGTTTCTGTCAATGCGCCAACATCAACTTTGATAAATTGTTTATCGGCACGCAATGATTTTTGGTGAACGGCTTTAGCGATAAGATCCTTACCGGTCCCATTTTCTCCTAATATAAGTATGTTGGCTTCGGTTGGTGCTATCTTTTCAACTTTATAAAAGATATCGCGCATAACTTCGGATTCCCCGATCAGGTCCGACCCGATAACAGAATCCCCATAGCTGACCGTAGCCGAAGCATTCTTATTGTTCTCTTTTTTCTTCAATGCGTCTTTTATAGTGCCGATTAGTTTTTCATTATGCCAGGGCTTAACAACAAAATCTGCCGCACCTTCTTTCAATGACCGGACGGCGAGATCAATATCACCATAAGCCGTGATCATCACAACCGCAGCCTCTGAACCGAATTCCCTGATCTTCTTCAGCCAAAACAACCCTTCATTGCCCGTATTAATTGAACTATTGAAATTCATGTCCAGCAGCACAACATCATACGGTTGGCGGGAAAGTATTGACCGGATATTTTCGGGGTTCTTTTCCGTGACCACTTCCGCAGCTTCTGTCTTTAATAAAAGGCGAACAGCAGTGAGCACATCCTGATCATCGTCTATTACCAATATGGAGGAGTTTTTTATGCCCATGTGTAACAATAAAAAAATTTAATCGTCATATGCAACAAAACAGTGCCACAAGTTTACTTTAATATAATGGTGTGGCAATTAGTTTTTTATAAGAAACATGCCAAAACCGTACTGTATCAAAAACGAACAGTTTGTGTATCAGAAACGAACTATTTCGTACATTTTGGCTACTTAAAATGTTGTATATCACGATTATTATATTTCTGGCATGTGATTGATAGATTTGGGGTAAGAAATTTTCTTATGTAGTAGTAGAATAATCACCGGGTATCTTTATACCGGGTGTTTTCTTAAATTTCAAAAAAAATAATAATGGTAGACATAGTTCGAAAGAAAAAAAGATGGACCACCAAACGGATACTAACGATCGCGGGCATTGCGGGCATTGTGCTCCTTATAGCAGGTAGTTATTATTTCACCAGCGGGAAGACAAAATTGAACCGGGATGTTGAGCGCCTTACTATCAGCGAAGTGAGCAAAGGGCCCTTCCAGGAAACAATACCTGTGAATGGTGATGTGATGCCATTTACCAGCATTTATCTTGATGCAGTTGAAGGTGGCCGCGTTGAAGAAAAATATGTTGAAGATGGAACGATCATGAAAAAAGGCGAACCGATTTTAAGATTGTCAAATACAACGCTTGAACTGGGATTAGTAACGCAGCAAACAGATGTGTTTAACCTGATCACACAAATGCAGATCTCGCGAAATAATGCACAACAAAATACCGTCACCAAATTGCAGAATGAAGCCGATGTGGAAAGCCAATTGAGAGAAGCCGAAAGAATATACAATTTGGATAAAGGCCTCTATGATAAAAAAGTAATTGGTTCACAGGAATTCAGGCAGGCTGAAAACAATTATAATTATTATTTGAAGAAAAAAGAGCTGACTGATAAAATCCTTGCGCAGGATTCTATTTCTACCGAACAGCAGCTGCAACAGGCCAAGCAATCTTCCGAAGGATCAAAAAGAGCGCTGGAAGTAATGAAAAGAAAAGTCAGCGATTTGATTGTACGGGCACCGATTGATGGCCAGTTGACTTCTCTCGACGCTGAAATCGGTGAGAATAAAACACAGGGACAAAGACTTGGGCAGATTGATAAATTGAGTGGTTTCAAAGTAAGGCTCACGGATATTGACCAACACTATATTTCACGTGTGTACACCGGGCTGATTGGAAAATTTACGTTTGCTGATAGTGCTTATACATTAAAAATCACAAAAGTATTTTCACAAGTGACCAATGGCCGTTTCCAGGCCGACATGCAATTTGTAGGTGCGGTGCCAAAAGGCATACGTCGCGGTCAGACGCTGCAAATATTATTAGCGTTGAGCGATGAACGGCAGGCAGTATTGGTTCCCCGCGGTGGATTTTACCAGCAAACAGGAGGAAATTGGATTTTCAAATTAAGCGATGACGGCAAAACAGCTTATAAAGTTGATATACAACTCGGCAATCAAAACCAGGATTATTATGAAGTGTTGCAGGGATTAAAACCGGGCGATAAAGTTGTTACGAGTAGTTATGAAGATTTTGGCAATATACAGGAACTGGTGTTGAAGAAATAGTGAATAGGGTGAATTGTGAGTGGTGAGTAGTGAGTAGGTAAATCTGATAGCTGAAAAAAAATAAAATTGAAATATAAAAATAATCACAGATCACCATTCACCATAAAACTTTGTTTATGAAAATAAAAATATTGTTAAGCCTGATCCTTGCCTTTTGTATTGGCTTATTTGCTTCATCAAAAGATAATACTGCCACTGGTAAAGAAAAAGGCATTTGTACCGGAGTAAAAGTAATTTCGCCTGTTGCAAAATTGCCGGCAGTAGAAATTACAGCCGACCAGGAATTAACTGAGCTATCGCCCATGGGATATCTTTTTACAGCACAGATATAAAAAATAAAAAGACACTCAACGTTTAAATATTCACCATAAATAAAAAATAAATGATCAACATTACCAACCTCGAAAAAATCTACAGGACCGAAGAGGTAGAGACAATTGCTTTGAATAAACTTTCTTTCGAAGTAAAAGAGGGCGAATTTGTAGCAGTAATGGGACCTTCCGGATGTGGAAAATCAACCCTGCTCAATATACTTGGCCTTTTAGATGACCCCGATAATGGCAGTTTCATCTTTAATGGCATTGAAGTAGCTCATTTCAATGAACGCAAAAGAGCCGATCTGCGGAAAAGAAATATCGGGTTTGTGTTCCAGAGTTTTAACCTGATTGACGAACTGACCGTGTTCGAAAATGTTGAGCTCCCATTAATTTATCTGGGTGTAAAAGGCGATGAAAGAAAGAAACGAGTGGATGTGGTATTAGATAAAATGCAGATCATGCATCGTCGCAACCACTATCCGCAACAGCTTTCCGGTGGTCAGCAACAACGTGTGGCTGTAGCCAGGGCCGTTGTGAATATGCCCAAGTTGATACTGGCCGATGAGCCTACCGGTAACCTTGATTCAAGCAATGGTAACGAAGTGATGCAATTGATGACGGACCTGAATGAACAAGGCACTACCATTATTATGGTGACGCACTCCGAACATGATGCGCAATACAGTCACCGTATCATCCGCATGCTGGATGGACAGACTGTTACGGAAAATATACTGGTATAAAGAAAACTATATGGTGAGCGCAGTATCCGGTGCCAACAGCAATTAGCGGTTGGCTATTTCCGTTAGTCGCATGACAAAAATAGCGAGGCGAGTATTTTAATTAACCTTGGTAGCCTTATGTTTAGAAACTATTTTAAAATTGCATGGAGGAATTTACTTCGGCACAGAGGGTATTCATTTATTAATGTCGCTGGTTTAAGCGTTGGCATCGCCGCCTGTCTTTTATTATTTATAGTTGTGCGCTATGAGCTGAGTTATGACAAGTCACAGGAGAATTATAAACAAATTTATCGTTTAGTTACACAGGATCAACATACGGACGGGATTACATATAACCCAGGAGTTCCTATCCCGATGTTGGATGCGATGCGGACTAGGTTCCCGCAAGTCAAAAGCGCTGCATTAAACGCAATTTATGGTAGCCAGCTTACCGTATTAAGCGATAATCTTACGGTTGATGCCAGCAATAAAAAATTCATTGAAGATGCAGGTATATTTTTCATGGAACCTGAAATCTTCGACATCTTTCATTATCGATTTTTATCAGGCACAGCAGCAATATTGAAAAACCCGAACACGGTAGTGCTCACAAAAACAATTGCTGAAAAATATTTCACCGACTGGCATACTGCCACGGGCAAATTGCTTAAGCTGGATAATGCCATAACACTTAAAGTCGGGGGTATATTGGATGATGTCCCAGCGAATACGGATTTGCCGTTGCGCGTAATTATATCGTATGAAACCTTAAAGAAGAATCCGGATCTCTATAATTATAATAACGACTGGGGAAGCACATCCAGTAACTACCAGGTATATACGCTTTTACCAAAAAATATTACGGCGACATCTTTCAATGATCTTTTAAAAAAATTTTGCGAAAAGCAATACAGCGATAACAGGCATAATTCCAAATTCCATTTTCTTCAACCGTTGGGCGAAATACATTTTGACAGGCGTTTTGATAGCTTCGGCGATCATGTTACCAGCAAAGCAACAATTACCACGCTGATCCTGATTGGAAGTTTGATCATCATCATGGCTTGCATCAATTTTGTAAACCTTTCAACCGCACAGGCTGTAAGCAGGTCAAAAGAAATAGGTGTAAGAAAAGTATTGGGTGGCAACCGTTTCCAATTATTCTGGCAAATGATGGGCGAAACATCTGTTATAGTATTGCTTGCTGAAATAGTTGGCTTGGCGATTGCATGGCTGGCATTGCCTTATATTAAACATATCGCTTCGGTCCAGGAACAGTTGTCCATTTTTAGTTTGAACAACATTATTTTTCTAATCATTATCCTCGTTGCTGTAACTGCATTCTCCGGATTTTATCCTTCGCTGATCTTATCTGGGTTCAGGCCTGTGCTCGCCTTAAAAAACCGCATTACTTCTGCCTCTCTTGGTGGCATTTCACTACGAAGAGGTTTGGTCGTATTGCAGTTTACAATTTCACAAGTGCTCGTTATTGGGACTATTGTTGCGATCAGCCAAATGAATTTTGTCCGCAATGCAGATCTCGGTTTTAATAAAGATGCTATTTATGTATTGAACGGCAGGGCTGATAGTGTCAGTATCTCGAAACAAATTGCATTCAAGCAGGACCTGCTCATGATCCCCGGCGTGCAGTCCGTTTCTTTTAATAGTGATGTGCCTTCTTCCGATAATAATATGGGGACAAATTTTGCTTTTAATAATGGGAAGGACCAGGATTTCATCCTGTTTGTCAAGCTTGCTGATGAAAATTATCTTAAAACATTCGGGTTACAATTGCTCGCGGGCCGAAATTATAATTATGAAAAAAGTGATACTGTCCAGGAAGCATTAGTGAATCAAACACTAATAAAAAAATTAGGCATTCAAAATCCTGCCGATGCCGTGGGGAAAAACATTCGCCTTGGTGGCGGATCGTGGATACCAATTGTAGGAGTAATAAAAGACTTCAAAACAAATTCTCTTCGGGAAACTGTCAAACCCATATTGATTGCTGCAGTTAAGAAATATCAAAACAGGGCGGCAATAAAAATACATAGCACCAATATTGCTACCACCCGTGCAGCAATCGAAAGTGCATGGAATAAATTTTATCCTGATTATGCTATCGATGCTACATTCCTTGATGAGAGCATTGCAAAATTTTACCAGCAGGAAGAACAACTTTCGTTACTATATAAAATCTTCGCAGGCCTGGCAATTTTTATTTCCTGTCTTGGGTTATATGGATTGGTTTCCTTTATGGCTGTACAGCGCGTAAAAGAAGTTGGCGTTCGAAAAGTGCTCGGCGCTTCAGTCGCCAATATTGTTTACTTATTCTCGAAAGAGTTCACCATATTAATTACTATCGCATTTATTATTGCCGTTCCGGTAGCCTGGTACATGATGAGCAATTGGCTAAGCAATTTTGCATACCGGATAAGCATTCATGCAGATATATTCCTGCTCGCAGTAATGATATCCATGGTTATTGCCTGGATAACTGTGGGATATAAAGCTGTGAAGGCAGCGATTGCTAACCCGGTGAAGAGTTTAAGGACGGAATAGAACCATGATTTATTTGATTTAAAAGGATTTTGGGTGAAGATGTGGAAATGTGAAAATGTGGGAAATGTGGAAATTACAAGAATGTAAAATATTAACCACTAGCTCCGTGCTTTAGCGCGGAGGTCAAGATATAAAAAGGCAAGAAATTAAAATTGCGAACAAATTAACGTCGATCTATTACTACACATGAAATATTGCTGATTATTACTTCTCGTTCAAACCAATGGGATGATTTGTGAGGTAAAAACTAGATAATAAGGTTGAGCCGCATGGAAAGTTGCTGCAACAATTTCCAATTTAATTTGACTATTACTATGAAAACCGCATCAGTTTTCAGCAGTCGGTCACCTATTATCTAAAATCTTAAATTCTCCTTTATGTTCAGGAATAATTTCAAGACGACAATTCGAAATTTATGGAAAAATAAAACCTACAGCTTTCTAAATATTTTTGGGCTGGCAGTCGGCGTTAGCTGTGCTGCGCTCATTTTTTTATGGGTTGAAGATGAATTCAGCTACGATCATCAAAATATAAAAAAAGATCGGCTTTATTCAATATTAGAAAACCAGGCATATAACGGTAAGATATATACGTTTAGCGCAACGCCCGGCCTCATGGCCCCGGCCATGAAATCGGAAATACCTGGTATTGCCAATACAACACGCACGTCATGGCCCCAAACTGTATTATTCAGCATTGGAGATAAAACAATTTATGAAACAGGGTTCTATGCTGATTCCAACCTGTTCAACATGTTTACAGTACCTTTTGTCCAGGGCAAAGCTGCAAATGCCTTTGCACAATTACATTCCGTTGTGATCTCAGAAAAAATGGCAAAAAAATTTTTCGGAGATGATAAAAGTATCCCTGGCAAAACAATCAAGATTGACAATAAAGATGAATATGTGGTGACAGGAGTATTTAAAGATATGCCTGATAACTCCAGCATCAAATTTGATTGGGCTTCCCCATATGAAATCTTTTTTGTAAAAAATAGATGGCTAACCAATTGGGGATCCAACGGCATTAAAACTTATGTAGAACTCATGCCCGGCACTTCGCCTGCATCTGTAAATAAAATATTATATAGCTATATTCAAAAAAGAGCCGAGCATGCAGTAGCAAGACCATTTTTATTAAGCATGAATGATTGGCGATTGCATAGCCAATTTACAGATGGCAAACAAATCGGTGGACGTATTGAGTTTGTGCATATGTTTATAGCCATTGCATGGATTATTTTACTTATCGCTTGTATCAATTTCATGAACCTGGCCACTGCGCGTTCAGAAAAAAGAGCCAGGGAAGTTGGCGTAAAAAAAGTACTTGGTGCAGAAAAAACAACGCTTATTGCGCAGTTTATCGGCGAAGCTGTATTTATGTCTTTGATCGCCGTGCTATTTTCAATATTATTTATATTACTTGCCTTACCAGTTTTCAATACGTTGGTTGAAAAAAATCTTTCAATTGGTTTAGGCAATCCATTTCATTTGCTCGCGCTGATATTAATCGCATTATTGTGCGGCCTTATAGCTGGCAGCTATCCGGCATTATATCTTTCTTCATTCAACCCGATATATGTTTTCAAAGGAATGAAAATGAAAGGTGGAAGCGCTGCCTGGATAAGAAAGGGATTGGTAGTTTTTCAATTTACTATTTCAATTGTCCTCATCATTTGTACAATTATTATTTTTCAACAGGTACAATATGTCAAAAGCAGGAACTTGGGTTATAATAAAGACAATCTTATTGAACTGGATGCGCAAGGTGATATTATAAACCATTTTTCAACGATCAAACAACAACTTCTCGAAACAGGGGCTGTTGAAAACGCAGCGCTGTCGAGCCTGGGCATGCTTTTCATGGGCAGCAATACTGATGATTATTCCTGGGAAGGAAAAGACCCCACTAAGAAAATCCTTATCACCAATGATTATGTAAGCCCTGAATATCTTTCCGCCACGCAAACAAAATTTGCACAGGGAAAAGATTTTGAATCGATCGGAGATAGCAACAAAGTTATTATCAATGAAACCCTTGCCAACCTGATGGGAAAAGGAAGTGCTGTTGGAAAAATAATCAGGCAGGATACGACAAAATTCCAGGTAATTGGGGTAGTAAAAGATTTTGTTTTTGGCGATATGTACGGCGCAAGCGACCCGCTGCTTTTTGTTTGTTATCCAAACTGGGCAAGTTACCTGTACGTCCGGCTCAAATCAAACACAGATCCTGAAAAAGCGTTGGCAAAAATTGAACCGGTAATGAAAACTAATAACCCGGGTTATCCATTCGATTTCAGATTTGTTGATGACCAGTTTAATCAAATATTCAAGACTGAAGTATTGATTGGTAAATTAGCCAGGCTCTTTGCATCATTAGCAATAATTATTTCCTGCCTGGGTCTTTTTGGGTTGGCTGCGTATACTGCTGAACGCCGGACAAAAGAAATCGGCATACGCAAAGTATTGGGCGCATCTGTAACCCGGATAGCAGGATTGCTGTCAAAAGATTTTTTACAGCTTGTATTAATTGCCGGCGTGATCGCCTTCCCATTATCCTGGTGGGCCATGTACCGATGGCTGCAGAATTATTCATATCGCATTGAGATCAATTGGTGGGTATTTATACTGGCAGGCGCATTGGCTATATTGATCGCCGTGTTAACTATTAGCTCGCAAGCTATTCGGGCTGCATTGGCGAACCCGGTGAAGAGTTTGCGGACGGAGTGAGGAATGTGGAAATATGAAAATGTGGAAGTGTGAAAATTACAAGAATGTAAAAATAAGAAGCCACTAGCTCTGCACTTTAGTGCGGAGAACAAAAAAATGAGAAAATAAAAACAAACTCGATGCTGAAAAACTTTTTCAAAACTGCAGTAAGAAATATTTTCAAGCACAAAGTTTTTTCATTTATAAATATTTTCGGGCTGGCGATAGGGATCGCTGCTTGCCTGCTCATATTACAATATGTAAACTTTGAATTGAGCTATGATAAATTTGAGAAAAATTCAAGTCGAATTTTTCGCCTTCAGTTAGACCGATATAATGAAGGGAAAGTCACTACCCAATGGGCGGCTGGTGCTACAGGCATTGGCGTTGCAGTAAAAGAAGCATTGCCGGAAGTAGAAACTTATGCAAAACTTACAAAAGGATATGGCATCATTTCCTACAAGGACCAGCAATTCAGGGAAGAGAAAATGTACTTCGCGAGCAAAGATTTTTTGCCGATGTTCTCTTATCGTGCACTAAAAGGGAATGTTAATGATGCATTGAAAGATGTAAACACTGCTGTCATCACGTCAACAACAGCCAAAAAATATTTCGGTACAGAAGATGCTCTCGGGAAAGTGATCAGCCTAAATAAAAAAGATGATTTTAAAATCGCTGCAATAGTTGCAGACCCGCCAGCCAATACACATTTAAAATTTGATGTCCTCCTCTCCTTCGCCACGTTTATCAAGATGACGAGGCCTGAAGTCGACACAAGATGGGATTGGGATGGTTTCTTTAATTATATATTATTGAAACCAGGTGTCGATCCAAAAATGGTAGAAAAGAAAATCGCTGACCTCGTCCAAAAAAAATGGGGCGATGAAATGAAAGTGCATAATGAAGGGATGGTATTCAAACTCCAGCCATTGCCCGATATCCACTTATATTCAAATTTCATGGTCGAAGCTGAAGCGAATGGGGATGGAAAAGCCGTTTACTTTCTGCTCGTCATTGCTATTTTTATTATTGTGATCGCCTGGATCAATTATATCAATTTGTCAACAGCAAGATCAATTGACCGCGCCAAAGAAGTTGGTGTGCGCAAAGTAATGGGGTCTTACCGGATTCAATTGATCGGTCAATTTATGTTTGAATCAATATTGATAAATCTACTCTCCGTATTTCTCGCTTTTGTATTGATCATCCTATTCCTTCCTTTATTTAATTCGCTCACCGGAAAAGATGTGAGCCTCTCGCTAATAAAAGAAACTTCATTCTGGCTTGCTTTGTCCGCATTATTTATTACAGGAGCTTTCCTGGCAGGCTTATATCCCGCATTTGTGCTTTCTTCTTTCAAACCCATTTCTGTACTGAAAGGAAAATTAGCAAGGACAGGAAAAGGTGCTTTATTAAGGCAATCACTCGTGATCATTCAATTTGCTTCATCGGTAGCATTGATGATTGGGACCTTTGCCGTATATCGCCAACTGACTTATATGCAGAAACAGGACCTCGGTGTTCGTATCGATCAAACCATCGTGTTGCGCGGGCCCAACGTCACAGATTCTACATACAACGATAAATTAAATTCCTTTAAAATCGCCATGCTGAATACGCCGGGCATTACCGCAATATCCGCCTCCACAGAAGTCCCGGGCGGTAAAGTTGGCTGGAATGCAGGAGGCATCAGGCTTGTAGGCAGCGACCCGCGCAAAGCCAATCAATATCGGATCATTGGTATCGATTATGATTTTATTAATACGTTCGGGTTAAAGATTTTAAAAGGAAGAAATTTTTCAAAACAATTTGCTACCGACCCCGATGCCGTATTATTTAATGAAGCTGCTTTAAAATTAATTGGCTTTGACAAACCGGAAGATGCACTGAATAAACAAATTGAGTTTTGGGGTCATCAATATACTATTATTGGCGTTGTATCCAATCACCACCAGGAATCCCTGAGGCAAAACTATGATGCTTTTATTTTCAGGCTGATCCCAAACAATAATAATTTTTATTCATTGAAGCTGCAGGCCGGAAATAAAAACTGGGACCAGGTCATCAGCACCGCAGAAACGCAATGGAAAAAATTTTTTCCGGGCAACCCATTCGAATATTTTTTCTTAGACCAACATTTTGGCGAACAATATAATTCCGATAAACAATTTGGAAAAACTTTTGCATTGTTTGCTGTGCTCGCAATTATTGTCGCCAGTTTAGGCTTACTGGGGCTCGCGTCATTTGCAACTACGCAGCGCACAAAAGAAATTGGCATCCGGAAAATATCAGGTGCAGGAATTTTTAGTATTCTGCTACTGTTGACAAAAGATTTTATCAGGCCCGTAATTATTTCTTTCCTGATTGCTACACCGGTCATTTATTACCTGTTGGAAAAATGGCTGGATAATTATGCATTTAAAATTTCAATTAACCCCTGGATGTTTATCCTGCCCGCCATACTTATTTTATTGATTGCATTAGTTACTATTAGTACACAAACTATTAAAGCTGCTTCGGAAAACCCGGTGAAGAGTTTGAGAACAGAGTAAATAAATGTGGAGATGACAGGAATGTAAAATGTAGAATATAAAATAAGAAATGTAAAAGTAGATCGCTGAAGGAACGAGGGATAAGGTCAAAAATGAAAATATAAAGCACTAGCTCCGTCTTTTAGGACGGAGAGAAAAAATGAGAAATAAGAAATGAGAAAGTGGAGAGAAATATAAAATATAGGTCACTAGCTCCGTGCTTTAGCTCGGAGAAAAAAAATGTAAATCAGCAAAAAAGCACATTATGATAAAAAATTATTTGCTCATTGCGTTAAGGAACCTTAGGAAAAATAAAGTTTTTTCTTTTATTAATATCCTTGGCCTGGCATTAGGAATGGCATGCAGCCTGCTCATTTTATTATGGGTGAGAGATGAGCAAAGCATTAATAAATTTCATATCAACCGCAATCAGTTGTACACTATTTATGAACGTCAATATTATGATAATAAAATTGACGCGATCTACTCCACACCGGGATTAATGTCAGATGAAATGAAAAGAGTTTTGCCCGATATACAATATGCAACCGGTTTTGCATGGAATAACACGAATACTTTCCAGGTTGGTGATAAGATTCAGAAAGAAGAAGGCAATCATGCTGGTGCCGATTTCTTCAAAATGTTTACCTATCCCTTACTGGAAGGAACTGCAGCCACTGCATTGAACTCGCCGGTTAACATTGCCATCTCCAGGAAAATGGCGAATGATTTTTTTGGCAGCCCGAAAGACGCAATCGGTAAAACCATCCGATATGAAAACAGTAAGGAATTTACAGTAACAGCAGTATTTGAAAATGTACCGGAAAATGCTTCGGTAAAATTTGATTATCTTATTAACTGGCAATTTTTCATAGACGAAAATAATTGGATGAAGAGCTGGGGCAATAACGGGCCCAATACTTTTGTAATGTTGCGCCCCGGCGCGGACCCTGTTGCTTTCGAAAAAAAGATTACACACTTTCTCGATAATTACAATAAAGAACAGGATAATTCTTTCCGCATCCAATTGGGTATGCAGCGTTTTGATGCTATGTACCTGCATTCCGAATTTAAAAATGGCCAGCAATCCGGCGGTAGGATTGAGTACGTCCGTCTTTTTAGCATCATTGCTATTTTTATTTTACTTATCGCCTGTATTAATTTCATGAACCTCACTACAGCACGTTCAGTAAAAAGAGCAAAGGAAATTGGTATACGCAAAGTAGTAGGCGCAGTGCGTGGCTCGCTCATCCGTCAATTTATTGGCGAAGCGGTTTTGCTTGCTTTTTTTGCTGTTGTCATTGCTTTATTATTAGCGGCTTTGTTGTTGCCTACATTTAATGAGCTGACTGGAAAACATATCATTCTCCCTTTATCGGCAACTGATTTTTGGATAAGCATTATTGCATTGACATTGGTAACGGGTTTTTTATCCGGCAGCTATCCGGCATTGTTCCTATCTTCTTTTAACCCGGTGAAAGTATTAAAAGGGACGTTGCGTTTTAGTTCAAAAGCAGCATTATTCCGTAAAGGCCTTGTTGTTTTCCAGTTTGTGCTTTCCATCGTATTGATCGTTGGCACTATCGTGATATCAAAACAGGTAAATTATATTCAAACAAAAAGCCTGGGATATGACAGAGAAAATTTAATCTATATCCCAATCGAAGGTGACTTGTCAAAAAACTATTTGCTCTATAAAGAACAAGCATCAAAAATGCCCGGTATAAAATTAGTGACCCGCATATCACAATCTCCTACTGAAATTGATAATGGCACGGGAGGAGTTGACTGGGAAGGAAAAGATCCGAATACCAGGCCGATGTTCACGCAGATCGCAACCGGTTATGATTTTACGAAGACAATGAGTGCGCACATGTCGCAAGGCCGCGATTTTTCAAAAGAGTTTGCTACTGACTCTGTCGGTTATATTTTAAATGAAGAAGCGCTGAAAAAAATCAGTTATAAAGATCCGATCGGCAAGCCATTGACATTTTGGGGAAAGAAAGGCAAAATTATCGGCGTCATGAAAAATTTCCATTTCAATTCATTGCATGAACCGATCAAGCCATTAGTCATCCGCCTCGGGGAAAAAGATGATTATGGCAGCATATTGATAAGGACTGAAGCCGGAAAAACAAAACAAGCATTAGCAAGCCTGGAAGTTTTATCCAAACAACTGAATCCAAAATTTCCTTTTTCATACCAGTTTTCAGATGATGAATACCAGAAATTATACAGGAGTGAACAAGTGATCAGCAAACTTTCCGGATATTTTTCTTTCCTGGCCATATTCATTTCTTGTCTTGGTTTATTAGGGTTGGCCATGTTTACTGCTGAACAACGGACAAGAGAAATCGGGATCAGGAAAGTACTTGGGGCAAGTGCATCTTCGCTATTTACTTTATTATCAAAAGAATTTTTAGTTTTTGTTTTAGTGGCCTTGATCATTGCATCACCAATTGCATGGCTGATGATGAATAAATGGCTACAGGATTATGCATACCGCATCGATGTATCCTGGTGGATGTTCGTCATCGCAGGCACGCTGGCAATATTAATCGCGCTGCTTACGGTAAGTTTCCAGGCGATCAGGGCAGCGTTGGCTAATCCGGTGAAGAGTTTGAGGACGGAGTGAGGAATGTGGAGATGTGAGGATGTGGGAATGACAGGAATGTAAAATGTAGAATATAAAATAAGAAATGTAAAAGTAGATGCTGAGGGAACGAGGAATAAGATGAAAAATAAAAATATGAATCACTAGCTCCGTCCTTTAGGACGGAGAGAAAAATGAGAAATGTAAAAGTGTAGGCCACTAGCCCTGCGCTTTAGCGCGGGGAAATAGAAATGAGCAAATGATTGATGATAAAAAATAATTGACAGACTAAATCTAAATTAAAATTATTCAGCACTACCTCTTTTCCTAGAGGAGGGAGAAGTGAGTTCGGAGATAAAATCTATCATTATGATAAAAAATTATTTCAAAACTGCCTGGAGAAATCTTATAAGGAATAAAGTGTATTCATTTATTAATATCCTTGGATTGTCAGCCGGCATAACTGTGGCCCTCCTCATTTCACTGTGGATTTGGGATGAAGTTTCATACAATAAATCATTCGAAAATTACGGCCACATCGCGAAACTGATACAGAACTCATCAAATTCCGGTACGATTGGCACGTATGATGAAATGCCGATACCACTTGCTGCTGAATTACGAAATAGGTTTGGGGCGGATTTCAAACGTTTGGCGCTTGCCTCAAGTAATTCTTCACATATTATTGTTTCAGGAGAAAAAAAATTATCCGACCGCGGATTATTTGTGCAACCGGAATTCCCTGAAATATTTAGTTTACACATGCTCAGTGGCTCAAGAGCCAGCTTGAATGACCCAACTGCTATCATCATCAGCGAATCACTCGCAAAAGCAATATTCGGAAAGGACGACCCCATGAATAAAATCATGAGGCTCGATAATAGGGCAACACTAAAAGTTACTGGCGTATATAAAGATTTCGCGCATAACTCTGATTTCAGGGAAACCAGTTTTCTTGTCCCCTGGCAAGTTTATGTTGATATCAATAACTGGGTTAGAAATTCGTTACAAAATTGGGATGATAATTCCTTTCTCATCTATGCCCAGCTTGCTGACCAATCCAATGTTGAAAAAGTTTCAGCTAAAATCAATAAAACACTGACCGGTCATGATAGAAAAGATAAGCCAGAAGCATTTCTTCATCCGATAAGCAAGTGGCATTTGTATTCCGAATTTAAAAATGGGAAAAATGTTGGGGGAGAAATAGAATTTGTCTGGCTTTTTGGCATCATCGGTTTTTTCATATTGCTTCTAGCCTGTATTAATTTTATGAATCTTAGTACAGCACGTTCGGAAAAAAGAGCTAAAGAAGTAGGCATACGAAAAGCAATCGGGTCGCAACGCAAACAATTGGTGATACAATTTTTAAGCGAATCAGTTTTACTTGCTTTCCTTGCATTTTTCCTTGCGCTCGCTCTTGTTGAAATAAGTTTGCCATGGTTTAATAATTTAGCCGGCAAACAAATGCAAATTTTATGGTCGAATAGTTTTTTTTGGTTATCGGCTGTCGGGTTTATTTTATTTACCGGAATTATTTCCGGAAGTTATCCGGCGTTATTTTTATCTTCTTTCAATCCGGTAAAAGTTTTAAAAGGGACTTTCAAGACGGGGAGATTTTCTTCATTGCCCCGCAAAATACTGGTGGTCCTGCAGTTCACGATTTCTGTATCGTTGATCATTGGTACAATAATTATATTCAAACAAATCCTTCATGCAAAAGACCGCCCCGTCGGTTATACGCGGGAAGGGCTGATTATCATACCTATGAATACGCCGGATTTATATGGTCATTATGGTTCAATCAGGACTGACCTCATCAACACAGGAACTGTAGAAAATATGAGCGAATCATCAAGCCCGACCACAGATATTTGGTCGAACCAAAGCGGCTTTGATTGGAATGGGAAAGACCCGAATGTCGTCCCATCATTTGGGACAATTGCAGTAACACATACATATGGCAAAACAGTTGGCTGGCAGTTTATTGATGGACGTGATTTTTCAACAGATTATTCATCAGATTCTGCTGCCATGATTTTAAATGAAGCTGCAGTAAAATATATGGGATTTAAAAACCCTATTGGCGCAACGGTGAAACGCATTGGCGAAAAAAATCCTAATTACCATGTGATCGGAGTTATCCGGGATATGGTTATGGAATCTCCATTTGATCCCATCAAGCCAACTATTTTTTTACTTGACTACGAATGGGCAAATGTGATTGATATAAGAATAAACCATCGCGTAAGCACGCATGAAGCACTTTCAAAAATAGAAAATGTTTTCAAAAAGTATAACCCCGGTTCACCATTCATTTATAAGTTCGCTGATGAGGAATATGCAAAGAAATTTGAATCGGAAGAACGTATTGGCAAGTTGGCAACATTCTTTGCGTTGCTGGCAATTTTTATTAGCTGCTTAGGCCTTTTTGGGCTTGCCTCTTTTATTGCTGAACAAAGGACGAGAGAAATCGGCGTTAGAAAAGTACTCGGTGCCTCGGTACTAAACGTTTGGGGATTGTTATCAAAAGATTTCATCTTGCTTATCCTTATTTCTTTTTTTATCGCCATTCCTGTTTCTTATTACCTGATGCATCGTTGGCTGGAAAATTATATTTATCGGACAACAATTTCCTGGCAGGTTTTTGTTATCGTCGGCATAGCAACGGTGTTGCTCACGATGATAACGGTAGGGTTCCAGGCAATAAAGGCAGCGTTGGCAAATCCGGTGAAGAGTTTGCGGACAGAGTAGAACCTTGATTTATTTGATTGAAAAAGATTTTGGATGAAGATGTGGAAATGTAAAAAAATATCATCCCACTAGCTCCGCCCCGCCTATGGCGGGGCGGAGAGAATGTAAAATGTAAAATAAAGAATGTAAAAGTAGATCGCTGAATAATGAACAAAAGTTGATATGCAAATTCTAAATCAAAATTTTTAATCAAGTTTCGCCTCTTCTTCGGGAAAGCTAACGAGGACGAGGCCCACATGAGTTAAATCTATTATTATGATAAAAAACTATTTCAAAACCACATTCAGGAATCTTTGGAAGCACAAAGTTTTTTCTTTTATCAATCTTACCGGGCTGGCGGTAGGTATGTCGGCCTGTTTCTTAATTTACTTATATGTAAGTTTTGAACTTAGTTATGATTCATTCCATTCAAAAGCCAATCGCATTTATCGCGTGGTCTGCGATATTAAAACACCTACAGAAGTATTAAATTTTAATGTCCCATCCTGGGCAATGCCAAAAAATATTAAAACTGATTTTCCTGAAGTAGAATCATTCGCGCGCACAAACGGCGACAATGTATTGATAAGAAGAGGTGATATTAAATTCCAGGAAGAAAATACATTTTGGGCCGATTCCTCATTATTTGAAGTATTTGATTTCAAATTATTAAAAGGAGACCCAAAAACAGCATTAAAAGAACCGCTCAGTATTGTACTCACGGAGAAGGCAGTGAAAAAATATTTTGGGAATACAAATCCAATTGGGCAAACCCTGTTAATCACCGGCGATGGGTTACCGGCAAAAGTAACCGGCGTCATGAAAGATATCCCTGAAAATTCACAAATAAAAGGCGATGTTTTGATATCGATGTCAACTCTTACACAAAAGCTTGCACCACATCTTGAAGAGCAATGGGGCAATTTTGGTGCAATTACTTTTTTATTGTTAAAACCCGGCACCGATGCAAAAGCACTTGAAAAAAAATTCCCGGCTTTCCTTGAAAAGCGCGATGGCACCGGGATGAAGCAAAGCAAAATGTCGTACATATTATATCTCGAACCATTGAGGGACGTGTACTTGCATTCCACGCGTGACGGCAGTACGAATGGTAATATGAATAACGTTTATATTTTCTCCATAATAGCTGTATTTATTTTATTGATCGCTTGTATCAATTTTATTAACCTCACGACGGCAAGATCTGCAGAGCGTGCAAAAGAAGTAGGCATCAGAAAAGTTGTTGGCGCGCTAAAAACCCAATTGGCCAGGCAATTTATCGGCGAATCGGTTATGTTGTGCCTGATCGCTTTTGTATTATCAATCGGTATTTGTGTGTTGCTGCTTCCTTCTTTCAATATGCTGGCAGGCAAAACCATCAGCAATGGCATTTTTGAAAATATGAATTATATACTCATCCTTTTCGTTGCAGCGGTTGGGATTGGTTTGTTGGCTGGCATTTATCCTGCCCTCGTACTTTCGTCTTTCAGGCCTGTTACTGTATTAAAGGGACGATTCGCAACCGGGACGAAAGGGACATTTCTTCGAAAAGGTTTAGTGATCACGCAATTCACGATCTCCATTGCATTGATCATCGCAACTATCGTTGTGTATATACAAATGAAATATATGCGCAGCCAGGATCTCGGTTTTACAAAAGACCAAATGATGGTGGTCGATACACAAGGCGATTCTTCTCAAAAAGCATTCAAACTGGCGGTAGCAGAAATACCGGCTGTAAAATCTGCGGCCATGTCGTCAAGCGTCCCGGGCGCAGGCGATAATACAGCATATTCTGAAATTGAAAACACCAAGGGCGAATTACAAATCGCAAACCTCGAATTATATTTTGTCGACTTCGATTTTATCAATCTCTATAAAATAAAAATGGTAGCGGGGCGGCCTTTCTCGAGAGATTTTATGACGGATACGACGCAATCTATGATATTGAATGAAGCCGCAGTAAAAATGTTCGGCTATTCATCACCGCAACAAGCCGTTGGCAAACGTTTCAAACAATGGGGAAGAGAAGGCAAAATTATTGGCGTAATGAAAGATTTTCATTTCCGCTCACTGCAGGAAACGATCAAACCATTGAGCATGCGTATTGAACCACGCGGCTGCAGCCTTATCTCCGCCAGCGTATCTTCTGCAAACTTAGCGACAACAATCGCTGCTGTGGAAAGCAAATGGAAAGCTACCATACCTAATCGCCCATTCAATTATTTTTTTATGGATGAATTTTTTGATAAGCAATATCGCAGCGAAGAAAAATTCGGGAAACTATTTTTGAATTTTGCCGTGCTCGCTATTTTTATTTCTTGTCTCGGCCTGCTCGGCCTCGCCTCATACAGTACCATGCAGCGTACAAAGGAAATCGGTATAAGAAAAGTTATGGGAGCTTCAGTAGTCAATATCATCAACCTACTATCTACAGATTTTTTAAAACTAATACTGATATCATTCCTGATCGCAGCACCTGTTTCCTGGTATTTCATGCATCGATGGTTACAGGATTTTGCATATCGCGCAAATATCAGTTGGTGGATATTCGCCGTGGCAGGCATATTGGCTATACTGGTTGCTTTAATAACAATTAGCGTCCAGGCTATTAAAGCTGCGGTGGTTAACCCGGTGAAAAGTTTGAGGACGGAATAGAACCATGATTTATTTGATTGAAAAGGATTTGGAAGAAAAATGTGGAGATGTGAAAATGTAGAAATTACAGGAATGTAAAATAAGAACAAAGAAATCTATTAATTAATGTCCCGATTTTATTCTATGGGAATGAAGGGATGACCAAAAAACAAAAAAATGAAAAAGTATCTTTTTATTGTATTGTTCGCATACGCAGCAATCCATGCAAAATCACAATCATCCGGCAAGGATGCTTACCTGGTAAAATCATTAGCGAATGAATCAATTAAAGATGTGGAAGCCCAAACATCCGGTGGCGGTATCGAAGTTTCGGGCGGTTTTACATCCGATGCACGTATCGAAGTATACGTTAGCTCCAACAATGGCAGGGCGCTCGATTTATCGAAAGAAGAAATCGCAAAAAGATTAAATGACGATTACGACCTATCCATTACCGTTAGCAACAATAAAGTAAAAGCCATTGCCAAAACAAAAGACAGGTTCATGAATTGGAAACACGCATTAAATATTTCTTTCAAAATATTCGTCCCGCAAAATGTTTCTACGAACCTGTCAACCAGCGGCGGTGGCATTTCACT
>Ga0207059_1060_pt1 | contig 22123 bp, 20 predicted proteins | sample Alteio_BWMinCont_32_FD_153273 | JGI IMG/M metagenome (GOLD analysis project Ga0207059, IMG submission 153273) | Enriched cells from forest soil in Barre Woods Harvard Forest LTER site, Petersham, Massachusetts, United States -... | ecosystem: Environmental > Terrestrial > Soil > Temperate forest >...
TACTCGTAAATATTGTGCTGGATTGTTCCGCGCAGGATGCTGAATTTAATGACTACCGAAGGAAAAATGAAAATTTTTCAAGAGTGTACGATAAAGAAATCCGTTCCGATCTCGCTTCCTTCACCATTGGCGGCATTGAAGAAAGCCTGAACAAAACTCCTTTAAAACAAATACCGGTGAGCAATGCGGGTGACAATTTTATTTCGTATGAGGGCGACAAAATAAGTATCAGCATAAAAGCCGGGAGGTTTGAACCATCCAAACATAAACTGGCGTATGAGGCAAAGCGTGTTTTAAAGATCGATAACAAACCTTTCTATGGGAATTATACAAAAATCCCGAGTACTACCATCGCATCGGTAACTGTTATTATTGGGCCTGATACTATTGCTGTCCCAAATTCCGCACTTTTTGATTTATATAACCCGAGTTTTATGTACAGAGATGCGTCGGGTGTGATGCGTTCACAAGATGCAGTATATCTTTCTGCCGATAAACGCAAAATCTATATTTATATGTTGAACCGTGATGATACAGGAGGTTATGAAGTTACCTGGATAATTCAAGACAAACAATATCTCCGCCGCGTTTTGGATTTTGGTTTTCAAAATAATAAATAGGAAAGATCCCGAAAAATAATTTAGTATCCGGGCGTTATCACTCCATTTTTTATCGCGAACATAACGAGGCCTACCCTGCTTTTTACATTTAGTTTTTCAAAAAGCGTGTCGCGGTAATCATCAACGGTGCGTGGGCTGATCTTCAATATTTTTGCAATCTCGCGATAAGTCATGTCGGTACCGGCCAATTTTAAAAAATTAAGTTCATTTTGCGTAAGCATAACGGGAATGGTCATGTGCTTTGATTCATTCTTTTTCATAAGGCCCATCAACCGGCTTGTTGCACTATTGATCGGGTAATAGTAACCGGTATTCATCGTTGTTTCAATCGCCAGCCTGAGTTCTTCAGGATGGATATCTTTCTTCAAAAATCCCCGCACACCTGATTGGAGCAAGCGGATCATCGCAAATTCGGAATCATACATCGTGAGCACAAGAATATAAATACTCGGGATTTTTTTCTGTAGCCATTTTGCTGTTTCATATCCATCGAGCTCAGGCATATTCAGATCGAGGATCACCAGGTTTGGCAATTCTTTTATCTGGATTTTTTCAATGAATTCATTACCATGCCGGGCCAATAATATCACTTTACAATTTTCAAAACCATTGATCACGGATGCCAATGCATCCCGTATCAGGATATGATCATCAATCATAGCAATTTTAATCGCCTTATCTTTTTGGCCAGTCATATTAACATTCATTTCGGGACAGTAATGGTAACGGTAGTGCCTTTGCCCGGCGCGCTGTCAAATTTTAAATCTGCATTGATCAGCTTCGCTCTTTTCATCATATTGCCAAAGCCGCTGGTCAGGTCCTTGGTTCGGTAATCGCCGATCATCGATGTATCAAACCCTTTTCCATTGTCGCGGATATGCAGGGTAAGCTGATCATTGGCACATGACAAAATTATTGTCACATCGCTCGCATCGGCATGCCTGATGATATTATTGACAGCTTCCTGGAGTATCCGAAAAATAATAATTTCATTGTGTTCATCAAAGTAGTCATAATTGCCCTCAATTTCAAAAACGATCGCATAGTTTTTTGTTTTTCTCAATTGATTAATTTGTAATTCTATGGCGCGTTCAAGCCCGGTGTCTTTTATCATTTCCGTGCTAAGGCTTTTTGAGAGGTCACGTAAATCATTAAGCGCTGATGTGAGCAGGTCGGTTGAATTGGTGATTTTCTCTACCACCATCTCTTTATTATCAACAACTATGGTATTGAGTTGCAATTTGGCCAATGATATGAACTGGCCGATATTATCATGTATTTCCTGCGAAATATATTGAAAGGTTTGTTCCTGGATTTCGAGTTGGCTTTTTAATAATTCTTTTTCATACGTGCCGCGGATGACTTCCAATTCGGCCAGGAATGCATTTTGTCTTCTTTGATATAAATATAAAATAGCAGCGATAAAGCTTATCAATATTGTAATAAGTGTGATACAAATCAGGAAAATGATCAATATTATTTTTTTATCCTGCATGTAAACCCTTTAATGAATACTACGTTGGTGATTATATTGGAATAGTTATTGAATGAATAAATCCCACAACAAACGTTGGGCATATTACATTTCCCAAAGTAAAACACAAATAACATAATTGGGATCATTATCGAAAAAGAAAATAATATCGCAGTTACGATCCAAAACGATGGCTCTTTGGCTAAATTAAATGTACGTGGCCTTTTAAAAAGTTCCCTGAAATAAATAAAGCAGGGTATGACTAATATAATACTTTCGAGCAATGTCATAGGCCCGCCTCCTCGATTATTTGCGCCATATTTCAATAATAATATTAGAAATACTATTGAAAAAAAAGCGCACATGGACAAAACCAGGGTTTTAGCCTTTTTCGAAATGATTACCTTGGTAAAAAAATATGAAAAAAAGATCAATTCAAAAAGCGTAAAAAAATTATAGGGGATATTTGTGGGAGCATAATCGCCGGAAAAAAAATGCCTGAACCCGGTAAATGACATAACTATAGCTTCTGTGCCTAAAGCCAATGTAGCATATAAAGGAAAAGCGCGCAGGTATGAAGGGTTATAACTCCTAAAACAAAACAGCAAGGAAAAAACCCATATAACAATATTTGAAAATAACCCGACAATAATAGATATAACGTAAACGGTGATCATCATATGTACAAGTAAGATACATAACCGATTTGAATCATGCTACACGAAACCGACCACTTTAAAAAAAATTAAAAATTTTCTAAAAATAAATAAGTAAATATACGATCACCGCAAGATTTATAAACCGGGTTGATTGCGAAACAGGCCGACTCTGCATGTAAATGCTTTAATGAATAATATGTCGGTAATAATCTGTGAAAAATTATTGAGCGATTCAATACCTAATGCAATTGCATCTAACTTATGCAGCTCAAAATAACCATTGAATAAAACAATTGGTGGAAAGATAAAATAATAAAAAAGCATAGCGGTGACAATCCAGAATGAAGGCTCTTTTGATAAATCAATATGTTTTTGTAAAGTAAAAAGTTCCCTGAAATAGACCAGGCATGGAATGATTAAAATGAGGCATTCAAACAAAATAATTGGCCCGGCCCCGGAATAAAGGCCACGCGTTACAAATGTCCAACCACAAAACAGGAAAAAACAAATATCTAATATCACTAAAATTTTTTTTGCCAGTTTCGAATGAATGATCAGTATGAGGAAATAAGTAAAGAAAATTAATTCGTAACAGGTATACATATTACTCAGGATGCTTAGTTTTTTTGAAGGAGCCAGATAGTCCTCTAAAAGCCAATAGTTATTTAGTATTTCAGCGATTAAACTCATCACACAATATGAAGGGAATATTCTCAGGTAGGCCGGATTATTTTTCCGGTAGCAATACAGGAATGAAAATATCAACAGGACCACTGATGAAAGCGTGGCAAGATAAATTGATATGGTAAAAATTTGTGTGATCATAAAGCATAAAGACTGAAAGGATACGACATATCAAACCACTGCTCATACATATCCTGTGATAATTATTTTGAAGAGTTTATGTGATTGATCATTTTTGATTCACCGGCGTTTCAATAATGAGGAATTGAGATTCGGCTTTACAACTGATATTAATTGTATCGGTATCCCAAATGCCCAACCCATCCCGTGCTGGTAAATTATTCCCGTTTATATTGATGCTGCCTTCGATGAGAAAAATAAAAAGGCATTTATTTACCGGGTTAAAACTGTAATCCAAATTTTTTCCCGCATCAAAATATCCCAATAATAATTTTGAATTTTGATTTATCCAGCAATGTTCCAATCCTTCTTCATAAGAAATGATTGTCTTAAGTTGGTTGCGCCTTTTTTCTTTTGGAAAAGCTCTTTGCTGATATCTTGGTATGATGTTCTGCAATTTGGGCAGTATCCATATCTGCAAAAAATTAACTTTATCCTCACCGATATTATATTCTTCGTGTTTTAAACCGCTTCCCGCACTCATAATTTGCACGCCTCCGGGCTCAATCACTGTGCTATAACCCATTGAATCCTTATGATTCATTTTTCCCGTCAACAAAATGGAAATGATCTCCATATTAATATGCGGATGAATTCCGAAGCCCTTGCCGGGTTGCACATAGTCATCATTAAAAGCAAACAAAGTCCCGAAAGCACTTTTTATAGGATGATAATAATCACTGAAACTAAAAAAGAAATTGCTTTGTAACCACCCGATATCTTTTGTCCCCCTTTCTGCTGCCGGATAATAATGAGTTTGCATAACTGAAATTTAATTTATTGCAAATTAAGCAAAGAGGGGAGAAAGGGCAAAGGACAAGGGGCAAAGGGAAGGCACAAGATACAGGGATCAAGGTACAAGATTCGAAGTGCAAGATTGTGCAGCACTTGTACCTTGATCTTTGTGCCTTGTACCTTGACTCTTGTTCCTTCCCATTGCCCCTTGACCCTTGCCCTTTGCCCTTTAACCCACCTATTGCAATTTTTCCCAATTTTCGTGCGTCAGCTCAAACCTGATTTCACCGTTCGGTCGTTTTCCTGTTTCCCGCCAGCCGTATGTTCTATAAAAAATTTCCGCCCGCGTATTCGGGCTTGTCCCCAGCCAAATTGTTTGTTTTGTTTTAGAGAAGTACCAGTTGAGCATGATATCCTGAAGCTTTTTTCCGATGCTTTTCTTTTCATAATCCGGCCGCACAAAAAGAGCCCAGACATTATTGTTTTTGAGATCAACAATAGCAAAACCAACAACATACTTATCAATTTCGCATAACCATCCTTTCCCAAAATCGATTATGTATTCCTGATATTGTTTTGCTGAAATCATAGCCGCGTCGGGCAATATATTTTCCTTCACCGACATACGGACGGCGTGCATTTGTTCGATATCCAATATTTGCGCTTCGCGAAAAATCATATAAATATTTTCGACTCCGATAATGTTATATCCAGGTGAAAGATTGGCGAATTTAAAAATACGAATCAATTAAAAACAATTCTGAACCGGGATTTTATACGATTATGCTTATTGAACAAATCTTATTAGAAAAATCAGCATAATCGTATAAAATCCCGGTCCAGACAATTCTTATCAAAAAAATCGCTATACTCGTATAAAATCAGTTTATATGTTGATGGAACAAACCATGCGATGGTTCGGGCCGAATGATGCGGTTAGCCTATGGCATATCCGGCAGGCGGGTTGTTCGGGAGTAGTCACTGCATTGCACCATATCCCTGTTGGAGAAATATGGCCGATAGCAGAAATAAAAAAAAGAAAAAATGAAATAGAATCTGCTGGTATGACCTGGACAGTTATTGAAAGCCTCCCCGTTCATGAAGATATTAAAAAACATACCGGCAATTATAAATTGTATATCGACAATTATAAACAAAGCCTGCTTCATGTTGCCCAATGCGGGTTGAAAGTGGTTACGTATAATTTTATGCCGATATTAGATTGGATGCGGACCGATATTGCTTATGAAATGCCAGACCAAAGCAGGGCGCTTCGTTTTGAAAAATCTGCTTTTGTTGCCTTTGATCTTTTCTTATTGAAAAGGCCGGGCGCCGAAGAAGATTATTCAAAAGATGAAATTGAAAAAGCAAAAGCGAGATTCGCTATCATGACCGAAAAGGAAAAAGAAACACTATATCGCAATGCCCTGCTGGGATTGCCGGGCAGTGAAGAAAAATTTACTGAAGAACAAATATTAGCTGCACTAAAATCCTATGCAGGTATTGATGCAAAAAAATTAAAAGAACATCTTTTTTATTTCCTGCAAGAAATAGTCCCTGTTGCCGAACAAGCCGGAATAAAAATGGCTATTCATCCTGATGATCCTCCCTATCCTATTTTAGGGCTGCCGAGGATTGTCAGCACAGAAAAAGATGCTGTAGAATTATTGAATGCAGCGCCATCTGTCGCCAACGGTTTATGTTTTTGTACCGGTTCGTATGGCGTTCGACCTGATAATGACCTACCGGGGATGGTTAAGCGCCTTGGGGATCATATTCATTTTTTACATTTGCGCAGTACCCGGAGAGATAATGATGGGAATTTTTTCGAAGCCGACCATCTTGATGGCGATGTAAATATGTATGAAGTGATTAAAGAAATTGTATTGCTGATGAAAAAAAGGGGGATATCCATCCCAATGCGGCCGGATCATGGCCATCAAATGCTCGATGACCTGGAAAAAAAGAGTTATCCCGGCTATAGCGCAATTGGGAGGTTGCGCGGATTGGCAGAGCTCAGAGGCGTGGAATGGGCAGTCGCTCAAAGTATGAGATAGAGATTTGAAAATAAAATCGAATTATTTATTTCACATTCGTTCAATGGCAGATGAGATGAATAATCTAAAGATTCAATATGATAGCAACCACCATGACGAGATATAGATGGACGATTGTCACGCTTCTTTTTTTCGCTACTACCATTAATTATATTGACAGGCAGGTTATCGGGTTATTAAAAGATTATCTCGCCAAAGATTTTAACTGGTCGGAAAAAGATTACAGCAATATTGTAATGGCTTTTACGACAGCTTATGCAGTAGGGCTTTTATTTGTAGGCAGGTGTATTGATATCACCGGGACTAAACTCGGATATACGGTATGCGTTATTGTTTGGAGCATATCTGCGATGGCTCATGCACTTGTTAAAAGCACATTTGGGTTTACTGTCGCAAGATCTTTTTTAGGCCTTGGCGAATCAGGAAATTTCCCAACTGCCATCAGGGCTGTAGCAGAATGGTTCCCGAAGAAAGAGCGCGCTTTTGCAACAGGTATTTTTAATAGCGGGACAAATATTGCCGCAATGATTGGGCCATTTGCCGTGATGTGGCTGTATCATAATTATGGATGGAGGCAGGCATTTATCTGGACAGGCATCATCGGTTTCATATGGTTAATTTTCTGGCTAATTTTTTACGATATCCCCGCGAAACAAAAACGGCTTAACCAGGCAGAATTTGATTATATACATAGCGATATCCCCGATGCAAGCAATATCCAGGTAAATAAAATCAGTTGGGCAAAACTCATTACCTATAAACAAACCTGGGCGTTTTTATTAGGAAAATTTTTTACGGACCCAATATGGTGGTTTTATCTTTTCTGGGTTCCTTCTTATTTTAATTCTGTTTATAAACTCGACTTACAACAGTCATGGATATACGTATCCACCGTTTATCTTGTTGCAGGGTTTGGGAGTGTGCTTGGTGGATATTTGCCCGGCTATTTAATAAAAAAAGGCTGGCCGATCAGAAAGGCAAGAAAGCGTACCATGTTATTTTATGCGTTTCTTGTTGTCCCCGTAATATTTGTCCAATATGGGACTAATGTTTGGACTGCTGTTGCGTTGATCAGCCTGGCAGCCGCTGCTCACCAGGCATGGAGCGCTAATATTTTTACAACTGCATCGGATATGTTCCCCAAACATGTAGTGAGTTCTATAATTGGCATGGGTGGGATGATGGGCTCTGTGGGCGGCATTTTATTCCCGCTATTCATCGGCATTATCCTCGAACATTTTAAGCTGCTCGGGAAAATCAGCGCAGGGTATAATATCATCTTTGTCATTTGTGGTTTTGCATACCTTGTTGCATGGGTGATCATGCATTTTTTAATCCCGCCGGCTAAACCTGTAAAAGCATAATTTTATTTTTGGTTACCCGTTTGAATTTGCCGGGGTCATATTGATAGTTTCGCACAACTCATAAATTTCAACTTATATGCGCAGCCTTCATTTGATGATTATTCCTGCTTTTATTTGTCTCGCTGCATCGCAAACCATGAAGCACAAAGGACCTGCAGAGGTTAAAGTTCTCCAGGTAAATAATCAATCCGGAAAATTTAGTGACACGACCAAGGAAATGGGAAAGAAAATTTTTATGACCAGTTGCTATGCTTGTCATAAGGATTCTACGAATTCCCTGGCTCCCGGATATACTGTCCTAACGCTTATGACTCCACGCTCCATCTTTTCAGCATTAACCAATGGCAAGATGCGCCAGCAAGCAGCCAATCTTTCAGAAACAGATCGCAAGGCAGTCGCACAGTGGCTGACCAATAGAGAATTGACTACAACCAGTTTCCCAAAAGAAGCGTTTACATCGTTCTCCATTCCGAATCAACACTCGAAATACGATCATTCCGGATGGGGAAATAATATCGAAGGAACTGGTTATAGAAATGCTGAACAGGCCGGGATAACACTTGCAAATATTTCTTCGCTAAAATTAAAATGGGCCTTCGCATTTCCTGATGCAACTGTTATACGGAGCAAGCCGGCAGTAGTAGGCGATTGGCTGATTGTTGGCGGACAGTTCGGTGAATTATTATCCATTAATAAACATAGCGGGAAAATTGGGTGGTTATTTTCTGCAAGCGCAGCCATTCGTGGGGCCATCACCGTTATTAAGGAAGAAAATGCAGCGACGGCATTCTTTGCCGATTTCAGCAGCAATGTTTATGCCGTTGATATTAAAACCGGCAAGCAGATCTGGAATAAAAGAGCAGGATATGACCAGTTATCATCAGTTACTGGTTCTGTTGTTGTATATGCGGGAATAGTTTATGTCCCGATCAGTTCTTTGGAAGTAGCTACTGCTGCAAATGGAAATTATAGTTGTTGTTCTTCCTCTGGTGGCGTAGTTGCGCTGAATGCAAAAACCGGCCAGGAAATTTGGCGCCACCGGGTTATCCAGGATCCGGCCGTTGTTTCTGGAAAAAATAAAAATGGCAAACCTGCTTACGGCCCTTCAGGCGCACCGGTATGGTGCAGTCCGACTGTAGATAGTAAACGAGGGCTTTTATATATAGGAACTGGCGAAAATTATTCTGCCCCGACAACTACAACCAGCGATGCCATCCAGGCGATTGATTTAAAAACCGGCAGGCTGGTATGGAATTTTCAGGCCACATCAAACGATGCATATAATCTTGCCTGCCCATTTTTTGCCAATTGCCCCGGCAAAGGTGGCCCTGACCTCGATTTTGGAATGGCGCCCATATTGATAAAAAAGAAAGATGGAAAAGATATATTAGTTGCAGGCCAAAAATCAGGTTTCGTCTATGCATTGACGGCAGATAAAGGAAAATTAATATGGAAGACAAGGATTGGAAAAGGCGGAGCTTTAGGCGGTATACATTGGGGAATGGCAACCGATGGCAAATATGTATATGCATGCAATGCAGATAATATAATTGGGATGGATAAAAATGATTCTTCGCATACTCCCGCGCCAGGCGTGTATGCGCTCGATTTGAATACAGGCAAAGTAATTTGGAATATGCCAACGCCCGAATGCACCGATAAAAAAGCTTGCATAGCAGCTAATTCAGCCGCACCATTGCTCATACCGGGGATACTATTTGCCGGCGCATTGGATGGGCATATCCGCGCTTATGCAGCAGCAGATGGAAAAATACTTTGGGACTTTGATGCAAATAAAACTTATGAAACAATAAATGGCATTAAAGGAAAAGGCGGAAGCATCGATGGCCCGGCAGCCGTTGTATCAGGGGGAATGCTATTTGTAAATTCAGGTTATGGGATGTTTGGAGAAATACCGGGAAATGTTTTACTGGCGTTCGAAATTCAGAACCATGATTAACTTGATTTTTTATGATTTTTAGGATATATATTCTTTATCCTAAAAAATCATAAGAATTTAATTCTTCGATGGTAGGTATTTGAATTGAGTTGTAGCAATCATCAAGAAAATTTTCAATTTCAGTTTCATGTATGTAAAACTCATATGAATTTATCTCTTGATTTCTTTTTAAAATTCTTTCTTTTAAGATTTCTCTGGGCACTTCCAGATAATAGAATTTTACTTTTGCGCCAACTGCTTTTGCTTCATCTCTAAGTTTTTCTCTTTCGTTTCTTCCCCAGGTTCCCCATTCAATTATAACATCAATTGAATTTCGCAAAATTTCTTTCCCGATTTTCCATTGCAATTGTTCAATTTGATCCCTGAATTGGTTGCCTTCAGTTTCATATTTTTCATTCCATATATCCTTTATCCATTCATCGGGACAAAGTCTGATTGCTCCATTTGACGCCGCAATACTTTTTGCCAATGTAGTTTTTCCCGATCCGGGCAGTCCGCATATTAAATGAAGAATTGATTTTTTAGCAGGCACTTCTTCCACAAAAAAAATTTAACTAATTTAAGCTGCTGGTTGTTGAAGATTATTTGTATTGCAAACAACAGGATTATTTCCGAAGTAAACGAAATTATAAATCTACGATTAACCTGATTGAGAACCATGATTAACGTGCTTGAGATAGATTATTAGGAAATAATACAAATCTTTTCCTCTAAATCCTTTTCAATCACGTTAATCATGGTTCTATGGTTCTATAGTTTTGCAATAACTAAAAGCGAAAGCCCCACTAAATAAAAAAAGAACATAGCTGCTAATAATCTATTTGCAGTTTTCGGGGCAGCTTTAAATTCTTTCCATACAAAAACTCCCCATATCACCGCAACCATAGTAGCGCCCTGGCCAAGCCCATAAGAAATTGCGGCACCTGCTTTATCCGCAGCGAGGGTCATGAGCGAAAAACCAGTGCACCATATCAACCCTCCTAAAATGCCAACGAGATGATCTTTTGTTGAACCGTTTTTAAAATAATCGGCAAAAGAAACTTTGCTCCCGCTTAATGGCTTGCGCATGAAATAATAATTCCAAATAAATGAAGAAAGAAATAGGCCGATGGAAAACATAACTATTGCTGAATACGGAGTAAGTTTGCCCGGTTCGGGGTTGATTAAATTGGGCGATATCGAAGCAACCAGGATCGGATAGAAAAAGCCCATAAGGATGCCCGTTATAATCGATATGACAATGCCTTTTACGACGGATTTTTTTCCGTCAGAAGGTATTTTGCTATAAGCTATCCCATCAATTATAATTGCGATGACCACGCAGGCCAGCCCGCTGAAAATTAACCAGGGGTTACCGGCCGGGTTGTTGATGTATCCTGATATCACACCAATGACAAGAGCAAGCCCTACCCCAATTGGAAAAGCAATCGCCATTCCTGCAATATCAATAACCGTTACCAGCAATACATTTGATAAATTAAAAATGGCGCCAGCTAACAGGGCGTATAGCAAATATTTCTGGTCGCCCTGCATAATATCCTGCACGAAAGAACGCCCCATTGTTCCCGTGCTGCCAAGCGTAAATGCAAAAATCAAAGAAAAAATTAGCACGCCCAACGAGTAGTCCCAATAATATAATTGGAAAAACCATTGTTTACCAGTAAGCTTCATCGTATTTGCCCATGAGCCCCAGCAGATCATGGTTATGATACACATGATCACAGCGGTTGAATAATATTGGATGATTACCATGGTGGAAGATGTTTAAACCTTGATTAACTTGATTGAAAAGGATTAAGATGAAATTTGAAAATCCTAACTAAAAATATTTTACTGTGATAATAACATATTCTATTAATCCTTTTAATGTCCTACACCCGAGACATTAACTTTTCTCTATTATCCTGATCCCGTTTTCTCCGGCAACAATGGCCATTCGCGCAATATTATAAAACAAGGATGTTTCCACCACGCCGGTAATATTTTTAAAACCCGGATTGATGGATGAAAGCTCTGGCCATTCTGTAAACCAGCAATCAAAAAGATAATTTTTATTTTCTGTGATCACAGGCTGATCTTTATTTGCATTCATCCGCATGTTTGTTTTCACATCAGGAAAAATCTGTTTTACTTTTGCCGGGACAAAACCCGTCGCTTCCGGAAGCACTTCGATTACCAAAGGGAATTTTGTATCCAGCTTCTCCACATATTTTGATTCATCGCCTACAATCACAAATTCAGTAGCCATTGTGGCCAATAATTTTTCGTGCGTATGAATGCCTCCTCCACTTTTTAACGCGTGCAAATCTTTATCAAACTGATCACAGCCATCCAGGTACAAATCAATTTGTGAAAATGAATTAGTATCGAAGACTTCAATATTATTCTGTTTCAATAATTCCTTTGTCTTTATCGATGAGGTCAGCACTTTAACGGCTAACCCTTTTTCAATTGTTTCTTGCAAAAAAACAACCAGGTATGCAATTGTCGCACCGGCACCTAATCCAATTATATTTCCATCCTGGATCAAAGTTACTGCTGAAGCTGCGGCTTCTTTTTTTAGGTCCATTACAGAAGTTTAAGGGGCGCGAATTTTGGAACAAGAATTTGCGTTTTCATCAATAGTATCTTCCTACAAACTTATTATCCACTATCGCTTTTTTTATTTCTCCAACATCGATCTGGCCTTGTTTGGAATAAACAATTTTTCCACCAGGTTCTATCAAAATCGTATATGGCAAAGCGCCTTGCCAGGCGGTATCTATCGCATCGATAAGTTTATATTTATCATCAATATTGAAAAGATAATTTGAAACAGAAGATTGCTGGTTTTGCAAAAATTGCAGCACCTTATCTTTCTTTGAAGGATCATCGGCACTGATGCTGATGAATTCGAAATCTCTTCGTCTATACATCCGGTTCATAGTAATGAATTCGGGATATTCAACTACACAAGGCCCACACCAGGTTGCCCAAACATTGATCAGCCGAAGTTTTCCGGAATTATTTTTTACGAGGTTTTTTATCCCGGTTTCATCGATCGTCTCAAGTTTTACCGGTTCTTTCGACCATTCTATCTTTGCCTTCTCGATCCAACTACCTTTTTCTGCCCATTTAATTGAGCATCCAAAAACCTTAGTTTTTGCAACTGGCGGTTCTTTATTTTGCAGCAGCGATTCTATTGCATTCCGTGCATCAAGAGTATGAGGCGTTTTTGATGGTTTTTCCACATCGTCAATACGCCCTTCGTATCGTAATTTTCGTTGCGCGTCGAAAATAAAAATATGCGGTGTTGCCACAGGCCCGTAAGCCTTAGCAACGGACTGCGTTTCGCCATCATATAAATACGGGAAATTAAAATGCTTTTCTGCTGCGCGTTTTTGCATTTCTTCATATGAATCACTCATATCCGTATAACCAAGCTCATCCAGGTTAATAGCTTTAGGATCGTTGGGCATGATCGCTACAAGATCTACTCCTTTATTTTCATAATCTTTTTTTAGCTGAATGATCCTGTCTTCATAAGCCTGGGCCGTTGGACAATGATTACAAGTAAAAACGATTGCCAAAATTTTTGCGTTTTGGAATGAAGACAACGTATACGTTTTACCGTCAACTCCCTTCAAACTAAAATCCGGCGCGGGAGATCCGATTGGGATTGTTTTGTGTTCATCAAACGGAGCCCGGACCGCAAAAGAAAAAATGAAACCACTTACCAATAAAACGGCGGAGATTCCCCAAAAGCCTTTTCTTTTCATGACAAAAGATTTATGAAAAGTTACAATTTTACAAAATGCTTTTTCGCATTATTATAAAAAAAATGATGTTGATGTAGTATTGTTGTAGCGGGAACCATGATTAACTTAGAACCACGATTAACGGGATGGAGATAGATTATTAGGAAATAATGCAAATCTTTTCCTATAAATCCTTTTCAATCAAGTTAACCATGGTTCTCAATCAAGTTAATCATGGTTCTAATTGTTCGAAGAAGAGAAGAAAGAATATTGCTATTATTTTTCTCATGGCAAACAAAAGGATTATCAATTTAAAGAAAAAATCTGATGTAGTGAAGATGTAGCATAATGAACATAAAAACAAGATTTTACCTTTATGATGTAGTATTAATATAGTTTAATATGAAATAGGGGCCTAATACTAATATATTTTTGTAGATGGCCTGCTGTTTGCAAGGATTTATCTTCATTTATCAAAATTGAATCATGAAAAAAAACTATCTGCTTAAAACAATTCAAATTCTTTTTGCCATTTTTTTAAGTGCCACAGTTTATTCCCAACAAGGTCCGATTGGCATTTTTGATGGGCAGGATGATGTTGGCACAGGAGTAAAACCAGGAAGCGCAACCTATCTTCCCCAAACACAGCAATATATTATTTCAGGTGCTGGTTATAATATCTGGGCCGATCATGACGAATTTCATTTTGTATGGAAAAAAATGAAAGGCGATTTTCTGCTTTATGCGCGGGCTGAATTTGTTGGCTGGCATGGGGTTGAAGAGCATCGGAAAGTTGGCTGGATGGTACGTAAAACCCTCGATGGGAATTCACCGCATGTCAATGTTGTTGAACATGGCGACGGACTTACATCTTTACAGTTCAGAAGGACTCCCGGCGCAATAACTGAAGAAATAAAATCAAAAATTACCCATGCCAATATTATTCAATTAGAAAGAAAAGGGAAAACCTATACTATGCGTGTCGCAAATTATGGTGACCCATTTGTTACGGAACAAATAACCAATATTGATTTAGGCGATGAAGTATATGTTGGCTTATTTGTCGGCTCTCATAACCCGGACGTAACTGAAACAGGCGTCTTTCGCGACGTCCGCATCCAGGTTCCTTTTAACGGTAATGCAGATGGCAACACAGGGATGACGCTTGGCAGCAATCTTGAATTAATGGAAATAGCTACCGGCAAAAGAGAAATTATTTATACTGTCCCTTATTCTATACAAGCGCCCAACTGGATGAAGGATGGAAAAAGTTTAATCTTTAATGATAGCAAAGGATTGGTATACACGTTTGATTTAGCGAGCCGTCAACCTACTTTGCTGAACACCGGCAATATAAAAACTAACAATAATGATCATGTGATTTCTTTTGATGGTACTATGTTAGGGCTCAGTAGTTTTGTAAAAGAATTAGGAGGATCGATAATTTATACTGTTCCAATTACAGGTGGGACGCCTAAACAAATTACGCCCAAAGGCCCTTCGTATTTGCATGGTTGGTCACCCGATGGAAAATCATTAGTGTTCTGTGGTTCGAGAAATGACGAATATGATGTATATAAAATCCCTGCTGCCGGCGGTAATGAAATACGGTTGACGAATACAAAAGGGCTTGATGACGGGCCCGAATATTCTCCAGATGGAAAATATATTTATTTCAACTCTGTGCGCTCCGGCAGTATGCAGATCTGGCGGATGAAGCCGGATGGAAGCGAACAGGAACAGGTGACCAATGATGAATTCAATAATTGGTTTGCACATATATCACCGGATGGCAAACTCATGGTCTTCCTGTCATTTTTAAAAGATGAAGTTGAACCAGGCATACACCCACCATATAAACATGTGTACATAAGATTGATGCCAACAGCCGCAGGTGGAAAAATAAACGTGATCGGTTATGTATATGGCGGGCAAGGATCGATTAATACACCGTCATGGTCGCCGGATAGCAAAAAAATTGCTTTCATTAGTAATACCGACTCGAAATAAAAAAGGATTGAGGTTGAATCTGGCATTGAAAATTTTTCTCAAACTTAATTTCAATCTCAACCTTCATCGTGACAACCAAAACAAGGCGTAATTTTTTAAAAGGGGCAACTTATTTGGCAGCAATAGGAAGAATTCACCAATAAAACTATACGGCTGGATAATTCAATTATACATTTGCCTGGTGCGTGCATTTTCAGAAATAAATATCTTGCTAAATCTTCCTCTTAATAAATGTCCATTCTAAATTTAAATACAAACAACATGAAATTTTTATCTGTACTAATTCTTGCTCTTTCCTGCAATATAATAATGGCACAACACCCCGTCGGGATATTTGAAAATTTTACTGATATCGGCAATCCAAAAAATGTGGGATCGACACAGTATGATGAATCATCGCAAACATATACAATAAAAGGATCGGGCTATAATATCTGGTTTAACCGGGACGAATTTCAATTTGCATATAAAAAGGTCAGCGGCGATTTTATTCTTACAGCGAATTTTGAATTCATTGGTGATACTGCTGGCACTGTCGGCCATAGAAAAATTGGTTGGATGATCAGGGAATCAACGGATGAAGGAGCAGCCAGTTGGAATGCGTGCAGACATATTGATGGGCTTGTTGTCCTTCAATGGAGGCCTTTCAGAGGAATGTTTATGAGGGATCCCGAAGATGAAATTTTCGCTCCAAAAAAGGGTGGCGAGATTATTCAACTGGAACGGATCGGTAAAAAAGTAACCATGCGGATAGCCCATCCGGGTGAACCACTTCAAACAGTTGGGTCGGAAGAAATAAGTGGTGGAAAAGATACCGTGCTTGCCGGAATATATATTTGTTCGCATGATTCGAATACTTTAGCTCAGGCAAGGATGTGGAATGTTCGGATCGATAAACCAGTGTTTCATGAGTATTCTTCAAATCCACATGTAGTAGCTCCACGGGAAACGGATGTATTGGGATGCAGATTGGAAATATTGAATGTGTTTGACGGCACAAGAAAAGTTATCCATGAATCAACCGGGCGTTTTGAAGCGCCTAATTGGATGCCCGACGGGAAAAAACTTTTATTTAATGAAAATGGTTCGCTATATAAAATCTCCATTGAAGGCGGCACACCCGAAAAACTTAATACAGGTGACGTAGACCATAACAATAATGATCATGGTATTTCTTTTGATGGAAAAATGTTAGCGATCAGTAGTCATCGGCAAGGATTGCCTGGTGGTGGGTCTACTGTCTACATACTTCCGTTAGAAGGAGGCAGCCCAAAATTAATTACAGAAAAAACGCCTTCATATTGGCATGGCTGGGCGCCAAATGGAAAAGAAGTTGCATTTGTAGGTATGCGTGATAGCAAAGTTTATAATCTTTATAAAATTTCTGTGAATGGCGGAGCCGAAATCCCGCTAACATCTAATACGAGCGGGCATGTGGATGGCCCTGAATATTCTCCTGATGGAAAATATATTTATTACAATGCGAACCCAACCGGCACTATGCAGATCTGGCGCATGAAACCAGATGGCACGGGCAAAGAACAAATTACTTTCGATCAATATCATAATTGGTTCCCGCATATATCTCCCGACGGGAAATGGATGGTTTTTATTTCTTTCCCAATGGATATCGATCCAAATTCGCATCCTTCATACAAATCCGTAATGCTACGCCTCATGCCGTTGAATGGTATCGGAGGCCCAAGAGTGATTGCATATTTATTTGGTGGGCAGGGAACCATTAATGCACCATCCTGGTCACCGGATAGCAAACGCATTGCGTTTGTAAGCAATTCGGGAAAATAGTTTTGGAATAAAAAATAAGCGGTCTATTCACATAAACTCAATGCATCTGTTCCCCGTGTGCTAAATTGAATCAATTTCACCTTTCCCGCTGCATTATAATGCAACACTAAAGTCCCGTACGACATTTCGAAAGCATCCCAGGTATCGTCTTTCATTTTTGGGTTTCCTAACCATTTAAATAAACTGTTGCGGCTGGCGCCTAATAAAGGAACACTGAGATGGCCTTTGAATTTTTCACCTATTTCAATATAATCTCTTTGCGTATAGAAATAAATATCCTGGTCTTTATAAAAAACGCCACCACCGCATTTTGAAGTTGATCCTTCGTCTTCGGCACTGGTAAAACATGGAAGCCTTTCTTTAATTTCCGGGATCGGGAAATCGGGCTTTATATTATTTACATTGCCATTTAGGATATCAACTGAAAATGTGGCGCACTTGGCTTTTACCTTTAGCTGGCCCGATACAAATAAAGAAAAAATACAAGCGATAAAAATTAAAAAAATGTTTTTCATGAGGAAAATTTTTAGTCATATAAAAGATGCGACAGCCGGTTCTTTAAACTCCATTTTATAATGCAAAATCCTTGCTAAAAAAGCAAATTCATCAATTTTAAAAAAAATTCTTTTACCAAAAAAGACCTATTTGGCACTCTTCCCAAACAATCTTTTTTTAGTATATTGATACTCAATTAAACCATACCTAATGAAAATTATTTGCGTCGCAATCCCGATTACATAAAAGATAATATCATTCAATAATTTTCTTCATCTCTTATTTTTTATTTCATGCCAAAAAATATATCCTTATTTATCCGCATGCTAATTCCGATGTCGTTAGCTGCAAATTTTATTTCAATAAATTTATTTGCTCAAGACAAGCCACAGGAAATACCTCTTTGGCCAAATGGCGCGCCTGGTTTTGAAAACAGGCGTAACGAACCTGAGCTTGCGAAAGATTATTGGGTCCGTAATATTCATAACCCTTCTATCACAGTTTATCTGCCGCCAAAAGAAAAAGCAACAGGCGCAGCAGTAGTGATTTGCCCGGGCGGTGGTCACCGCTTACTTGTTTTCAATGCAGAAGGGCGCGACCCGGCAGTCTTTTTAAATAGCATTGGGGTAGCTGCATTCATTCTCAAATATCGTCTTGCGCGAGATACGGCTTCGCCGTACAGTTTGGAGAAGGATGTGAAACAGGATGCATTGCGCGCAATGCGCCTCGTCAGGAGCCATGCCCGTGAATGGGATATCGATACAAACCGTGTTGGTATGTTAGGTTTTTCCGCTGGGGGTGAAGTTGTCGCATTGATTGCCTATGATTCCAGCAATGCCAATCCAAATGCGGCTGATCCGGTTGATCGCATGAATGCAAAACCAAATTTCCAAATGCTGGTTTATCCAGGCCCGGGTTTTATACCTGATATAATTCCTGCTAATGCCCCTCCTGCATTTCTCCTGGTAGCCAATGACGATATGTGCTGTTCTGCACCAACATTAAAACTGCTGCAGGGATATCGCAATGCTAAAATTCCGGTGGAAGCGCATTTTTATACAAGAGGCGACCACGGCTTTAATATGGGGAACCGGTCGAAATTAAATTCAATAAAAACATGGCCACAACGAATGGCAGATTGGTTATCGGACAATTATATCCTCGTCCCATTAAAACCAGGCGAGCAAAAGAGCAAATAATTTATTGAGAAAAATTAGCCATTCTTAAATTATTTTTTATTCCTAACTACTGATAACTGGTAGGTATAACCGAAATATAGCCGATCAATAATTTATTGATTGACGACATTTGTCGGATCCCCGCGTAACGCATGCATCACATTATCCAGGGTTGTTTGCATTAACCGCTGTCTTGCTTCAAAACTTGACCATGCAATATGGGGAGTGATTATGCAATTAGTTAAATTGATCAATGGATGGTTTGTCAACGGTGGTTCAACAGATAAAACATCTAATGCAGCCCCAGCTAATTTTCCAGTGGCCAATGCATCTGCGAGATCTTGCTCCTGGATTAACTGTCCCCTTGAAGTATTAATAATAAATGCAGTAGGCTTCATCAATACAAATAAATTTTTATTAAGAAATGAATGATTATCGGGACGTAACGGGCAGTGTATGGAAATAAAATCGCTCTGTGTGAATAACTCTTCGAGACTAACTTTTCCTGGTTGCAAAGGTTGTGCAGTACGCGTATTATAAATGACCTTCATACCAAAAGCTTCTCCTATTTTTGCAACCTGCTGACCAATTTTTCCGAAGCCAATTATGCCCAGTATTTTATTTCTCAATTCTATAACAGGAGCTTTTGAATAACACCAATCAACCGATTGATACCAATCACCATCCTGGACACTTTGATTATGCTTTCCTACCTGATTGGCTAGTTCGAGCAATAACGCAAATGCATGCTGAGCCACTGAATCCGTTCCATAAACCGGCACATTGCAAACAAAAATGTTTTTCATTTTTGCGGCTGATACATCTACAATATTATGTCCGGTAGCCGTTACTGCAATTATTTTAAGATGAGAAGCTTTGGAAATAGTTTCAGCATTGATGGGCGTTTTATTAGTGATGATCACTGTTGCATCCTGGCAGCGTGCGGCAACCAATTCTGGTGCCGTGCGGTCATAATAGATCACTTCACCGAATTGCGAAAAAGGTTCCCAGCTTAAATCACCGGGGTTTAATGTATAGCCATCAGTAATAACAATTTTCATGGCACGAATTACACAAATTTTCACGAATTATCCCATCATTATTTTATAATGTTAAGATTTACGTATATCCTTTGCTGATGGGATGTATATTATATTTTGACTGTGAGCAGGTTGTAAAATGTCATCCAGACATTAAGGTTTCTTTAAGAAACTTTCCACTGCAAGGCAAGTCTTTAGTATGTATAATTTAGTCGGTAAATATTTTTAAAACAATAAAACTTATGACAATGAAAACTCTATTTACGCTCTTAATGGTCATATTAATCGCCATTACGGGCATTGTAAGTTGCAGGATGTTCTTTAATTATCATTATGACTTTTCAGCATTACTTACTTTAACTTCCATCGTGTCACTTATTTTGTGCGTTAATATATTAAGCAATAAAAAGATTAATCTAGGATAACATCAATGATACATCATATTAACTCACACACATAAAAAAGCAACTGAAGGCTATTGCTCCAGTTGCTTTTATTTTATCCAATATCAATAAAAATATACCGTCTTTTATTTTATAGTAATAGGTATTGCGACTAACTGTGGGTTTTTATAATCATATTGAGAATTGAACAACCAATTATACAAATGATTTTTACCCGCCAATATCCAATTTGTTGAAACTGGTTTTGGAATATTTTCAAAATAATCTGCATTCTGAATTTCAACTTTTATTGCAACCGCTAATTTTTGTTTTATTTTCAGTTTAGCATCCTCATTAATAACAGTAAGGTTTTTAATTTCTCCCATATCTGTTACCATAGAAGCCTTTCCATTGATTTTTATATAAAATCCTTTGCCTTTTTTAAAGAAGTCCATTTTTGCATGGAATCCTTCATTAAACATATCGATATGCTGAGTAGGCCTGGCTATAATAAACCAAATTTGCCCTGCGTCGTCCACTTCGGCTGATGTAACAACATGTGTTGGTATTGACATTACAGCATTGCTTTCTGTAAAAAATAATGCGCTTTGTAATTCCTGAATTTTTTGTTGAAGAAATTTTATTGGTAGTGTTATCATAGTTTCCAATTTGGACTAATAGTTTCAACTGTTATACCAAATTGGGTTGATATGATTATAAGCAGGTTAGGTTAGCTGTCCATATCGATTTATTCCGATTATGGGATGGGTTTTCCAAAAACAAAATCACGCATAATTTATCCACAAATACTTTGAAATTTGAATTATTTTACTAGTTTTTTCCCGTTTGTACCGACATATTTTCAAATTACCAGGATTCTCGTAAATCCACGTGGATTAAGGGTTACAGAGGCAAGCATCGCTACAGGCGAGGACAAAATTATCTGAAAAAACCCTGTAGCCATGGATCTGTATAATCCGAAATAAATTGTAAAATATTTGGATAGTTTTCAAACTCTGCAGGCGAATGCATGGTTGTTATCGCTACACAATTCATCCCGGCATTAAGTGCAGCCTCTACTCCCTTTGGTGCATCTTCAAACACAATACAATCTTGAGGTGGTATTTGTAAAAGGTTTGCAGCTTTTATATACGTTTCAGGATCGGGTTTGCTGTGTTTAACATCATCTGCACTTACAATGGCTTTAAAATAATGGCGGATATGGAGGTTGTCCAAAACAAAATCAATATTAAACGGTATAGCCGCAGAACCAATTCCCATAACAATATTATTCTTATATGCTTGCTCCAATAATCCTGGTAAACCTTTGATGAGTGTCAGGTGTTCTTTAAATGCCTGCTGATAACGCTTTTCTTTTTCAAGAGAAAGATGATCCATTTCCTCTTCCGTAAAATGGTCTTCTCCAAAAACTCTTATCAATAATTCTGAATTCTTCCCATACATATGGCTCTTCACCTGTTCATGGGAAAGATTTGCACCGAGTTCCGCATTTAAAAGATGATGCCACGCGGTTATATGATATCCCATATCATCGATCATCGTCCCGTTCAGATCAAAAATGAATGCGTTTGCATGTTGATCCATAAAAAATAAATAGAATTTATATCATTAAAAAAATTGCCACAGTTCAACCTGCATTTTCTACTGGCAGGTTAAACTGTGGCAATATTGAAATTTTTATGCCCTTATTCTTTGACTAATTTTACTGTCCTATCAAATT
>Ga0207059_1061_pt1 | contig 21716 bp, 16 predicted proteins | sample Alteio_BWMinCont_32_FD_153273 | JGI IMG/M metagenome (GOLD analysis project Ga0207059, IMG submission 153273) | Enriched cells from forest soil in Barre Woods Harvard Forest LTER site, Petersham, Massachusetts, United States -... | ecosystem: Environmental > Terrestrial > Soil > Temperate forest >...
CACTTGCAGCGCAGCAATCCCACGCATGTATAGATTTTCCGGATGAAACAGGTTTTGTTATTTCATAATAATCGGCCAGTCGCTGTGAATTTAAATCCTGCACGACGGCTTCTTTATCTAATAAAATGATATCCTCGAGCCTGGTGCTATTGGTAAAAGAGAGACAGGACGGGCTGATCGATGAAAAAGGAACTTCAGCTCCCTGTAATTTTTTTTTAATTATATTTTCATATCCGGGTCGTATACGAACGAAGAGCGATGGCTGTTGCAGGAAGGATGCACAAAAAGCAAGATGGTCAATATGATTGCTTAGCTGATCTTTCCAGGGGAAAATTTCATGAAGATGAAAATGCGATGAGCTATTTTTTTGTTCACTATTATGAAGAGCTATCTTTTTTTCAACAGTCAAGCTAATATTCTCGTTCCATGATGGTTTGAAATACTGAAGTATTTCGTTGGATATATGATTACAAAAAAATAAGCCGGTTAAAATCCTTTCATCAGCAGAAATTTTTTTTACTGCATGACCTAACCGGTAAAAACAATAAACCAATTCACTAACCTGCTTCCTGTCCCTTGAACCCATTTGCTTATGCTGACGAAAAAAATTTTTTAACCAATTGTGCAATGGTATATCAGCAATGTAGGCATCTACGATTTGAATGGCGTATCTTAATTGGTTATCGTATTTCATTGTTGGACCGGGATTTTAAGCGATTATACAGATTATGCTGATATCATTAATCTTAATCGTTTTAATCAGTATAATCATTAAAGTCCTGGTCAAAGTTCCAATAAAGTTTTATAGGATCTTTTCCAAATAATAATTGATCGGGATTTAAGCGATTATACAGATTATGCAGATATAATTAATCTTAATCGTTTTAATCAGTATAATCATGTAAAATCCTGGTCAAAGTTCCAATAAAGTTTTTACCGGATCTTTTCCAAATAATAATTGATCGGGATTTTCCAGTAATTCTTTTACGCGGACAAGAAAGCTAACCGATTCGCGCCCGTCAATAATGCGGTGATCATAACTTACAGCGAGATACATCATCGGGCGGACCACTACTTGTCCGTTAACAGCTACTGGCCTTTCTTCAATTTTATGCATGCCCAATATTGCCGATTGCGGGATGTTGATAATAGGAGTGGACATGAGTGAACCAAATACGCCACCATTAGTGATTGTAAAAGTTCCACCCTGCATTTCTTCCATGCTTAATTTATTATCGCGGGCTTTTGTGGCCAACTCAACAATTTTTTTTTCTATGTCAGCCATGCTCAGGCTTTCTGCATTTCTGATTACCGGCACTACCAACCCTTTTGGCGCCGAGACGGCAATGGAGATATCACAAAAATCGTGGTAAGCAATTTCATCTCCATCGATATATGCATTTACGGCCGGCCATTCCTGTAATGCATAACAACAAGCTTTTGTAAAAAAGCTCATAAAGCCAAGGTTGACGCCATGTTTTTCTTTGAACTTGTCTTTGAATTTAGTACGCAACGCCATGATATTGCTCATATCAACTTCGTTAAACGTAGTGAGCATCGCTGTCGTGTTCTTTGCTTCAACCAATCGCCGGGATACCGTTTTGCGCAGGTTGCTCATTTTCTCCTTCCTTACTTCACGGCTAAATAAAGATTTGCCGGGCACGCGGCCGGGATTGGCTAATGCCTCCAACACATCGTGCTTGACTATTTTTCCACCAACTCCGGATGCTGTTATAGATGAAGCGTCAATTTTTTTATCGGATATAATTGCTGCTGCAACAGGCGTGGCCTTGATATCATTTGATGTAGTGGTTACAGGCGCAGTTGTAGTTTGTGATTTTGTGGTCGATGCTTTAGACGCTTCCTGTTTTGAAGGTTCCGGTTCTTTTTTTGCAGCGGTTTGTTGGCCATTGCCAGTTGCATTGGCAGGTTTTGCTGCTGATTCATCGATCCTCGCTACTACATCGCCGATTTTTAAAGTATCACCTTCTTTGCCTACTATTTGTAATGTGCCGGCTTTTTCGGCATTGACTTCAAAAGTTGCTTTTTCGCTTTCCAATTCGGCAATCACTTCATCGCGGTCAACATATTGCCCATCTTTTTTGAGCCATTTCACCAAGGTGACTTCGCTGATTGATTCGCCTACTGTTGGAACTTTAATATCGATCATAATAACTTATTTCAAAATTTGCTGCTATGGATCCTTGTCGCGGGAAATTATTTATTAACTATCATTTAAATTAAAAATGCGTCTCTTCTTCCGTAAAAATAATGAAATCGCCATAATCACTCCCTGATCTTTCCTAAATAGTTTTATAGAGAACCTGGCCAGGTACGCTATATGATGGATGCACATTAGGTTTTACAACAAGGGAACAATTAAATTGACGACTTGATAAGTGTTGCACGATTCATTATGTTTTTCGTCTATATTGAAAAAGCCGTTTCAATAATCTCTGTCTGCTCCTGTGCATGCACTTTGGCATAACCCGTAGCAGTAGCCGCACTTGGTTGCCGGCTGATGAAGCCATAGTTAATGCTCTTCAGGTTCATTTGCAAAAATGAAGCAGCTCCCATATTCAATGGTTCTTCCTGTACCCAGAACCAGGTTGCTTTATTGTGCTTTTTGTATAATGCTTCGAGTTGGTTCAGTGGTAAAGGATACAGCTGTTCAACGCGAATGATAGCAACATCTTTCCGGTTATCTTTCTGTTGTTTTTCGGCAAGGTCAAAATATATTTTACCGCTGCAGAATAATACTTTTTTCACTTTTGATGGGTCGTCGGCAAAAACATCATCGATCACTTCTCTGAATCCTCCTTTGGTAAATTCATCTGCCTTTGAATAAGTTCCCGGATGTCGGAGATTTGCCTTCGGCGAAAAATTAATTAAGGGTTTGCGGAATGGCCAGGTAAGCTGTCTCCTGAATACATGAAATAAATTAGATGCGGTAGTAACATTTGTGACGACAAGATTCAGTTCTGCGCACATTTGCAGAAAACGTTCGATCCTTGCACTGCTATGTTCAGGGCCCTGGCCTTCATATCCGTGAGGCAATAATAAGGTAAGGCCGGTCATGCGTTGCCATTTTTGTTCGGCGGCAACAATAAATTGGTCAATGGTAATTTGAGCTCCATTACCGAAATCACCAAACTGTGCTTCCCATAATACTAATGCATTTGGATTAGCTAATGAATATCCATATTCAAATCCAAGCACACCATATTCACTGAGCAGGGAATTATAAATTCTGAATTCACCTTTTGCGCCAGGTATCCTGCTTAAGCGATTATATGATTCATCCGTATTCTCATCTCTCAATACAGCATGGCGATGGGAAAAAGTGCCACGCCTAACATCCTGTCCGCTCATCCTCACATCCTTTCCTTCTGCAAGCAGGCTGCCATAAGCCATTAATTCTGCAGTTGCCCAATCAAGTTTTTTTTCATCTGTAAATAATTTCACTTTGTCTTGCAATAGCTTTTCCACTTTACGCAGCGGGTGAAAATTTTCCGGCCATTTCATAATAGCATCGAATATTTTTTTGAAATCAGCTTCGCTGATCGCCGTCGACGGCGATTGATCAAAATCTGCTACAGTTGCTCTTCTTAAACTCCTCCACCATAATTCCGGTTGTTGATAAGTATAAGGAAGTGTTTTTTGTTTGACTTCGTCTAGCCGTTCCTGTAAGTCGCCCCAGAATTTCTTTTCCATTTCTTTTGCAAGATCCTTTGCATCAGGTTCTCCATTTTCTATGAGGAATTGCGTATATACTTCCCTGGGATTGGGATGCTTATCGATTAATGCATATAAATGTGGTTGTGTGAACTTCGGGTCGTCTCCTTCATTATGCCCATGGCGACGATAACAAACCATATCGACAAAAATATCCGAATTAAATTCCTGCCGATAGCGGGTAGCGATCTCCGCACATTTTACAGTAGCTTCAGCATCGTCTCCATTAACATGTAATACGGGCGCATGCACAGCTGCGGCAAGCGAGGTGCAATAATCAGAACTGCGTGCATCATCAAAATCAGTTGTGAAACCAATTTGGTTATTGATCACAAAATGGATGGTCCCACCAGTATTATAACCTTCAAGCTCGGACATCTGTATTACTTCGTACACGATCCCTTGTCCGGCAACCGAAGCATCACCATGAATAAGTATAGGCAATATCTTATCGAAATCGCTCGAGTACATTACATCTGCTTTTGCGCGTGCAAATCCTACAACAACAGGATCCACGGCTTCAAGATGAGACGGGTTGGGCATTAATTTGAGATGGACCGTTTTATCCGATGGCGTTTTTAATTCACTGCCATATCCCATATGATATTTTACATCGCCGCTACCCATTGTCTGGTCGAGCTTTCCCGTTCCTTCAAATTCGCTAAAAATTTGTTCATAGGTTTTGCCCAAAATATTTGCGAGTATATTTAATCTTCCACGATGCGCCATTCCAATCACCACTTCCTGCACACCATGATCGGCCGCTGTATTGATAATAGTATCTAATGCGGGAATGGTAGTCTCGCCGCCTTCCAACGAAAATCTTTTTTGGCCGATATATTTTGTATGGAGGAATTTTTCGAACATGACCCCCTCATTCAATTTTTCAAGAATCCGTTTTTTCTTTTCGAGCGGGATGCGGTTGAGGAATTTTTTTTCCATCTCTGTAGTGAGCCAGTCTATCTGTACCTGGTCACTGATATATTTAAATTCAATACCTACATTATCGGCATAACATTTCTGGAGATGTTGTAAAATATTTCTTAGCGAAGTGGCGCCAAGCCCGATCAGGTTCCCGGCAAAAAAATTCTTGTCCATGTCTTCCTCGGTAAAACCGAAAAAAGCAAGATCTAAATTTGCGCCTCTATCCTTACGCGGACGTATAGGGTTTGTTTTGGCAATTAAATGACCTTTATTGCGGTATCCCAAAATAAGCCGGTAAGCGCCTAATTCTTTTTTCCAATCAACCCCATCAGCGGTTTTAAATTGAATTTCTTTTGCAGGGGCGGCAACAGCAGTCCCATTAGTGCTACCGTTTGAACCATTTTTAGTTTGTGTAAGCGCAAAATCAAATCCTTCGAAAAACTTTTTAAATTCCGGGTCAACACTTGCCGGGTCCTTCACAAAATCCTGGTACAAGCTTTCAATATAAGCCGGGGAGGAGTTTGTGATATATTGAAAATCTTTCATGAAAATTGGCTTTAGATTGAAATACAAATATCGGTAAAATCATTGTCAAAATAGATTTTTAGCTTTGAGCCAGAGCAAGTTAGATTTAAATAGGCGAGGTTCTGGTTTACAGGAGGTTAAGTACGGGCTGTGGGGTTGAGGACATAGGTATGATATGTCTTCGTCTCCGACAAAAGCAGACATAAAATTCAGGGTTTCTGATTCGGGGTATGCTATACTTTAATCTCTAAACCTTTCAGCTGACAGAAAATATTTTCTCCGTTTACTTGCATTTACTTACCTTTGCCGTCCTAAAATTTTTGATTCATGGCCAATCATAAGGCAACCAAAAAAGATGTACGCAAGTCGACAAAACGCAGGGAGCGCAATCGTTATTACGGCAAAACAACCCGCGGCGCTATCCGTGACCTGAAAGAAATCAAAGCTAAAGGCGAAGCTGGTGAAAAACTACAATCTGTGGTTTCAATGATTGACAGGCTTGCGAAAAAAGGCATCATACATAAAAATAAAGCTGCTAATTTGAAAAGCAAGCTCACTAAAAAAGTTAATACACTGGCGAAATAATCGCTTCTTATAAATTTTTTTTAAGTTATTGATCCCGGTTTTGAACCGGGATTTTTTTTGGATAAATAATTGGATGGATAAATGAAAGAGATGGGACGCCGATTGGTCATGATGATTATGATTTCAATACATTATCATAAAAAATCATAATCATCATGACCAATCGGCGTCCCATCTCTCTCATAAAAACCGGTAAGCTGTCCTTTATAATCATTCGCCTTGTTTTTTCCCAGTAAAAGAAAGCGATAAAATATATAATAAGCCTATACCAGTCACAACCATGCAACCATAGGCAAACACATCCCCGATAATAGTATAAATCGTTTGTACATGACCGATAGGCACATCAGCTATCCAGGATTTCACGCCTGGTTTATAAAAATCAAATGATATGCAAACCTTTCCCCGATAATCAGTCGCTATAGATAAACCACCGCTTGCCTGTCTTACAATTGAACAGCCGTTCTCAATGCCACGGAATGTTGCCATATAGGTATGATATGGTGCGATAGCGTACCAGTCGCCCGAAGGAAGTAGTAGCACATCAGATTTATTTTTGCCCAATTGCCTCATTTGAGCCGGAAAATCGGCATCATAACAAATAGAAGTGGAAATTCTCCCATAAGGCGTTTCAATAACAGGTATGCGGCCATCGCCCGGGACACTGGCTTCGGCTATTGGTACCGGATTGTTTTTGTGGAATACATTTAAAATATGTCCATCGGGTCCGATAAATACAGCTTGATTTTCTAAAAATTTATAACCTGCCGTAATCTTACCATTATGTATAGACGCTATTGCCATTAAAAGATATACATTATTATCCGACGCAAATTTCTTTCCCCGCTCAATCAATTTAGCTTCATCAAACTTAAATACGATAGCATTCGCTTCGGACCATACGATAATTTTTGCTCCTTTATCAACAGCCTGCTGGCTTAATATAAAAAGGCTGTCATTAGCATTTTGCAATGTATGATATCCATTTTTAAATTTTATTGTATCTGCTGTCTCAATAAAAGGAAGCTGAGCCTGGTTGATCCTTTGTAATTGAGGAGAAGAAATCGACGTTTTGGGATTGATGATAATATTTTTCCCGCAATAATCTTTATAAATATTTTCTAAATAACCCATCAGGGGTACTGACAAACCAGCAATTTTAGTATACTGATTTTTATCCAGGCTATTAAAATTATAGCGGATAATACCAAAGGATAAAACTAATGCTAATGTTGTTCCATATATAAGCAATCCGCGTTTATAATTTTCTGCATGTGCATATTTTGCCAATGACCAAACAGCAACAGACCCGAACCAATAAATCAAAAAGCTAATTCCCCACATGCCTGTTACGGATGCCAATTGGGTAAGCCAGCTAAATGAATATTGCGTATTGGCTATTGACCACCATATACCACCTCCTAATTTTGTACTCATAAATTCCATGCTGACAAAAGCCGCCGGGAAAAAAAGCGTGGTAAGAAAATGGCTGCTCTTTTTTGTCAACCATTTATCAGTAATATAAATGATCATGGTTTTCATGCTCTCAATAATACCTAATATGATTAGTACTGGTAAGGGAAATGGCGCTACATCGTACGAAGCAATAATTGAAGTGATTACTATGATTGCGAAGAACCAAAGTAATTTCCTTTTTATATTTCCGATGCGAAGGAAATAGAGATAGCAAAATGGAGCGACCCATGCAAAAAAAGCTATCCCCCATTTTGGAGAAGCTAATATGCTACTTGCAGCAGCTATCAAAAGAATCCCAAACAGAAATAGTTTGGACGATTGTACATAATCCCTGTCATTGGCTGGGTTTGGCGAAGAGTTGATGGTATGTTTCATAATAAAAATTTTATGAAACAAAGATGCTATTGCGATGGGCACTTTGTCGACCGTTGTAAGGAAGTCGAACGCATTTATTCCGTTCGGGTTTATATTATCTTAAAGTCGAACGTTTATTGCAAGTTCTTTTTTTTGAACTCGCTGGGAGTTAAACCCGTATGTTTTTTAAAAAGTGTATTGAAAGAAGATTTGGAATTGAACCCTACGTCGTAAAGAACCTCCAATACAGTTATTTTTTTATCAGCCGGGTTGGTCAGCAGCTTTTTGGCTTCTTCAATACGATATCGGTTGACGAAATCAAAGAAGTTCTGTTGCAAAGACTCATTGATAACCTGTGAAAGGATTTTAGGGCGAAGAGAAAGCTGCGAAGCCAATTGTTCAAGAGTCAGCTCGGGTTCCAGGTAAGGTTTGCCGGCTTCCATAAGCTGCCGTAGTTGTTCAAGAATTTTTTTCTTATCTGCTTCATTCAAATTAGAATTGGGATATTTTGGGGTTACCGGGTCGGGAACAACAGATTCTTTTTCTTCTATGAGTGAAAAGATTTCTGGTTTTTTCAACGCTTTCAACAATACCCGGTTGATGAAAATAAATATCAGCAATACAATTATCGTAAGAAATAAATAATAATATTTAGATAAAGGAGTAAGCCTGGCAAAACCATTAAACGCGGCCACGATCATACAAAAAGTAAAAAAAATGATAGTTGAAGAAAGCCAGGATATATTAGTTCTTTCCTGGTCTGAAAATTTATTGCTGGCTATTTTTTTGTACTTGTTTATCAGGTTGAACGAAGCGCTGATATATGCAAAAAATTGCAAGAATATCAATGCAGATGACCAATAAAAAATAGTAGGGATTTTTCGATCAACGATATTATTGATGATTGCTAATTGTTCTTCACGATCCCTCAAAAAAATCTGTGTTTCCGTTCCGATAAAAAGTATGATAAAGGGCAAAAAGTGAACCCATTTGTTCTTTGAAAATTTAAAATCTTTGTACAGGATTGACTCAGTATATAAATATAGTAGCGGGCCAAATAACAAGGGCATGCAAATTCCCCAACCTACCAGGGAAGGGTTGGGGAGATAAGCTTTTTTTAATACCAGGAAACTATCTGCAAGGTTAAGGCTGATAGAAAGAAAAAAAGTTGCCAGCAACATATTGCTGTTCCTTTTACCTTTATCATGTGTAAATAGAAAAACGCTGATGAATAGTAATTCAAAAATTACAATAACAAAAAATATATCTGACAAACTGAAGCTCATCGCGGATTTAGGGATTTCATAGATTGCTTTAACTCATCATTGATTTTTGTGAATTTTAATTTCTTCATAAGCAATTTACGACTTATTATAAGGTGACGGCTTAACTTTGTTTTGTTATCGGAACACGCATTCAATCGTTATTAATAACAAAAAATGTATAGGGACACATGTCAACTATTATTCACCCTTAAAACAAATAATATGAAACTAAAGCAAATTATTATTGTTGTATTTTGCCCGCTTTTGTTTTTTTCCTGCGTGAGCACAAAAAAATTTAATGCAATGCAGCAAAGCGCACAGATGAAATATGACTCATTAAATAATGTTTATGCAAAAGCGCAGGCAGACCTTAAATCCTGTAATGATGCGACTGCTGACCTTACACAACAAAAAGCGTATTTGCAAAACCAGATCGACAACCTGAATAAACAGATTTCTCTTTTGAAAGAAAATAATACGCAGGCATTAAAACAATTGGAAGATTTGTCTGTGATCAGTAATTCACAGGCAAAAAGTATAACTAAATCACTTGAAAATATCGGTGCTAAAGATGCTTATATACAGGATCTGCAGACCGCTATGGCCCGCAAGGATTCGCTGAACCTGGCCTTGGTGATGAATTTGAAAGGAGCCATTGGAAATCTGGATGATCAGGACATCAATATCAAAGTTGAAAAAGGAGTGATTTATATTGATATTTCTGATAAACTTTTATTCAAAAGCGGTAGCTATGATGTTACTGAAAAAGCAAAAGAAGTTTTGGGCAAAGTAGCGCTTGTTTTGAAAAATCAGCCTGATATAGAATTTATGGTAGAAGGCCATACGGATAATATACCTTTTCATAAAGGCGTTTTGCTCGACAACTGGGATTTAAGTGTAAAGCGGGCTACTTCCGTGGTGAGGATCCTTCAACAAAAATATAATTTGCCTCCGGAACATATTACTGCTGCAGGCAGAAGTGAATATATTACAGTTGCCGCCAACGATAATGCAGCTGGCCGTGCCGCAAACCGCCGCACCCGGATTGTTGTGCTTCCACAACTGGACCAATTCTTCAAGTTATTGGAAAGAAAATAATGTACAGGTGTCCTACACCTGAGTGTAGGACACTACCTAACTTTCTTGATTTTAAGATTTTACTAGCTGTCCTACACTTAGGTGTAGGACACCTCTGCATCAACAAAAAATATTTATGATCAGATTTGGTTTTTTTTCTTTTTTATGCTTCCCAATATTAGTTTTCGGGCAATCATTGATCACTCCATTTGAAAAATCGGGCGGTGAAAAAACGGCCACTTATGCTGAGTGTATTTCTTTCTATAAAAAATTAGACCAGGTATCTGCAAAAATTTCGATTAAAGAAACGGGTATGAGCGATGCGGGTTATCCATATCATCTGTTGCTTTGTTCCAATGATGGAAAATTTGACCCGGTTCAATGGCATCGCCAAAATAAAATAGTTATTTTAATCATCAGCGATATTCATCCCGGTGAGCCAGATGGCGTGGATGCAAGTATGTTATTATTACGAGATATCCATGAAGGAAAAATCAAACTGCCGGATAATGTGGCACTGGCAATTATCCCGATATATAATATTGGTGGCGCGCTTAACCGGAATTCATTTTCACGGGTAAACCAGGCTGGCCCAGATAGCTATGGTTTTCGTGGCAATGCGCAGAACCTCGACCTTAACCGCGATTTTACAAAAAATGATTCGAGAGATGCGCACTCATTTGTGCAAATATTTCATTGGATTAATCCTGATATTCAGGTAGACAACCACGTTAGTGACGGTGCCGATTATCAGCATACGATGACATTGATAAGCACGCAATGGAATAAGTTGGGTGGTGCGACTGGAAAATTCCTGCATGATATATTTGACCCGGAATTATTTATTTCCATGGAAAAAAAAGGCTGGCCCATGTGCCCTTATGTAAATTTTGAAGAAGGAGATCCGGGAAAAGGTTGGGAAGCTTTTTATGATCCGCCCCGCTATTCGAGCGGTTATGCGGCACTGTTTCATACTATTTCTTTTATACCGGAAACGCATATGCTAAAACTTTTCCGAGATCGGGTGCGTTCGACATATGCGTTGATGCAAACCATAATAGAGGCTGCGGCGATCCACTCAAAAAAAATTATCGACAAAAGAAAACAGGATATTATGGATGACCAGCAAAAAAATAAATTTGCATTGAGCTGGAAATCTGATACAGCCAAATTTGATACGATACTATTTAAAGGATATGCTGCATCCTTTAAGCCAAGCGAAGTGACCGGGCAGCAACGTTTGTTTTATGATCACAGCAAACCATTTGAAAAAGAAATTAAGTTCTACGATTATTTTACAGATGATAAAATAGTTGAAGTCCCGAAAGCATATATAATTCAGCAGGGCTGGCATGAAGTTGTCGATCTTTTAAAAATGAATGCTGTACAGATGCAACAATTAAAAACCGATTCAACTATAAATGTTCTTGCATATCATATCGATTCTTATAATACTGCTGCACAAGCTTATGAAAAGCATCATCGGAATACGGATGTAAAAGTTTCGGCCAGTATTCAGCAAATAAAATTCCTGAAAGGAGATTATATCATTTACACGCATCAACCTGCCAGGCGTTTCATTGTTGAAATGCTGGAACCGGCAGGGGGCGATTCTTATTTTTCCTGGAATTTTTTTTGATGCTATCCTGCAGCAAAAAGAAGGATATAGTGATTACCGTTGGGAAGATGTGGCGGCTTCTTATTTAAAAGATCATCCTGCCTTGAGAAATGCGTTGGGAGAAAGAAAAAAAGCGGATTCGGGTTTTGCAAACAATGCATCAGCCCAGCTCGATTTTGTGTATAAAAATTCTCCTTATTATGAACCGGAACATTTAAGATACCCGGTATTTAAGATTTCGGAATGAAATTTTTATGATTGATACAAAGTCGTTTTTTCCTGGTAACTAAAAATATCATATCAGAAAAAATTCCTAAAAACTGCTTTGCTGTTTAAACCATTTGCTTTATTGTGGTCTAACTATCTAAAACAATTCTGTCATGAAAAATTATGTCTTGTATTTTATCATTTTGGTTTTTGCGGGTTCGCTAGCATCATGCCGGGCGACTTATGTCGTTAGAGAAAGGCCTGCGGAAGTAATTTATACCAGGCCGGTGGCACCCTCAAGAGAACATATTTGGATTAGTGGAGATTGGTATTGGGCCGGCGGCAGGTATCAATGGCGTGAAGGGCATTGGGAAAGGCGCAGAGAAGGATATCGTTGGGCTGATGGTCATTGGCAGGAAGCGCGTGGTGGATGGAAATGGGTGCCGGGGCATTGGCAACGCTAACCTTGACTTTTCCAAAGTCCCTTGTCAACTTTTCCAAAGTTTTAAACTTTGGAAAAGTCGATAAGGGTATAAGGATCGATTTTATTTCCAACTTATCCTTCTTCCTAATATTACTTTAAATATAAAACCATCTGTTGCTGCTGTGAGGCCAAGACCCGCACCGATATTCAATTCCCAATGAGGGTTATTCTGCAGGTCATATGCAAAAAATAATGCGTGATTTTGCTGTGCGAGCTGATCGAAATGGCCAATTGACCCACAATCACCATAATATTCTATCCCAAAATTTGTATTCTTAAAAAATGTATAACCTACTTTAAGATTTGGTTCGAACGTAGGGACGGAATTATTATAATTGCTTTTTAAAGAAATGCCTAGGGTTGGGTTGAAAGAGATATATAGTTTTTCCCATTGCTTGTCGATAATAGGCCTCAGCTCCAGGCTCCATGTGTCGGTCGAATAGCTGGCACGTTGATAACCGAATTCTACTGATAAACTCAGGCCGACCGGAAGCCCCCATTGTTGCGGGATCATAATACGGGGACGGATATGCGAACCTACAACCTGGTACCCATGGCCAGGCACATAACTTGTAAAAAGATAAAAGCCAGTTTCAAAAATTGGGGTGATGCCAGTTGTGATCTCCAATGTTTCATGTAAAGAGTGAAAGGAAGGGAGTACGCCTTTTACAGTTTCCATTTGCCCGTTAAACGTATAATTGCTGTGCAATTCAATCATCATGGTTTTGGGTGATTGGGTTTGCGAGCCATACACCTGTATTTCATAATTGTCCTGCGCGTGCACAGTTATGAAGGAAATAATAAAAAAAGAAAATAAAACTTTTCTCATACCACAAATATAAATCTTGTTGTTGTTAACGATTAGGCAGCTGTATTTGTAGCCCGGCTTTCCTAGATAAGGAACTTTGGAAAAGCCCGGTTAGTTTGCTCAAAAAAAATCCTGCCGAAGCAGGACTTTCTCATTTCTTATTAATTATTTGTTATTTTTTATTCTCATGCATCTTTCCCATGGCAGTGCTTATATTTTTTTCCACTCCCGCAAGGACAAGGGTCATTCCATCCAACTTTCGGCCCAACTTTAATAGGTTCTTGTTTTACATTTTCGGATGGGTCATAATAATCTCTTCCCTCGTCAACGATATTACCGTTATTGCTGCCCGCTGCAACCAGTTCATCCTTGCGCACTTTCATTTTGCTCATATCAGTTTTTTGCTCTTTGCCTTCACGTAAGGGAGCATTTTGTTCAACCGGTATGGCGCTATGGCAAAGGAAACTCACAATATCTTTATTTGTTTCACTATCCATCCGACGGAATAATTCGAAAGCTTCCATTTTATAAATAATCAATGGATCTTTTTGTTCGAGATAGGCTGTTTGCACGCTTTGCTTCAAATCATCCATGCCACGCAAATGTTCTTTCCATGCATCATCAATGATCGATAACGTAATTTGCCTTTCTACCGCATTCATCAATTCACGCCCTTGCGTATCCAATGTTTTTTGAAGATTAGCCAGTACATTGATTCCTTTTTTACCGTCTGTAAAAGGGACAACAACATTTTCGACATTTCTTCCTTGTGTAAGCAAAATATTTTTGAAAACAGGAACTGCATTCTTGCGCACCTCATCCATCTTACGTTCATAATTCTGTGTAGCTTCTGAATATAATTTGTCAGCAAGCTGTATGGTATCTCCTTTCAGCAATTCATCCTGGCTAATATTGGTATCAATCCCGAAATTCACGATGGCTGCCAGTTTGAAGCCTTCATAATCGTCCATTTCTTTAAACGAATTCACCAGGCCTTCTGCAACTATATAAAATGCATTGTCCAAATCGAGCGCCAGCCTGTCCCCAAATAAAGCATGATTACGTTTTTTGTAAACAACGTTTCGCTGTTTATTCATGACATCATCATATTCAAGTAGCCGTTTGCGTATACCAAAATTATTTTCTTCAACTTTCTTTTGCGCTCTTTCAATACTCTTGGTCACCATGCTATGCTGTATCACTTCCCCTTCTTTGTAACCCATTTTATCCATCAGGGAAGCGATCCTATCGCTGCCGAACATACGCATGAGATCATCTTCAAGTGATGAATAGAATTGTGTTGTTCCTGGATCGCCCTGGCGACCAGCACGACCGCGTAATTGTCTGTCTACACGACGGCTTTCATGTCGCTCAGTACCGATGATTGCTAATCCTCCAGCTTCCTTCACACCTGGGCCAAGTTTTATATCTGTACCACGGCCAGCCATATTCGTAGCAATCGTTACTGCACCGGATAACCCTGCTTCTGCTACTACTTGTGCTTCCCTTGCATGCTGTTTGGCATTAAGCACATTGTGCGGGATTTTTTTTACCTGCAACATTTTACTCAGCAATTCACTTACTTCAACAGAAGTTGTACCAACCAGTGATGGCCTGCCTTCGCTGCGCAATTTCTCAATATCATCTATAACCGCTTTGTATTTTTCGCGCTTGGTTTTATATACGAGGTCTTGATGATCCTTACGGATAACAACTACATTAGTAGGTATTGTGACCACATCAAGTTTATAAATATCCCACAATTCCGCAGCTTCGGTTTCAGCTGTGCCTGTCATGCCCGCAAGTTTGTGGTACATACGGAAATAATTCTGCAATGTAATTGTTGCATAGGTTTGTGTCGCAGCTTCTATCTTCACGTTTTCTTTTGCTTCAATAGCCTGGTGCAAACCATCACTATACCGGCGGCCATCGAGGATACGGCCTGTTTGTTCATCAACGATTTTTACCTGGCCATCGAGTACCACATATTCAACATCCTTATCAAATAAAGTATATGCTTTCAGTAATTGTTGGACAGTGTGAATGCGATCGGCCTTCACCGCATAATCATTCAACAATGCTTCTTTGTTTTGTAATTTTTCTTCGGGGCTGCTTTCACCTTTTTCGATATCGGCCAGTTTGATGCCGATATCAGGCAAAATAAAAAATTCAGGGTCTTCACCTTCTCTCGTGATCATTTGGATACCCTTGTCCGTTAGATCGACCGAATTATTTTTCTCATCAATATGAAAAAATAATTCAGCATCTACTTTTGGCATTTCTTTTTGTTGGTCCGCGAGATAATAATTTTCCGTTTTTTGCAATTTTACTTTTATCCCCGGCTCGCTCATGTATTTTATTAATGCACTTGTCTTGGGCAAACCACGATAGGCACGCATAAGGCCTAATGCACCATCTTTCGGGTCATCGTTTCCATCAGCTATTTTTTTCTTGGATTCATTCAGGAATTGATTCACTACTCTTTTTTGAGCTTCCACCAATTTTTCGACGCGGGCTTTTAAAATATGATATTGCTGATCATCACCTCTTGGCACCGGCCCGGAAATAATAAGTGGTGTACGTGCATCGTCAATTAATACGCTGTCCACTTCATCAACCATCGCATAATGATGTTTGCGTTGCACCATTTCGTCGGGCGAATGCACCATATTATCACGGAGATAATCGAAACCGAATTCGTTATTAGTCCCATACGTGATATCGGCATAGTATGCCTTACGCCGTGCTTCACTATTTGGCTCGTGTTTATCGATACAATCAACTGTAATCCCTAACCATTCGTAAATAGGCGCGTTCCATTCAGAGTCGCGTCGTGCGAGGTAATCATTGACGGTCACAATATGAACGCCTTCACCAGCCAATGCATTCAGGTAAGCAGGTAATGTTGATACAAGCGTTTTACCTTCACCGGTAGCCATCTCTGAAATTTTCCCTTCGTGCAATACCACACCACCAATTAGCTGGACATCATAATGAACCATGTTCCAGGTAATGGACCCGCCTGCAGCAGTCCATGAATTTTTATAAATAGAGTTATCACCGTCAATTTTTATATGATCTTTTTTGACACTTAAATCTCTGTCTAATTGCGTAGCAATTGAAACAATTTCTTCATTCTCTTTAAAACGCTTTGAAGTTTCTTTTACAACGGCGAATGCTTCGGGCAATAATTCTTTGAGGATTTCTTCAATTTTTTTATCGCGATCTTTTTTTAACTGGTCAACCTGGTTATACAAACTGTCTTTGCCGCCAATATCACTAAACGGAAGTTCTTCTGCTTTTTTATTGAGATCGGCAATTTCGTTATCAATCTCTAACAGGTGATTTTTTATGCGTTGTTTAAATTCATTTGTTTTTGATCTCAACTCATCATTTGATAACGATTCACAATTTGCAGAATGTTGCTTTATCTGTTCAACAACAGGGAGAATGATTTTAATATCCTTATCCGACTTATTCCCACCAAATATTTTCGAAAAAAAACCTATCATATTTATGCTGATTGAATATTTTAAAATTTAATGAAACATCTACAGGTCAAATATGGTGCTACGGTATGATAATGAGCCAAATTGACAGGGGTCAAAGGTAGGAAAAAGGAGACGAAGATTGAGCGTGGGGTTGAGGTTAAGGTTGCCGTTAGGCATTAAGCGCATGCCCCAACCTCAACCGCTCTCTCAATCTTAACCTTTTATTTAGTATTTTGTCCTAATTACGACTTGCTTATGAATCAATTACGCCGGGAGGACTATATCGTTTTCCTAATCTATTTCCTTGCTGTTTCTTCATACGGATATTATATCTATCGGAAAAAAAAATCATCGAAAACTGATTCGAAAGATTTTTTTCTTGCAGAAGGAGCACTTACCTGGTGGGCGATCGGCGCTTCGCTAATCGCTTCAAATATTTCTGCAGAACATTTTATTGGCATGTCCGGTTCAGGTTTTGCATTGGGCCTGGCCATATCAACGTATGAATGGATGGCAGCCGCCACGCTTATTATTGTTGCCGTATTTATTATCCCGGTATACCTAAAAAATAAAATTTATACGATGCCGCAATTTTTATCCGTGCGGTACAATAATGTGGTGAGCACGATCATGGCAATTTTTTGGTTATTGGTTTATGTTTTCGTGAACCTTACTTCAATTATATATCTTGGTGCATTAGCTATTAATTCTGTTTCAGGAATCAGTTTTAACTGGTGCATTGCCGGGCTTGCCATTTTTGCCATTATGGTAACATTGGGCGGCATGAAAGTAATCGGGTATACAGATGTATTTCAAGTGCTGGTACTTATTTTGGGTGGATTAGTTACTACTTATCTCGCACTTACTTTAGTATCGGAACATTTTGGATATGGAAAAAATATTTTAAAAGCGATCATGTTGGTCAAATCAAAAGCTCCTTCACATTTTCATATGATATTCAATAAATCCAATCCTTATTATAAGGACCTGCCGGGGCTTTCTGTATTGATCGGTGGGATGTGGATCAATAACCTGAATTATTTTGGATGCAATCAATACATCACACAACGCGCGCTGGGCGCTGATTTGAAAACAGCAAGGAGCGGGCTCCTGTTTGCTGCTTTTTTAAAATTGCTTATCCCATTGATCGCCGTGTTGCCTGGCATTACTGCATTTGTATTGTATCAGGAAGGGATATTTCATCACGAAATGATAGATGCTGCAGGTATGGTAAAACCAGATCATGCGTATCCAACTTTATTGCATCTTTTACCGGCCGGATTAAAAGGACTTGCTTTTGCCGCGCTCACTGCTGCAATTGTAGCTTCGTTGGCCGGTAAGGCCAATAGCATATCCACGATTTTTTCATTGGATATCTATCATAAATTTTTTAATAAAACTGCAAGCGAAAAACAATTAGTAAAAACCGGGCGATGGGCTGTCATCGTCGCCATGTTATTAGCCTGCCTGGTTGCGCCGGCATTACAATCGCTCGATCAGGCTTATCAATTCATACAGGAATATGTTGGGTTTATTTCACCGGGCGTGCTCGCTATTTTTTTATTAGGTTTTTTCTGGAAACGCACTACTGCGGCAGCGGCTTTAACGGCGGCATTGCTCACCATTCCTTTATCAGCACTGCTCAAATTCCTGCCTGTGTGGACGAATGGCGCTTTTCCCGACTATCCTTTTTTAGATAGGATGTCAATTGTTTTTGTAATTATTATCGGGTTGATGTTTATCATTAGCATGATGAGCAATAAAAATAAAAATGCGGCACCACTAATTATAGTAGATAAAAAAATGTTCCGTGTTTCGCCGGGCTTTATCGTTGGATCGGTAATTATTTTTGGGATCTTGACTGCTTTGTATACGGTGTTTTGGTAACCTGTTGATAAAAAAATAGAACGCGGACTGGTTATGATGATTATGATTATTCCGCTCCAATCATAATCATCATAACTAATCCGTGTTCCATTCTTCTCATAAAAAAGATCAATAGAAAAATTGCTCCATCACAATTTTCCCATTTTCTACCTGGTACACGCAAATTTCTTCCAAATTAACTCTGCCACGTCCTTTCATCGTAGCATCCAGGTTCCAACCCAGGCTGAAAGATTTTCCAGCTACTACAGGATCTGATATTGAACTTCCGTGAGTAGCTTCGATCATTGCGGCAAATCGATTACCTTTTTCAACAACGGCTTTTAAGCCTTCAGCACGTGGGACGGGAGCAAAATCAGGTTCAATGCTGATTATATTTTCTGAATACAGTTCTTTTCCCGCATCTTGTATTTTGCCTTCACGGCAGAGTTCAACTAAGCGATTTGCAACTTCTTTCGTTGTCATAATAATGATTTTAAAATTGAATAAAATTGATTTCTTAGTACAACAACGAACACGATATTGTTAACCGGACAGTTGCGCAAAATATTTTTTGGCTCACCTGATAATACAGGTGAGCTATCTACATGTTCTTATTATGTCGGAACATAAAAAATTATTAACTTGAGATTGAATTAATCAGCACTTTCAATAAAAATTCGCTGTATGAAAAATAATCCTGTTTTTTCCAAAGAAGAAATGAACCCGCTTCAAAATATAGAACAATGGGATGAGGATGTGCTTGACCGTTATCCTGAGCCTGGCCAGCCTGCCAAACCCAAAGAAGAATTCCGCAATTACGATAACCCGGAACGAGATACTGTACGCGAATTTTACCGCCTCAACCATAAATATCAGACCTATGATTTTGTTTTAGAAAAAGAAAAAGAATTCCTGCAATTCAACCGCAAAGAAATGCCGGTATGGAATGCAATGGAATTTTTAAATACATTGGTTGATGATTCGGATCCCGATACTGATCTCGACCAACTGCAGCATTTATTACAAACTGCTGAAGCTATACGCGCAGACGGTCATCCGGATTGGTTTGTGCTTACCGGCTTTATTCATGATATGGGAAAAGTATTATGTCTTTTTGGTGAACCGCAATGGGCAGTAGTTGGAGACACATTCCCGGTAGGATGTAAGTTTTCTGACAAAGTTGTTTACCCGGAATTTTTCGAAAATAATCCCGATTCAAAAGACGAACGCTACAATACTATGTATGGCGTATATGAACCTGGGTGCGGATTGCGTAACGTTCACCTATCATGGGGCCATGATGAATATTTATATCAGATGATGAAAGATTATATGCCTGAACCTGCACTTTATATGATGCGTTATCATTCTTTTTACGCGCAGCACCGTGAACAGGCTTACGAACATTTAATGGATGACCATGACCGTGAGATGTTTCAATGGGTAAAAAAATTCAATCCTTACGATTTGTATTCAAAAAGCCCAAAGCCACCCGTGCTCCAGGAATTAAAACCTTATTACCAGGAATTGATCGCGAAATATCTTCCCGCGACTATAAGGTTATGAAGAAATAAGCAATAGACAATAGACAATAAGCAATTGTAACAATACTATGTTGCCTATTGCATATTGATTATTGCTTATTGTCCATTGTTTATTGCCCATTCCTATTAGCCCACCTGCCCATCCTCTTCTGCCAATTGCTTCGTCGGATCAATAATCAACCATAACAGGCATCCTATAAATTGTGCAGCTGCGATCACGAAGAGTGGCGTTGTGAAATTGTGTGTAGCATCTACAATTTTGCCGAATACCACGGCCATAAAAAATGCGCCAAGTTGCCCAAATGAATTCATGGCGCCGCTAACTGTTCCGGCATTGTTGCGCCCGATATCGGTACAAACTGCATAGCATGCCATAACACCAAAAGAATAAAACCCATTGGCAGCAATCAGGAAGGCAGCGCCAATATTAGCTTTTGTGGAAATACTTGCGAAAAAAATCGCGGCGCCGCAAAGGCCGATCCCAATCATCCCAATAAAACGTCTCCCAAATAATAATCCTTTTTTCTTTGCTATCCAATCAATGCAATATCCTCCTACTAATAACCCGATAATGCCAACCACAAACAGAATAAAAATTATAGGTTGTGTCCCCTGCTCAGAAAAATGAAGTTTTTCCTGGAGATAAACAGGCATCCATGCAACAAAAAAATAATTTGCCCATTGAAAGCAGAAGTACATGCCCATTAATGCCCAGAGAGTCCGGTTTCTAAAAATTAATTTCCATGGTACGAGATGCTGATGATTTTTGTGGCGTGAATTAGCTTCTATATAATCTTTTTCTTTTTTTGTGATATGGCGCATTTCAGCAGGAAAATTCCTGAACCATATTAAGCAGACCAACACCCAGATTATACCGACAAAACCATTTACAAAAAACGGCATCCGCCAGCCATACGCGACTGCCAGCGGAATAATTATAATAGGTGCAATTGCTGAACCAATCTGTGTCCCAATGCCCATCCATGGCAATGCACGCCCCGTTTCACTAGCGGGGAACCAACGGGATATTACAAGGACACTATTCGGCATCGTCCCTGCTTCGCCCATGCCAAATAAAAAGCGTATGACCATCAACGATAGTAGCCCCGATACAAAGCCCGTCAGCACAGTAAATAATGACCACCACAATACAATACGTATAAAGACGGCGCGCGGGCCAATACGATCGCCCCATGAACCGGATGGGATTTCAAACAAAGCGTATGCTAATGCAAACGACGCAAGTGCCCATCCAAATTGTTCGTTAGTAAGGCCGAGATCAGCCTTGATCCTTACCCCAACAATAGAAATGCAAATACGATCCAAATACGTGAGCGTTGTTAAAGAGCATAAGAATAATAGCACACGGTAACGATATGGGAATGTTCTGGCTATTGGTTGCTGTTATTATCGCTTGTAAGAAAAAAAATTATCAATAAAACATTGTCAGGACGACATAAGTTACTTCAACTTTTCCAAAGTTTTAAACTTTGGAAATTACAGGACTTTATTTTTTGTAAAGTTGTGCGGGAAAGTCGGGCCTGGCGGATTAGGAATATTTTGTGCTTCAAATTCAGTTGCAGCTTTTCGGCGGAGCAATTCAAGTTTCAAACTTTGCTCACCTTTTTTCATTGCCCATAGATGATTGGCTGCAAAAACTGGCCTGACAAAGAAAGTCAGCTTTTTTAATAAAGGTTTTTCGACAGCTATCTTCCAATCATAAATAATATTACAATAGCCGGGATCTTTTTTGTCCT
>Ga0207059_1062_pt1 | contig 21440 bp, 11 predicted proteins | sample Alteio_BWMinCont_32_FD_153273 | JGI IMG/M metagenome (GOLD analysis project Ga0207059, IMG submission 153273) | Enriched cells from forest soil in Barre Woods Harvard Forest LTER site, Petersham, Massachusetts, United States -... | ecosystem: Environmental > Terrestrial > Soil > Temperate forest >...
AGAATAAAAACCTACACCAAATTGACCGATCAAGTGAGCGTCTTTCGCTTTATCGCCCGTCAAATGCAAAAGGAGTTATTGGCATCAGAGTCTGGAGATAAAAAAGATCAGGAGGTAGAAAAAATATGGGAGACGGTAAATAATACAACTGCACTGTGGACGCTCCCAAAATCGCAGATCAAGGAAGAGGAGTACAAGTCCTTTTATAAGCATGTTTCCCATGACTTCGAAGATCCGCTGACTTGGATACACAATAAGGTCGAGGGGAAGCAAGAATATACCACGTTGCTTTATATTCCTACCCACGCGCCTTTCGACCTCTGGAATTATGAAAAGCCGCGAGGCTTAAAGCTTTATGTTAGGCGTGTATTTATCATGGATGACGCGGAGCAATTTCTTCCTCGCTATCTGCGTTTTGTAAAAGGTATTGTGGATAGCCAGGATCTGCCTTTGAATATTTCGCGAGAAATTTTACAAAGCAATAAGCTCGTCGATAGTATACGTTCTGCCAACACCAAGCGAATCATAGAACTATTAGCAAATCTCGCAAAGGAACGTGCCAATCAGTACAAAAAGTTCTGGAACGTTTTTGGTAATTTAATTAAAGAGGGCGTAGCAGAGGACTTTAGCAATCGCGACGAACTAGCCAGGCTTTTACGGTTTTCGTCTAGCAGTTTAAAGAATGCCGAACAAACCGTTAGTTTAGAAGATTATGTTGGGCGTATGAAGCCTAAACAGGATAAAATTTATTATATCACAGCTGAAAATTATGCTGCTGCAAGTAATAGTCCACATTTAGAAATTTTCCGTCATAAAGACATTGAAGTGCTGTTACTGTGCGATCGTATCGATGAATGGTGGATTGCTCATTTAACTGAATTTGATAAAAAATCACTACAGTCGGTCGCTAAAGATGCAGATATCACTGAAATTACTGACGAAGAAGGCGAGGCAATACAGAAAAAAAATGAGGATGAATTCAAGTCGTTGTTGGTGCATATGAAAGAAATTCTCGGTGATAAAGTCAAGGAAGTACGGTTATCGCAGCGTCTCACACACTCGCCTGCTTGCATTGTCAATGAAAAGAATGCCTTAAGTAGCCAGATGCAACGCATTTTACAAGCGACTGGCCAAACCATTCCAGTCAGTAAACCTATTTTAGAACTCAATCCCCAGCATAAACTGATTCAGCGTTTAAAAAATGAACAGGATGATGCACGCCTTGCCGAATGGGCTTACTTATTTTTAGAACAATCTATTCTTGCTGAAGGAGGACATTTAGAAGATCCTGCTGCCTTTGTAAAACGGCTTAATGATCTGTTAAGTTAGGGTTAGTTTATCCTACCTCCCATCTAGCAAAAAGGGAAAAGCTAAGTAACAAAAGTAACTGCATCGTCGGCAAGTCAAAAAGCAACGTTATCAATTGCTATAATCAGGAAGACATTAAACGACTTGCCGCAAAGGCAGAGGTAGGTCTCGTGTATCGTCTAGGCTAGAATTATGTGATGTATTATCTGCTTTGTTTCTTGTCGGTTGAGAAGGGAATAAATAGGATTGAGGCTTAGAACTAGGGTTATTACTGCTCGAACCGCTTTTTTTCGTTCGTGCGTGGCAGATGTCAGCACTAGCATTTACAAAACCACCACGTGCTTGCTTTAAATCTCGCATTGCACGTTGAGGATTCAAACAACGGGCTAATTGTTGATAATTTGGTATAGTTATATATATGGGCTGAAGAAACATTGGACGCGGGAGGGAGGTCGGCTTAGCATCACAATCTTGTTGTAAGCTTGTTTCTAATTTTTGTGTATTCTCTACTGTTTGATTAACGGTTAACTCAATAGTGGCACATAACATCTCCCATCTTGCCCTATGCCTGTCATTTACTGGCATTGTCTCTAGAGTTGCTAGTGTAGACGCATAAAGTGGATTAACGTTTTCTAATTCTTGTCGCAGATCGTTTAGTATAGTTAGTACAAGATTGAAATGAGTAATATTTTTTTTATTAAAGAATTGTCTCGTGTAACATGAGAATAATAGGCCACGATAATAAAATTTTTCCATTATAATCTCTGGTCGTACCATATCGAGTTCTGTTTCGCCTAAAAGTTTTTGTAATGAAGAACTACACGTATCGTAATAACATATTTTTGCTTGGTATGATAAGCCAGATAATTGCTGATTGCCTTTAATGCGGTGCATTTCATTTTGTAACTGTGCAAGTTGTTTTTGTAGTTTATCTTCTTCTGTAGGAAGAGTAGGCGCTTTTGCTTTTAAGCTTTCCGCAACTGCAGTTTCAGAAACCGTACATGTTTCTTTCGATTCTTGCGTGGGTAATTTTTCTTGCGTGGGTAATTTTTTGGTCTGTGGTTTACTTTTCCTTAATGCCTGCAATGCTTGATCTTTATTTTCTTGTGCAAGAAGTTCCTTCTCTGCCTGAGCAGCCTTGTTTATTATCTCAGCATTATGCCGCTCTATGAAATTCAGTCTTGCTCGTTGATTGCAACCCTCTAAGTCGGCAAGTACTGCAAAATATTCTTGCTGAAAATGCTTATGTAGTGAATAAAAATGCTGGCTTACTGTAGGATGAATATTGTATTCTGTAGCATCTTGAATTAAATTATCTAAGATAAGTATTGTTAATTGCGTGCACAATGCTTCCTGGATTAGGAGGTAGTTGTTATTTCTCTCTAGATAAGGGGGATAAACCAGAAAGTTCTTCCCCCTAATAATTATCTTAAGAATATGCGCATTGGCGTCAGTTAATTGTCTTATTGCTAGGATATCGGTAGTTTCATGCATAATAGTAGGTACAATTGTACAAATTACAACATGGTTGATTAGTGCAACTAATCGATAGAAAATAGAGCTAAGGCTCCATACCGGTGGTGGTGTCGACGGGTTGTAGAAAGAAAAGGGCGATGCAAAAGGCTTAGAAAATTTCTTAAGAAAATGGAATAGCTGTTCAGCAAAATCAGTGTCTATAGCGAGCGCTAGCGGATCTTCCTTATCATCAGTCTGTCTATTAAGTGTTATCAGTACCTTTTTTTCCAAACAAGGCAATATATGTAAATTTTCTCCAGGTCGGACACGCTCGTCCAATTTCTGCCGTACCAAAACAGTTGAGATACCACGCTCCTCTGGGAATACTGTTTTTTTGCTTAGAGTAAATTTTATTATCTTTGTAGTATAATTTTGTTTTAAAAAACGCCCGGACGGCTCGCTTATTGCTACTGTAGATTGAGCTAGTTCGACAATATTTGGTACTAACATGATAGTTTGTGCCCAGCTCAGCAAGTCTGTAAAATTGCATGTTCCCGGGCTAGAGGAAGAACCGTTGCGTACATAAAGGATGAAGCTATCAGCTACTTTATGAAATGAATTAATTCCCTGCTTTTCTGCTTGAACAAGTCCGTGGATCGTTAAATACCAATTGAAAGTTCTATTAAGGCGCTCTAATTTTTCTAACTGTTGGTTTATTTCTATTGAATTTTTTTGAAAAATATCCAGCGGTTTAGCTAAGGTAGAAAATTCATTACAGATATTTTCTATCTCAACAAATATTTCTTGTTTTAGTTCGTTTTTATTCCAAATTAAATACAGATGAAGCGTGCTGAACGCCTGTTCTAGTAAGTCGTGAATAAGTTGATATTTGACCAAATTTGTTATGTCTATATGTGATAAATCATAGTGAAATGAACAGGAACCTAACAAATAAAGCCACTCCATTGCGCTTTTGAAATACTGTAGTGGAAAGGAATCGACAAGCGTGATGGGAGCTGAGAAAAGTTTCCCTTGTTCTCCAGAAAAACAGGGAAAGTTGTAGTGCTGCTCTCCAAATGGAAGCTTGGCACAAAAGAGTACTTTTAAAATCATGATTGAAACTGAGGGATTCTGAGGGTCTGACTCCCAACTCATTTCACATAGTGTGGAGAGTTCCTTTGATAATAAAGTTGAAAATTTGCTTATAGATTGATCGTCTGTACAGGGTAGAAGTGCTGTCGACGTTCTTGCCATAACAGTTTGCGTGAGTGCTACAGCACTGCACGGATCAATGTAATCCTGATTGAGCAAATAAGGTGGGTGAGTAGGCATAGCAACACTGCACGCAGGAGTGGGTAACCAATGCAAGAACATTGCTTGAAAATCAGGATGTTCTGGGCTGATATAAACCTGAAAGCCGGCGTCGCGCAAATAATTTACGGTAGCGTAATGTGTATCCATGTAAGGAAGCAAGCTAGTAGATTGCGAATCTTGCGAATCTTGCGAAGATTGTGTGGTTGTATTTAAGTCCTCGCCTGCTTCCTGGAAATTTCTTTCCCTGACTGCGAGTTTATTTGTTCTTTTTCTTGGCATATAAAATTACTCCAATCATTTCATTTGAAATTATACTTTGTCAATTACCCGGGCAATCGAAATTTGTAAAAGATAAACGTCAGTTTGACTTTATTTGGCATGACTAAAGAACATTATACGAAGCGGATATGAAGGAAAAATTAACTGATGACACGCCCTAGAGTAAGGAAGAATGTGATATGAAAAAAAGCAACTTAATCTTACCAATTAAACAAGGTTCCGTCTAATTTTCGGTTAATAGGTAAGTATGCTCGTTCATAGGGATATTGAGCCGCTAATTTTTCATTGAAATCAACCCCTAAGCCAGGTTTATCGCCCGGGTAGAGATAACCGGTGTCAAAGCGATAAGCATGCGGAAAGACGGCGTCTGTTTTTTCCGTGTGTCGCATGTATTCTTGAATCCCAAAATTATTGATAGCAATGCCAAAATGCAAAGCAGCAGCCATAGCGACGGGTGAAACATCTGTGGGTCCATGACAACCAGTTTTTACATGATAGATTTCAGCCATCGCAGCAATTTTCTTTACATGAGTTAAACCGCCGCCGTGCACTACCGACATGCGCGTGTAATCAATAAGCTGTTCAGTAAATAAGATATGAGTATCCCATAGGGTATTAAATACTTCCCCTACTGCCAACGGGGTTGTAGTATGTTGGCGGATAATACGGAAACCTTCTTGTAGTTCTGCCGTTACCGTATCTTCTAACCAAAATAAGTGATAGGGTTCCAACTCTTTTCCTAAACGTGCTGCTTCAATAGGAGTTAAGCGATGGTGTGAGTCGTGTAGCAGATGGGGTTCATCTCCGTAAGTGTCGCGTAACGTTTGAAATAGCTTAGGAATGTAGTTCAGGTACTTTTCAGTAGACCACACACACTCATGTGGTAACCCTTTACTAGCAGGTTCATAGTATAGCTTGTCCTTGGAAACACCATAAGTATCTGGAAGGCCAGGGATGCCGGTTTGCGCGCGAATCGCTAAGTATCCCATAGCAATATATTTACCAACTTCCTCGACCGTGCTCGCAATATCACCGCCGTTGGCGTGCCCATACACCATGACGCCGTGTCGACTTTTCCCACCGAGTAAATTATAGACGGGCGTGTTTAATACCTTGCCTTTAATATCCCATAAAGCGACATCGATAGCCGCAATGGCCGTCATGGTAACCGGTCCACGACGCCAATAGGCACCACGATAAAAATACTGCCAAATGTCTTCAATTTGTGCAGGATCGCGTCCAATTAAACACGGGATAAGATCTTCCAAATAGGCTTTTACCGCTAATTCACGTCCGTTTAGTGTGGCATCACCTAATCCATAAACTCCTTCGTCCGTTATTATTTTCAGTGTTACAAAATTTCTATCCGGACAACTCACAAATACTGTGGCATCTTGAATTTTCATGGTTCACCTCAAGCACAAGTTTTTTATACCTCAATGAATGACTAAATCATTGATGCGATTACGTCCAATAATGGGATATTGCTCAAGCTCATACACCGCTGCGGTGACAGGGGACGACTGATCAGCTAACCAAAAGACGACATGTGCAGCGATATTATCGGGTGATAATAATCGACCACTAGGAGCATAGATTTTGGGTACTTGATCCTGCCAATTATCAGGTAGACCTTCTTTTTTTTTCAACGCAATCTCATTATCCGTGGGTGTCCAACCCACATTGAGTTGATTGACACGGATGTGCTCAGGGCCCAGGCTATCTGCTAAATTACGCGTCATGGTCATGAGCGCGCCCTTGGAGGATGAATAAATCAATAGGTCTGGTTGACCACAATAAGCATTCATAGAGCCTATATTAACAATCGCCCCGCCGCTGCTTTGTTGACGAAAAACCTTGACTGCTTCCTGACACAATAACAGTGGTGCATAAAAATTGATCCGCATGATGTGTTCACATAAAGCCAAGCTAGCCATATCAATGTCATTTCTAGGATAAATGCCGGCGTTATTGACCAAGCCATGTAAAGCACCAAATCGTTTCACTGTCTCTGTTACTAAATAGTGATAGGAGTTTTCATCGCTCAAATCAGCAATAACATAATGCGTTGAATTTTCCCCTAATTCTGTAACCATGGCCTTGGCATGGTCCTCCATGCGACCATGGATCATAACTTTTGCGCCTTCTGCAACACAGCGACGTGCCGCAGCTGCACCAATTCCATTGGTGGATCCAGTAATTAATATAACCTTATTTTTTAACATAAGCGGTCCTGTTACCTGTTGAAAGCGGATAACAAACTTAACTTAAGGGAATGCCAAGCTCACGACTAGGGTGACCCAAACGTAGATTTTCTTCGATTTTCTCCAAAGAGCAATCCTTGGTTTCTGGAACAATGAAATAAACAAAAAGCCAACCCAGTATACACAGAATGGCGTAGAGCCAAAATATACGACTGGGGCCCATGAACTGCATGAGTGTTAAAAACGTTAAAGAGACCAGCATGTTAAATCCCCAGCTTGCTGAGATAGCAAGGCTAGATCCTACACCGCGAATGCTCAAAGGAAAAATTTCAGAAATCATCAACCACATGATAGGACCTAAACTTGTTGCAAAACTTGCGATATAAACGATCATACTTCCAACAGTGACCCAGCGTAATGCAGAAAATCCTGGATAATAAAAAGCAATTCCCATGACAGCTAAGCTGCTAAACATGCCGGCGAGTCCAATAAGTAACAAGGGACGGCGTCCCCATCGATCGATCAAGGGTAGAGAAATGACAGTAAACAACACATTGATAATACCTATGCCAAGCGTCGCTAAAATAGCGCCTCTGGCTTGTTGAAAGCCGGCAATTTCAAGAATTGTGGGCGCATAATAAATAATTGTATTAATTCCGGTGACTTGTTGAAAAAAACTCAATCCTAAACTAATAAACAAAATTGGACGCACCCATTTTTCAAACAGTAAACGATGCGTTCCTTTTTCCATTTTTACGGTTTTCTGGATTTCACTAAACTCCTTATCAATTTTTTCACCTGCACGAAGATGCTGCAAAGTAGCGTGTGCTTTTTGATCCAAACCCCTTAACACCATCCAGCGTGGGCTTTCTGGCAGGAACATGGCACCTAAAAATAAAATACTAGCGGGTACAACACCAACACCTAGCATCCAAGGCCAGCGGCCATGCGCAGAAAAATAATAGCTGACTAGATAAGAAAAAACGATGCCTACGGTTATCGCCAATTGATTCAGGGAAACGAGCATGCCACGAATATCTCGTGGTGCTATCTCGGCGAGGTAAAGCGGTGCCGTAAAAGAGCCGACACCAATGGCGAGACCTAAGATGATACGGCTAACAATTAAAGCATCTGTGTTGGGCGCAATAGCAGAAGAAAGAGAACCAATGACAAAAGTAACAGCTGTAAACAGGAGGACCTTGCGTCTTCCAAATCGGTCGGCCAGTCTACCGCCGCAACCTGAGCCAATGAGGGCTCCTAATAAAACGGCGCTAACGACCATTTCGATCTGAAAGGAGGATAAAGAAAAATCCTTTTCTATAAACAAGACAGCACCGGAGATGATGCCGGTATCATAACCAAATATTAATCCCGCTAGCGCTGCACAGGCTGAAATAGCATAAATTAAGCCGCGATGATTTAACAGTGTAACCACAAGAACAAGTCTTCAGTGAATCGCATGGCTCTATACTTTACATCGATCCATCCTAAAGGCAAGTGTAAAGATTTTAGCAAGACGTGCTATCGTGCATGCTACCATGGCGGTTTTTTTGTTCCAAATATATTTCTTTTAATCATCAGCACAATCTATATTATGCTGTAATAATCTATGGAAGTTTGTAATAATATTATGTTACATGGAATATAATCAATCTTAACTGAAATAAAAGACATTGTGTTAGTTTAAGGGTTGCTTGACTTATTTATGAGCTAGATTTATGAGCTAGTATAAAGGATTATACATGTGGTTAAGGATACAGCGGTTTTTTTTCTCCTTGCTGCTTTTTGCAGGTTTACACTTCCTTAGCGAGGTAGCTAGAGCAGATTTTTTAGATTTTTCAAAACTACCATTACCTCCGCGAGTCTCCGCAACGGGTTATGGTAGTGATTATGCAATAGGCCAGACCGACTTAATGTTGCCTGTGGCTGGTAGCAGTAAGCAAGATCTCTATATAAATCCTAGTGTTGGTTTTGGTAGCGATGGGCAAGGTTATGTTGACTTAGGTGTGGGTTATCGCCGGATTGAAAAAAATTGGGAAACAATTTTAGGTGCCTATGTTTTTGGTGGCTATAGCCGCATAGAAAACAATGCCCGCTTATGGGTAGCGAATCCCGGAATAGAAGCTTTAGGATCACGTTGGGATATACACCTAAATGGCTATATTCCCATAGGTGATCGTAATGTTGCACTCTACGAGCGTAATCCTAGCGGTCTTCCATTTGGTCAAAGTGCTCCCTGTACCAATTTTCCTGATGGCACTTCCTGTGACTGTAGTAATGGTATCAATGGCATCGCCGGCCCTCTTTTTTATGCGGGTCACTCGTTACTTACGCCTGCATTACTACCCGGATTGAGATTTTATCAACACGTAGGTGATGGAGCAGATATCAAGCTAGGGTATCAGCTTTTTCCCAGAAAGCCATTGAAAGGTTACCTAGGTAGTTACTTCTTTGCTCCCTCGCAAACTAATAACATTTGGGGTGGTGCAGCGGGTTTAGAATATTGGGTGGACTCTCACATCAAAATCTTTGCGAGTTACAGTTACGATACCGCGCGCCATAGCACTGCTGCCTTCGGCATCAGTGCAGAGTTTGGCGGTACGCGTCTAGATCGCGCAGATCCTAGTATAGAAGAACGTATGACCGATCCAGTGGAACGTTATTTAGCTGAACTGGGTCGAGGATCCAAGATTCCTAGTAAAATAGGGGCTCAAAAGATATATACGGTCATTGCGCAAGTGTTAGGAATTAACAATATCGCATTCTTCAGTCAAAACGGTGGCCCCAACAATGGTGGAGTAGGGTTGACGCTTGCGAATTGCACCTTTGCTAATCCCTGTGGACCGACGGATCTGACAAACGCGAGTGTTCTTACTCTAAATACTTTATTGCCTAATACGATGATGTATTTTAACGGTGGAAGCTATAGCGCTCTAGATGTTCCAGGCGGAACGAACCAAGTTACCTTGCAAGTCGGTCAAAGTGTGTCGTCGCGTACGCCCGATTACACGCAGCCTGCTATAGGAACGGCACGTTCTACCTTCAATGGTGGTTTTAGTCTTAGTAGTGGTAATGCGCTAAACAGTATAATTCTTGTTGGACCGCCCAATATAGCCGACGGCTTCAGCATACTAACTGATGCCCTAGTTGGTGCAGTAAATTATTCGATCAACTGCAGTAAAATAACTGGAGGAGGCCTGGCAGATGTAAACAATGGCGGTAGCTCCGGTGTCATTACTAATAGCGAAATCCCCGACGGTGTTGAACCAGGTGATTATGCTGTGCCATCACTGTTAACTGTTATTAATAGCTCTGTAGGTAATGTTTTGACAAGTAATGCCAATGTTACCTTACTGAATAGTCGGGTTGGATACGTAGGGGCAGCCGGGAGTTATACATATGCGATACAATCTACTGGCACTAATGATATAATTATAGCTAATAATACGATTGTGGATCTCACTGCTAATGGAAACGGTGTTACTGCTTTTGGATTAAGCACCGGTGATCCGAGTGATTCTATTCAATTTAATCAGGGCGCAATAATGGTCAATGGTATAAATGGTGCTATGGCTGTTGTAGCGTCAAACAGCGCTGGCGGCAGCATTACAATTAGTCCAAGTACGATATGTACTGTGAATGGTAGCACTGTCCCGTGTTAAAAATGTGGTAAATCGTTAATCAGTGCGTTAATCAGTGCGTTAATCAGTGCGTTAATCAGTGCGTTAATCAGTGCGTTAATCAGTGCGTTAATCAGTGCAATGTAATTGAATTAGATACATTCGAGTTACGCTTTTTGCAAAATTTAAGTGTTTAGCCAAGAGTTACATTTATATTGACATTACAAATAAATTATATTAAAAGAAACACATGTAGTAGTGGCTCAAGATACTTGTATACTTGATAAGGTCTGATTTTTAAGATGGGCTTTTGAGCTGTTATTGTTATTAGGTAAGTGAAAAAATGGATTTATGTATGCAGCTAAGGATGCGGCGGCTTTTATTCTTATTGCTAGTTTTTATAAGTTTACTTCCAATTAGCGGGATAGCTAATGCTAGGTTTGCTAGCCTAGCTGTCGCGCCGCTGCCTCCACGGATATCAATTAACGGTTATTCTAGTAGTTATGCGGTAGGTCAGGCTGATTTAATGCTGCCTTTACTTGCTGATAAGTCATATAATTTCTATCTTAATCCTAGTGCGAGTTATAGCAAGGCTGGCCAGGATTATCTTGATCTAGGGTTGGGTTATCGCTGGGTTAGGAACCTTGTTGGCAATGAGGTTCCCGCTGTTATGGGTGTTTATTTTTTTGGCGGCTATAGCCGCATAGAACATAATGCTCGTTTATGGGTAGCCAATCCTGGTATAGAAGCCCTTGGAACACGTTGGGACGCACACATAAATGCTTATTTCCCAGTAGGAGATCGGAATCTTAAAATCTACACTCTCAATACTTTTGGCCCACCTATTCCTGCTCCAGGTACTATCACTTTTGGGGGGCACTCAGAATTTACTGGCACACTTGTATCGCAACAAATCATTACTCAGCATGCCGGTGATGGAGCAGATATTAAATTAGGCTATCAGCTGTTTTCTAGAGTACCCCTAAAGGGATATCTGGGTGCGTATTTTTTTATTCCTTCTCAGGTCAATAATATTTGGGGTGGTGCAACCGGTCTGGAGTATTGGGTAGAGCGAAGAATGAAAATTTTTGCTAGTTATACATATGATACCTTGCATCGAAGTACTGGTGCTTTGGGTATTGGTTTAGAGTTCGGTGGTACGCATGTAAACCGCAGTGATCCTAGTGTGGAGGAACGTATTACCGATCCCACGGAACGTTATCTTGCTGAGTTAGGACGAGGTTCAGGAATTCCCAGTCGCAAAGGTTATCAAATTGAGTTTGTGCCAGGCCCGGGTGAATTATTATTCAATAATATTGCTTTTTTTAGCCAAACCGGCGGTCCGAACAACGGTGGGCTGAATTTAACAATTGCGAACTGTACTTTTGAAAATCCTTGTGGGCCTAGCGACCTAACTAATGCGGCTACTGCTACGCTGGAAGCCTTGCTCCCTAACACCATGATGTACTTTAACGGAGGAAGCTATAGCGCCTTAGATGTTCCAAACGGGGCAGCCGGGGTTACTTTACAGCCAGGTCAAAGTATATCTTCATTTACACCGGATTACACACAGCCGGCGATCGGATCAGGCCGCTCTGTTTTTGTAGGTGCCTTCATCCTTACTAACAATACCGCTCTCAATAATATTATCGCTATACCGTCACCCTTTTTAGCTAGTTCAAGTCCTGGTCCTACTGGTGTAACGACAAACAATACAACGAATTTTTCGATAACAGGTAGTTTGATTGGTAGAAACGGTAGTGCCTATGGTGTGGGTGTAGGGCACTCTGTAATTCCTGGTATCGATGCTAGCTCAGGTTCTATTAGCAATAGTCAAATTTTTGCCACAAACTTCGGAGTAGTCTACGGGGGGCAGTCGCTGACAATTCAGAACACTATGATAGATGCGGACGGTAGTGCTCTGGCAAGTGGCCCTTCAGGTGTATTCATAGACACGCCTAACTCACTTGTTAATATCATGAACAGTCAAATCAGTATAACGGGATCGCCAACAGGCAATGCAAATGGGGGAATATTTATTTTAACAACGGGTAGCACCGTTACCGCCAGTAATACAATCATAGATGCAGACGTTTCAAGCGCCACTGCTACTGCTATAGCACTGTCTGCTGATGGTAGTGGCAGCATTATCCAATTTAATCAGGGAGCATTAGCTCTCACAGGGCCTGCGGGCGCGACCTTAAATACACGAGTTGCGCTAGCTGGTGCCACTATTACTATTAGCCCCAGCACTGTTTGTACAAGCAATGGCTCATCAGTTGTGTGTTAAGAGATGTAGATAAACGCAAGTGAAAAAATGGAGATTGATTTTTATGCTATTACGGATGATATGCAACAAAGTGAATGAGGCAAGGCAATTAGAGTGTAGCAAGGTAATTTTACTGTGAAATTGCTAATAAAACGGCCATCTTTGCTGTGGATATGTGCACTAATTGCGGGATGCTCATTGATATTCTTACCGGGGTCTCCTGCATTTGCAAATTGTACCATGGTAGGGACAATTTGGAACTGCGATAGTTCTTCACCAAACCCTTATCCTACCATAATTGGTGCCGGTCCTGCGTCAAATAATATTACCCTTACTCTACAAAGTGGCAGTTCATCAGCAACTGCTGCTCAAATCGTTGTGGGTAATTCGACCGCTATTGGTTTGGGTAATTTTGTCACCGTAAATATCGGCGCGAATTCTGTAGTTTCTAATACAGCACTTGGGGTCGGAGCTCTTGCTCCTATTGCTAACGATCCTAATGTGTCGGGCGGAGATACTATAAATGTTATTTCTGGTTCTGTTATCAATATTGCACAAGGTGCGCTCGTTCAGGCGGCAGGGACAAATCCTAATTCAGAAGCGGTTAATCCGCAAGGAGACGGTACCTCTATAATAAATCATGGAACTATACAAGGGGGGCCATCGTCGGCGATTTATTTTGATAATTCATTTACGATAGGTCAAAAAAATGTTATTGATAATTTCGGCACAATCATAGCTGGCGCCAATAATCAAGCATTCGGTGCGAATAGTAGTTCAGGAATTACATTTACTCAGGAATCCGGGGCTGTTGTACAGGGAGATCTTTCATTTGACAATGGTAACAACACCTACCATGTTTATACGGGTTCCACCGTTAATGGTCTAATTACAGCGGGAACTGGCTCAAACACTGTCATATTGGATGGTGCAGGAACAGATAGTTCCCCCGGTGTCTTTACAAACTTTGCAACACTTATTAAACAGGGAACAGGTACCTGGACATTGACCGGTAGTCCAATAGGCGCTGGCGCTCTACCTGTAACGGCGACTGTAAACAACGGTAAGCTAGTGTTGACCGGAAACAACAATGCCTTTAATGGCACGATGACTGTGAATCCCTTGGGTACGTTATCGGGAGCTGCGGCAAGTATCATGCCGCTTGTGACGGATAATGGGCTTGTACAATTTAACCAATCAACGAATCAAACGTACAGTGGCCTGATCCAGGGGACTGGTGTAGTCCAAAAAATTGGCCCTGCGGCGCTAATTATTGATAACAATCAGCCCTATACGGGTGGTACAAATGTAACAGCAGGCACGCTAGCAGTGGGTAGTTTTCCGGGTTCTCCTGGTACACTTTCAGGCTGTGGTCCCACACAAATCTCCGCGGGTGCTAACTTAACAGGCTATGGTTCGATCTGTGGAACAGTCACTAACCATGGTGTTGTAGGTGCAGGAAATTCATTGGCTCCATTAACGGGTAGTCCGATTGGGACGTTAACTATTGGTGGCATGCAAAACATGGGCTCCATCAATATTGCTAGTAGTACTACACCTGGTAATGTATTGGCTGTGCAAGGTAATTACAGCGGTTCTTCTGGCAGTACACTGACGTTGGGAACCGTACTGAATGCAGGAGGCCCGCTGTCTAATCAGATAACTGATCGTCTGCTGATTGGAGGTAATGCGACGGGAAACACCTCAATGAACTTTCAAACACTAGGTCTAGGTCAAGGTACTGGTCCTCAAAGCGCTACAAGCGGTATTTCTGTCGTTCAAGTTGCTGGAACATCATCTGCTACAGCCTTTACCCTGCCGACAGGTTATATAACAGGCGGCTCACCATATTTGTATCACCTCAATGCTTATGGACCTGGTTCGCCAAACGGTTCAGCAGACTCTACTCAGAATTTAGTCGGTTTTCCAGCTAGCTTTTGGGATTACCGATTACAGAGTGTCTATGAGTCAGGTGGACCGCCTGTACAGCCAACTCGATTGGCGGTAGTTCCGCAGTTAGCTACTTACGTTTCAGCTCCCATGGGGCTATTTTCTGCTCAATTGGAAGATTTATCTGAAATGCATCGCCGATTGGGCGAAATTATGATTGATGATCAAGTTGGATCGCATGCTCAGGATGAGGTATTTATGCGTGGCTACGGAAGTAAGCTGCAATATACAACAAATCAGAATTTTGCTAATTACGGTTACAATTTCTCAGATAATTATGCAGCGTTGCAAATTGGTAGCAATCACATGATGATCAATAATGCCAACGGAAAATTTCGGGCAGGTCTTGCCGGCATTCTGGGTCATTTGTGGTTAAAGCCAAGCGAAATGACAAAAAGCAAAGGAAGTTTCAATACGCAGAGCTTAGCAGCTATTTTTACCTGGGAATCGCGTAAAGAGTTGTATGTAGATGCCATTTTTTCAGGAGGACTGTTTTCCGGTCCTGTGACAACCGTAAGTAGAGGAAGTGTGATTAGTTTGGCAGGTAATAGCTTGGCAGCATCGCTAGAAGTAGGTTATCCATTTAATTTAGGTTGGCATCAGCTCATGCTGGAACCTGAGGCTCAACTGGCTGTAGGTTATCTTAAGTTTTCAAATGGAGTGGATATAGATACTGTGCCAATAGATTTAGGTAAACAGAGTCAGGCTATCCTTCGTGCCGGTGCCCGCCTAATACACGGGATCGAGATGTACTATCTCCCTGAGATGCGCTTAAATTCTTACCTAGAAGCTAATGTATTACAGGATCTTAGCAGTACTCATACGATGCTTATCGGTAATGTACCCTTTGTTAGTGGTAGTTATGGTAGTGCTGTGCAGCTACGCGGTGGTGTTAACGGCAATATTATGAAGCGGCTATCCGCATTCAGTGACGTTGCTTGGCAGTACACGCCAGGAAATGCTGGTTTTCGTGGTTGGGCGTTTAATCTTGGCCTCAGGTACGTTTTCTAAATGCTATCCCTAACGTGATGATTGTAATCAGAGGTGCCAATATTTTACACTAAAGGATTTTTATGTATTCAAGGATACGACGGTTCTTTGTTTATGCTTTCTTTATATTGACCGGAGTATCGTTGCTTAGTGGCGTAGCTGAAGCAGGTTTGCCATTGCCTCCGCGAATCTCTGCGAATGGCTATGCGAGTAACCAGTACGCGGTAGCTCAAGTAGATGCGATGCTGCCCATGCTTGCTGATGGAGCACACAATTTTTATTTAGATCCAAGTATTAGCTATAGCAAAAATAAACAAGGTTATGCTGATCTTGGCTTAGGTTATCGTTGGATTGGGAACAGTGCCGCTATTTTAGGTGTTTACCTTTTCGGTGGTTATGATCGTATAGATAATAATGCTCGTTTATGGGTAATTAATCCTGGCGTGGAGGTCTTAGGCTCGCGCTGGGATGCACATGCGAATGCTTATATTCCACTGGGTGATCGAAATTTTGACCTTGGTCCTGCTAATAGTGCTGCTCCCCCTATCGTTGTGCCTGGCGATATTGCTTTTAGTGGTCACTCAGAATTTGCTACGCTTTTAGTGCAGCAAATGGTTTTTCAGCACGCTGGCGACGGAGGAGATATCAAGCTGGCTTATCAGCTGTTTCCTAGAATACCCCTGAAAGGGTACCTAGGGACGTATTTCTTTTTCCCTACGCAAGTGAATAACATTTTGGGTGGTGCAGCGGGTCTAGAATATTGGGTGAATTCAAATGTGAAGGCCTTTCTTAGTTACACGTATGATAACCTACAGCATAACACCGGCGCTTTAGGTATAGGCATAGAATTTGGTGGTACACACGTGCGCCGAAGCGATCCCAGTGTAGCAGAGCGAATTACTGATCCTACGGAACGTTATTTAGCCACACTAGGACGGGGTTCGGGGATTCCCAGTCGAAAGGATATTGAGGGTCTGTTTACGCCTGTTTATCAATTGTTATTTAATAATATTGCTTTTTTCAGCCAAACAGGTGGTCCGAACGATGGAGGGCTGGGTTTAACGATTGCGAATTGTACTTACGAAAATCCCTGCGGACCTACTGATTTAACCAATGCAGGGGCTACTACCTTGGCTGCTTTATTACCTAATACCAAAATGTACTTTAACGGTGGAACTTATGCAGCCTTAAATGCCCCTGGAGGATCCAATGGAGTTACCTTACAGCCAGGTCAAAGTGTGTCTTCGCTTACATCCAATTATACACTACCAGCAACTGGGATAGGGCGTTCTACTTTTAGTGGAGCTTTCATTCTCAACAACAACGATGCGCTTCATAATGTGATTGTCCTACCTGCCCCCTCTCTAATCGGTCCAACTACAGGTGTGACGACGGTCAACAATACAACTAATTTTTCAATCATAGGGAGCCAGATTGGTAGTGCTGCTAACCCATACGCTATGGGCGTTGCATCAAATGGTGTTGGCCTCATTAATAACAGTCAGATTTTTGCTAACAGTAGTGGTGTTGCTTATGGAGGATCTTCCCTGATGATTCAGAATAGCACTATCAATGTGGCTTCCATAGCCAGTGGTTCTGGTGTATTCATCAATTCTTCTAATGCCTTTGCTATCATACAGAACAGTCAAATTAACGTAAGCGCAACGCCGAATAGCATAGGAATAGAGAATGATACCGGTTCTGGTAGTACGGTTGTTGTTAGTGGTACGAGTGTGAATGTGACGGCCGCAAGCAATACGGCTGTTGCCGTCGCGTTGTTTGCATCAGGAAATTCCAACACTATCCAGTTTAATCAGGGTGCACTAACGTTGATAGGGCCTGCAGGTGCTGGCTTTTTTACAAAAGTTACAAGTTTTGGCGGTGTTGTTATGGTTAGCCCCGGTACGACGTGTATGATCAATGGTTCAGCCGTTTCGTGTTAGCAGCACAACGATCGTCAGGAAGCTCCAAGGAGTAGAGAGTTTGCTCAGAATGACAGAAAAAAAGATAGGGAGTAGGAGAGAGTTGTGAGTTATGTGGCTAAAAAGGATGCGGCAATTCTGTTTGGTTGGTATCGCGGCGAGCTTGCTACTGCTTATGGAGCCAGTTACGGCGAGTCTCGTGAAAGATCATTTTCCACTACCACCACGCATCTTAGCTAACGGCTACGTGAGTAGCGATTACATGGTAGCTCATACGGATCTGATGCTACCTGTGCTGGCTGATAAAGCACATAGTGTGTATCTCAATCCCAGTATCAATTATGGTAGTGATAAGCAAGGATATCTTGATTTAGGTCTTGGCTATCGATGTGCTAGAAACTTCTGGACTGGCAGTAAATTTGGAAGCATACCGGCCATCTTAGGTGTTTATCTCTTTGCTGGCTACAGTCGCATAAACAACAATGCCCGTTTATGGGTAATTAATCCCGGAGTGGAAGCCTTGGCTTCGCGTTGGGACGCGCATGCAAATGCCTATATCCCCATGGGGGATAGAAATTTCCATGTTTCTACACTCAATAACCCTCCTGTTCCTGTACCTAGTGATATCACTTTTAGTGGTCATTCGGAGTTTGTTGCTACGCTGGTACCACAGCAGATAATTTCGCAGCATGCCGGAGACGGAGCAGATGTTGAGCTAGCTTATCAGCTGTTTTCGAGGATACCTTTAAAAGGATATTTAGGTGCATATTTTTTTGCTCCTGCTCAGGTCAATCCTATCTGGGGTAGTGCAACCGGTCTGGAATATTGGGTAAACTCAAACGTGAAAACCTTTTTCAGTTATACCTACGATAACCTGCGTCATAGTACGGGCGCCTTGGGTGTGGGTATAGAATTGGGTGGTACACATGTGCATCGTAGCGATCCCAGTGTAGAGGAGCGTATTACTGATCCCGTGCATCGTTATCTTGCCAAACTAGGGCAAGGCTCAGGGATGCCTGCTCGGCAGGGTTACCAAAATGTGTTTATGCAAGGTGCTCCCCAGTTATTATTTAATAATATTGCTTTTTTCAGCCAAACGGGTGGTCCGAACGATGGGGGGCTGGGTTTAACTATCGCTAATTGTACTTATGAAAATCCCTGCGGACCTACTGATTTAACCAATGCAGGGGCGATGACCTTAGCTGCTTTACTACCTAATACCATGATGTACTTTAATGGTGGAACTTATGCAGCCTTAAATGTCCCTGGGGGATCCAATAGAGTTACCTTACAGTTGGGTCAAAGTGTGTCTTCGCGTACACCCGATTATACACAGCTAGCAACTGGGACAGGACGTTCCACTTTTAGTGGAGCTTTCCTTCTCGACAACAACGATGCGCTTAATAATGTAATTGTCCTACCTGTACCTTCTCTGGTTGGTCCAACAACGATTGGTGTGAGAGTCGACAACCTGGCTAATTTCTCAATCACGGGCAGCCAGATTGGTAGTGCAGAGAATCCTTATACTAACGGCATAAGTGACTCTCCATTTTATAATGGCCAAGGTGTTATTAATAATAGTCAGATTTTTGCTAGTAGCACAGGGATTATCTATGGAGGGCCTCTGCTATTCATTCAAAATAGTATGGTAAATGTCACTGGCGCTTCAATTATTGGTGTAATAGTAGATAATGGATTTGGGTCAGCTTCCTTTGTTAACCTAGTCAATAGTCAGATTAATGTCATCGGGGCGTCTAGCAGTGTTGGAATCAGTAGTGTTGCTGTCCCTACTACCAGTGCTACGGCCGTTGCTAACAATACAACAGTGCGTTCAATAGTCCTGAACAGCAATGGTACGGCCACTGCATTATCAGCTATTGGCTCCGGTAGTTCCCTTATTCAATTTAATCAAGGAGCACTATCCCTGACAGGATCTGCAGGTGCTACTATTAATACAAGATATACTGTTGGAATTGGTACTATTACGATTAGCCCTAGTACAATTTGCATGATCAATGGTTCACCAGTTTCGTGTTAAAAAATTCAGATCGAGGATAAATGTATTTAGAATACAGAGACACGGAGCTCTGTCTTTTGGAAAAGAACGAGAAACTTGTTTTAGCCCCTATAGGCGGGTTCAGCCAAGCCTTGCACACCAAGTTGCACTGCAAAAACGTGGCCTGTCTGGGGAGCATCCTGCAGGTCTGAGGCAGACAAACCCACTGAAGCAGATGTCACGTAAAGGGTTTTAAAATCTGGGCCTCCGAAACAACAGCTCGTTGGTCTGGGGATTGGCATAGGAATAACACCGACGATATCCCCTGTGGGATCATAGCGCGTGATTTGCCAACCATCCCAGTGGCAGCTCCATACATGATCTTCATCATCTACAGTAAGTCCATCAGGAAAACCTTTAGATTCGGGTACTTCTGCAAAAATGCGAAACTTGCCTAATTGGCCAGTAATCGAATCAAATTCATATTGGTAAATTTTACGTGAAGGAGAATCGCAAATATACATTTGACTGTTGTCTAAGCTCCAAGCAATCCCATTGCTCACCGTAAAATTGTGTCGCAATATTTCAGTGACGTTGGCTGCTGTATCCAGACAGTACAATGAGCCTAGCGGATTCTGTTCTTCAATGTCCTTTGTTCCAGCCCAAAAACGACCCTGTCGATCACATTTTCCGTCATTAAACATGACACCGTATTGTCCTCGTAATGGCGAGGCAATCATTTGGGTGCTACCCACCTGTGTATCTACATAGGCAAAATGATTACTGAGCGCTGCGATGAGCCCACCCTTGGCACGCCAAGCAATGGAACCTATTTGGCTTGGCATACCAAACTCCTGCAGGCTTTTGTCAGCCACATTCAATCGATATAGGGTAGCGGCCACAATATCTACCCAATAAAGACAGTTTTCTAATGGATGCCATAGAGGGGATTCACCCAACAGCATCGTTTTTTCACAAACGACATCAATCTGCATCACGGTTACCAAGTTAATCGATAAATAGTTTCATGTTGGTACACATCGCCGGGTATTAAAAAAGGTGAAGGAAATTGGGGATATTTGATCGCGCCTGGAAGATTTTGAGTTTCCATACAGAATCCTCCATATTTTTGGGTGTTGAGCCCGCCAGCTATAGGAATAGTTCTAAGATTATTGCCAGTATAAAATTGCAAGCCTGGTTGAGTTGTCATGATTTCTAGTGTACGGCTACTCTGTGGCTCCTTTATCTGCGCCGCTAAGCGAAGTTCATGGTTCGTAGTTTCCGGTAATACAAAGCAGAGATCATATCCACGCGGTGTAATTTGATCAAGGCGTTCACTTAAGTAATGAGGTTGGCGAAAATCAAAAGGACTGCCGTTGACTGCGGCTAGTTGACCAGTTGGAAGTAAATCTTTGTCAGTTAGTACGTAACGATCTGAAAAAACCTGTAATATATGATCGAATACTGTACCGTACCCCGCGCCCGCTAAATTCCAGTAGGTATGGTTCGTTAAATCAACTGGCGTTGGGTGATCGGTCTTTGCTACAAAACTAATTTTTAACTCATTGGCGATGGTCAAACTGTAGACAGTCTTTACTTCTAGTGTGCCTGGATAACCTTGATCTCCAGCGGGGCTGATGTAGCTAAATTCGATGCTGGCCTTGTCATGCTGTATTAAGACTTCAGCATTCCATACGACTTTATCAAATCCTTTTTCACCGCCGTGTAAGTGATGTAAATAGTCCTTATTTTTACTCAACTGAAAGTTGAGTCCTTGATAACTAAATTCCGCATTTTCAATACGATTAGCCACCCTTCCTATAGTGGCACCAAAGTAAAAATCTTGGCTAAGATATTCCTGCAATCTATCAAAACCCAACGTGAGTTCGTGCACCGTACCCCTTAAACCAGGTATTTTTACTGAAGTTAAAGTAGCGCCGTAGTTTATGACACTAATGGACATGCCACTTGTATTACGTAGTGTATACTGAGTGACTGTTTGACCGTCGGGCAACTGGCCAAAAACACAGGGCTGGCAAAAAATGTCAGACATAATTTCCTCAAAATAAATGTGGCATCATCGCTGCCGGAATGATCGCACCTGGGTGAGTGATCACGGTAGCTGCCAGACTG
>Ga0207059_1063_pt1 | contig 21268 bp, 20 predicted proteins | sample Alteio_BWMinCont_32_FD_153273 | JGI IMG/M metagenome (GOLD analysis project Ga0207059, IMG submission 153273) | Enriched cells from forest soil in Barre Woods Harvard Forest LTER site, Petersham, Massachusetts, United States -... | ecosystem: Environmental > Terrestrial > Soil > Temperate forest >...
GGCGTTTTTCATTTCCCCTCCTGAGGAAAAGAAGTTTGGGATGTTGGCGAATGCACTGCCTTTCGAGTGGGAGTGCCCGCGTTTTGCTTATGTAGTGCGTTTTCCGGGGAATTCGTTGCAGGCAGTCTCTCTGGCTTCGATGTGCGGTGGCTGACCTTCTCTGCCGCGTGGCGCCAAACGATTTCGCAACGTTGCCGGCATCGCCGCGATGCTTGCCGTGCTTGCGTTCGCCGCGTGCTACATCCCCACGCGCCGCGCCGGGTACGTCGATCCCATCGTCGCGCAAGAGTGCTTCTCGCAATTGACCGACAGCCTTCTCCTGGAAAAACGTCTCATAGACCTGTGCGGCTAGCAAATCTAACTCACCCGCGCCTGGAGGAATAGTTCTCAAAATCGGTCTGCGGCCTCCCTGTCGATTCGCAACGATTAACTGCTACTCGTTGCGCGGGTGCCCCAGTGTTTTAAACGGCATAGTCCTGACCGCATGTCACTGCTACCGTATGAGAGCGTGGTGCGAATTCCAGATGAATAAGTTCGCGTGAGGAACTTGATGACGACAACAGTTGCGAGAGTAGCAAGCGAGTATCGCAAGTTGCGGAATCAACTGCTGGAGGCGGAGATTGCGCTGAAAGATCAACGAGAGAGTGTTGCGGCGCTTCGCAGACAACTCTCCATGGGGCCCGCGGTTGCAACCGACTTATGTTTTTCGTGTCCCGCTGATATCCTTGACGAAGCCCCCCGGCCAGTTCAGGGATGTCCGCCTGTCTGATTTATTTGCCCCAACATCCGGGCATCAGCGTGTTCAGCCGTGAACCTGACGGTAAAATCCATCATTTTTATGCCACCGAAGCTTCGCTTCACCCCGGGCCAAACGGCAACCCAAACCACCGGGGTATAGACCTCTTTGCCCCGGTCTGGAATCTGTTCGACCTTTTGCCGGAAGGTCGCGAAAATTGGTCGCCTAAATTGTTTTATTGACTTGGTAGCCGTGCCTGCAGCTCCGGTGCATGTGGGCCCCGCCCGGCGTGCTATTAGCAGTGGCCCGTGCGTGCACTGTCTCTAAGTGTACAGACATTTCTTTCTGAGACGCGCAAGTTAGGTCTGCAAGAAACCCTGCTGAATTTGGGCTTGGGAGCTGCGCGCGAATATAGAGAGGGCTCAGTTTCGCGCGCGGAAATAAGGAGAAGAAATCATGTTGGGACTCATCGCAGCAGTGTTAATCATTTGCTGGTTGCTTGGGCTTTTCGCATTTCACGTATCCACGGGTCTATTCCACATATTGCTGGTTGTCGGCATCATCCTCCTGATTATGCATCTCGTGTCCGGGAGAAGGGTCAGCGCATAAGAAACGGCGACCGCACTCAGAATCCGCAATGAGGTGTTGTGTGTTCGTTGCCGCAACATCTCTTCGCGGAGTCCGTGGAAGGTGACGATTTCGACTCAGCTACCGGATCTGGCAAAGAAACGGGAGGAGCTTGCTATGAGCACATTGACATTGGTCATCGTCATCGGCGTGATTCTCATGGGGATTGCGGGTATCGTTGCGGTGATGTTCCTCAAGAAGCGCAAGACCGAAAGACTGCTTACGCGATTCGGACCTGAATATGCGCGCGCGGTCGAGGGAAGTGGAGGCCGGCGGAAGGCGGAAGCCGGGCTCGAACAACGAGAAAAACGTGTCGAGGGATTTGCCATCCGGCCGCTCGCGGCAAGCGAACGGGAGCGCTATATTGCTTCTTGGCATAAGGTTCAGTCAGAGTTCGTTGACAACCCGAAGAATTCGGTTACCCAGGCAGACCAACTGCTCGGCGACGTGATGTCCACACGCGGTTATTCCGTGAGTGAGTTTGAACAGCGCTCGGCGGATATCTCCGTCGACCATCCCTTGGTTGTGGGAAATTACCGCGCGGCGCATGAAATCACGATGCGCCATGCGAGTGGCCAAGCCACTACGGAAGATCTGCGCCAGGCAATGATTCATTACCGGAAGCTTTTTGATGAGCTCGTTGGTGAGCCAGAGATGGCTCGCGCGGCTTCACCAGGATCGTAGACTTCGTTCCAAGAAGAGAAATAGCGCGGCATGTCGTGAGGACTGCAGCACGAGGCAATCCCGCCGACGAAGCAAATAACCCAAAAGAAGAAGATACAGACGTGGGGCCAACGGCGCTGACCCTGGCGGCCGCCGCTGCACGACCTGAAGTGCGAGCCGCGGCCGCTCCCAGCTTACCTGTGGGCGGTTCATGGGCTGGAGCCGCAACCGTTTTAGCTCTGCACAAAGCAGGTGGTGCCGCTCTTTTCAGCGGAGGAAGCAAACTTGTCGGCCGCATTCTCTCGGTGGCGAGAGGGCGGACTGAGTTCGCGGGCACCGCCGGGATGCTAGCTATTTTCCGAGCGGCGGCGGTCGACGAGGTAGGCGAGCAGAACAAAAATCGAGAAGTAGAAGATGGCATTGACACTGATGGCGATGCGAAGAAACCAGCCAAAGGTCCAGGCCAGCGATTCGTGTGCGGAGGGCATGAGCAGTTCCGCAATCTTCAGGCCGGGCGACACCAAGGAAACGAGCGAGACGGGCTGATTGGATTCGCTGGTGATGGCCCAGGCGAGTGCGAGAAACCCCACCAGCAAGCCGAGTATGGCGGGGAAAATCCAGCGGAAGAATAGGCGCTTCTGCATCCGCAGGGATTCTATCAAAGCGTTTCGTGCAGCGCGGCTCTTCATCCGCCGGGCGGCTAAGTCGGGAATCATGAATTCCTGGCTGAAACTCGCTTGAATCAGGAGCGGCCCGCTTCCCGGACAAGAGTCACGAGAAATGCCAGGCGGGCTGTAGCTCTGCGGATGACTGGCATGAAACGATTTCGCTCCATCGTGCACTATGCGGATAGTAAGGCCCATCCCAATTCAAATGCCCCTGTTCTAACCAATGGGGGCACCGTAGTTCCAGGTGCCGGTCGTGGGGTAATTGGTCGGGAGGCGCGCGGGGGAGCACTTCAGGGAGAGTTGTGTTCCCCTCGTGTTCCGCGATTGCTCAGCAAGGCCAACTCGTGGGGCGTTCTGCCTTAGAAACTAACCTGACAGAAATCACTTTCGCTTCGTTTGAGCACCGAAATAGCTAAGCGCGCGTCGCCGCGCTGTCCTGTGGGAAGATAGACCGGGCAGTTTATCTACAGGGGCGGACGATGAAATCCTGGGGCTCTATTGGATTCCTAGCAGCGATTCTTGCGGCGGTGATTTTACTTTTTGTGTGGCCACACATGGCTGCGACGCGGCTAGCGGCGTCCCTGGGGCATGTGCCGCAGAAGCGGCCAGGCTCGCAAGAGCAGCGAACACCCACGATTGAGGAATACCAGCCGAAGTCCACGCTCGTCACCAGGGAACACAAGATCGCGCGAGCGAAGTTTCCGTTCATTGACATTCACAGTCATCACTGGAACCCGACACCCGGGCACGTGGAGGATTTGATCAAAGGAATGGATTCGATCAACTTGCGCATCTTGGTGAACTTGAGCGGAGGAACCGGCGAGGAATTGCGGAAGACCGTGGCGACCATGAAGACGCGGTACCCTGACCGGTTTGTAGTGTTTGCAAACATGAGTTACGACGACTTGAACACTCCAGGATTCGGTGCGCGCGCGGCCGCGCGCCTCGAGCAGGATGTGAAGAACGGCGCGCAGGGGCTGAAGATCTTCAAGGATTTCGGAATGGACCTGAAGTACGCGAACGGGCAACGCGTGCACGTGGACGATCCCGAGTTCGATCCGGTGTTCGAGAAATGCGCGGAGCTGAGGATTCCCGTGCTGATCCACGTGGCGGAGCCTTCGGCATTTTTTGATCCGTGGGATTATTCGAACGAGCGGTGGCTGGAATTGAAACAGTTTCCGGGACGCGCGAGGCCGCCTTCGTCGTACCCGCCATTCGAAACGCTTATGGCCGAGCGCAACCATTTGTTTCTGAAGCACCCGAGGACGAATTTCATCGCGGCCCATCTGGCGTTTCATGGAAATGACCTGCAGAGGCTGGGGAAGCTTTTTGATACCTATCCGAACGTGAGCGCGGACATTGCAGCGGTGCTGGCGGAACTCGGGCGGCAGCCGTATTCGGCTCACGATTTTTTGGTCAAGTATCAGGACCGGATTTTGATGGGGAAAGACATTTACGAGGTAGACGAATACAAATGGTATTTCCGATGCCTGGAAACGCGCGACGAGTATTTTGAGTACTACCGGAAGCGCCACGCATTCTGGCGGATCTATGGTTTCGATGTGCCGGACGACGTCTTGAAAAAAGTGTACTACAAGAATGCCTTGAGGCTCTTGCCGGGAATAGAGGCGAAGGCGTTTCCAGAATGAGAATTGGGAGCGCGAGCGTCTGTTGGGAAATGAACGCAAGCGTGCAGTAACGGAGCACACGTCCGCAAGATTTCCAGAAGGTGTGAATACCAGACGCGCTGTTTATTCTGCAAGGGTGCTATTTATTCTTCGTGGTCGAGCGGTTTGCCGTCCGGGCCTACCTGGACTTCAGATTTTTTTCCGTTCGTTTCGACCCGAGCCTCATAGGCGACCAGCTTGTCTTTCTTTGTGAGGGACTCGACTTTCAGAATCTTGCCTTTGCCCGCCTTGGCCTGCAATCCGGCTTTGACTTCGGGCGAGAGCGAGTCCAGCGCGACCTGCTCTTCGACTTCGACGATGGAGCCATCGGTCATCATGGAGATATCCTTGCTGTGGCCGTTGACCGTCATTTCCACTTCGTAGAGAGTTTGGCCCTTCTCTTTTTCGGTGGAGAATCCGCGAATGGTTGCTCCTGAACTTTGCGCCGCAACTGCTTTCTCGACTGCAGGCGGGAGGTCCGATCGATTGATTTTCTTTTCCTGGGCCGAGGAGCTGCCCGCGAGAAGTAAGGTACCGGCTGCAAACGCTACCAGGTAATTTTTCATCATGATTTCTCCTAAATGAGGGAGTGCCCTCCGTGTTAGGAGAACTCTACTGCCGGCTTCCTAAACTGAAGGTAAACAGGAATTAGGCCCGCCATGTGCGAAGCTACGGGGCCGTTCAGCGAACGCCCGGCGGCTAAAACCAGGTGGAGGCTCGATAGCGACGATACTCGTCGCCGAAGTGCTCTTCCAGGACGCGTGATTCGGCGCGGGCCCGGATGATCTGCAGGATCAGGACAGGCACGAGAAGCAAGAGCAGGTAAGGCCGCTCGAGGAAAAGAAAGAGTCCCGCAATAACGAAGGAGCCGAAAAAATAGATGGGATTGCGGATGCGGGAGTAGATGCCATGGGTGACGAGGTTTTTTGCCCGTGGCGTTACGGAGAAAGAATTGCCGAGCTGGAAGCGCGCAAGCGTCAGAAGCGCGAGGGCTGGAAACAAAAGGAACATTCCAGCGAGGCGCAGCGGGCTCCAGGGTGAGTGCGCGAACTCGGAGACCAGAACGGCAATTCCGACGAGCGGGACGACAATGAGGAGGATAACGCCGCGGTTCAGGTTCACGGGTTGCTTCCGCGAGATCGTTCCGCCGGCGGAGAATGAGGCGCTTCAGCGCTTTTCACCTCGACCAGGACATAAACCAGAGTGGTTTTGCCGACGTTTTCGGCGGTGTGTGGAGCTTTGGTTTGCAGCCAGCCGCCTTCTCCTTCTTTGGCTTCCCAGGTGGCCACTTTGCCGTCAGCGAAAACAATCTTCATCGTTCCTGGTTTGACGACGTAATACCAGCCGGAAGGATGTGTGTGCATCGCGTCTTTTTCGCCCGGGGCAAGAGTGTTTTCGATGACGCGCACGTCGGCGTTTTCCAGGATGATTTTGTTGTGCTCGGGAGCGAATTTGACGACGTCCTGAGCACGAGCGATCCCCGCAAAGGGGAATGAGCATAGCGCAGCTATGACTGGGAAGAATCTCCGCACGGCAATCCTCCATTGACATCGGCAATCGTACCACTCGCGGGCCGTCCCCCACGCAAGATCGCCGTAGGGGGCACCCGCCGTCAGCATACAAGGGCGCCGGTCATCGCGAACCCCCTAGCACGACACTATCAGGCCGACTCCTTGGGTTCGCTGGTTGGCGCTGCAAAGCCGCTGCAACGAGAGCGCCAACTCTGGCGGAACTTCTCGCGCTCCTCGGGCGTCATCTTCTCCCAGCGCTCGTCCATGCGCTGGTGTATTCGCCGCCGCATATTGGAGCGATGATTGCCATGACTACTCCAGCCTCCGAACAGAATCCGGCAGAGAGCCAGCAGTCCGACAGCCTGCCAGAAGGTAATTTGCCGCCATCCGAAGAGCGTTGGCAGCAGCCAGTTCCAGAGATGCATGACCAGTTGGCCGCCAAGCCAGATGAAAAGCGCGATCGCCAGCAGGGCTAGTGGTGCCAGAAAAATCCATTTCTTTTTGCTCATGTTGTGCTCCTCATTTCTTTATGTTATTTCCTCGCATCATTTTTTTTCAAAATCGTCGTGAATGCTTTGCAAGCGTCCGCGCAGATGAAGCACCGCGTAACGCTTGCGCGAGAGCAGGGTGTTGACGCCGACGCCGCTTTCTGCTGACAACTCTTTGAAGCTGCGCCCTTCCAGTTCGTGAGCGACGAATACTTCACGCTGCTCGCCGGGCAGTTCCCCGAGCGCAAATTCCAATTCATCCAGAAGCACGCTGCGGAAGTAGAGCGCTTCCGGCCCGGCATCGGGCGATGGCAACAGATCTTCGATCCGCAGTAGTTCGCCGGCTTCGTCCACGACCGCTGCGTCGCTGAAGGTGTCCGGCTTCTTCTTGCGGAAAAGGTCCGTAATGCGATTGCGCGCGACGCGAAAAAGCCAGCCGGTCACGTGCTCAATGGGCATCAACAGACGATTGGCTTCCACCAGCTCGTAGAAGACCTCCTGCACGATGTCCTCGGCGTCGGAGGGATCGGGCACACGGCGGCGGATGAAGTTGCGCAGCCGGGATCGCTGTTCCGCGATGACTTCGGAGATGTGACGGTCTTGCTCGGTCATCGAGATGACGCTCAACGGCTTATCCATCCATTGTTGTAGACGAATTGGGGCTACGAATATTGTAGTGGATGGTGAGTAGTGAATAGCCGCAGAGGGAGGCTCCCTCGTCGCGATGCTCGTCCCCTCCGCTGCCCTCCCTCATTGCTCAGGGCCAGCGGGATAGAAACGCGTTCCGGCGGGGTCAGAATTTTCATCGACGGCTTCCTTTCGCCAAAGGTACCCTCCACCCCCGCTGTTTTTGCAAGAGTGGCAAACAAAGGGGTTAGGGGTGTCAAGGCTCGTAAGAGTGGGCAACTCGAAGGAAGAAGTCGCTGCGCCCTTTGCCAGTCCCTGGTGCGTCAGACTCGTCTGTACATCTTTGGTGATGTTCGGGGGCCCCCAGACGACCAGGGAATTGGAAACCGGTGGTGACCAGCAGCGCCTGCAGGCTCTCGCAGTAAGGATCTCTAACCGGGACCGGAGGCAGGCTGCCTTGCACCGAGGGGCTCAGCAATCGACCAGGCCCTTGCCAAGTGGGCTTTTGCACAGAAAGCCACAGGGCTAACGAAAAAAATTATTGCCAGGGACTTGACGAAAATAGAAAAGTGCGTATACTTACAAATGGCTCGGGGGTAGTTGAGCCAGCAGGGGCATCACAGTCGGGTCGAAGAAGCGTCTTCCCAGCGCAAGAACAAGCGAAGGCCAGCAGTAGATCCTATAGTGAGGTTCTTTACGAGCACAGGATAGAAAGAAGTCGAGCATCGCGTGGAGCCACCTAAGTGTGGGTGGCTGTACCCGGCGCTCGACGCCGGGTTTTTTATTTTGCGGCAGTGATTAGTGGCGAGTGACGAGTGGTGGGTTTCCGCAAGGGAATTCCGAAGCAAGTCGCAAGGCTCTAAAACACCTAAGCAAAATCCCAACGGAATGTTGGGGACTCTGACAGGCTCAGGGTCAATGTTCTTTGACAACAGAAAGGCTGGCAAGTCCACGCCGATAACTTGGCAGGGATTACGGTTCCTGCTGGGGCAATGGTGTGGATTATTTACAAGTTTGCTCGAGAATCGAGCAATACTGTGGAAGAAAAGGCGGCTTAGCCAATTGTTTGAAGACTGCGATGTCGAAAGCCTGCAGCCGATACCTGAATGACTCTAAACAGATCAAACAGACTTTCTCGCCTCCCATGCCCGGGAAGCGAGAAGTTCGGTTGTGAGGAAATAAGGAAGCGCAGAAATCAGGACGTAAGAATTTTCAGCCAAGAAGATTTGGTTGGACAGGAAGACGGATTGGGTAAGTTTTATGATTAAGCTACTAAGGGCGTACGGTGAATGCCTTGGCGCCAGAAGGCGATGAAGGACGTGGCAAGCTGCGATAAGCCTCGGGGAGCCGCAAGCAGGCTTTGATCCGAGGATCTCCGAATGGGGAAACCCGACGGGATGAACTCCCGTTACAGCCCGCTGAATACATAGGCGGGTATGAGCTAACCCAGGGAAGTGAACCATCTCAGTACCTGGAGGAAAATAAATCACAGAGATTCCGAAAGTAGCGGCGAGCGAAATCGGAACAGCCCAAACCCAAGTGCTTGCATTTGGGGGTTGTAGGACCGCATAAGTAGAGTTACCAAACCGACGGCTAGATGAACCTGCTGGAAAGCGGGGCCATAGAAGGTGAGAGCCCTGTAATCGAAAGCTGATCGGACTCGAAGCGGCATCCTGAGTACCACCGGACACGTGTAATCTGGTGGGAAACTGGGGAGACCACTCTCCAAGGCTAAATACTCTCTGGCGACCGATAGTGAACAAGTACCGTGAGGGAAAGGCGAAAAGAACCCCTGCGAGGGGAGTGAAATAGAACCTGAAACCGTATGCCTACAAGCAGTCGGAGGGCCATGCAGGGACTTCGGTTCCTGAAAGCCTGACGGCGTGCCTCTTGCTTAATGAGCCGGCTAGTTAATGTCACGTGCAAGGTTAAGCGCAAGCGAGCCGTAGCGAAAGCGAGTCCGAATAGGGCGACAAGTACGTGGTATTAGACGCGAAGCGGGATGATCTACCCTTGGCCAGGTTGAAGGTCGCTTAACCGCGACTGGAGGACCGAACAGGTGTGAGTTGAAAATCGCTCTGATGAGCTGAGGGTAGGGGTGAAAGGCTAATCAAATTCCGTGATAGCTCGTTCTCCCCGAAATGTCTTTAGGGACAGCCTCATGTGAATTACCACGGTGGTAGAGCTCTGAATGGACTAGGGACCAACTCAGGTTACCGAATCCAATCAAACTACGAATGCCGTGGATAAGTGCATGGGAGTGAGACTACGAGGGATAAGCTTCGTGGTCAAAAGGGAAACAGCCCAGATCGCCAGCTAAGGTCCCTAACTGTATGCTAAGTGGGAAAGGAAGTGTATTCGCTCGGACAGCCAGGAGGTTGGCTTAGAAGCAGCCATCCTTTAAAGAAAGCGTAACAGCTCACTGGTCAAGCGGATATGCGCCAACAATCCAACGGGGCTCAAGCATACGACCGAAGCTGCGAAATGGTTATTTCTTCGGAAATAATCTTTGGTAGGGGAGCATTGCGTGGAGTCTGAAGGTAGACCGAGAGGACTACTGAACACTACACAAGAGACCCTGCCGGCATAAGTAGCGATAAACACGATGAGAACTCGTGTCGCCGAAAGTCTAAGGTTTCCTGAGGAAGGTTAATCCGCTCAGGGTTAGGCGGGTCCTAAGGTGAGGCCGAAAGGCGTAGCTGATGGATAACAGGTCAACATTCCTGTCCCGCCTGGTGACGTTATCACGATGGGGTGACGCAGAAGGATAAGAGAGTCAGGTGATGGATATCCTGATTGGCCACTGAAAGCCGGATCCCGGAGGCAAATCCCCGGGGTCATTCAACGGTGAGAGTGGTGACGAGGTCACACGACCGCAAAGTCTCCTATTTCACGCTGCCGGGAAAATCCCCTAAGGAGTCGTCCAGGTGCCCGTACCACAAACCGACACAGGTAGACGAGGTGAATATCCACAGGCGCTCGAGAGAACACTCGCTCAGGAACTAGGCACATTAGTCCCGTAACTTCGGGAGAAGGGACGCCGCACTAGGGTTTATAGCCCGAAGCGGTCGCAGCGAATCGCGCTCTGCAACTGTTTAACAAAAACACAGCTCTCTGCAAAGTCGAATACGACGTATAGGGGGTGACACCTGCCCGGTGCCGGAAGGTTAAAGCAAGGGCTCAGCCCGCAAGGGCGAAGGCTTGAACTGAAGCCCCGGTGAACGGCGGCCGTAACTATAACGGTCCTAAGGTTAATGATCGCGCAGCCTTAGTAAAACTGAACCATATGCGGGGAACTCCTCACACAGCTGTCCGGTACTCGCCGCGGTAACACGCGGCAGTCAAAATCCGGCGGACACGGGGACAATCCGCAGGGAAGACTCCAGGAGAATAATTATGGAGAACCCTCAGAGACTTAACGTTCAGTCGCATCCTGAGAAGCTAGAAGCTCAATGGGTCGTGGGATTCGTTGACGGCGAAGGTTGTTTCTACGTCGGCATCAATCCGCACCCAGAAATGTCCTGCCAATTCCAAGTACTCCCCGAATTCACAGTCGTTCAGCATCGACGTGACATGCAATTACTCCACTCACTGAAAAGATATTTCGGCTGTGGGGTAGTGAGACAAAATCACGGCGATCGAATGGCCTATCGAGTCCGGGGGCTGAATCACCTCACCGAAAGGATTGTTCCCTTCTTTGAAAAGCATCCGCTTAAATCAAAGAAGAGGGTCGACTTCGCGAGGTTCCGGAAGATTCTTCACCTGATCAATCAGGGAAAACACTTGAAGGTGGAAGGCATTGAGGAAATAAGGGCTATAGCTTCGGTAATGAATACAGGACGCGAAAGAGAAAGTCCGGCTTCTCTGGAAACAGAGTAGGAGAAACCGAGCGAAATTCCTTGTCGGGTAAGTTCCGACCTGCACGAATGGTGGAATGATAGAGCGACTGTCTTGGCGAGTGACTCGGCGAATTTGTGGTTCCGGTGAAGACGCCGGATGCCCGCATCTAGACGGAAAGACCCCGTGCACCTTAACTGCACTCTGGCCATGAGTAACGGATTGATCTGCGTAGAATAGGTAGGAGCCTGTGAGCCCTTGGTTTCGGCTGAGGAGGAGGCAACAGTGAAATACTACCCTGACTAATCTGTCGCTCTAACCTACCACCCGTGACGGGTGGGGAGACACGGCCAGACGGGTAGTTTGACTGGGGCGGTCGCCTCCTAAACTGTAACGGAGGCGCCCAAAGATCGGCTCAAGCGGATTGGAAACCCGCTGTGGAGTGCAAGAGCATAAGCCGGTTTGACTGTGAGACTTACAAGTCGAGCAGGAACGAAAGTTGGGTCTAGTGATCCGGTGGTCCCGCGTGGAAGGGCCATCGCTCAACGGATAAAAGGTACGCCGGGGATAACAGGCTGATCTAAGCCAAGAGTTCACATCGACGCTTAGGTTTGGCACCTCGATGTCGGCTCATCGCATCCTGGGGCTGTAGAAGGTCCCAAGGGTTAGGCTGTTCGCCTATTAAAGCGGTACGTGAGCTGGGTTCAGAACGTCGCGAGACAGTTCGGTCCCTATCTGGTGTGGGCGCAGGAGAATTGAAGGGAGTTGTCCCTAGTACGAGAGGACCGGGATGAACAGACCTCTTGTGTACGAGCTGTCCCGCCAGGGGCATCGCTCGGTAGCGAAGTCTGGAAGAGATAATTGCTGAATGCATCTAAGCAAGAAGCTCGCCCTAAGATAAGTTCTCCCAAGGTTTAAGACCTAAGAAGGGCAGTCGAAGACTACGACTTTGATAGGCTGGAGGTAGAAGCGCAGCAATGCGTGAAGCTGACCAGTACTAATCGCCCGTTCGGCTTAATCATAAAACTTTCTCAAACCGTCTTTGAGGAAGAGCAGAACTGGCTCAGAAGAGTCAGAAGAAAACGCCAATTCTGCCGCAGTAACGTTCGATGGAGAGTCGAACTTGTAAGCCAGCCAGCTGTCGATCGTTAATTGATCGCACAGAATTTCTGTTGTCGCACTCGCGGTCCTCGCTCGGGATGAGCTTGGAGGCAGTCCGCGAGTTTCCAGTTTCCTGGTGATCATACCGCGAGGGTCACACCCGTTCCCATCCCGAACACGGAAGTTAAGCCTCGCCGGGCCGATGATACTGCACGGGTAACTGTGTGGGAACGTAGGTCGTCGCCGGGATTAAAATCAAAAAGGCCGTCTTGAGCGATCAAGACGGCCTTTTTGTTTTCCCTGTTATGGAAACGAGAGGCACCGAACAGTTCGGCGGATAAATCAGGTGCGGGCAGCCCCGAGGGCAGCCCCGAATTCCTGTCGTCGGGGTCAATTAAGGCAGACAAGGCAACGCGAGACCACCTCAGAGCAGCGGAGCAGCCGGCAAGATTCCCAGAGGTGTGATGAAAGATTTAAAACTACCCTGTCCAGCTTGGGTCCCTCATTCAGGAATGTATTCCCGCTATCGAAAGCGAGAAAGTCCCTGAGGGACCATTAGCGGTGACCGCGCTCTTAGCCGCGGATCGCTGGAAGAACGAGGCCGTCGAGATGAATCGTGGATGAATCAGGTGCGAGCCGTAGCGTGCTTGCCGCGCCTCCGGACATGACGTGTTGGAACGCTTCCTGGAATCGCTCCATTTCGGATTGCGTGCCGACGGTGACGCGAACGTGAGTGGGCCAGACGGGCCAGGGGCGGCCGATAAAAACTTTTTGCGCGGCCATTAGAGCGATCACATCTTTCGCGGGGCGTTTTGCGTCCAGCATGAAACAGTTTGACTGTGACGGAACGAAGGAATAACCGTTTTTAGAGAGCCATTGAAATGTGGTTTCGCGAATCGTCGCATTGATTTGTTTGCGTTCGGGCACTAGCCGCGGATCCTTCACGCTGGCTGTCGCTGCGGCTACCGCGGTGATGGGCATAGCGCTCCAGCCGGAGAATGCGGTCATTTTTTCGAGAAGGTCCGGCCGGGCGATTCCAAATCCACAGCGCAAACCAGCCATGCCGTAGATTTTTGAGAAGGTCCGCAGGACAATCAGGTCTTTATCTGCCTTTACGAGATCGAGCGCGGTAGAAGCGTCGGAGAAATGGATGTACGCCTCGTCCACCAGAAGAATGGAATCTTTCGGCTTGTTGGCGAGCAGGAACTCGATGTCCGCATGGCTCGTCAGAGTGCCGGTAGGGTTGTTTGGCGTGCAAATATAAAACATACCCGCATCCGGAGCTGCCGCCAACATGGCTTTCACGTCGTGCGCGTAGGTTTTCGTCAGCGGTACGTTTACGACCCGCGCGCCGGAGGCCTTTGCGGCATGCGCACCAGCTTCGTAGCCGGGATCGGCAGTGACGTAACTTTTCGCAGGAGATGTGAAGGCCAGGACAGAGTAGTGCAGCGGGCCGCTGGAACCGGGGAAGGCGCGCACGTACTCGGGATTGAGGCCTTCGGCGGCCGCAAATGTTTTTATGAGATCTCCAGTCATCCAGTCCGAGTAGCGGCCGCCTTGGGAAGCGACGCTATTGACGGCATCGCATGCGACGCCGCAGGGACCTAGAGGATTCTCGTTTGCATTAATGAGCACCGCATCTTTGGGATAAGGGATCGATCCGGCATGGGCCAGCATGGGCTCGGTGACGATGCGATATCCAACCGCCACCGCTGCAGCGGCGGCGGAAACTTGCAAAAATGAGCGACGGGAACGACAGCTGCGGTTTTTTTCCAAGGCCATGGTTTACCTCCAACAAGCCGCTCGCATACCGCGAACTGACTGTAGACAAACTATCACGATCCGCGCCTTGGGAACTTCCTATTTCGATTGAATTTCTTGCTCGAGAGTATTTGCATGGTGCAGGAACCATGTTGCGTTTTTCCGTGGCAGATTAGGAGAAGAAAAAGGGAACGGCAGCCTACGCTCCGCGCCTCGCGGCGCGGTAAGGCCTTTGTGTTCAGACGATTATAAGAATCTCGCGAAGAGGTCCAGCAGGGCTGTCAAAAAGTTTTCCTGTGGAAATTAGCGGGCTGGCCGGCACAAAATTTATAAGAAGTACTATTGACTGCGTAGGCCCCGCGAAATATCTTATCTTTTGCTCGACCCGGCCAAGTAACGAAATCCGACAAGCTGCGAGGCAGGCATGGCCACCGAAACCGCTGTAAACACCATGAGCATTCCAACGGGTAGGATTCTTGAAGAGCGGTGGGAGAAATTGCGCACCCACCGCCGCGTAGTCTCTCGGGTGAAATTCCAGGTCGAATGGGAAGAAGGCGCCCAGCGGCAGAAAGCCAACGGCGTCACTGTGGACATCAGCAAGTCCGGTTGTCTGGCGGTTGTGGGAGCGGGCCTTCCGCTGCGCAAGCGCGTCCGCCTGATCAATCCCACCAGCGGGCGAACCGCCGAAGCGCACGTTGTCTGGCGCGACCATGAGGCCTGGGATGTTGGCCTCGAGCTGATTAAGCCGGACCCGTCCTTCTGGGGCGTGAAGTTTTAATATGTTCTACCAGCGCGCGCGCCGCGGCGAAGCGTGCGCGTGCAGGCCCGCGGCCGGTCTTGCCTTATAGACACTGGTAGGTTCCTGGCTGCCAAGGCATCCAGCCAGGGCGTCGCGGCATATCCTTTTCCCGGCTTCAATTCGGCCACTTTTCCTTGGGCAAGCTCTTCTGGATGGTTTCCAGCTTCTGGAAGCCGTCTTTGATAACCGTTTGCTTAACGTTGTCCCTGGTTACCACCACAGGGCTTAGAAGTATCGCCTGGACAGTCTTGGTTCCATTGGAAATCGAAACGGCATTCTTGACGGGTGTGCCGGCCGCCAGATTCACAGCAGCTTCGGCGGCCAGCTTCGCCTGCAAGCCAAGCGGCCTATAGACGGTCATGGTCTGCGTGCCATCCAAAATGCGGATAATGGCGGCCAGATCCGCATCCTGACCGGACACCAGCACTTTGCCGGCGAGTTTGTGCTCCTCGAGCGCCTGGATCGCGCCTCCTGCAGTTCCATCATTGGAAGCGACAACGGCGGTGATGTCGCCTTTCGTCGAGTCGATCACTTTGGACATGATGGCGTAGGCTTCGGCAGGGTCCCAATCCTTGGCCCAACCGTCGCTTACAATTTTGAGGTCGCCACGATCCACAAAATCCTTTAGCACTCGGATCTGGCCGTCGCGCAAGATTTTGGCATTGGCGTCGGCCGGGGAGCCGCCGATCAGAACGTAGTTTCCTTTAGGCGCGAGTCGTGCGAGCGTGGAGGCTTGCAGCTCGCCAATGACCTCGACGTTGCTGCCGACAAAGAGATCAACATCGCTGTTGCGCACCAGGCGCTCATAGCAAATCACGGGGATTTGGCGGGCCTTGGCAGCGTTCACAATGCGTGCGGCCTTGTCTGTGTCGTGCGGCACCAGGACGAGAACTTTCGCGCCGGAATCCATCAGTTTCTGCGATTGTTGGAGTTGCAAATCGTCGTCTCCCTCGGCGGTCTCCACAAGCACTTCGGCTCCCAGCTCCTTCGCCCGTTTTTGGAAAGTGTCGAGATCCGTCTGCCAGCGCTCGATTTTGAGGGAGTCCATCAGGTAACCGATTTTTAGCGGCGCGCTATGGCCCGTGGCAGTTTGCTCCTTTGCGAAGCAAATAGGAGAGACCAAGAACGCGATCATCGACAGGGAGAGGGCCATTCGACGCCGCAGACGCTGCATGTTTTTCACCATCAAGCACCTAAAACCGTAGCACTAGCCAGGCCGCGCCACAATCTGATAACTGGCGCGAGTGGACCAAGAGTAAAGGGGAACCATGGCGACGGACCGGTTTCGCGACAAGGGACCCCCGAAAGCGGTCCGGGACGGCGGTTCCAGAAGCAAGACGGCTTCGCCTAAGTGCTGTCCCGGCAATCATTTGGCCGTCTCTTCTTCGTGGCCTCCCGATTGCCCCGCTTCATGGGGGTAGACATTCTACATGCGTTGGGTGTAGAACATCTACAGCCTGAGGTGAAGATGAGTCCGCGCTACCAGAACCGCATCGAGCTGTTGCAAGGAACGCTCGATCTGCTCATCCTCGAAACCCTGCGGTGGGGGCCGCGGCACGGCTACGGGATCAGTCAGGCGATCCGCACAAATTCGGGAGACATTTTGCAGGTCGACACCGGTTCGCTCTATCCAGCGCTGCACCGGCTGGAGCGTCAGAAATGGATCACCGCGGATTGGAAAGTTTCTGAAAACAAGCAGCGCGTCAGAGTCTATCGGCTGACGGCCGGAGGCAAAAAGCAACTGGAATCCGAGCGCTCGCGCTGGGCGCAGCTTTCGGATGCCATTGCCGGGGTGCTCAATCCAGCGAAGAGGGAGGGCGAAGCGTGACATTTTCCCTTTGGAATCGTCAAAAACGTGAAGGCGAACTGGACGAAGAACTCCAAAGCCATCTGCGAATGGCGGTCGAAGACCGAACGGAACGCGGCGAAACCGAAGACGAAGCGAGCCGTGCTGCACGGCGAGAGCTGGGCAATGTCGGCTTGATCAAGGAGGTCACCAGGGAGATGTGGGGCGGGGCTTCGTTTGAAAAACTGATACAGGATGTGCGATATGGCTTGCGGATGCTTCGGAAATCGCCGGGATTCACGGCGGTCGCCATTCTCACGCTGGCGCTGGGTATCGGTGCGAACACGGCTTTGTTTTCCGTAGTGAACGGCGTATTGTTCAATCCTCTGCCGTACCCGCATCCCGAGCAGCTCGTCTGGCTAGCGGAAAGCAAACCGAATTTTGCGACTGGCTCCATCTCCTTCCCGAACTTTCTGGACTGGCAGAAAAACAATCAGACTTTCACGAGTATGAGCCTGTCTCGAGGCTACTCGTACAACCTCACGGGGCTTGGTGAGGCTGAACAGCTGCGCGGGAGGCTCATTTCTTCTGATTTTTTTGCTGTGCTCGGCGTCAATCCTGCTATGGGACGCTCGTTCGCTCCTGGAGAAGACGCGATAGGCGCCGCTCCTATCGCCATGATCAGCGGTGGTCTCTGGAAGCGGAAATTTGGTTCCTCGCCCGAGATTTTGGGAAGGAGCCTGACCCTTGACGGCAAGGCCTACACCATCGTGGGCGTAGTCCCGGCAAGTTTTGAGCTTTCCCTGGGCGGTTTCCATGACATTGATGTTTATGTGCCCATCGGGCAATGGGGAAACCCGCTATTGCCGAAACGAGGCGCCGGTCTGGGTTTTCACGGTATCGGTCGCCTGAAGCCCGGTGTCAGCATTGAGCAAGCCCGCGCTGATATGCAGGGAGTAACGCAGGGACTCGCCGCCGCATACCCCGATACGGACAAGGGCATCGGAGCCGGAGTCTTTTCGTTGAAACAGACGATGGTCAAGGATTTGCGGGTATTTCTGCTGGTTTTGCTCGCCGCCGTCGGCTTTGTGCTTTCAATCGCTTGCGTCAATGTGGCCAATTTGATGCTGGCCCGCTCGTCGGTGCGCACGCGCGAATTCGCGATCCGCACTGCTATGGGCGCCAGCCGCGGAAGACTGCTTCGCCAGCTACTGACGGAGAGCCTGCTGCTGGCTTCGACGGGAGGAACGATTGGCTTGCTGTTGGCAGGATGGGGCACGAACGTGGCGATCGCTCAGTTGCCCGTGACTCTCCCGCGCGCGGCGGAGATTGGGCTGGATGCGCGCGTGCTGCTTTTTACGCTCTTGATAACGCTGGCGTGCGGAATCCTTTTCGGGTTGGGGCCGGCGCTTAAATCGGCGCGCCCCAACCTGCACGACACGCTCAAAGAAGGCGGGCGAGGCGGCAGCGGCTCGCGTCATCGTGCGCAGGGCGTCTTTGTGGTAGTGGAAATGGCGATGGCGCTGGTGCTGCTCATCGCCGCGGGATTGATGATCCGCAGCCTCACCGCGCTTTGGAATGTGAATCCGGGCTTCGATTCGCATAATCTGCTGACCTTTGGAGTTGCCCTCCCTCCGTCGATGAGCATGGCAGATCCTGCCGCCATTCGCGCCGCTCTCAGGCGTGTTGATCAGGAGCTGGCGGCGGTTCCCGGGGTTCAGTCCGTTTCGCTCTCCTGGGCAGCGACGCCGATCGCGAGTGATGACGAAGATCTTTTCTGGATCGAAGGCCAGCCAAAACCGGCAAGCGATAGCGAAATGAACATGGCGCTCAGCTACGTGGTGGAAGAGAGTTATTTGAATGTAATGCGGACACCGCTCGAGCGCGGGAGATTTTTCACTGCGCAGGACAATGAAAACTCCTCCCGTGTCGTAGTGGTCGACGATTCCTTCCGAAAACAGTACTTCGGCGAAAAGGATCCCATCGGACGGCATATTTTCTTGACGAACAAGGGGGGGCGCGCGGAGATTGTCGGCGTGGTTGCGCACGTAAAACAGTGGGGTCTGGATTCTGACGACAAGGAGAAACTGCACGCGCAGCTCTATTTTCCGTACATGCAGCTTCCCGATGAAGCCATGGCCCTTTCCTGGAACGGGACCGGCGTCATGGTGCGGTACGATCCGAAGGCGCCTGCCATCGGCGAATCGATGCGGGCAGCCATCAAGCGCATCAGTAGCGAGCATGTCATGTCCAGTACGCAAACGATGGACTCGATTATTTCCGGCTCGCTCGCAACCCAGCAGGTTTCGCTGATCCTGCTAGGGGCGTTCGCTGCGCTGGCGCTCGGGCTCGCGTCCAGTGGGATTTACGGCGTCATTTCCTACGTCGTCGAGCAGAGGACGCAGGAGATCGGGGTCCGCATGGCCTTGGGCGCAAAGAGAACCGATGTCCTGCGCTTGGTCCTGGGGACAGGGATGAAGATGGCTGGGATTGGCGTAGCTATGGGCCTCGCGGGTGCTTTTGGATTGACGCAACTCATGGCCAGCCTGCTCTTCGGGGTCAGCGCAACCGACCCGCTGACGTTTACCGTCGTGGCCATCCTTCTCACGATCGTGGCGCTTACGGCATGCTCCATCCCGGCGCGGCGGGCCATGCGAGTCGATCCCATGGTCGCGCTGCGATATGAATGACCTAAGACGCCCCGCACAATTTACCGCCTCGCGGAGGCCCCCTGGCTTTGTACCAGGGCGTAGGAATTGCCGTATAGGTCTTTGAAGATCGCCTGCGTGCCCCACGGCATCTCTTTCGGTGGCTCGGCGAACTTCACGCCGTGCGAAGAATACCGCTCGTAGGTCTTTAGGCAATCATCCGTCGCCAGAACCCATGTCGGATTTTGGCCGATGCGCTCGGTCATTTTCCGCGCCCCCTCCTCGCCATGCATGGACGGCTCGGGTTTTTGCAGAATAATCTGAAGGTCTTGGCCGGGCGCGGCTACCGTGACCCATCGTGCGCCGGGGCCAAATTCTTGATCCGAGCGTTTCTCGAATCCCAGGACTTCCGTATAGAACTTCAGCGCTTCGTCATAGTCGCGAACGAGAATGGTTACATTACCTAAGCGAATACTCATGGGAGACTCCTTTTTCATTTATGCGTGGTGCACTGCGCTTCCGGGACGTCGGGAACGGGTCCATCGCCGCTCCAGCGCTCGAGCAACGCGGGAATGTTTTTCGTGAGAATCTTCGAACTCCAGCCCTTGCCCAGCATCCGGCTGACCATCCAGCCGCGCATGCCGCGGAAGCCGCTATGTTCGAGGCGGACTTTTGTTCCTTCCGCGACGGGCTCGAGCGTCCAGGCGACCGTAGTATCGAGTCCACTGCCGCACCAGGAATAGACAAGCCTGCGCGGCGGGTCGACTTCGAGGACTTCGCAGTCCACAATCCCGGCCCACCCACGCGGCTTGGGCTCGACGCGGAATTGGAATTTATGTCCCTGGCGCGGCTCGAAATTGTTCTTCATCAGCCACTGGGCGATGGCTTGCGGATCGGTCAGCGCTCGCCAGACTTTCTCCGGCGCATGCTTATAAGTGACTTCAAACTCGAGATCGCGGTTCATCACTAGGTCTCTTTTTTCGCTTGCTCATCAAGGAATTTGCCTAGAGCGGTGAGCTTCCCTCGCCAGAAGCGCTCGTAGTGGCCGACCCAGTCGTGGATTTGGCGAAGCGGCTTGGCGTGCAAGCGGTAGTAGCGATCGCGTCCTTCGCGGCGCACTTCGACCAGCCGCGCCCGGAGAAGAATGCGCAAATGCTGAGAGATGGCTGGCCGGGTCATGGCAAAGGGCGCGGCAATCTGGCGCACGGGAAGTTCGCCCCGCATGAGGAGATCGAGTACGCGGCGGCGCGTGGCATCGCCCACAGCGGCGAATACGTCTCTAGGAGAAACCAGCCGCGACTGTTTCATGGAAGCTAGAATAGGTAAGTGAATGCTTACCTGTCAAGCGCGATCTTCCGTCCGAATGCGCGGGAGAGCCGCCGCAAGCTCTGCCGAAATGCTGGATTGTCGTGGAACTTACTCGGCGGGAACTAACCAGGCGTCTATGAGCGGCGAAACCACAGTGCAAAACCGCGCAACGCAGAGGGCCGCCAGGAGACCGGTAAAGACGTCCATAGTGTAATGCGCGCGAAGGATGAGCACGGTGGCCATCTCGAAGAGAACCATTGCTACAGCCACGATCGTGAGCCAACGCCGGCCGAGACGCGCCAATTCGATTCCGCCAAACACCGCGATGGCTGTGTGTCCGGAGAAGAAAAAATCGTTGCCCACGTTGTAAGTGACCAGTGCCGAAGGGAATCCGGGGTAGTGCCAGATCATGTTCGGAGGCGCCGGGAGCGCGCAGATGGCTTGCATGATCTGGCGCAGCCCAAGCAGCAGTACGAGTCCCAGGAACGGCCGGACGCTCGGACCAAAGAGCCAGCGCGCCAGCAAGAAAACTCCAAGTCCGTCGAGTAAAGCGGAACTAAGAATTAGTAGCGCGTTGGCGGCCGTCGGCGAATGGTAGAAGTAGGAATTTGCGCCGGCGGTCATGGTGTGAAGCGCATCACCGACGCCTGCGGCAGGCGCGGCTCGCCGCGCGATCAGCGATTGCGTCCAGAACCAGATGCCCAGCGCCAGGGCCGTGAGCACCATCCGGCGGATCAGGCGACGCCGCTTATGCCGAGTTTCGGCGTTGGTCATTTGCAGGGAAGGTCTCTCTCGGCACGCACCGCTTGCACAGGGGCGCTCACACCTGTTTCGCGACTTCCAACGCGAGTTCGCGCGCCTTTCGCAAGTCGAGCTTCCCCGTGCCTAGATACGGCAACTTTTCTACGCGTAGAAACTGATCCGGGCGGGGCCGCCAGAGCGCCGGCAAATCACATTTCGCAAGAAGTTCCAGAGTTTCTTTCAACTTATCATCCGGAAGCGTGTGCAACACCATCAGACGTTCGCCTTTTCGTTCATCGG
>Ga0207059_1045_pt2 | contig 21267 bp, 15 predicted proteins | sample Alteio_BWMinCont_32_FD_153273 | JGI IMG/M metagenome (GOLD analysis project Ga0207059, IMG submission 153273) | Enriched cells from forest soil in Barre Woods Harvard Forest LTER site, Petersham, Massachusetts, United States -... | ecosystem: Environmental > Terrestrial > Soil > Temperate forest >...
TCTCCATTGCAAGATAGCGCCGCTTTCCCCAGCGCGTTGATGCGATGTGGCGCAGTCTTGCAGCCACGAGCATCAACGCGCTGTGCCCGTCCGGAAAGGCGCCCACCACGCGCGTGCGGCGACGGATCTCGCGAATGATCCGTTCAAGCGGATTGTTCGTTCTGAGCTGGCGCCAGTGGTTGCTCGGGAATGCAAAATAAGTGAGCGTCTGGTGACCCCGGCCGGCGACGAGCTCGGCAGACTTCGGTAAGCGCATCGCCCAAAGCTTTGTCACGACCTCTTGCATCTTCGCTAGCGCCGAGCTGCGATCCTCCTGGGCGTGAATGGCCTTGAGCATGCGAGCGACCTCGGACACTTTGGTGTTCGGGCACATGAGTGAAGACGTTGCGATACCAGTGTCAAGATATAAATACAGAAACTCGCCTTCGATCCGCCGCGTGCGCAAAGAAGCTTGATCTTCGGCTCCTAGGGCACCAGGGGGGTATCTTCGCGCGCCGCGGTCTCCAAACTCATCAGACGCTTGTAGCGTGTCTCCAGCTAATGGCGCGACCAAAACCCGCGCACCCCGGTGAGTCCGACCTCAACCCCCCGCCGCAGTCGCAGCTCATTGGCGATGCGTTGCGCGCCATAGGTCGGCACTTGCAAGGCCATCTCCAGAATCTTCGCTTCAACTTCCGGCGCCACGCGGTTCTGGTGCGGTGCGCGTGCACCGCGTCGCTGCTCGAGTAGCGACGCGGTCCCTCCGGTCTGAAAAGCGCGCTTCACGTCGTAAAACGTATCGCGGTAATAGCCATGAGTTTGCAAGTGTCAGCCGCCAACTGGGTTCTCCGAATAGTTGGGGACGTCGTAATCACCAATCTATTCCGGAGACCCGGGTGGCTGCACCTGGCAGCTAAGCGATATGCTCACATGCTTAGACGCAGCTCACTGTCGGAAAAATACGAGAGCAATTCACGCGTGTATCTGGCGATTCGCGCGGCACCGGAAAAGGTGTTCGACTTCACCTATGTTGGGCGCGCAGTGTCGATCGTGACCGGCCGATCGGCCAGTGGTATTCCAATTCTGGTCGAAAGTGCCGCGGTTGATCACTTCGTCGACGTCGTCTGCTCGATCGCCCCATCTTTTGGCGCGATTCAGCTTGAGGATATCGGGGCAGCCACGCTGCTTAGAGATTGAACAAAAGTTGCGCTCACGCTTGCCAATTCCGGTCCTGCACGACGATCAACATGCCATCGCGGTCGTCGTGCTCGCTGCATTGTTGAATGCGACTCGGCACACAGGCGCCTCGCTCGATGCGCTCACGGTCGGGATTGTCGGACTGGGTGCCGCAGGGCTTGGCATTGCGCGCTTGCTGGCGGCGCTGCGGTCGCAACCGACGACAAGAGCATTAACAACGTCCTGTGTTTTCCGGGCCTCTTCGACGCAGCCCCGACCCCGCGACTCGCATCGGGCGATGCGCCAACCAATTCCGGGTATCGGAGAGTTATCGTGCGCTCTGCGTTATAGTGGACAGCCGGTGCTCACCGGTGCACGGCCGGCAGCGTTGCGCAGCTGTTTGACACGTGAAAATGCGCGGCTGCGAGCTTTTTTCAAACGGGAGTACTACAAGATAGGCACGTCGATCGCAATCGCCGCGTTCGGTTGCAGCCCGTCTCCAAGGTGCTAGCATGCGTCACAGGGTCGGGGCATGGCGAAGTCTGGTAGCGCATCCGCTTTGGGAGCAGAGGGTCGCAGGTTCAAATCCTGCTGCCCCGCCATTCGGGGGTCCGTTCCAGGTGACCGGTAAGGACAGTCGGTGATGTGCGCACGTTTAAGAACGGACGGCAGCTTGCTATCCTGGTTGGGTCTAGTGCCGCGCCAAGATCCTCCGGCGGCAGGACTCGTCTTTTGGGGTTAGTGAGCGCGGCGATCGCCTTTACGCACGCTGCTTCCCGATTAAGGGCGATATCTTTGGCTTCCTAAGCTTTTTGCATCGGCGAGGGGCTCTAAAATCCCGAGAGCGTATCTCCATGGTTGTTCTTTTCGAATGCTGTGACTTCAGCGCGCTCGCCGAGCCAAGCCGATCGCTCGGCAGCGATAGAAAGCCACGCGCATGTATCGCTAACAGGGTGGTCCAGCTTGATGGACTGGCGCTTCGCCATTCTTATCCTTAGCAGTTCTCCATCGGGCGCGGCCCGACCCTGCGGGATGAAGCGTGCGGGGGCATGTGCGCAGAGTACTTGTTTTGACATACGATTGAGAGGGTGTCGGGAACGAGGTCGGTCTTTCCGTGGTGCTGTGAGCCCGTTTAGCAGTTGGACCCGGAACCCTGCGAGCACCCTGCATTGTTGCCACGGGCGTTTACGCCCCGGAGCACGGTTAATAGAGTTCGATAACGAGGGTTCCTCCCGGCGCCGTATCAAACAGGAGGTTCCACGATGCAAGTTCTGTATCCATGCTGTGCTGGGCTTGACCTCCATAAAGACATGGTCATGGCTCGGGTGCGCTGTGTGAGCGATCCGCCGCACGATGAGGTGAGGAGTTTTGGCACGACGACCGCGGCGCTGCTGCGATTGAACGACTGGCTGATCGAGCAGGCGGTGACCCATGTGGCGATGGAAGCGACGGGCGTGTACTGGAAGCCGATCTGGCATCTGCTTGAGGAGCACTTTGAGCTGGTGTTGGCCAATGCCCAGCACATCAAGAACGTCCCCGGCAGAAAGACCGACGTGAATGATGCGACCTGGATTGCGGACTTGCTCGCGCATGGCCTGATCCGTTCGAGCTTTGTGCCGCCTGCGCCGATCCAGGAGCTGCGCGACCTGACCCGTACGAGAAAGCAGCTGGTGCGCGAGAGCGCGCAGCATTGTTTGCGTATCCAGAAGACTCTGGAGGATGCGAATCTGAAACTGGGCAGCGTGCTCTCGAACATCATGGGCAACAGCGCTCGTGCCATCCTTGCCGCGTTGATCGCAGGGGAAACGGATCCGGAAAAGCTTGCTGATCTGGCCCAGGGCAACACTCGAAAAAAACGCGTTGAACTCATCGAGGCTCTGCGTGGGCGTATCCGAGCGCATCAGCGAGAGCTGCTGCGCATCCATCTGAATCTCATTGACGCCCTCTACCGAGCCATTGCAGAGGTGGATGCGCGCGTGGGAAAAGCCTTGGCGCCGATCAAAGACAGCGCCCGCCTCTTGACGAGCCTGCCCGGGGTGAGTGATCTCACCGCACACGTCATTGTGGCGGAGATCGGCGTCGAGATGGCGCGCTTTCCTACAGCCAGCCACCTCATCTCCTGGGCGGCTCTGTGCCCGAAGAGCGATGAGAGCGCTGGTAAACACCGCTCCACCCGCGTGCGCAAGGGCGCTCCTTGGCTCAAAACCACACGGGTCACGGCTGCATGGGCGGAGGTGCGCGTCAAAGGCGCCTACCTTCAGGCGCAGTTCCTGCGCCTGCGGGCCCGACGCGGTGCCAAAAAAGCCATCCTCGCTGTGGCCGCCTCTATGCTCACGGCTGCCTATCACATGCTCAAAAACAGCGTCGCCTACCACGATCTTGGCGCTGACCACTTCAGCCGCCGCGATCGCTCCAAGGCGATCCAGCGACTCCTTGGTCGACTCAACGATCTGGGCTGCGAGGCCCAACTCAACTCTCAAGCTGCATGAACAAATCCAATACATACACTCAAACCCAGCGCGCTTCTTAATAGATTCCATGAGCGACTACCGCACGCTTGCTCGGTCTATTGCGGCTAACTGCTCTGATGCAGTGCTAAAGGAAGCGATCGGCATACTATTGAACGTTGCATCGAACGATACGGCGCGAGAGGCAAGTCGTGGTGCCGAATTTGGGCGACTCCTTCTCCAACGTGGGTTGTTAGCTGAAGCAGACGACCTCTTCCATACATTGGCGCTACAGTTTCCTCAGAATCCAGTCGGGTACGTCGGGCTCGCCCGCAGTGCCATGCGCGCCGGAGCCTGGGAGCGCGCTCTGGAGGCTTGGAATGTCGTGAACACGCAATTCAGCGATCCACCGAAGTTTTCATGGATTTCTGGGCGAATGCGGGTGCTTCTCAAGCTGGGCCACCTCGATGAAGCTCGGAATACCTGCGAGAAGCTCGCGATGAATTTTCCCGATAGGCCAGACGGGTTGTTGGGATTGGCTAAAGTCGCCATGCAAGAGCACCGGTGGACTGAGGCGTGCACACACTGGACGAAGCTGCTGCAGCAATTCAGTGATCATGCAACCGTATCCTGGCATGCCGGACTCGCCGCGGCGCTCATCGAACTGGGCAGCTTATATGAAGCTGAGAAGGTCTACCGCGAGCTAACGCTGAAGTCTGGCGCAGATCCAACCGGTTTTGTCGGGCTCGCTCAGGTAGCCATGCGAGGGCAGCGTTGGATTGAGGCGTGCGCGCGTTGGGACGAGGTGTTACAGCGCTTTCGTGATCAAGCAGTACCTGGTTGGCGGGCCGCGCGCGCTATCGCACTCATGCAGTTGAATTGCCTGGACGATGCCGAGCAGGTGTTTCGTGATCTAGCGGAAGAACCAAGCGGCCAACACCTCGGGTTTGCAGGACTGGCGCGGGCCGCTATGCAACGTAAAGACTGGAGGCAGGCTCTAGGCCGATGGGATGAAACATTCGCTCGCTTTGCAGCGTGCGCCGACCGGTCTTGGAACATTTGCCGAGGGGAAACGCTTTTAGAACTCGGCGATCTTGCGAAATCCGAAGTAACTTTTCGGCAATTATGTCGCGTCGATTCAAATTCGATCCCCGCATGGAACGGCCTGCTTCGCGTCCTGATCGCATCGAACAAGCCGGAACAGGCGTTGATTGAGCTGAATTTGTCACCGCTTTCCTCCTGTACCTCAGCATTGATCGTCGACAGCAAGTTCGAGATTCTAACCAGGCTCAATCGCCTCGGTGAAGCGAAAACGGAATATGACCGCCTCTTGCGTGAGACACGAGAACCAGACGTTCTGCGCAGTCTCTTTGAAGTCTCTCCACGTTTACACGAGGGCTGGCGACGCACTCAAGCCTGGCTCAACCTGGAAAAGGCAGTAGAGTGCCTAAGGACACAAAACAATCCAAATTGGAGCCGTGACCTAGACGTAATGAGGTTGCGGATAAAGCTGGCGCTGCGCGACTACGAGTCCTTCATTGCCGATGTCGATAGGGTTGTCGAGCCCCCCGATTGCGGCAGACACACTGAATCCCTGCGCGCAATGGCGACAAGACTTCGCGAGCCTTTATATCCTAACCCGAACAAACCGAAGATCTTCGGTATTGGGCTCTCGAAGACCGGGACGTCCTCGCTCGCTGCGGCACTGAAGACCTTGGGATTTAGCACGCTTGACTGGATGAATCCGCTGACCTGCGAACTCTTCTCGGAGGACGATCTTCACTTGTTCGATGCGTTCACTGACACTCCGGTTACTGCATGTATGGAATTCCTGTACCATCTTTTTCCGGCCAGCAAGTTCGTCTATACGATCCGAGCGATCGATGATTGGGAACAATCGATCACTGATCATGTCCGGCGACATTTTGGTTACACTGACTTTGCTGAGGCCAAGAAGGCGATGCAGCGTCGGGACGCGTTTCACCACGGACTACGGTTTTCCAATCTTCATCGGTCTCTGTACTTCAATCATGGGAGTTACCGGGATGCCTTCGGTGCACATGACCGGCGGGTGAAAGACTTCTTTCGCGATAAGCCCTCAAATCGATTTCTCGAGTTCAACATCTTCGCCGGTCAGGGGTGGCAAGAACTATGCGCCTTCACGGACGACGCGGTTCCCGTCGAGCCATTCCCCTGGTCGAATAGGCGGCCCGAGAAACAACTGAGTCACTCGGCGGCAGAAGCGCCATACTAAGGCAATAACCGGGCGGCGCTTTGATGAGGCCGCGCGACTTCTTTGCTGACATGCGCGCAGGCCAAGGAACTCGTCGAGAACACCCAGCACCAGAGTCCTGGTATCACTGATCGCTCAAATGATGGCCTTCGCAGCGCGTAATTTCTTGGTCAAGCCCCGCCCAAGTCCGCCTCAGCTCATTGGGAGATATTGGGCATCGGCCCATGGATTTGCAAAGCTTTGCGCATCCACTCCACACCGATTCGGTGTGGCAACAAGCCGCTCAGCTTGGCGACCTGTTGGTCGTCTGCCAAGATGTCGCGATACTGGATGGCGAATGTTACCGCTCTTTGCAGCTCCGAGGAGAGCTCGGATAGTGGGCCCAGAGCGGCAACATCGGCATCGGGCTCGCAGCGAATAGGGAAGGTTCTCGCCAACACGTGCCGCAAGGCTGTAACTACGATCGGTATGTCTATGATGCTTTCATTGTAGTGAGGCCGTCGTCCCGAGAGAGCCTTTTTCTGGGCAATGATCAGCAGACCTACCAAGCCAGTAGCAGCTACGAGCCAGGTACGTTTATTAATTAATGAGCGAATAGTCGGCTTCAACGGCCCACCAAAGAGAACTTCCGCTCGGACAATCATGCCGACACGAAAGATCCATCCTGGCGTAAACCACTGCGGGTTCTGCACGAGAATAAAGACCGTCTTCTTCAGCACGGCACCAATTACCACTTCATGACCGTCCAGCGCGGTATAGGCCATACACTCTCGCGGATTGATTGCAATAATGTCGATGTCGCTATCCGCCGTGAAATTCTTAGCCCCGTGCGCTGCACTACCCGTCAATGCAATGGTCTCGACATCTGGCAGAAGACGTCTTACCTCATTGAGGATCGCCCGCTTGTCTATCGTGCCCATTATCGCTCCTTGGATAGTGTGTACGGACTCAAAACACCGGCGTCATAACCGTTTTGGCATCGCCGTAGCGGCGGATGATCAGTTTGCAGTTCCGCGCGGTCGCCCAGGTCAGTTCATTTGTGGCCATTCTTGGGAAATTAGACGGATGCAGGATGCGCATACGCAGTCCCGGCTTTGCTCCGCGGCCTGGGTCTCGGCTTAGATATCCACCCGGACTTTGGTACTCAGATGGGCAGATGGCTTATGGCAAATCCGACAGTTCCATCGCCACCCCTGACATTCCGGCGCAATTTTGATACTTTTGCAAGGTTTCATGAAAAGCATCAGTCGGCAACAGACCACCCTGTGAATGACCCAGGTTCGCTGGCTCCGGCGGCGGAAAGCCGCAACACGGGCTGCGCACGGCTGCTTGCAGAGGGATTGGCTGCGCGGCAACGTGGAAATCTGACGTTTGCGCTGAGTCGGCTGCGCGCTGCATTGGCACAGAATCCGACAGATATCGAGATCGCCGCGGAAATCGCACTCACCCTGCAGCGCCTGCGTCAATGGGACGAGGCGCAAGTCGCTTACAAGCGCATTCTGGAGCAGACTCCGTCCCATGTTCCCGCGCTAATCGGGCTTGGTCAGATAGCTCGGACAAGATCGGACTTTAAGCAAGCTGAGATCTGCTTTCAATCGGCCATCGCGCTCAAGGCGAACAATTCTCTAGCGCGCATGGAACTCGCCGGATGCTTCAGGAAGGCCAGCAAATTCGATTTGGCAGCTCAGCAATACGAAGCCATATTGACCTGCTACCCGAAGCATCCTGGTGCGCTGCTGGGGCTTGCTCGGGTTGCCCGTCAGACGCTTCCTCCGACAATTACGCTGGCTCGCTACGAGGCGGCTTTGGCCGTCGATCCTGAAAATATTCAGGCGAAGTCAGAATTGGCGTCGGCGTTACTCTCTGCTGGTGAGCCTGAGCGTGCACTGCTGTTGGTTGCGCGTCTGCTTGCCCACGCGCCCGATTCCAATCCGCTCCAAATGACCGCAGGGTATGCGGCACGACAATTGGGTCGGACAGCTGAAGCACTAGAACACTTTCGGTCGGCCGCGGCGACAGACCCGCAAAACCCGAGCATCGCTTGCGAAATAGCCGCTACGCTCATGCGCGACGGTCGGATTGATGAGGCGGAGATAGAATACCGCGATGCGCTAAGGCTAGCTCCAAATCACGTGAACGCGCTAAGAGGGTTAGCGAACGTCGCCCGAAGCCGCGAGCAATGGCTCGCTGCGCTCGAGCACCTTCAAGCAGCGCGGCGTCTGAGATCCAACGACCCCCAGATTCAGGTTGAGTTAGCCTTAACGCTGCGTGCGCTTCAGCGGCGCGAGGAGGCTGAGACCAACGCGCTCGAGGCATTCTCGATTGCCCGAGCACAAAACGACGCCAAAGCACTGGTGCCTTGCTTCGATTACTTCTGCAAGAGCCTTATGATGTCGAACGCAGCGGAGTGCCTGGCTGTATGGGAGTCGATGGGCAACATTCCGCAAAGCGCAATCGCGCAGGTCAGTTCCTATTATGCCTTCACCTTCCAATGGGACAAGATAATTAGAGTGATCGGTGACTATCTGATCAGGTATGGCCTCCCGACCCATAGTGTGGAGAATCTAGCTGAGTCCATCTCCAGAGCGGCGCGTAATCTCGGAGCCTACAAGGAGGCGCTCGCCTTGGTGGACCAACTGACCCCCGCCGCAGGCTGGGACCGAATTGTCGAACTCAGAGATCAGTTGCTCGAGGAAGCCTATGCACGCTGCCCGCGTAAGCCTTCGTCCGCAGTTCCCGAGTATCGTTCAGGCAGCAGTGGGCTACGAACGCAGCGATCCGCAATTCTGGCAAAGGCATTCGGAGCCACCGAAGGGAACCCCATTTGCACCGTTTACTATTGCACCGACGACGCGTATTTGCTGGGTGCCGCCACGTCGCTATTTTCCCTGCTCCGGCACAACTTAGCCAGCCTGCACGAGCTCTCTATCAGGGTCTATTGCAGTCAAGGTTCGATGGTGCTCGCTAGCGACGTATTTCGGTGCATTAGTCGAGCATTCGGTCTTCATATAGACGTGCGGAGCGCTGACGCGCTTTCGCGACGAAACGCTCAGCTCATGACGAGCTGGGGCACATTCGGGCCAAGCTACGGGCTCTCGGAGGCCGCCTATTACCGCATCTACGCAGCGCTGCAGATCCTGGGCGAGCAGGCATCCGGCAGAGCGCTTTATATCGACTCCGACACCCACGTGGGCACCGGCATAACCGCTATCGTCAACCATGATCTCGGAGGAAATCCTCTTGGCGCGCGCACTGAACTCGCAAGTCTGCAGGGTATCCGCGAGGCAGCCAGAAAGCTCGACCTGCCAGTGGAGAATTATTTCAATTCGGGCGTGCTGCTGTTCGACCTAGCTCATCCTCAATTGCAATCCGCCTTGCAGCACTCAATAGAGTTCGCGGTGAATCAGCAGCATCTTCTGACCTTCCTCGATCAATGCGCGCTGAACGTCGCTTTTCGTGGGCAAGTGACGGGACTTCCTGCGCCATTCAATTTCTTCATGCGGGCGACGGATACGGACGTGGATCTTTCACAAGCCGTCATTACGCATTACTTGGCCCGGCCAAAGCCCTGGGACACCATGTATCCGAACGGGCGCTGTCTGATCTGGTTGGAGGAATTCGCTGCAATGAGCCAGCTGACTGGTCCGGCGTTGGCGCAACGGCTGTATCTGTCTCAATTCGGTACGTTGCGGGACGCGTAATCAAATAGATCTAGCCTTGCTCCGTCCGTTGCGTCCGGAATCGGATGCCAATGTAGGAAAAGGAATCCGCAATGCTCCGGTGCAGTCTTGTTGATATCGACGCGATTGGACGATTTGTCGCCAAGGTTACGTTTGAAAACTCTCAACAAACGCGTTGCATTTTGTAGCAGCTCAGATGAATTCATTTCAGACAGCCGCCTAATAAGGCATTGAGAGCGTTGCAGGTGAAAGAGACTGTACTGGTCACTGGCGGTGCGGGATTCCTGGGCTCTCATCTTTGCGATCGATTGATCGAGAACGGCCAAGATGTGCTATGCGTCGACAATCTATTCACGGGCAGCCGGCAGAACATTCGTCACTTATTACGTTCGGATCACTTCGAATTTCTTCGACATGATGTAACTTTTCCGCTGTATGTCGAGGTCGGACAGATTTACAACCTTGCTTGTCCGGCCTCGCCTATTCACTATCAGCACGATCCGGTGCAGACGACCAAGACGAATATCCATGGCGCGATTAACATGCTCGGCCTAGCAAAGCGGTTGCGAGCGCGCATACTGCAGGCGTCGACGAGCGAGGTCTACGGTGATCCCGCGGTTAACCCCCAGAGTGAGGAGTATTGGGGTCATGTGAATCCCATCGGATTGCGGTCGTGTTATGACGAAGGAAAGCGCTGCGCCGAGACCCTTTTTTTTGACTACCACCGGCAGAATGAGGTCGACATTAAAGTACTTCGGATATTCAATACTTATGGACCGCGGATGCACCCGAACGACGGGCGCGTGGTGTCGAACTTCGTGGTCCAGGCGCTGAGCGGCAGGGACATCACCATTTTCGGTGACGGCCAGCAGACCCGCAGCTTCTGCTATGTAGATGACATGGTTCGCGCGCTGCTTATTATGATGGATACGGCGGCGGGTGTTACGGGACCTATCAATATTGGTAATCCCAGTAAAGTAACGATTCTGGAGCTTGCGGAGGCGGTCCTTCGCAAGGTCGGGGGGCGGTCTCGTATCTGCTTCAAGCCGCTCCCGCTCGACGACCCAAAGCAGAGGCAGCCGGACATATCGAAGGCGCGATTGACACTTGGGTGGTCGCCGACGATCAGTCTCGAAGATGGATTAGAAGCCACAATCGCCTATTTTCGCGCCCTCTTGGACCTCTGAGCCCCGCGAGCCGACATTTGCGGAGGCGTAGCTAATGAATACGGCGCCGGGATGCGGGTCGATACTGGCCTCAGGCGCCGCGCGCCGCGTTCGATTCAATACCTTCACTCGCTTCTTTGCAAAGTAGGCAATTACTGAGACTGGTTCGTCGTTAATACTAGCGGCATATTATGCGTGCGTCTGATAAAACGATGCGCTTCTGGGCTGACGCCTCCGAGGTGCCAGTGGCGTCTGGTGCGATTGTAAAACGAATTGATGTAGTCGGACGCGTCTTCAGTTGCCAGTTCGTGATTCTTGTAGATCCGCTCTTGGTAGTGCAATGATTCTTTCGCTCTTTGTTTGGCGGTGGTCCCAGTCTGGTCGTCAGGTGCTGTCTCCTGGTGAACGGGGTTGAGTAGCGTCTCCATTGCAAGATAGCGCCGCTTTCCCCAGCGCGTTGATGCGATGTGGCGCAGTCTTGCAGCCACGAGCATCAACGCGCTGTGCCCGTCCGGAAAGGCGCCCACCACGCGCGTGCGGCGACGGATCTCGCGAATGATCCGTTCAAGCGGATTGTTCGTTCTGAGCTGGCGCCAGTGGTTGCTCGGGAATGCAAAATAAGTGAGCGTCTGGTGACCCCGGCCGGCGACGAGCTCGGCAGACTTCGGTAAGCGCATCGCCCAAAGCTTTGTCACGACCTCTTGCATCTTCGCTAGCGCCGAGCTGCGATCCTCCTGGGCGTGAATGGCCTTGAGCATGCGAGCGACCTCGGACACTTTGGTGTTCGGGCACATGAGTGAAGACGTTGCGATACCAGTGTCAAGATATAAATACAGAAACTCGCCTTCGATCCGCCGCGTGCCCCAGGCCTCGATATGGCGATAGATCTTCTGATTTAGCCGCGAGACGGTGCCTGAGCGTACCCGCGTGCCCCAGAGCGCTTTAGTAATGTCCTCCACTCGCCGCACCGAGACTCCTGCGAGATACATCTCCACCAGTCTCTTCGACGGAGGCTTCCCGCCGACGATAGCGCTCAATAATCGCAGTCTCAAACGGCAGACTGCGCAGCTTCGGCACCTTCAGCCGAACCCCCCCTGCCTTGGTCTCAAGCTTGCGCTCGTAGTGACCGGCACGCGTATCGGCTCGATCCGGCGAGCGCTCATACCGTCCCGCTCTGCAAATCGCCTCAGCCTCAGCCTCAGCCTCGAACCGTCCGTTGAGCGTCTCCTCGACGCTGCTGCGCACCGCCTCGTCGATATGTCCTCTCAACTGCCGCTCGTCGACCCGGATCGCTCCGGCAAGCTCTTCGGTTGTATCCTCTGTCATGGGGGTGGCCCTCTTGGTCTGGTTGATGGAAGTGTGGTAACTGCCATTCTTCCAGACCGGGGCCACCGCCTTCAAAAGTGCGCAAGAAAGTTACGTCATCCTCATTTGAGCGCACTACCATTGCGCAACATCTCAAGGTCGAGAACGAACTGTGAGCTCATTTGGCCAAGGCTGCTCTGAGTTGACAGGCTTACGCGAGGATCATTCTGATCTGTGCGGCGGACAGCGCAAAATGGCCGTCGGCTGGCGGGCAGGTAGTTGTGTCGCCATGTAACTCCCCCTCCTTGCGTCTTCGTCGTTCCGCTTGACGGCAACCAACTGGCTGATCATGCTTCGCAAACAGCTAGTGCCGATCGGTTGTGAAAATATCTGAATCAAGGCCCCACAATTTAGGAATCGAATTATCTGTGCGTCGTGGCCGGTCGGCGTTGGAAGCAAGTTCGCGGTGAGGCTATCAGACAATTCCCGTGGCGCCGAAACGTGACATTAGCCTGGCGATATCTAGCGCAAACAATTCAATTCAGATCCACTTGAGAGATCCCATGAGGCCGAAGTTTTTCCGCTCCCAGTTATCTCGCCTTTTGCCCCTTGCTTGCAGCGCGCTTTTCGTGGCGCCGTTGTGCGCGGCAGGCGTCCAAACCGCCGATCCCGATGCCAATCAGAGCGCTAAGCAGCTGCTGGCTTATATCGCTTCCGTTCCGTCGCGCCCGAGTCACCGTATCATTTCTGGCCAGGCAATCGGAAGACCAGGCGGATACGGCACCAATGACATGCTCAACGGCTACAAGCATCTCGTCGACCAACTTCATGATCAGACGGGCCAATGGGTAGGTCTCATCGGCGCATCCTACGGTCAGAGATCGACTCGGCAAAAGCCGCCCTATATCGAAGCAGATCAGCTCCTTGCCGACTATTGGAAGGCAGGGGGCCTTGTTACCATTGTCTGGTTGCCTGCAAATCCATGGACAGGCGGCAATCAATCAGACGCCAACGGAGTTGGACCATTTAACGAGCTGCTTACTCCAGGCACCCCCCCCTACGTTGCCTGGCATGCCGAACTCGACGAACTCGCGCTCGACCTTGAGGAGCTGCAGAAGGCCGGCGTGGTTGTGCTTTTCCGCGCGTTCCCCGAACAGAATGGAAGCTGGTTCTGGTGGGGCGCGCAGCGAGGAAAGCTGACAAAGGACCAATTCAGCTCACTTTGGCGCTCTGCTTTCGACTATCTCACCCGCACAAAAGGCCTGCACAATCTGTTGTGGGTTTTCGCGACAAGCGCGCGCGCGCCCATCGACCCGCTTGCCTTGTACCCGGGTAGCGACGTCGTTGATATCGTTGGCGTCGATGACTACGAACAAAGTGAGCCCAACATACCTTCTTACCGGGAACTCCTAAGCCTCGGTAAGCCGATCGCGCTGACCGAGTTCGGGCCCGACGAGAAGACCGCCAAGAGTAACCCTCATAACTTTGATTTCACCACCCTGCGAGACGCGTTGCAGCACAAGTACGACAAATTCGCCTACTTCATGGCCTGGAGTGGAGCAGATGATCGGCCACAAGCTCTCCTCGAAAATCGCAACGCCGCTGCCTTGCTCAACGACCCCTGGGTCGCCAATCGAAAAGACATTGCGGGGCGGCAGTAATCAGGCGCATTTGCGGCGCCTTGCAAAGCCTTAAAGTACCTTAATGACTAACAATCCATACAAGTCCAACATTGCCAATAGTTGATTCCCGCGAATTCAACGTCATAATCGTTCGTGTAGCGCCTGAGGTCTCGCTTCATAATCTCCTGGTGTCTTCCCCCAAGTCTTGTGAAGCATTGCAAAAGCTCTATCTTCATCGGCTGCCATCTCCAATGGAGCGCCAAGCAGGTAGCAAACTTACCCTTCAGATTAGCCTCCTTCAAATCCCTTCGAATTACTCTGAAGACGTTGCTTGAGTTACGAAGGCGCATTGACCTTGAAGGATGTCATAACAGCCCTACGTCGCTATCCGGGGAGATCAGTTTCGCTCGCGCCACGAACGCTGCTCATGTTTCCAAGGCCATCCAATTGACGCAGCAGCAGATCCTGACGGCCGCACCAGGTAGTTCGAGGGATCTCGTTTGCTCGCAATCAGGCTGCGACTTCAGCATTGGGAGTGCGAACGGAGGCTTCGTGCAGTAGGTTGAAGCCCCGCAATTTCGTACGATCTTCCGCACAGCCTGCACAAGGGTAGCGCGGCGCCCGAGCTCTCGACTGCCGCAAAGAGACTAAAGAGACCGCTGAAATTGCGAACCGCTCAGTCGGGAACGTCCATGAAGCGCTGGCATCTGGCCAATTATGGCAGCGCATCGTTGAATCGCAGGGCGTGACGTAGCACTCAAAAGTCTTTGACTGCAATCGTGGATTATTGGGTCCGACGAGCTGCTCGATCTGAGCGGCCTCGGTCGGGCGCGCTAACACGACTGCATATCGACCACTTGATAATGTATATCAAGGGTATCCGGCGCCTTAGCCATCGCCGTGTATCAACAGTCCAGTCCAATCTCGTACCGACCGCAGTTGTGCTCCAGTTGCCCTTCAGCAGTCCAGTTCCAAACAATCCGGGCCCAACCCGCGAATCCAATCGAGACCTCCTGTGCTGCCTCAGGTGCTTCATCTCGCACGGCACGCAATGTGCTCAAGTCGGAGGGGATCGATGCGCGACGCGCTCTCAGAGCGCTCAAGCGCGCTTAGGGATTCCTTGCGTTCTTGGGATTTGCGAGCCACTTTAATCAAAACGGCAACATCGGCCACGCCGGAGGCAGTGTATTTTGGGGCGCTCCCGCCCTCGCCACCGATGGCGGCCTGATTAATGAGCAACAGCTGCGAGGCCGAAAATCTTCTGGCGCTGTGAGGGCAGACCGCGCCGCAGTGAAGATCATTGACGAACAACGCAGAGCAGGAGAGGACCATAATCGACCGCCCAGACAGATCCACTTGGCGCGGAGGGAGATCTGTCCTATGTCGCCTCGTGGGGTTGGCTTCGTTGGCATCATCACGCACCTTAAGCGCGCGGTCTCTGGCAAACCGATCGAGCGCTTACGGCGCGCCAAAAGATTAGCTCATGTAGTACTCGGTAAACAGCACTTGCGGGAGGAATGTGTTTGAGACATCCTGCTTTGGCGCAGCTCTGGCCGGAACTGCAACTAAGACGGGTGCTTGCCCGAACAGGCATTAATTGATCTTAGCCAGACCGCATGGCAATCGGACATATTCTTGAGGGTACACGTTATGACCGTTTACGCAGAGATGGTGGCCGAATTGCGCAACAAGGCGCTGCGGCCTGGCGCATTGGCGGAGCCATGTATCGAGCAGGCATATAGGGAGGTTCTCACACCAGGCTCAAACGCGGTGGATGGCGGTGCCAATATTGGTCGACATACGGTGGAACTGTCGCGCTGCGTCGGTGATGCGGGAACCGTGTTCGCTTTTGAGCCAGTTGCCGAAGTGATGGTCAAGCTGCTTACCAATTTGCGCAAGCAGAATTGCAAGAACGTATGTCCATTTTCTTTCGCGCTGTCCGACAAAATCGAAGTCGTCGAGTTCACAGTTTGCACCAACATAACGGCCTTGAGTTCGCTGCGCCCGCGAAAGCAGTGGCCTGAACATGTGAAGCCGGAATTTGAGGTTAGGAAGGTACCTGCTTCCCGTCTTGATAGCGTTGTCCCAGCAAACAAGATAATTGATTTCATCAAGCTCGATTTAGAGGGTGCCGAGTTTCCCGCCATGCGTGGTGGGAGGGAAACGATCGATCGTTGTCGGCCATTGATTGTCTTTGAGAACGGCAGGCAGGTCGCTGCCAACACGTTTGGTTACACGGCGGCGCAGTTTTTTGGCTTTTTTCACGCGATCAACTACGATTTGTGGATGATTGATGGTCGGCCGCTTGACCCGAAGAACTGGCTGAACGTAGGCGGGGAGCCAATGTTTTACTTTTGGGCTACACCACAGGAGAAGAGCGCTCACTATCTGACGCGATTTTCCCAATGGATCGAGAGCGCCTTTTCAATCGCCTTGGGGCGTAGTCTTCAGCCTGCAATCGACGCTTCATCTAGCGCCAGCTAGACCCCTGGGCGCTGCTGAAGGGTGCATCGCCAGTGAGGCTACTTAAGCGGCACTGATTGGACTTGGCATAGGCGCGCGTGTACTCCTACTCACGCAAGTTGGTATGGAAAAAGCGCTCAGCTTTGGCAGTTATCCGTGGGTATAGGGTCGGGTGTAGTGCCGAGTGAGCGCGAGGTAGTCGCGCGCGTTTTCGCTAGAGCGGAATTTTATAGGCGTAGCGCTCGCAGAAGCGTGTGAGGCTATCCCGAAGTCCTGTGGGCAGCGAAGCGACGCGCCCAACTTCAATCTTGGGTTTTTCGAGCGCGAATTTTTTATGGGAGTCGTTCATGTTTCGTGGAACGGTTGCCGCCCGAGCTAGAGGCGCGGTCTCGACCCGCAGGCCGAGGGCCTCGAAGGCAGCAGCATGCGCCGCAACGTCTTCAAGCAGGCTCTCGACTCGCAAAGTGATGATCGGTAGCTGCCGTTCGACGATCTCGGTCCAGCAAAGGTAAGATTCAACCGCGCGCTCGAACGGATCGCGCCGCAAGGCGATGTCGATGCCGAGTTCGCGCGCGATGTGGAAACGACGGTAGGCCCACGAGGCCGCGATCGTGTTTTCGAGCATGATCGATGGAAGCGCAGCCGCTGGATCTCGCACATAGGCCATCGTGCCCCGAAACAGTCGCGACGGCAGCCACAACGCTTCGTAAGGGGGATTACGATCTTCCACCGCGTGAATCCAGCTGCTCAATCCGTTTGCGCTCGGCAGCTCATGGCCGATTTGCATGCCGAGCGAGGAGAGAATTACAGCTACGTATTTGGATCCGCAGTGCGGGTGGCCGATCACGCGCAACGCATAGTCGGGGCTCTTCGGCGTGGGCCGGTCGAGCAGAGCATCGAAGCGGCCTGTAAGATTGGTGCGTCGAGCCTGGTCTGAACGGCATGGCTCAGCGTTGGAGATTTTCGTCATGTCGAAATGATCGGGAAACGGCTGGCCCTCGATGAGCGAGCTTGCCGCATCGAACTCAAATGCTGCTCCCGTATAGAACCGGGTCGCGTAGCCCATCCAGGAATCCGCCTGGCTGCCGATGTCGAAGCCGATCCCGCCGCGTTCGCGGATTCGATCGCACAGTAGTTTGCCCAGAAATCCGGCGGCAACCAGGAATAGTTCGCCCGGTTGCGGTGCCACTTGCGCCATAATCTCTTCGAAAAGAGGTGGATAGAACGGGCGCTCCGGTTCATATCCCGGTTCCGCTAACAGCGCTCGATAGCGATGTTCGGGCGGTATGCGGAACCAGCAGCGGACTCCCACTCCGAATCGCTCAGCGAGCAGCCGCGAAAGGTCGAGACAGGAGATAACAGAAACGGAGGAAACCGGCGCGAAGATCTGCCGAAAGAGATCCCAACGATCCAAGTCCGAATGCAGATGGAGGGACACGAGAATTCTGTTCTTCGATTCCTCCTCGGGTTGACGCGCGACAAACTGGATGGCACTGATGAGTCCGCGACAGCTCGGCGTGCTGTCTAAGGTCGGGTTGTTCAAGTCTTTCAACAATCGCTTGAGCGGCGGAACGCCCACCGCATCGGCGCGTCGAATACTCGCCTCAAGTCGGGATGTCAGGTCGGCTGCATCCACCGCTGAAAGCTTCGCCGCTCCCCACCATGTGTGCTGTATATGCCGCTGATCGTAGGCCTGGAAGACTGCATCCTCCGCGGCGTAGGGCAGGAAGTTACCTTCGCCGTCGCCAAGCCGAATCACGGACGTGGGTTTGCCCTCCGCAATCCTGCCCGCCAACCAAGCAGCGAGCGCCGCCGCTTCGTACCAGCTCTCTCCAGTGAAACACCATGCGCTGCGAGACCGAGAGCCGGCCAGATCCAGTAGTGCGGCGGTTTCTAGAAGTCGGCGCGGCAATTGCCGTGCCGCCGGACTGGCAAGTAATTCGCTTGTATCCCGCCGAAGGGAACCCAGCTCACCCTCGAATTGCGCCAAGGAGACTCCGCCGACATTGGCACGCGCGATTCGATGCTGGTCCCGAACCGCCGCAAGCAGCAATCTGCCGAACAACCGAAAGGCGACATCGCCTTCGCCGCCCAATCGGCCTGCGAGATACGACAGCGCTTCCGGATCGGGATGAAAGGCTATACCAAGCAGTTGATTCGCTTTTCTTGCGTCGGACATGGGAGAGCCTATCATCCAATCGATCACTCGCTTCACATCCTCGGTCGTAAGCCATGCCGCGTGTAACTTTGAAAGGATCGGTGCCGCGACCGCTTCAGGCAAACCTAAAAGCAGGCGCCTCTTCTCTGCCTCGAACTCAGCGACGCCGCTGCCAAGGCGCGTCGCCGCTAAATACAATCCGATTAAAACTCTATCGACTGGAAATCGATTTAGAATCTCTCTCCCGAAGCGCTCCGTCTCTTCAAACATACCAATTTCATTGAGATACATGCAGACAAAGCCCGCCGACGTTGAATCGATCGCGGAACCGTCAATCTCTTTCACTATGGCCAATCCCAGGCCAGTCTCGCCCCGTCGGCGATGGTAAGGGAGACGCACGCCACATTTGAAGGCCATGCTGTTGGCGAGATCCGGTGGCGCGCGGTTAATGAGAGCAGTGGAAAACTCAGGATCGCCGCTCCGGTATGCTGCCTCGACGCAATGCCGGTAGGGCGTGATTTTCTTCGGGTGCCTGTCGGCGAAGGAAGCCCAGCGAGTCATCGCCAGTCGGTAATCTGAACGATCCATCGCTAGACGTGCGTGCAGGCTCAATGCAGTTGGGTCGTTGGCATCCCCAGCAAGAGCTTCCTCCACCGCTCGTTCCGCGCGCTCGGAAGGGCCGAACATCTCTACAAAGCAGTTCGCCCGGCCGGCGAGCGCGCGTTGGCGCACCTCCGGGAGCCCCACCAACTTGTCCCACGCTTCAAGTGCCGCGGTCCAGTCCTTGCGGGCCTCTGCCACCCGCGCGAGTTCAGCAAGGGCGACAGGGCGATTCGCTGAGGCTGTCGCGAGGACGCGGATTTCGTCTTTGGCCTCGGAAAACCGGCCGATCTTGACGTAGCAATTGGCTCGTGAGATGCGCCAACTGACGATGGCCGCATCGGCTGGAAACCGGGCAATGCAAGCGTCCCAGAGTGCGACAGCGGTGGCCCAGTCACGGCGTTCTTGTGCCAGTCTCGCTTGCCCAACATGACCTGTGGGATTGTCCGGCCAACCCGTGGCAAGAAAGCGATACTCGTCCTCGGCCTCCAGAAAGCGGCCGGCGGCTTTCAGAGCCCCGGCTCGGCTTTGACGCCAACTCATCAGGCCTGGGTCACCGGCGAAATTGCGCAAACATTCATCCCAACGCTCGGCGGCGAGAATCCAATCTTTTCGCGCCTGGGCTACTCTGGCCTGTCCGACGAAGCCGATTGGCGATGCGGGGCGCTCTCTCACGAGCGAGGCAAACTCTAATTGTGCCTCCACGTGCCGGCCGCATTCGATCAAGGCAGATGCCCGGCCGCCGCGCCAACCGAAGGCCCGAGGATGATTCGGAGCCGCGCCGAGGCACTCCTCCCAATGAGCCAGCGCCGCGCGCCAGTCGCGGCGGGCCTGTGCCTGCTTGGCGGCGGCTTCGGCCTTCGTCAGGCCATCTGAACCATCGTTCGCCGCCGCGGTCACGGGAATTCAAATGCTTTCACGGCGCCCGGGTTATCGGACCCAGCCGCGCGAGTCTCGATGTCCCGCGGGGCTTCGCCCGCCTGTCGTGCCGGTGACAAAGAGGCGAGAAATTCTTCTTGATAAGTTTTCGGCTCGTGCGCGGTAATGAACTCGATCAAGCGTTTAGCCTTCTCCGGATCCTTTGCCAAGGATTCGACGAGAAACCGCGCCTCGGCCAAATTGAATTCTATGTAATCGGCGAATATTGGATCCCGCCAGTGCACATCCTCGCCGAGGTGAAAAGTCAGCCGAGCTTGCGTCAACATCAGGAACCGCCGCGCTTGCGCCACCAAGGTCAACAATAGGCTGCGCATGACGGCCCCTGCTCCGCAGCAGCAGTCATTGACCCCGAAGTCCTGCGTCATACGGGAGGGAAAGACAAAACAATCGAAGCCCGGGTGGTCATGCCACGCTTCAACCATGAGTAGTGGCGTGAACGTTCGCTCAATCGGCTTCACGTCAACGGTTCGTCGAGCGATCGTGATGGCGACATAGCCACGCCGAATGAACTCCGCCACCACTCGATAGAACGGCGGCTGCAGATGCATGTCTGAATTTGTCAGAACGATGAATTCACCTTCGAAAGGGTCTTGATCGATTGCAACGGGGGCCGCCATTCCATCACGGAGCACGTCGAATAACAAAGGAAGCGGTCGGGGGACCTTGAATCGGACGACGTCGCGGCTGGCTATCGCGTCGAGAGCAGCCCTGATCGCAGGCCGCCAGGGCGGGCGGGCGCGGCCCTCCGTCGGCGCGGACGGCGACGGAGACGACGCGCTGCCCGAAGCAACGCCCGTCGGTGGTATCGAACTATCCATGATTCAGGTGCCCACGGACTCGCCACGAGAACGATTCAACTTGAGGCGTGCAGGCCAGGAGGCCCGCGCAGCCTGTCGTCCTGGGAGTATTCCACGCATGCCTTCCGGTCCGCGGATATAGATCCGCCGCGTCATTTCCCTAGCGACCTCCCTCCAGCAGGTTTCGAATTTGATTATATGGCAGCCTTTGCTAACCGAAGAGAGCTGGCAGATCAAAAGTGGCGCTCAACTCCCGCTCTCCATAATCTACTTAATCAGGCTTGTAAGCGCGGGCGCCAAATTGGCAGCCGCTGTCGAATGCATTTCCGCTGACGGATAGTAATAATTCACCGCGGGCGACGCTTGCCAGGGAAAGACATTAACAAGATCGTGGGATTGCGCGTCGCGCAGCTCGTAAGGCATACCCAGATTACTAACGCATTGTGTGTAGGCCTGCGCTTTGACCTTTAGGGCCTTTATCATGTCTTCATTCACAAGTTGGGGATATTCCCCAAGCAGGGCATCAAGATCGTTGAATCCTTCAACGTATGCGGGTGTGCGAACCGAGAACCAGAGCAGGAGCTTCGGAACGGTAATCCGCTCCAAGAGCTTCCCCATCTCCTGTACCCAACCGGCTCGCGTCTCATAGATTGCCTCCCGTATTTTCTCTGGAGCAAGCTGCTTCAGCAAAATGCGATAAGC
>Ga0207059_1065_pt1 | contig 21089 bp, 23 predicted proteins | sample Alteio_BWMinCont_32_FD_153273 | JGI IMG/M metagenome (GOLD analysis project Ga0207059, IMG submission 153273) | Enriched cells from forest soil in Barre Woods Harvard Forest LTER site, Petersham, Massachusetts, United States -... | ecosystem: Environmental > Terrestrial > Soil > Temperate forest >...
TTTATTAGCGCGCTCACAATCTTCGGTATCATAGAAATATGACTTCCATTCAAGAGGCAGGTCCGCAATGGGTTTTAGCGTAAAACCATTTCCATATATTTTAATTAAAGTAGGTGTGCTCCGAACATCAATGGTTGCAATTTCATTATCCAGCGCCCAGGTAAAATAAACTTCCCAAAATTGGCAATGGTTCAATAAACGTTTCCTGATTTCGTCATCAGTCTCTTTTCGAATAGCAGGAATCCGCCAATTATTATTCATCTTCGAAAATGGGTCTTTTGCAAATGCAGTTTCCTTGATAGGTTGGCTTTCAAAATTTGCAATCAGGTCTTTGTTAATAGTCAATTGCATTTCTTTCCCACCGGGATAATTCAAAGGAAAACTCCTGGTTTCATGATTTTGGTTTGTTAAATACAGTTGATTATTGCTAAAGCTCCAACTCCCGTATTCAAACTTGCCGAAATCGAGAGTGAAAGAGCCATCGTGCCTGAGTTCTAAAAAATTTGCAGGTGTCAGGGGTGATTCATTATTACCAGCATTGCTATTATAAGTATAGAACCATAAATTGTTCAGATGCGGGCTTTGAAACCTGCATCCTGTTGCACATGCCAGTAATATAATAATTACAACGTGCAGGATTATTTTCATATGCAGTCAATTGATCCCCGAATTAACACAATACGAATAATACCTGCAAATTTATAATGACCGCAATCAGAAAAATTTATTCATTCCGCAAACTTTTTACCGGGTTAGCCATGGCTGCTTTGATGGCATGTGCGCTAACAGTAATCAATGCAATCAATATTGCGATTAAGCCTGCGATCACAAAAACCGACCAGCTGATAGTAACCCGATATGCAAAATCCTGCAACCATTCATTCATACAATACCAGGCTACGGGAGATGCAATTAAAATGGCGATCAACACCAATACAACAAAATCTTTACTTAGCATCGACGTAATATTAGCCACAGAAGCCCCAAGCACTTTGCGGATGCCGACTTCTTTTGTCCTTTTTTCGGCAGTGAACATAGCAAGGCCAAATAGCCCCATACAGGAAATAAAAATAGTAATGCCCATCGCTACATTTACCAGCCAGGAAGTTTTTTCTTCCTGCCCGTACAGCCAGGTGATGGATTCATTCAAAAAACTATACTCGAATGGGTTTTCCGGAAATACTTTTTTCCATTGTGTTTCCATTTGAGAAAGGATTGTTTTCACTTCGCTTGTATTTTTTTCGGAAGCTGTAAGCTTGATGGCAACGCTATGTTTGAACTCAGGTATATTCGCGATAATGGCAGGCTGTATGGCATCATGAAAAGAGCCCTGGTGAAAATCCGCAATCACGCCAACTATCGGATAAGCTTTATCGCCTTGCCGCCCGGATTCTACAAGCAGCTTCCCTACTGCATCCTGTGGGTTTTCAAAACCAATTTTTTTTGCAAGTGTTTCGTTTACCAGCAGTTCTTTCAGGCTATCGCTGTGCAGTAAATTCCTTCCGGCAATTATTTTCATCTGGTAAAAAGGAATATAGTTTTCATCCCCTGTTTCTATTATTGCCTGGATTTTTATTTCATCTTCACCTTGGTATTTATAGGTCGATGACATTTGTGCAAAACCCATTGGGGCATTTCCCTGTAATTCCAATTTATCGATGCCTTTTATTTGTTTTATATTTTGAGCAAACACTTTCAACTGCCCCTTCCGGTCGCCCCATTTATTAATTGTTATGATCGCATCTGTATTAAATCCTTTATCTACCTTCTTCATAAAATTCATTTGCCTCCCAATTACAATCGAGGCAATAATAAAAATCAACGACACCGTAAATTGAAATACGATCAATGCTTTTCGTAATCCTACTTTCTCTATCCCTCTTTGTAATATATTTCCTTTTAGGCTCAATGCGGGCAAATAAGAAGACAATATCCTTGCCGGATAAAAACCTGCAAGCAAAGAAGTGAGCAGGGTGATGACCGATAAAAATAAAAGCGTCGAAAAATTAAGTAGATGAAAAGCCACTCCTTCCGGGATATAATCTTTAAAAAAATAAAGAATCGGTTTTACTAATAAAACAGCAAGGATAACAGAGAAGAGGGTGAGCACAAATGTTTCAGTCAAAAACTGAAGCATAATATTTCTTCTGTTGCTGCCCAAAACTTTTCGCACAGCAATTTCTTTTGCCCGTTGGATGGATTGTGCGGTTGACAGGTTTATGAAATTAACAACTGCTATAATCAGGATGAATAACGCGACCCCAATTAACGTGTATAACGTGGGCAAATAAGGTTTTCGGAAATCGTCGCCATCATCACCCCGGTGGAAATCGTTTGTAAAATGAATTTCATTTAATGGTTGCAACCACATCCTGATTTTTAATCCCGCGTCTTTAAATTTTACTTTTTTTTCAATAAATGTTTCAAATCGTTGGTTGATCGTTTCTGCAGTTGTCCCTTTTTCTAATTTTACAAAAGCCATGGAAGAGTGCGGTTGCAGGCTGCTCCAGTCTTCTGTAGGAACAAAACCTTTTAAAAAACTATGTGTGGCTGTTGCTATAGAGACGAAATCGGTGTATCCAAAATCAGTGTTCTCGGTCCAGTCTTTTACAATTCCGGAAACGGTTGTCTGCAGTGAATCATCGTATATTACCGTCTTCCCGATCATTTTATTCAACGGGATATTACCGAAATATTTTCTTGCCCTGTTTTCCGAAAGCACTACTTTGAAAGGTTCATTCAATGAAGCTGCGTTTCCGGCAAGCCAACGATATTTGAAAATATCAAAATAGCCAGGCCAGGTAATGATTGTTGACGAGGAGTAAGAGCCCGGTATCCTATTATCAAATTTTTTCAGTGGTTTTTTCCCGTCAGGGATGCTGACGCCGGCACTATACGTATAAAAACCCGCTTTTGCTTCAAATCCCGGTACCTGATTTTGAAAACCGGCAACTTCTTTTATAAGAGAGTTCAGGAATTCTTTTGACCCATCACTGTTTTGTGCTTCACCAACGATACGGTAAATGCGCTGCTTATCCGGATGAAATTTATCAAAACTGAAATCATACATGGTCACCAGATAAATCACAATACATGCACATGTACCAAATGCAAGGCCGAGGATATTGATACCAGTGTAAATTTTATGGCGTGTAATATTTCGCCATGCAATTTTGAAATAATTTATTAGCATAGAACTTTTATTAATAAAGTAACAAACTGATTTACGTTTTTATTTTTTCTGAAACTGCATTCCGAAAATATCGGTTTTATATGCACTTATCACTTGGGCAGAAAAAAATATGCCTATTCTTTATCTGCCTAACAGTTAATAGTTTAAAAAATTTTTCAGTTATGATCCGTCCGCTTTTGATACAATGCATGCATGGTTTTGCAACTAATCCTCCGAATGGATAATTTGGTAAAATCCTGCTCCTGTTTTTTCAAAAACCTATTTGAAAACACGGGCTTTTTTATGATATAAAGAATAAATAACTCAGCGCGTTTAAACACCTTTCAGCATCTACTATAGCCGCTTGAGTATAATTATACCGCTCAAGTTTATGGTAAGTTGTACTTTAAGAACGACAATAAGTTCATTTACCAAAAACACATGTATATGCTGCTTAAACTATCTGCCATGAGATTGGCCACAATATCGTTAATCACCTGTACCACATTAACCATAGCAAAGGCTCAGGTTACTTTGCCGAGAGTACCGAGCCCGGCGGCTTCCGTTGGACAAACAGTCGGGATTTCCACTGTTACCGTTAATTATTCAAGACCTTCTGTAAAAGGCCGTGAGGTTTGGGGCAAACTAGTCCCTTATGGCTGGAATGTTCAGGGTTTTGGAGCCGGCAATTCAGCGCCATGGAGAGCCGGGGCGAATGAAAATACTGTTATCAAATTTTCGCACCCTGCCGTTGTTGAAGGGCACAATGTCCCCGCTGGATCGTATGGTTTGTTCTTCGTTATTAATAATGATAATACCGGCGAAGTAATCTTGTCGAAAGCATACAAATCATGGGGAAGTTTTTTCTATGATTCCACTTTTGATGAAATGCGGGCCAAAATAAAATTGCGCGATATAGCTCCAACGGAATTGCTGACTTACGATTTTGGTGACATTACCAAAACATCAGCAGAATTGGAACTTAATTGGGAAAAGAAACAATTCCCTGTGAAAATAGAATTTGCAGTAGATAATATTGTTATGGAGAATGCAACAGAAGAATTAAAAAGTGTTGCGGGTTTTAACTGGCAGGGTTATGCAAGTGCTGCCAATTACGCGCTTCAAAACAAGATTAACTACGACCAGGCAGTTATCTGGGCTGATAAAGCAATTGGTCAAAACAATAGTTTCAATACACTCAGCCTTAAATCAAATATTCTTACTGCAATGGGCAAGACTGCAGATGCTGACAAAGTAATGAAGGATGCAGTTGATGTTGGCACCGAGAATGAATTAAATAATTATGGATATCAATTGATCAACCAGAAGCAGGAAGATAAAGCAATAGAAATACTTACGCTGAACACACAGCGCCATCCTAAAAGCGCCAATGTTTGGGATAGCCTTGGCGAAGCCTATGCGCTTAAAGGAGATAAGAAAAATGCAATAATCAATTTTAAAAAATCACTTAGCCTGAACCCAGCGGCTCCTGTGAAAGCAAATTCGGAAAAATACCTCAAACAACTTGGAGCAATGTAAATTCGTAAATGAAAAATCATATAGGCATGCACGTTATAGTACTACGTGCATGCCTTTTTTTTGATGCTAATGTTTTTTTGCCCGCATATTATTCCAGGTTATACGTGCTTTTCAACGATCTTTTGCACTCTACGGATAGCTTATATACTTTGTCCTGGATATCATCTATTAATTTTTCTAAGTCATCCCGCTGCATGTGGGAGGTTTTATTAGTGTCGTAGCTGTTGATAAGGGTAAATAACGAATCCGTCAATTTTTCAATAGTTGGGCTTTGGTACAAATTCAGTTTGCCATAATACAGTTGATTGAAATTAAATTTAGCGGTATTATAATTGACCCGTGAAATCGAATCATCCGGATTACTGATGGAGGTGGAAATACTTCCCAGGTCGCCCAATAGCTCATCGTAAACGACACTTTGCTGGTTCAAAAAATTCTTCCCAAAATCCCTCTCATTATTGACCTTATATTCATAAAGCCCGATAAAAATTGGGATAGCAGCCAAGAATATGCTTGCGTACCCAAGGATGGAACTACTTCTCTCTGACATATAAGTAAGATTTACGTTGAAATATAATGTAAGATTATTTTAAGTCGCTAAAAGAAAAAAATTAATTTAAAGCTGTCCTACACCTAAGTGTAGGACAGCCAAACATCTTTCGGTAATTTAGTAAGCTAAAATTGCTTCGCCATGCAAGTCAAAGACCTGAGCCATGTTCATGAATTAATTACCGATATGTTCCGGTGGCCAAAAAATAAAGCTGAATGGGAACAATATAAACTTTCTCAAGAGCAAGTTGATTTTTTTAACAAGAATGGTTATGTAGCCGGCATTAAAATGCTTGATGACAAACAAATAGAAAAATTGCGTAATGACCTTGATGAATTAACCGATAAGCATCATCCCGGCCATTCATTATTTTATGAATTTCATAGTAATGAATCGCCGGATTCAAACAAGATTTTATTTCACTCGCTTGGCGCCTGGCGTATTACGCCCGCATTTCATGATGTGCTGTGGAACCCGCGGTTTTTGGTGGCTGCAAGTCAATTGTTAGGCAATAAGCCGGTACGTTTCTGGCATGATCAATTATTTTATAAGCCTGCAAAAAAAGGTGGCGTTGTAGCCTGGCACCAGGATTATTCCTATTGGACGCGCACACTCCCGATTGCGCATCTTACCTGCTGGTGCGGCTTGGACGATTCAACAATTGAAAATGGCTGCCTGCAATATGTGCCGGGTAGTTTTAGATGGGGATTGCTCGACAAGCCCGAACTCGCCGGTGACCTTATGGGCATCATGGATTATTTGACTGCAGAACAACGGGCTCAATTTCATCCCGTACCGGTTGAAACAAAAGCAGGCGAAGCTATTTTTCATCATCCGCTAACATTACACGGATCTGGTGAAAATAAAAGCAATCAGCCACGCCGGGCTTTTGTCATCAATGCTTTTGCAGATGGTGTTTATTCCAATAGCAATGAATCACTTTTAAATGGTGTGCCTGTAATCAATAAAGGAGAAAAAATGCAAGGGCAGTTTTTTCCATTGCTGTTCGAAGGGATCAGTTAAAATTTTTATTGCAATAATTTGTTTTCATAAATTCAAAATAGTGGGGAGAAAGATCCTACCGTATCTATATTTTTAATCAGTTTGCCTAAATTATCATACAGCGATCTGAATATAAAATTCCCGGTACTTATTCTTCGCACACCCAATTCCGCCAAAATATTAAATGACGGAAGACCCGGCATGCACATTACATTTACCGGAAGAGAGGTAGTTGCTGTAATTTTTTTGATTGAATTACTGTCCGACAAAAAAGGGACAAAAATTCCGTCTGCCCCGGCATTTTCATAAGCCCTTATCCGTTCTGATGTTATTGCAATAGGAGAAGGCAGGCCCAGTAAAAATGCATCTGTCCGCGCATTGACAAACATATTCATATTCCTTTTGGACAAATGATTTTTGATACGGCTTAGTTTTTTACTAAATGCATCAATCGAAATTAATTTTTGTTGGCCGATCGATGTTTCGGAATCTTCAATATTTATACCGACAACAGCAGCGTGATAAAGTTTTTCGATATAGTTAAGTATTTCATTTATATTATCGCTATACCCACGTTCGATATCAACTGATAAAGGAATATGGACAGCAGCTATTATTTTTTCAACAATAAAAAACAATTCATTAAACGATATCTTTTCACCGTCTTCATATCCTAACGAATCGGCAATAGCTGCGCTGGATGTGCCGATAGCTTTATATCCGTGCTGTTCAAATATCCTGGCACTTGATGCATTCCAAACATTGCCTAATAGAAAAGGGTTTTTTTGTTGGTGCAGTTGTTTAAAAATTTCATACATGCCCATGATCATATAATTTTCACGCATAGAGGGAACACTAATATCTGTTTGATATGCCCACAAATTTATTTTTAGCTGGCTCTCCTGGGCGGTTTCATTTCGGTCCCTACACCAATCCTATTCCATGCATTGATGGTAATGATGGCCATTATAATTTGTGCAGTTTTTTCTTCACCAAAAACGGTAATTGCATTTTCATAGCTGGCATCGCTTAACCCATGCTGATGAATGAGCGTGATTTCTTCTGTCATTTTAAATAACAATCTTTCTTCTTCCGTAAAAATATCCCCTGCTTCTTTCCATGCGCTTACGAGGTAAATTTTTTGTTCGGGAACACCCGCTTTTTTTGCATCCCGCGAATGCATATCAACACAATAAGCACAGCCATTAATTTGTGATGCTCTTATCCGGATAAATTCTTGATGTGATTGTTCAATCGCTGAATGACTAACATATTCATCCAATGCATCCATGGCTTTATATGCGTCGGGTTGTACTGTATTAAAATCAAGTCTTTTTTTCATCGTTTTGTTTTTTATTAATTTATTTTTTGTTTTTCAAAAGCCATTGATCGATACTCCAGGTATACTGCGGGATTGTTGCCAGCAAAAAACTTCCTGCACTTACAACAAAGACCGAATAATTAATCGGTGAACTGATACCAAAAGCTGCAATCATGCATAGGGCAAAACAAAAAGTGAGTATCCCGCTACCAATTGCCGCCCACCTGGTAAGCCAGCCAATAACCAGCAACGCGCCAAATGCCAATTCACAAATTGTTGCGATCACAGCAAGTATCTCTGCCAATGTCCACGGTAAAAAAAACATCATTTGATGCGCGTACGAAGAAAAATGTCCCCAGTCGCCCCAACTAATATTGCGGCCACCATTCGATCCCCAAACGCCAAGCCTGTCAAGACCCAGAACGAGGAAATCTATGCCCAGCGCTAATCGCAGATAAAATTGGATATAAGGAAGTTTTTTTTCCATGCTGTTTTTTTTCTTTTACAGAACAAAAATAATCACCCATGCGCATAGTGGTTATATCCATTTTGCCTAATACAATAAGACCAATTTTATGGAAGAAACATGGTGAAGAACAGGATTGAGGTGAGCTCAACTTCAATTTTATTCAGTAGAAATAAAAATTAAAAAATCTTTTTATCAATGAGCTTGTCAGGCCAGGGAGTTTTGAACACATCGTACTAATCGCTCAACTCCTGTTTTTAATTTATATTTTGAAAAAGCGGTATACCCTAACGCAATGGCTGCAGGCATGTGATTACTGATTGTAAAATCGCTGACAAAAGAAACAATAAGTTTTTCTTTTTTTATTTCCTGTTGAAATTTTATAATATTGATTTTGTCGGATAACCAGCATATCAAATGCATGCCGGATGCTGCCATGTTCAAACGGAAATAATCTCCCAGGCATTCATGCATAAGTTTTATTAAGATAGTTTGGCGCTCGGCATAAAGCAAACGCATTTTACGGATATGCCGGAGAAAATATCCTTCTTCCATAAATCTTGATAAAATAAGTTGTTCCATAATTGGCGACTGCCTGTCAATATTCAGTTTTACCTGTTTAAATTTATTCACCATATCAATAGAGGGCAAAACAAGATATGCCAATCGTAACCCTGGGAACAAAACCTTGCTAAAAGTACCTGAATAAATCACGACACCCGCCGTATCCATACCTTGCAAACTTGCCAACGGATTTCCTTTGTAACGAAATTCGCTATCGTAATCATCTTCCAAAACCCACATCTGATTTTGTTTTGCCCATGCGAGTAATTGCAATCGTTTTGCATGCGAAAGTGTGGAACCAAGGGGAAACTGGTGCGAAGGGGTAACATAAGCCAATCGCGCATCGGAAAATTTTCGAATCGCGTGTTTGATATTTAGGCCATCCTCTTCAACCGGTACCGGGCATATTGTCGTCCCTGCATTTGAAAAAGCTGCAACTGCTCCATGATAACCCGGGTCCTCCATCCAAACCTTATCTCCTTTTTGTAAAAGACATTCTACTATCAAATTCAGGCCAAGTTGTGATCCTGTTACTACAATTACCTGTTCCGCTTCGCATGAAACAGCTCTTGAAACACGCAAATAAGATGCAATTGCATTGCGCAACGGTAAATAACCCAAAGTATCCCCATATCCCAAGTCGAATCCTTTTAGTTCTTTTAAAATTTTAACCCCAACATTATTCCATGCTTTGTAAGGAAAAAAATCCAATGAAGGCGTTCCTATTTGGAAAGCTGATAATCCTGATGCATCAAACAATAAAGGGATATTTTTATTGGTTGATATCAAATTCTTACTACTATCAATTTTACTTTTTACGCTGTCAATTTTTTTTGCATTCAACAAATTATCCGGGAGCGTATCATTCACAAAAGTTCCCGAACCTGTTTTTCCAATAAGATAGCCTTCCATCATCAATTGTTCATATCCCTGGCTAATGATCACCCTGGATACGCCCAATTCTTTTGCGAGATTCCTGCTGGCCGGCAAACGGTCACCTGGCCTGAGCCTGTTGCTCAATATCATTTCACGAAATTGTTCATATAGCTGCGTATATAATGGAGTGGCCGATTTTTTGGAAAGTTTAATACCGGCGAGATTGATTTGTAACGATTCTTTTGGCATAATGAAGTTTTAATTTATATTAAAACCGGGTAAACTTTTCAGGTTACTAATATCCATCCTGCACAAATTAATATACCAATCAGTATCAATACAATTTTTCCCTGCCAACTAAAAGCTTTAGGCAAATAATTTTTCCGCATCTTTTCGCCAAACGTAAAAATATCAAAAGTCATAACGACGGTAAACAAAACCATTCCAATGGCAAGCCGAAAAATGCTGAGGTTCCCGAGAATAGCTTCATTTGTTCCCTGTTTTTCTGTTATAAGCTTTGCGATCGCAAAGGCGCCGCCATTAACAGCAAAAAGTAAAGTATATCGCCTGTGCTTCCCATCTTCGTATGCCTTAAAGCTTTCAGGCACTTCTTTTTTTGGAGTGATATTTTCTTCCATACATCTTAGTTTGAATAAAAGGTACATTAAAGATGAATACCACTTTATTATTTTGTTGGAAGGCTATACCCGTAAGCTTACTTTTGCCAATATCAATTTTTAATTTCTATTGATGAAAGAATTTTTTCCATTATCCTTTTTTAACAACATTTGTATCTGTACAAAATTTTTTACTTTTTGCATTGTATTTGCGTGTATACATTATCGTGGTAATGCGCAGGTTGAACCTTCTTTTTGGCAAACTCTTTCTGTTACCGCACGTATGAATTGGGGATCATTCCTGGCATCGAAAGCCAAATCAGAATATATAAAAGACAGTTATTCGGTTTTGGGTGAGATCGATATCAGTTCAGCGAATCTTGGTAAAAAAAATTGGCAACAACAAAGTGGGTTTCCTGAAACGGGGATCGGGCTTTTATATGGGAGTTCGGGCAGCAAAGCCTATATGGGAGATATTGCGGCAGCAATTGCTTTTATTAATTTCCATTTGATAAAACGGGGGATTTTTAAAACAAATATCCGGGTTGGTTTTGGGCCGGGCTGGGTAGAAAAACCATTTAATACAGAAAGTAATTATAAGAACCTGCTGATTGGCACACATCTGAATGCATGCATTAATTTTCTTTTGTCGTCCGAGTTTCAGTTAGCAAAGCATTTGAATTTGGATGCGGGGATATCATTTACACATCTTTCAAACGGAAGTGTAAAAGTACCAAACCTCGGGTTGAATATCCCTGCGTTTTCTTTGGGTATAACATATACATTAAACCCGCAGTTTCAGCCACAAAAAAAAACTCTCCCTTCTTTCCCAAAAAAAATAAATTATTACCTCTTCACATTTGTTGCAGCCAAAGAAGCTTATCCGTTGGAAAGTGCAGTATACCTGGTGAATGTGGTAAATTTCGAAATACTGAAAGATATTTCTTATACAGGGCGGTTTGGCGGCGGGATTAATTTTACCGATGATCGTGCATCTTCTGAAGAAATACCAAATTCTCCCACTTATGAATTTAATAAAAGCAAATCGCAATTGCAGGCAAGTGTATACGCGGCTTATGAATATGTGATCGGCAATCTTTCCATCCCGTTGCAGTTGGGCGTTTATTTATATAATAATTATCCTATCCAGGCCATGTATCAAAACATTGGGATTAGGTATCACTTTTCAGCACATTGGATTGCCGCTGTTGAATTAAAAGCACATTTAGGTGCAGGCGATTTTATTCAATGGGGGTTGGGATATAAATTTTGATTCATGATAAAAAGTCTAAAAATATATTTATCCTTATCGCTATTCATTTTTTTTCATATTGCCTGTAATAAGTTTGGCTGCCCTACAAGTAGTGGGAGCAGCAGCAATAAGATAGTTGATTTGCCCGTGTTCAAACAAATTATATTATACGATAAGATAAACCTGATATTAACGTATGATTCGTTACAATCAGTTAAAATTGAAACCGGCAAAAATATGTTGTCGGGTATTCAAACAACAGTTGCCGATAGTATTTTAACCATCAGGAATAACAATACGTGTAATTTATTTGCCGATCCATCCAACCAGGTTAATATTTATATATCCGGTAATCAGTTACAAAATATTGCTTATTATGGAGCAGGTAATATAACGTCGACCAATACACTATATTTACCCGAATTCAGAATGGACGCCTGGAAAGGCTCCGGGTCTGTTAACCTGGATTTAGTGAGCAACCAGGCCTATGCGATAGTGCGCACAGAGAACGTTGATATTACTTTCAAAGGGCATAGCAATTATACTTATGTTTATGCGAGTGAGGCTGGCTCTATCAATCTCCAGGACTTTTCTTCTGTATATATGGATGTCGAACAAAAAAGTGTCAGAGATATGTATATCAGAGTTACTGACTCGCTCCATGCAAATATCCTTTATAAAGGAAATCTTTACTATACAGGTAACCCGCGAAAAGTTGATAGTTATATTACATCAACGGGTAAACTGATACAGGAATGAAATATTATCAGCTATCAGCCTACCCGCTGAAGATAATTAGATCAGAATATAAATTGCCTTAAATTAATTCGCAAGCAATTCATCAAGGTTATTGTGAGCAGACGCAAAACCTTCTTTAAAGCCCATTTCAATAATTTTTTCCAAATCGGATTCTGATGCAAAAGTAATCTCCACTTCTACTTTAGTCCCTTCGCTAGATTTACTGAACGTATTTTTCCAAAACATACCAGGCATGCTATCCACGCGTTTGCCATTTTCATCACAAAAATAATTTTCAACAACAAATACTTTATTTGCCGTAATGGATTTATAATCCACCATGCAATAGTGACGAGATCCATCAGGCCCTTGCATGTAATATAACCAGCGGCCGCCTTCGCGGAAGTCCATTGATTTGGTATTTGCCTTCCAGGGTTTTGGAGCCCACCATTGATCCAATAATTCACTGTCTGTCCAGGCTTTCCACACCAACTCCGGCGGAGCATCAAATTCTCTTGTTACTTTAATTTTCTTGTTCGCTAAATCTTTCATGAAGATTGTTTCTTTGTTAATAATCATGATTTTTTGTTTTTTAAATTTTTTAATACAATGTCTAATTGGTTGAACCGGGTTTCCCATATTGCCCGGAAAGGCTGAAGCCATTTGTCAACTTCCTTAAGTTTTTTTGAATTAAAATGATAGTAGATTTCCCGGCCAGATTGTTCTTGTTTTATCAACTGGCATTCGGTTAAAATTTTGATATGCTTGGAAATAGCCTGCCTGCTGCTGTCAAAATCTTCAGCAAGTGCATTAGGTGTCATTGCCTGAAGAGCGAGCCTGCTCAGGATTGCCCTGCGTGTTGGGTCCGCAATAGCCTGGAATACGTCACGTCTCATTTTTGATATTAAGTTTTGCAACCGTTCAGTTGCAAATATATGCGCAACCGATCAGTTGCGCAAATTTTTTTTTAAGAATTAAAAAAAATGCCTGCAGCTAGCGATGATCGCTATGATATCAAATTCCGGATTCAAATTTTTTGTGAAGGGTTTGGAGAAGATGGCACGCAAAAAAAAGGCGACAGTTATAAAAACTGTCGCCATGATAAGAATTACTGATTCAATTTTCCTGCAATCTTCTAATACTTTTGTGCAATTTTATAGAAGAATATTGTAGGCGGTCCGTCCACACCGGCTTCCGCCATTTTATCTTTTAAATCTTTTGATTTCATAAATGCTTTTGCTTTAGCAACGTCGGCCACAGCAAATACCACGGTAACGTTGTGATCGTCGCCCACGGTATGCGATACAACCCGATCTGTAAGACCCGCATCAATCCTTACCTGCTTGTGGCTGTCGAATGATTTTTTCCAGGCATCCCAATCTTTTACTTTATGTTTTACCATTACCCTTACGGTTTGCAGTATAGCAGTAGTATCATTTACTATTGATTCCAAATAGTCAATAGATACAGGCCCGGTTACTCCAGCTTTTTTCATTCTTTCCTTCATTTCCTTGGAGTCGCCCATTTCTTTTGCTTTACTTGCATCATCCATTTTCATTGCTACCATTACCATATTGGAATCATCGATCCCTCTTGCAATAACATAGTTGTGCAAGCCATGAGCAAGGCGAATGGAATCATGACTATCGTAAGCCGGTTTCCATTTGGCGTAATTGGCAATTTTATGCGTAATAGTCATGACCAGTACTGGGCCCGATGGAACTGGAGCAGCTGCAACAACAGTATCTTTTTTTGCTGTTGAAGTATCCGCGGTACTATCGGCAGCTTTCTGATCTCCTGAACCGCAAGAGCAGAGGAATATTGCATTTAATGCAATGATTGTACATACAAGGAATTTTGCTTGTTTCATTTGATTGTTTTTAGGTTAAGAAGATTACTGGTAACAGAGAAAGCTTGTAAAGTTGTGGAATCGGATAGAAAAGTAGGACTTAAAATCCGGTATCGCAAAAAAATTTTGTATGTGCCTTCTTTGATGAAGAAGCCGAAATAAAATATCGCCTGTTTTCCCAAAAAAAGGAAGATCCGAATGCTTATATTAAAAACCAATAGACGAAAAATCATTTCTCTTTAAAAAAAATCACTACATATTTTTTCCCGCTTGAATTTATAAATGTCTCCGTACATTTTACAGCATGCGATTCATTTATTTCAAAAAAATAAGTATGAAATGCCGGCGGTACTGAATTCGGAGACCGGAATGTATTATTGTCAACATATTCTAAAATCCTTCCAAATGGGTCTAATTTCTTTCCAAATACTGCATTATACCATAGTCTATTGTTGTGTATAAAAAACTCGCATGTAATGGTTTTGTCTTCTTCGCATATATAAGTACCTGTAAGTTTATCGAGAGAAGCTGGTTCGGTATACAGTTTCTCTGCCATGCTTACATCATACAAAACTTTTTTCTTACCATCTTGTGCAGTTTGCACCTCTAATATTCTTCTTTTTGCATTGGGAGAATTAGAATTAGGATCTTTGGTAAGATAAGGGTCTCCCGTAAAATAGAGTTGCGTTATCAATGGCTGGTAACCTTCAGCTGTTATCATCAAATGAAAATGGGCAGGACGAAAAGGCCCACCGGCGACATTATAAGGTATCGGCAAAATTGTATTGAAAATATAATATCCATTGTCATCGGAAAATGTAGTGCCACGGTAACGGAATTCATCTGATGTATTATCATATAAGCCACTATTATCGCAATGCCATAATTCTATTTTAGCCTTTTTGTATGGAGTTACGCAATCAATATGTTTAATAACACCGCTTAATTCTACCGGCGTGCCGGGCTCACCTTTGATTATAAAATTATTCCTAACCGGGCTATCCGGCCGATAAAAAGGTCCGATTATATCCGATGTAGTCTCGCAATCGCCTATATAACGTTTGCCATCAAAATGTATAAAGCCCGAAGCGCTTACAGCAACAGCACTGAAGGCCGCATTTTTGATAAAAGATCTGCGTCGCATACAAGTAAATTTAACGTGATGAAAAGCTGTTTTGTGGAGGAGGTCACCAGGAGAGTAACTGCAATATACTTCTTTTGTGATTTTATTCAAAAAGCACGTTTGAACCTTGTATGCCACATTCCTACTGCAGTATGTCCCGGTCAAGATAAATTACTTGTGATATAACGTTAATGACTATTCGAATACTGGCAAAATGTAAAAGCTTTTATTAAACGCCAAAAGCATAGATCCTTGAAGCCATTGTAACCATGCTCCTTGATATTTAAATTAAAATATTCTGCTTATTTGCAATTGCCGCCTTTTCGCCCCATATATCTTTCATGACTTCATCTAATTCAATCAACGCCTTAGAGCAATCGCCAAAAAAAGATGAGCCATGCATGGTAGCGAGTGTTTTTGGTTGTAAGGCAGCAAGTTCAAAAAGCATTGCTTTTGTTTTATGATTATAAGGAGTATAATCCATTAATGGTCCGTTTTCAAAGAAAAGCATAGAAGATTTATGTGCTTCCAAAATATCTTTATCTGTAAGGGCAATCAAATCGCCATTCTGATGAAACAGATCAGAGCAAAGCAACGTTTTGTCTGATTCTTCAAACATGACCCCTGCATCCCACCCATGAGGCAGATGAGGTGTACGAATAAAACGATATTTACGCCTGCCTGTTTGCAATATTTCATTGCTTTTCATAGCAAGAGCAGGGCGGAGAGCAAAGTCGGACATATTCACTAAAGCGCCAGCTTCACTACATATAGCTTGTGCGTTGGGCGCAATTTGTAGCCATTCATTTAATGCTCCGCATTCATCTACTTCAAAATGACTGAAACCAATCCATCTGATTAGCCGTGGATCAATCAGAGTTTGAACGGCTTCCCGTAAAATGGGAAACATATGCTTTAACCCTGCATGGTAGAGCAAAGGTTCATCATCTTTAATAAGAAAGTGATTAAACTGTAATTGGATCTCGGGCACAAATACTGAAATACGATATACGTCGGGAGCGATTTCATCAATCTTATACATAAACTTAAGAATTAAGAGTAAAGAGATGGAATTAAATTCTACTTATTAGAGGATGATCCGTATTATGTAATGTAACTTAATTCCTAATACTTCTCGCATTTCAATTTAGATAAAACACTAATGTTGTACTAACCGAAACAGCAAATCAATTATTTATTTTTTTGTGTGGATATTAGTTTGGTAGATGGCGTTACAAATTTTATTATATTTTATTTATACATTCAAAAGGCGTACCTTATGCAGCTCCATATAGCCTAACCTTGTTTTGAGGCCGTATTTCACAACAATTTTAAGACTGTACGTTCGAATATTACTCCGAGGGTGAGTTGTCCTCTGGTTCATTTAAATTTTTATTATGGAAAAGGCTCTTGAAAAGTTAAGTTTAGATATCGTACAATTTTTAGAAAAACTTAATTCAAAAAAAAAGCTATATTCAGAAGCAATCCAAAACGACTATGAATTAGGAAAAGTAAAAGAAATCTTATTAGAAATTAGAGGTCTTCAATCTGCTATTACAGAAGCAGTAGATGAATATTACAAACTAAAAAATAAGTATAATTAAGACCACTTTTTATGCACTATATATTTGCATCTAAATAACAAGGGCAACAATACTTCTGAGATTCTTTGTTTCCATTTTTATCTGTAGGCCCCCAATAACAAGAGTTCGAACTTTTTGATAGAGGATTTATTTTCCCATTCCCAAATTTTAAATTTTAACTAAGGTTGCAAAGGCATATTTTAATAGTTAAAGTGGTATAATTAATTGCGTAATCAAGAACCAAAGCCATATACCACGATTCTAAACCCGCTATCATTAATTAGTTGCATAATACTGTCTGCTAATATAGTTTGCTATAATGGTTATTCTAAAATTTACGTAAAGGCCATAATGATGTTTTTATTTCGTTCCTCGATATTAATTAATTCCATTAAAAAATGAGACCAGGATTTGCGCTGTTAATAATAAACCTTGCTTTTTCACCAATATTTGCGAGGACAAAAATGGATTCAGCTACAGTGCATGTTACACTTGACCATAACCGAATAATTATCACTGTAGGTATTTATTTGCCAAATGGGAAAATGGAACGAGTGAGAGCCTGGGTGGATAATGGTAACCCTTCGATGTCAATAACAGAACGACTGGCAAATGAGCTTGAATTAAAACCTCCGTATGGATCTTCTGATAGTGGAATGGTAAAAGTCCCAGAAAGAATTCTGATAGGAGATATGCAACTATGGCTGACAAATTTAAAACAACCCGTTGAAGTCGAAAAAGCAAAAAGTGTTGGTGCAGGTATAAATGCAGACATAACCTTATCGTCTACAATGCTTCAAAATTATGATATTGTAATAGACTATCCCGGTAAGAAATTTACTATCGCTTCCCCCGGCACCATTCATTTCCAGGGTAAAGCAGTTAATGGTTATTTTAACCCACAAAATTCCCTCATACAAATACCTGCCAAATTAGATAGTGGAGAATTTAATTTAGCACTTGATATTGGCACACCTGTTAGTTTTATTTCCCGAGATTTGATTTCGAAGTGGAGTAAAGATCATGCATCATGGCCATCGATGCATGGGGCAATAGGAGTAGCTAATTTATGGGGGATGGAAGATGAGCCCCAATGGCAGTTACTGCGTATTAATAATATGCTCTATGGAGGAATAGTGTTTTCAAATTTTATCGCAGTATCATGTCCCCAGAGCTGGTTAGATTATTTTATAAAACGTGTAGGAATACCAACCGCAGGTTTGGTTGGGGCAGAAGCCCTACTTGATTATCGCCTAGGTATTGACTATACTCATGGAATAGTATACTTCCAACACATCGGTAATTCAGTGCGAGCAGATATGGATCTCGTTGGAATAACTCTTCGCCCCGAAGCTGATGGTCGGTATAGTATTTTAGGAGTAGCCGATTATAATGGAAAACTTTCGGTAGCAGGAGTACTAAAGGGAGATATTTTACAGAAGGTAAACAATAATAATGTGAATGGCCTTACGATGGGAGAAGTTTGGTCACTTTTACATGGACGCCCTGGAACTGTTTATACACTTGTACTTGACCGCGATGGTAAGCAATTTACAGTGAAAACTAAAGTTCATCGGTTTCTAGGTAAGCGCCCTGGATAACTTATCATATTTTTTTTTAACCATCAGCAATCAATATTGAGAACTTTCTTTGCGTCAATAATTGTAGACCCAAGTAGCCGAGTTCGAACTTTATACAGTTCGACTTCGAAAAAGTAAGTAGCTTGTAGCATACAAACTCAGGTGTTGCTAGGATTCTAAAATTTCGCATAAACCTAAAATATCCATCTTGAAAGCAAAATATTTCATTACAAGATTTTTATCACTATTTGGAGTAACATTAATTGTTAGCATTTTGGTTAGTGTTTGTTGGAACTATTTTGTAAAAGGTAATAAGTGGGTCATTGATTGGGAAACAGGCCTTAGATTTGCTCTAGTGTTTGCAATAGTTATTCCCCTTACTCAAATTAAAAGAAAATAGGCGGTATTTAATAAAGTAGTAGTTCCGCCCCGACAAAATGGATAACGCTAAACAAAAGTGTATCAAGGTAAATATCTTTACAGGCGAAGCGCCTTGTATCATAAATTAGTGTGTTGCCTGCAAGCGTAGTTCGACACCCTAAAAACTTGGCCGGATAAAAGATAACAATTTAAAAAAAGTATTTAATGAGAAACTTAATTTTCTTTATGCACATTTCTCTTGACGGTTTTGTAGCAGGCCTTAATGGAGAAATGGATTGGATAAATTTGGACGAGTCAATGTTTGATTTTATTGCTACAATGACAAACAAGGCGGACACCGCACTCTATGGACGAGTAACTTATGAAATGATGCAAAGTTATTGGCCAACAGCAGGTGAAGAACCAAACGCATCAAAACACGACAAAGAGCATTCAACTTGGTATAACAAAGTTTCAAAAATTGTATTATCTAAAACTATTAATGATTCTGGACTTCACAATACCAAAGTTATTAGCGACCAACTTTCGGACAACATAAATAAAATAAAGCAACAGGACGGAAAAAATATTTTAATATTTGGAAGTCCTCGTGCCTCACAATCGTTATTAAATCAAGATCTAATTGACGAGTTTTGGCTTTTTGTTAATCCAGTTATATTAGGACAAGGCATGCCGCTATTTAAAAATATAACTGGGACTACTAAATTGAAATTTGTAGAGTCGAAAACTTTTGCGTGTGGTGTAATTGCGATTCATTATGAGAAATCACAAACAAATTGACCATTAATAAAACGCCAGTAGGCAACATGGGGTTTGCCAAATGGGTCTTGTAAATTATATATATGCAATTGCGGGATTCAAATAGTGACAAAAATTCAGATTCGAAAATCCAAATAATTCGTTGTATGAATTTAAGGACAACCCATAGAACACCGAATTCATTAAAATGAGAAAGATGCTGATTTTATCGGCATCTCGGCGAATCTTTTGTAGTCCCGCCCAGAATCGAACTGGGATCTAAAGTTTAGGAAACTTCTATTCTATCCGTTGAACTACGGGACCATTTTCCGATGCGGCTACAGTTTATAAAACTAATATCAAATAACTGTTTCCGATTCGGGATCGCAAAAATAAGACTTTCCAGCGTGTATAGATTCTTCTTATCTTCAAGTGATTAAATTTTTTATATGAAAAAGAATTTGCACTTTTTGGTATTGATTGTTGTGGCCATCAGTCTGGCATTCCTTTCAGCAGACGTTTATGCGCAGCATCCGCATTTTAACCATACGACTATTTATGTCACGGATCTCCAAAAAAGCAGCGGCTTTTACGAAACTGTAATGCAACTCGAAAAGATCCCCGAACCATTTCATGATAACAGGCATACCTGGTTCAAGATCGCTGAGCACAGTGAATTGCACGTGGTCAGTGGCGCAAAAGAAATGATCGCTCATGATATTAATATCCATCTTGCTTTTGCAGTCCCTTCCCTGCCGGATTTTATGAAGCACCTGGATGAAATGAATATTAAATATGGCAACTGGGCAGGCGACCCAAAAAAAATCCAGGTGAGGCCTGATAATGTCGGGCAGATATACTTCCAGGACCCGGATGGTTATTGGATTGAAGTGAATGAAGATAAATTTTAGCAACTAGCAGGATATAAAAACATCTTAATTTCCAAAGAAAAACAAGTAGCTTAAAAATTAGTGCCGGCATAAACTTCAAACGGCAAACTACAAACTTGTCCTATCTTTGCCCTCCCAATAAAAGGACTATGAAGTTTTATAATGTAATTATTAAATACAGGTTGCAGCTTGGCATTGCATTTATTCTAATTGGCATTGCAACCAATGTATATAGCAGTTTTTGGCCTGCATTCCTGCCCTACCTGGTGGGCGTTGTGATGATTTTCGGGCATTTCTTTTTCGGGCCTTTGCGCCTAATCCAGGAACATATGGAAACTGGCAATGTAGAAGGAGCCGAAAAAGTATTGAGCACAATTAAATTTCCCAATCTGCTTTATAAGCCTATCCGATCTGTGTACTATACATTAAAAGGCAACCTCGCCATGATGAAACAAGATTTTGACGGGGCAGAAAAGAATATGAAGAAGGGTCTTGATCTCGGCATGCCAATGAAAGAAGCCGAAGGAGCGAGCCTGTTGCAAATGGGTATGCTTGCTATGCAAAAAAATAATTTGCGCCAAGCTGAAAGTTATATCCGCCAGGCTCTTCGCAAAGGATTGCCCGATAAAGAAAACCAGGCCGCGGCTTATTTGCAATTATGTTCCATCATGATGACCAAAAGGGAATTTCGCGCAGCGAAAGATTTTTTCAGGAAGGCCAAGGCGTTAAAGCCCACTACTCCCCAAATTGTTGATCAGATTAAACAAATTGAAAAATACATATCGAGGATCCCCGGGTAAGAAGCTGTATATGGATTATAAATTAGAAGGATCTGTGAAATCTATTTA
>Ga0207059_1066_pt1 | contig 20963 bp, 19 predicted proteins | sample Alteio_BWMinCont_32_FD_153273 | JGI IMG/M metagenome (GOLD analysis project Ga0207059, IMG submission 153273) | Enriched cells from forest soil in Barre Woods Harvard Forest LTER site, Petersham, Massachusetts, United States -... | ecosystem: Environmental > Terrestrial > Soil > Temperate forest >...
CAACTGCTCGTGAAAGACGCCACCATTCGCTTCATGGACTCCACCATGCTGCAAGTCTGCAAGTTGGTGCGAGCTGACCGCCACAAAGTAGCCAAAGGCATTGCCGCCTTTGGGAAGAACTGGCAAGGCTGGCACTACGGATTCAAACTACATGCAGCCTGCAATACGAAAGGACAGCTGTCGGCAGTTTACTTCACTCCGGCCAACGAAAGTGACAGCCAACAGATACCAAAGCTGGTCAATGACGCCACAATGGTAGCTGTTGGGGATGGCGGCTACACCGCCAGTGTTATGAGACGAAAGATGTGGCGGGAACACGGCTGCTTTGTTCTGTCGCCACCACACCCAACCCAGAAGAAACAAGTGCTGGAACGTTGGCAATTAGCACTACTGCAAGCCCGACCGAGAATTGAGTGTGTCTTTGACTACCTCAAGGAACACTTGCTCTTGGTCACGTCGTTCCCAAGAAGCGTGCAGGGCTACGCCCTGCATTACACCCGAGTATTGTTAGCTTACCAGCTTATGTGGGGGTTTTGAGACTCAGGTTATAGGGCCCGAATCACGAATTAACCCCCAATAGATAAAGCACGCTACACTTTCTCTTGTAAATCGCTTAAAACAAACAGGAGAAAAGCAATGCGTGCTTTACAAAAACAGCATATCGTAGATGTCTACGTTTGGGTAGACGACTGTCTGCCCACCGAAGTGAAACCGGGGGTCAAACCAGTCCTTCGCGACAGTGAACTGCTGACCATTCTTATCTGGGATGGGCTCAACGAACCCCATAAAAATCTGTCGGCTGTGTACTCGTGGATTGGGCGTGAGTACCAGGATTACTTTCCGAAACTACCGAAATACCAGAACTTTGTGGCTCACTGCCACCGGTTATTACCCAAATTGGTATGGTTTCTAAGCTCGTTACTAGCTAGTGGTGCACCACTCCGCTTTGCCGACTCTACCATGCTGCCGGTCTGCAGGCCCATTCGGGCTGACCGGCACAAGGTAGCCAAAGGGGTGGCTCAGTTCGGCAAGAACTGGCAGGGTTGGCACTACGGCTTCAAGCTGCACGCGGCCATTGACCACCAGAACAGACTAGCTGCACTCGTATTTACGCCAGCCAACGAGCATGACAACCAAGTCATGGAACGGCTCGTGAATAGCCAGACTAGAATACTGGTTGGTGACAGTCACTACGGCGGCAGTGTCATGCGAAAACGTCTGTGGAAGAAGTACAGAACCATTGTTGTGGCTCCGCCACACCACACCCAAAGAAAGAAGCTCATAACAGATTGGCAGCTACTACTGCTCCATATGCGCCCAAAGATTGAGGCTACGTTTGGCAAGCTCAAAGAACAACACTTCTTGGTCACTTCGTTCCCCAGAAGTGTCAGGGGCTACTTTGTGCACTACCTACGTACGTTACTCGGTTACCAGATGGGAGTTAATTCGTGATTCGGGTTATAGGGTATGGGGCTGATTGCCGAACATACGTTTGCTTCGCAATACTGGGTTCCTAGCAGAAGACTTACTCCCAGCCACGCAATTTTATATCTGTTACTTTTTGTCGGCCATTGTGCACGCTAGAACTTTTATCCTCATCGTGAGTTAATTTATGAAATTATACGCCCTACAGAAACCTGTCGGGCTAGTTGTACATTTTTCGGTACGGACTATGGTTGTTCCTATCAAGGTATCGAGAGCATTAGGATCGCCGGTTAATTGCGGCACTTTCACGATGGCCAAGATATTAATCGTTCCAGAGTGGTCGAGAGGACTGTAGTTCTTCGTGGTTTCCGAGGACTCGCCACTAGTATCTTGTACGATCATGACGACTTCATCACCAACCTTAAGATCACCATAACCTATTTTATTACTCTCATCGTACGTAAGCAGATTTGATGCAAAATGTGTATATGTTTGTGTAGCTGATGATGCTAGTGTTCTCGGACTATAGTACGAGTCAGGTTTTAACGTAATGCTACTGTTTGATATGGCCCGTATGACATAATCTCCTGTCGAAAACATGCCAGTAACTTTTAGATCGTACTGTTTAACCATGTTATTAATCTGGGCATTGCTTAGGTTATTCTCACACTCTGCTTGCAGATCGACTTGGAGTTGTTGATCTGTCAATGACGAACCTTGGCGAACTTCATAATAAACTTCGTCGCTTGTCGGAGCCACTGGACCACTATTTAATTCATCGAAATAGTTACAGTTCTGGGCGTTATAGCCAACAATGTGATTGCCGCTTGGTAACTCCTTAGTGATCGTAGGCGTGACACTCGGTTGCGGCCACAAGGCAAATGCAGCCACCGTACCACTTGCCAAGACAACACCGGCCAGTGAAACCCCGACCTTGCTCAATAAGCGAACACGCAATGTTGCCAGTAGCCTATGCCAAGCACTCAGTTGTGGGCGTGATTTTATTTCCGATACAACCGTTTCGGTAAAATTGTTAGATAAAGCTCGTTTTGGCTTTGGAGTGTGCTTTGAAAGCACGGTTTCAATATCTTTCATGATAGTTCCTTTCCTAGTTCATCTTTAGCGCGTTTGAGCCAGACACGAACAGAATTAATCGGTGCGCCCATTGCTTCAGCAGTCGCCGCGTAATCTAAGCCCTGCCAATAATGGAGACTTATGGCAACGCGGTAGTTTGGGCGTAATCGTTCAACTGCATCGTATAGCTCACTTTCTAGTGCGCTATACGTGCGGTGTCGTCCCCTGCGAAGCAATCGTGGCCAAGAGTTTATCGTCTGCTACAATTTCTTTGCCCTTTCTCTTCAGGTGGTTTAGACACTTGTTTGTACCGATCTTAAAGAGCCAGGTGGCAAGCCGATATTTGTTGTCATAGCGTTTCAAACTGTAATAAGCGCTAATAAAAGTTTCTTGAGCAACATCTTCGGCAACATCCTCATCACGAACGATGGCAAAGCAATGATAGTACACTGCATTCTTATAACGGTTTACGAGTTCGGCATAAGCCTCACTGTTACCATCTATCGAGCGAGCAATTAGGCCTGGTTCAGTATCATCTTGCATATCCTATATACAAGTGTAATGCAAAGAAAGTTACAAACTCAGAATAAAACTATGTGGGTTAGTATATTAGTAAGCATAGTTGACGGCTTCCGATGAACTCAGTAATAAATGTTTAACACCAACTATAACGGCCAGCCCTAAGTACAATTTAAAAACAGGCCGACCTTCCTTTATATTCGAAAAGTTGACGCTTCACCAGTAACGGCTCTGGGCTCTACCCAATTCCCTGCTATCATAAAAGATATGGCTTACATCATTAGCGCAGACGACATAAAGAAAACACTCCCTAGGTATAGTCCCGAGAAGTCCGAGCTGTTCCACCGTGAGTCTGCCAAGCTCGCCGATACTGCCTACACGCAAGCGATTAAAGAACGAACGGAACCACTTGTTATACTTATGGCCGGTGGAACTGCCTCAGGTAAATCTGAGTATGTATCAGAGTATCTTACCGATACAGAAGCGATCATACTTGACGGTACTTTGCCAACATTCACTGGGGCAGAGATTAAAATAAAGAGGGCTCTAAAGGCCGAGAAGCGTGTCGCTATACACTGTGTTTTGCCAGAAAGTTTTCCAGTAGCGTTTGTGGCGTTCTTAAATCGTGACCGCAAATTTTCAGACGAGCACTTTTATCGCACACATAGTGCCACGAGAGTTACTCTACTTGCTATTGCAGAAAAATATCCCGATATTCCAATCACAATCATTATGAGTAAGGTTACATATACAAGCAACAGTTCATCAATGAGCTTTCGAGAACTTGGCTTCGATAACCGACCAACACTTATTGAGTTTTTACAGCGTGAGCAGTATACTGAAGGTAGTATTAAGAAGTTAATAACGCAATCATCATGACCCTTAAGACACTACCGACACCATCGACATCCAACCCACAAATCCGTGAATATACCACGGCTGTTGATAAAGGCTATAATAGCGTCTTTGTTGTAGCCACCGAGACTGGTTGGAACGTCTCACTAGCAGGCAGCCAAAAACGTATCGGTAGCTTTACGAATAAAGCCCAAGCTCTTACTGAAGCGAAGAAACAAGCTACTACTCATAAAAGTTCATTGTTTGTCTTCGAAAAGACTGGTGAACTTGTTAAAACGGTCTAGTATCTGACGGTGGTACTGCAGATACGGGCTCAACATTTGAGTTATCTTCCAACTTCGCCCATGTTCCATCGTAACTTTTCTTTCATAGTAAGTGAAGCCAAGTTGTTTTAGTTAGTTTTTGAGCGACTAGGATCAAATCAGCTAAAAGGGTTCCCGGTGGCGGATATACGCCCAGCCAGCTTGTTTTTTATATACTTTTATGCTAAAATATCACTTGAAACCTACCCATGACACACGCCTCAACGAACATTAGCTCGGAAATGCATCCTGCATTTGTGCCGGATGAAGATTTGCGAACTCAAGAAGTCGGCCTTGAGCCAGGCACTGAGTTTCAAGACGGTAGCTATCATCACGCCCTCGGCCATGCCGCAGTTAACAATGAGGAGCAAAGAGTTACAGGGCTTATGAGCTCAGACACTGATACGCCGCCCAGGATTGATCCCTACAGAACTCAGCTCTACATGGCAAGACGAATGATAAAGGCAGCCCTAAAGAGCAGCAACCCAACATATGTGAATAGCCTTTTAGTCCCTACAGATATGCCTGAATGGCTGCGACGTGCAACCGGAACCGAAGAAGACCCTGCAATCCTCGCAGCTAACCTTGCGGATAAAAAGCAGGTGAGCGACGAAACAGCCCTTAATGTACTCCAACGTCATAATTATTACCATGCCCAAAACCAGCGATTCTATGAACGCGAGGAACTGCCTGAAATCAGAGAAAGATACAAAACATCAATTACGCGAGCCGTAGACGAAGGCTGGATACCTGCTAGTCTACTTACAAAACTTGGTTGTCTTGATGAGATACCAGTCTTTCTTGATGATGGCTTTGAAGTACAAAGGGTAGGCGCAGATGCATTTACAAACGGTACGGAAATAACGATGGGTCCTGCTATTGAAGGGCATCCATTAAACTACACCCATGAAGCAAACCATGTGCTTGCGGGGATAGACATCCTGCCAGAAAAGACAAAGGATAATTGGCGTAATAGCAGTGGACTATCACGTATTTTCAGGCTGCGCCCCCTCTTTCGCTCTACTGCAATGCCAAATACTGGTGGCTCAGCACTTAATGAAGCAATGACGGAGAGAATGGCCACTGCTCTAATTAGTGGCGATATTGATACGCCACCAAAAGTTGATGATATGCAGCACTACGTACGGGAGCAATGGCTTCTTAATACACTCTGCAGCAAGGGCGTAAAACCAGTCGATATTCGACTCTTCGTAGCGGCATATTTTGAAGATGGCGTTGAGCGGGACAAACTCGGTTCAGATTCAGCCGCAGCCCAGCTCGTAGATGCCCTTGATGAAGCATTTCCAAGAATAGACGTTATGTTTAGGCTGTCTTCGCTAACCAACAAGTTAAATCCAACCGCTCGACTTGTTAAGAAACTTAAAAAGGAAGGTCAAAGAGGCCCCGTACCAGAAATGGCAGGACATCTTTATAGGCGCACCAAGCGTCCGATCGGCTCATATTAGTAGGTAAAATAAAGCGGAGTTTCTGTTATCTCGCAAGACGCATAAGCTCTTCAAGGTCAGTATAGGCTAGAACTCTGTACTGTGGGTTAGCTCACCTAGGCTTAAGCAACATTGCTTTTATATGATTGTGCGACTATTATCAAATAGTCAATGAAAATAAAAAATGACGAGAACGGCTTCCACCTCACCATAGTCTTGCTTATGATAGTAATCGTAGGTTTTATAGGCTTTGCTGGCTACAAAGTACTAAGCTCACGTAATCATGATAAAAACAATTCAAGTACAGGCAATGGCGCAACCAGTGAAGGTAACGCCAACTCGCTAGACCCAGTCACCAAGGGCTTAGCTCTTAGTAATGGCCAGTGCAGCAGTACTGGTACTCGACCGCTGACTCATGCGCCGATGAATCCGAGTGATATAAGTACAATAGAGTCGATGGGATTGATGACGGGACCTCACGTAACGCCAGCCGACCACGAGTATTACTATGGTGCCGATCAAAATGCTCCGGTTAATACCTACCCGGTTTATGCGGACGCGGACGGCGTCATAACGACCGTGGAATTCACTAACGACGGCACCAAAGATGCCTGGTGGGCGACTATTGCTCATAGCTGTACATTTATGAGTAATTACAACCTCATGACTAGTATTGCTCCCGCAGTTAAGGCTGCTTTGCCAAAAGGCTGGGGTCCAAATAGTAACGGCAACGTCCATATACCAGTAAAATCAGGTGAGTTAATTGGCTACGTCGGCCACCAGTCTCTAGATTTCCAAGTATGGAATACACAGACAACTCTTAAGGGCTTTCTCAACCCGATTGCTTACAATAACGCTGAACCCTGGAAGATTAATACCGCTCAGCCACTAGACTTCTTTACAGCTAGCGTAAAGAGTCAAATCCTACCTTTTTACCTAAGAACAGTTGCTCCGCTAGATGGCAAAATAGACAACGACGTTATAAATGAAGCTGTTGGAAACTGGTTTGAAGTTGGTTCCAACGGATACGCCGGCACACCAGGCGGTAATAGCGCCGGTCAATACTCCTATTCGTCAACACACCTGGCACTCGCTTACGACAACATTGATCCAGGTTCAGAAGTATTCTCAATTGGTAACTACCAAGGCCAACCCATGCAATTTTCTGCTATAGGTAATCCCGATTGGACAAAGATAACGAATGGCTCGGGCATAGCTAAAGTACAGCTTGGAAGTATCACGCACACTACAGCTGATGGTAGCACGTGGAGTGGTCAATTTTCTAAAGGCATTAAGTTCGAGTCAGGTGCCGCTCAAGCAACTGCCCTCATTGAAGTAACTGGTCCTGAAGCAATGAAGGTGGAAGTTTTCCCAGGCAAAACCCCAGCCCAGGTCTCGGTCTTTGATAGCAGCGCCGTAAGCTACGACCGCGGCCAAAATGCTCATATGATTCGATCAACTACTGCTACTAAATAATGATTAGGCTCTACATAGTACGAAAAGGTTCCAGACCAGCATGTTCAGCCAGTAATTTACTGTGCTAAGTGTTTTATAAGTAGTTGCTCAATTGCCGCCACTCTGGCTTCAAGAGAACTATCAATTGATTTTGGTATAAGCCCAGTTCCATCGTTGTGGGTTGGCTCAATCTTACCTTTATTCCTAGCCTGAAAAAGCTTTGGTGATTGGTCGAAACCCTAGACCATCCGGTCATGGTAATAACTACGCTGTAAAAAATTTTGGTTACTCAAAAATTGGCCTCGCGGTAAATCGTTAGTTTTAAAGACATGCTGAACGAGCACTCGGCTGCAATTCGTTTAGTTTACAGTTGACTGTAAACTGTAAACTTGCTAGAATAAGCATGTGGATAATGCAGAGAAAATAGTTCAGTACCTCAAAGCAAATCAGGCAACCGTTAATGAGATTGCTGATTATCTTGCTATATCTAGGCAGGCAATACATCGAATACTAAATCGACTTATCGACGAAGGCGCTGTAACTAAAATCGGTAGGCCTCCAAAGGTGTACTATTCGCTACCTACGAAGATAGCTACGCGTAAGCCCATAGCAGCAGCTACTTATGCCGTTGACCCCAAAACTAAAAAAATGATTGAGAATAATTTTCTATATATCACCCCTTTCGGTGAAAAGACTAGTGGCTGGAATGGCTTCATAGCATGGTGTACGGAAAGAAAACAAGATGTTATGAAGATGGCCAAACTTTACAAAGATACCACTGAGAAATATAACAAGCATAAAGTAGGCGGCCTAATTAATGGCATGGCCAAGTTTCGGTCAACATTTGATGACGTAGCACTCGATGAAGCTTTCTACCTGGACTTCTATAGTGTCGAGATTTTTGGGAAAACAAAACTTGGACAACTGCTTCTATTTGCAAAACAAAGTCAGGACCAAACTTTGATGAACCAGCTCATCGACAGCATACGATCGGAAGTCCTAAACGTTATAGAAAAGTTTGACATCGATGGTATTGCGTATATTCCTCCGACCGTCAAGCGAGAGCGACAGCTTATGAAGCAGCTTGAGAAACGCCTCGCACTTGATGAGCGAACAATTTCATTGCTAAAGATTAAAACACCTATTATTGTTCCTCAGAAAACACTCAACAAGCTTGGGGATAGGATCATCAATGCACGAGAAACAATCGTTGTTGACGACACAAGCAAGTATACGAATATTTTACTCATAGATGATGCGGTTGGCTCCGGTGCTACGCTCAATGAAGTGGCCAAGAAAATAAGACAAAAAGGGATTTGTAGCGGCAAGATCATAGGCCTTGCTATTACTGGAAGCGTTAAGGGCTTTGACGTTATTAGTGAGATTTAAACTGCGCCCGATCTATTCGGCCTGAGTAAAATCCCACCGTTCCGTATGGATGACTCCAGATCGAGGGTTTCCGATACTGTATCTGCGTAGTGTAGTCGCAGGTCAAATAGTCAAGCAATTTACACAAGCTACTTGATAAAGTAGCTTGTGTAGTTTATACTGAAGGTATGGAAAAGGAGAATCTGCAAAATCGGGAACAGGCCGTACGGTTGGCCTTGGCGCTGAAGCATGTCTTATCCCGCCTGCATACCAAGATGGATGCCGATTTTCCCGGCCTCAACATGACCCAGGTAGCGGTTCTCCGGCACCTCGATGCTGATGGCCCGGCCACAACCTCTACACTGGCAGCGCTTGAACACATCACTCAGCAAGCAGTATCCCAGATTATCCCCCAGCTCAAAGAAGCTGGCCTACTAGTTGCAGCGACCGATCCAAGTGATGGACGCAAGACAATATTCAGTATTACTTCGGCCGGTAGGCAACTGCGCCAAACGCTGCGAGCTTCACGCGAAGAATGGCTAGCCCAGGCTATTGCGGCCAATCTAAACGACACAGAACGTGTCGTGCTCGACCAGGCCATTGAACTCCTGGAACGCCTCGCCAACTCCAAACAATAAACAGTACATAGAAAGGAATCGTATGAATAAGTCTAAACTTACTGACCCATTTTCATGGCGTTTTACTACGCCACTGTATTTGGGTTCAACACTAAACCCAATGAACAGCTCGCTACTGGCAACTGCACTGGTGCCGATTGCCCTGGCACTACACGTTTCTATCGCACAGACCACCGTACTCATATCGGCGCTGTATCTGACCAGTGCGATCGCTCAGCCGACATCTGGCAAACTGTCTGAGGAATTTGGCCCGCGCCGCGTTTTTCTAGCCGGTGCGCTCGCAGTGCTCATAGGCGGTCTTATTGGAGCGATAGGCAACAGCCTGGCTGCGCTCATCGTGGCCCGCGTATTTATCGGCATCGGCACTTCCACAGCATACCCGTCTGCAATGCTTATGATCCGGCGCAGAGCACTTGATTCGGGCATGAAAGAACCACCCGGCAAGGTACTAGGTGGTCTGCAAATCGCCGGTAGTGCTACTTCTGCCCTTGGCTTACCTATTGGCGGTGTCTTGGTTGGTGCCTGGGGATGGCGGACAACTTTCTTGATTAACATTCCGCTAGGTCTTATCACGATTGCTCTCACGGCTCGCTGGCTGAAACGCGATGCGCCAATCGGTAAGCTAAAAACAGAGGAAGTCGCCTCTCGTATCGACGTCTTGGGTATCCTGCTATTCGCCGGCACTATCACCTCGCTATTGGTATTCTTGATGTCATTGCCACAGCCGCGCTGGCTGGGCTTGATTATTGCCGTGATCGCCGGCGCAGTGCTTACAGTATGGGAACTTCGGGCAAAACACCCGTTCTTCGACATCCGTCTGCTCGCCAAAGACAAGGCGCTTACCCGGACATATCTCCGTTGGGCACTCATTACGCTCTGTATCTATACGGTGCTTTACGGATTGACACAGTGGCTGCAGGCTATCCGGGGGCTGAGCGCTCTTAAGGCAGGCATGCTCATATTACCAATGAGTGCCTTGTCGGCCTTCGTAGTGCGGTCGATATCCAGGCGTAACCTGGTACGCTGGCCACTCATCACGGCGGCAGTTACCGCACTACTCGGGTCAATCGGCGTTCTGTTATTGACGAGCACGAGCTCGCTGGTACTGTTAGTATTCGTCACTTTGCTGTTTGGGGTGGCACTTGGCATGGGTGCCAGCGCCAACCAGACAGCCCTGTATAAACAGGTGCGCCCCAGCCAACTCGGTACCGCTTCAGGCCTATTCCGAACCTTCGGCTACATCGGTTCGATTGCGTCGTCTACCCTTATCAGTATCACCTTTCATACCGGTGTCAGTGACCATGGCTTGCACAGCATCGGTATAGTCATGATTGTCGTGAGTGTGGCTGCGCTGGTGCTGACGGTCGCCGATAAACACCTTAAACGGGTGTCGGCCAGTGCTGTGCAAATCGAGCAGGAACCGGCAATTTAATACGTAGTAACATTTAAAGGAGAACCTATATGAACCAAACACCAACTATCGACCCCAAACACACTGCCTTGCTGGTCATGGATTACCAGAATGCCATGGTCAACCAGATGGCAAACCAGGAGCTACTGGCTAAGATGGCCCCGACAATCCAGTTCGCCCGTGATAACGGTATCCACGTCGGCTACGTATGGGTGGCCTTCAACGAAGATGACTACCAGGCTATTCCGGAAACCAACAAGGTATTTGCCTCAATTGGTGACCAAAAAATGCTCCATCACGAAGCTCCAGAGTCGCAAATTCATGCTGAACTTGAACCGCAGACAGGTGATATAGTTGTTCGTAAGATACGCTTCGGCGCCTTTTCTACGACCGACCTGGATGAGCAACTCAAGGCCAAAGATATTGACACGCTCATTCTAACGGGTATTTCTACTAGCGGCGTCGTGCTCTCAACCACTCGTGAAGCTGCCGATCGTGACTACCGCATTTACGTACTTAAGGACTTGACAGCCGACCACAACGATGAGGTTCACAAGACGCTGACCGAGCACGTACTGCCTATGCAGGCATATGTCATCAGCACCGCCGAGCTGCCCGAGCTACTACAAAAAGCATAGCCAACTACCAGTCACTACCCCGTCGTACCCCCTATAGCGGAAAATTGAGGGCTATGCCTGGCCGAAACCGGCTTTGGTGAGCCATTTCGAGTGATACGCGCCATAGGTGCTCAGCGTTTTCGGGGTCAATAGTATGGGCCGCGACACCGCGACGAATACCATCAGCAGCCCAGCGCTTAGCAGCTTCAACCGCGAGGCCGTCCTACTCTGGGCATAGGTTTTTCCTCCCACTAAATATTGCAAAACACGAATGCAGTCCTAGCCTTGTCGATGATACTCAGCCATGATGTTTTTTCAAACTCTACAGAGAAAACTGTAGAGTTTTAGTATGAACAAATACGGCGTAGAAAAAGCTTATTTGTTCATCGGGCAAATGGTAAAATCTTCGTAAAAGGCAACGTTGATGCCGAGCTTGTTCTATACGCTGCAGCAAAAGTTATTGATCAGTATGACAACTACTGGTTTAGTTTATAGTATGGTTCACAGATTGAGTCAAGCGTTGAAATATCGAAATCTAGCTCATCCTCAGAAGTTTGATTCTCGGACCCTATCCCAACCAAGAGCATATATTCGGACTTTAATCCATTGAGTATTTAGGTAAAACTACTGGTGACATCTAAGATTGAAACTCGTGAAAACAAATGTAATTCGAGTTACTATAACTACATGACTACGAAACAAATTTCTAACGGTGTAGTGCATAAATTGCCAACGGATCTTAGGGAGGCGCTCCGAGCAGACAAGAAAGCATTGGCGCTCTGGGAAGATATTACCCCGCTAGCACGCAATGAATGGATTTGCTGGACTATTTCACCAAAGAAGCCAGAGACTCGGGCGGACCATGTCAAACGGGTAGTTTCGGAATTAAAGGAGGGGATGCGCCGACCCTGTTGTTGGTTGGGGTGCATTCACCGTACAGATAAATCAATAAGTCCTTCTGTGCGTTGGGTACTTGGCGCCAAACAATCTTAGCCCGTGGTAAAACGGTGAACAAAAGCCGAAAAAGTTGCAGCGGTTTGTCAATAAATGTGCTGGACATAAAAACCTAACTGCTCTGTAAAAGTTTGCTTCCCTACCCCTGTCTGGCCAGTTTGATTTTCCAAAAAACTATTGCAGGATTGAATTATGAACGAGGCCGTTCCTTTGCGATGGTCGCTCCAATCGTAGCACTATAAGATGCGAACTCATCAAAGTTTACAGCCCGTGTTTGAAAAGGAAACCCAAGCAACAACTTTGTTGTTTCCACACCACGTAAGCCTGCTATATCCACGAGATGCGCAACGTCGAAATGTACGCCAACACTAACGTCGGCTTCTTCAAATATTGCTTCGTCATTGGCCGAATCGCCAACCCCTATTACCTGAATCTCCGATCGCTCTATGCCCAGACCGTTAAGCACTTCACGAAATGCCCTTGCCTTATCGATACCCTTCGGTTGCAATGTCAAGGAATTGCCTGAGTGTATGGCTACAAAGGCCTCGGGGAGTCCCGCCGAACCCAAGAACTGCAGTAAGGTTCGTTGATCCTGCCGAGGGGATTCACCCGCTTCATTCTGGACACGCATGACTAGCGCCGACAAGCCTTGTTTAATTGCAACCTTTTTGCCCAATTCTGTTTGGTGTTGCACTGCAATATCGGTTGCCCAGACTTTTAGATCATTGATCTGATCAGTGGGCGCTAGTAAAGCGTGTTCCACCAATCCATCTTGGTGAAGCACATTTAAGACACCCCCGTTTTCTGCGATGATGGGAATTACTGGGTGCACTAAACCACTCGTCCACATAGTAGGTAGCCAGGTATGGTTGGCTCGTCGGCCGGTCGCCACAACGAGGGGCTTCTTAGTGGCTAACTTTACAAGCTCAGCGTCCAGCAAAGGGCTGTGGTCATTAGTTTTGGGGTCAAAGGTGGACGTGTCGCAAAGCGTATTATCAAAATCGCTTAAAATTATTACCGGTTTTCTGTTACTTTTTATTGCCCACAATGCTTGTTCTTCGTCTTGTGCTGTCCTGATTAGGTTTGGCGCGGGCATTCTTGGCTCATCCCAGGTTGGTTGGTGTTCGCTCATGATTTTCTCCATTATTCTAAATATTAAAAAACCGCCTTGGTGGCGGTTTGTAGTCCTGTTGAGTAGTTATATCTAGTAGCTATAGCGTCGATAGGCCATAGCAGCAGTTGCCGCCTTCAGAGAAGTGGCATAATAAGTGTTTCTAGTAATCAATCTAAAAATCATAGGGTTACGTTAGCATTATAAAATACTATTGTCAAAAATTTTCATTTCATGAGTTACAAAGTCTGAGGCAACAAAGACCATATTATTCGTAATTCTATCCTTTTACGGTCGCCTTGGATGAATAGCTATCTACTTACTGTTTATCATGCTAAGGATTTGTGGTCGTCACTGAGCTCTGCCCAAGGATAACCACAAAGTTGGCATTGTAGCTAGCTGCCTCATTAGCTTCGGTTGAAGCCGATGTACTCGTCACAGTCGTCGTATTTCGAGTAAATATTGACTGTAGTAATTGTTTTGAAGCTGGCTTCTGATTATTAGATAGATCTACGATCATCGAATTTGGATATTGTCCATTAGCATCATATGCCCCGACCACATTAAAGCCTTTTGCCTGTAAAGCCGCTTCTTCTTTATGAGCTAGGCCCGTAGCGCTGCTCGCATTCAATATGACTACCGTTGTCGCTTCTTTGACGACCGGGCTATCTGACGTCAATTGCTGGTAGTATTGCTGTATTGCCCCAAAGTCGTCAATGCCGGCCTTCGGAATGAGAGCCTCCTCACCATCAGGAGCCGTATATGCACTTAGCAGCGCATTTTGACCACTATTTGCGAGCGCCAATGGCTGCAGGCTAGACGCACTCATACCTTTGGTAATCTGCACAAAACGCAAGACGTCCTGCAAATTTAAGTCAGTTGCTATATTATTGCCAAAGCTGTTAAATAGCTGGTCGATCTTAATCGGGTTCGCAATTACCCCAGCAGTCTGAGCCTTGGAGGCCAGTGCTGACAACATTTGCCGTTGATGTTGCGTGCGGTTATAGTCACTCTGTGGGAAGCCGTACTCATACTGGCCACAGCCGCAAGGATCACCTCTAGCTCTAGCTAAGTCGAGGGCTGTCTGGCCGTTAAGTGTTATTGTCCCATTCGGTAGTTTCAGCGGACCACCGTCCGCCTTACTAATATTTGGGTCAAATAATCCTCTCGGGTCAGAGCTTTGAATATTAATAGTAATACCGCCAACAGCGTTAACTGCATCCTTGAATGCCGCGTAGTTAATGAGCGCATAGTAATCAATGGGGATACCGAGGTTGGTCTGGACGATCTGTTCAAGCTGCCCCATACCTCCTTTGGGGTAACCAGCTTGACTAAAGCTAGTCACATCGTTAGCAGCGTTAATCTTTTGATGTGACCAATTGGGAATATTGACCCACAGGTCTCGAGGAATACTGAGCATAAAACCGGTATGATCTTTCGTATCTATACTCACGACCATAATGGAGTCAGTGAGCTGTGCCCCACCATGGTGGGGATCGTCGGCCGAGTCACCGGCTAGCAGAATGTTTACCCGACCCTGGTCTTCACCTTTAAGCTTTGTTTGGCTTACGAGAGCATGAACATCGCTAAAGACATTGCCGTGGAAGACCTTGTCAAGATTACCAACTAGTCGTGCACCATACCAACCACCAAAAGCAAAGCCAATCAGTAAAACGACAAATACCGAACTGACAATTTTACGTCTGCGAGACCACCCCCGCTTTATTTTAGGTCGCAGGGACCGACTACTGCTTCGCGGCTGATTAGCATAAGGGGAGCTGGTACCAAAGGCAGTCAGTGTGGGTATCGAGGGAGGAGTGTTAACGGCTGGTTGGCTAATACTTTTAGAGCCCGCGGATTGGACGGGAATCTGGGTACGCCCATGTTGGTGTACTCGACCTCGTGCAGGCCGAACAATACCATCTAGACTGCCCGAATATGATTTGTATCTTTTATTACCCACTGAGTTCTATTATATCAGGCCGCTGTTTTAGCGGCCTTACAACTTTCGAGACACTGTAAGATGACCCTTGAGCTAGCCAACTATGGACGTTTTGGAAATAGTAGATAATAAAGGGCGGCAAACACCAACACAATTGCTATATTCGCGATTAGCCGTTCATCGAACCGGTGTCTGAAAAAGAGAAGATCCACAGAAACTATAATGGCCACCATCAACACAAAATAAGATATAACCACTGCGTTTCTTCTCATGTCGACTATTTGTAAACCTTTCGCGCAAGACTCGCCGCTAGCACCCCAAGCAAGAAACCGCTACCGAAAATAAGCACACTATGGAATCTGTTTGCACCGGCCAACCTCCAGACTAGCAGCAATACTATTGCCCAGGCTACAAAAACACCAACTACATACATCCAGTAAGGGTATTTTTTAATCATAACCATAGTATATACCCCGTACCCAAACTTTTAATCTATAAAGTCGAGCCCTCTACGCGCTTGCTCAAGTAGTCCGCACTAGTACCTGCGCGCGTGGTGTAACTTTATGCAATCGTCCGGCCCAGCGAGCGCATGAGAGCTGGCAACCGTGCGACTGACTGCCGCCGTTCGTGTATTGCTCGGGGAGCTAATTGTCCAGAAAGGATTAGTGAGAATATACACTAAAAATTGACAAATATCGTGCATAGTTATATTATTTCATAAATAATACTGAGGAATTTACTACATGAAGAAGTTATTAGCTATTGCTGCGGTTTTGACGATAGTTAGCGGACTGCCTATTGGGACGGTTTCCGCTGCGTCTCAGGTTAAACATCCGCAAGGTTGCAAAACTGTTTCGTATGTCGCGGTTGGCAGTTACTATTCACAAGGCAGAGCCTATAAACTTACAAATGACACCCTAACCATACAGGCCACCTGGTGCTATGCAAATAACCAAATAACTTCTGACAAGGTCAGCTATGCCACAACCATTCCGGCAAAGAACAATCTCAGACTTACCAAAACAGCACTTGTAAACAAAGCCAAAACGAGCCTAGTTATTACCGTAAATGGTAGCTTTAACTCCGGCATACTTAACAATACCGGCATGATTAGTGCAGCAGGCACCGTAACCAGTAACGGTACAAGCAGCTTCAGCACTCTATCCGGCAACGGTGGTTAGTTACATCCAGATAGCCAACACGGGTTATGTAATCTCTTATTCAAGTAACTCCCTGGCTACCTTCCTATAGAAGTAGGCGTTCAACAAAAATGCCACCAAGTACGAGACAATCGTTGTCTTGAAGCTGCCAAAGTAGCATGCCATGTTCGCTGCCAGGCTAGAGGAACGGGTAAACCACGCTAAAGCGGCATTATTTACAGACAGTTATCCCAGCTAGGCGCATACTTAGCCTTAGGTAAGGCGAGGAGGTAGGCTATGGAAGCAACGAAAACAAACTGTCATCAAACGACGGCTGGGAGAGACTTAATATTAGAATTTGGTAGCAGGAGGACATCATGAAACTTTCATGGAGAGACGTGGTAGCCACGCTAGTGGCAATCGGTGGTGGTTCAATTGTATATGCTAAACATTACGGCTACTCGTGGGCGACAATAGGCAGCTGGCGCAGTGCTGTGGCCGCGTTAGCCTTAGTTGGCTTGGTAATGTTTGCCTTTAGCAGCTTTGACTTTGCCAATCGGAGCATACTCAATCTAACTGAAATGGTCTTAGGATCACTTGCTGTTGTTTTGGCAGTAATTGGAGTAATTATGACCAGCAAATTCGTGTTCTACAGTCTGGCAGCCGTTTTAGGCGTAGCTTGGCTCATAAATACAGCTCGCCACGCACGACACAGCATTGTTGATCATGAGCACCACACGCCCACGCTGCATCACCATGCACCCATTGGCTAAGGGTTTTGCAGTAGCAGCTATCTAGAACAAAGGAGGTGACCATGCGATTAGTACGATACAATCCATTACGTGATTTGCAGAAGATGGAACGAGATTTAGACAAAATTTGGGATAACAATTGGGGGTTACTGCCATCGCTTACGGACTTAACCACCATGGATCTCTACGAAGAGAGCGGCAAATTGGTGGCAGAGGTTAGCCTGCCGAACTTTAAAAAAGATGAGGTTAAGGTAACGGCCGATGAAGGTATGCTGGAGATTTCAGCCGAACATCAAGAAAAGAAAGAAGATAAAGACAAGCGACGCTACTACTTCCGCGAGAGCAGCAATCGCTACCTGCGCCGCGTCACCCTACCGGAAGGTACTAAAACTGATGAAGTTGAGGCCGAGTTCAAAGACGGGGTCCTGAAGGTAAGTATGCCGACAGCAAAACCTGCCAGGATTGAAGCCAAGTCGGTCCCCATTAAGTAGACACCTCGTGACGTAGGCCTAATCATAGAGAACCCAGTGAGGCTTTGTATCCCACCCTGCTTAATAGGATTGTTTATTTTCTGGAAATCGGTATAGTCATAAGCAACATGGGGAGACAGAGAGTGCATCGAGCGATTGCGGCTATATCTAGCGTAGTAATAACTTTAATTGTTGGTGTAGCCACTCTTTTAATGCCGATGACGGCCTATGCTTATTCGGCTTACGGTAGCGGCACGGCAGATAATCCATATCGTATTGCTACCTGCGGCCAGCTGGAAGAAATCAACAACAATTTGTCAGCTCATTACGTTATTGTTACCAATATTGACTGTACGGGCACCAGCTTCCAGCATCTTGCGGGCGGTGCACCGTTTACGGGTACATTGGATGGCCAGAACCACACTATTAAGCAACTCGCTTTAGATTCCTATGCTTTGTTTTACCAAACCAGCGGCGCAACTATCAAAAACATTACTATATCGAGCGGTACTGTCAGCGGCGGTGCGTACCTAGGTAGTTTTGTTGTCTTTGCTTCAAATACTACAATGCAGAACCTACACTCCAGCATGATCATAACAGGTACTACAAACGGCGGGTTTGGGGGTGGTGTCTACGTTGGCGGCATCGTAGCCCAGCTTAAAGATGGTTCATCTATTAGTGACAGCTCCTTTTCTGGCACCATAACCAGTAATGACTACACCGGTGGCTTAGTCGGCATAAGCTATGGAAGCGATGGTGCTATTTCAGACAGTTATGCCGATGGCACCTTAAACCTTGTTGGCGTCACCAACACTATGCCTAACCCTCAGCCGCCAGTTTTTGTACCTTTGGCCAGCGGTGGCCTGATAGGTATTTCGTTTACCCCCAACACCACCATTAGCCGCTCATATAGTGCGATGACGCTTAACGTCGATACTGGCGCGGCTGAAATCGGCGGCTTTGCTGGCAGCGCATCTGGTTTAACGGTAACTGATTCTTTTGCCGCAAATACTATTACTGCCGGGAACGGTGCTTCAGTGGGAGCTTTCTTTGGTGGCGGCAACGGTACTGCAACTAATAACTTCTTTGATCAATATCTGGCCAACGGCCTCAGCTGCAATAATGGTGGTTCCGCCAATTGTACGGCCGAAAACGTCGCCAACAGCGCACCAGGGTATTTTAAGCACAATACTAGCAACGGACCATTTGGAGCCTGGGATTTTTCTGGAACATGGTCAACCACGGCCGGTTATCCAACATTACAAAATATTGCTAACTTTACCGAAACCGGTGTACCTAACAACGATGATGCCAATGGCGACGGTGTTTTAGATGCCTGGCAACCAACCGTTGCTTCGGTGTCTAACGCCAACGGCGTCTGGTCAACCATAGAAATACCAAGCAACAGTACTTGTACGCTGGGCAATCCACAATGGTTTGATGCTAACTATTTTAAGGTCGATACTGGTTATGCTCCGCAGCTCGGCACCATGACCGCTTTTAATGTCTACTGCCCAAGTGCTGGCATGACCGTACCAGTCACCATAATTTATGACAAACAATATGACACGAGTGGCTCTGTACTAAGCTATTACAATCCGACAACACATGCGTATAGCACCGTTGCTGGCGCTGTGTTTGGCACCCGGACAGTTGGTGGAGTGGTGAAAACAACCGTTACCTACAACGTGACAGATGGCGGGGCCTACGATAGTGATGGGCTGCCAAATGGCATCATTCAAGATCCTGTAGGCATTGCAACCACGGCCCCTGTAAGCGCCACCGTACCAGCAGCACTCGCCAGCGTCAGTGCTACTACCCCCGGTGCCCCGCAAACTGGTTTTGGGAATGCGGCGTCTAGCCCCTTAGTAACATTGGCCGAGTTCTCTCTGTGGTCAATGGGCCTAGCGGCCATAGCCCTCGTATCTCGCAAATACAGCAAGCGCTGATGAACAAAAAGCCGCCTACGCTAAAACGGCGTCTGCCTAAGTATTTGCCACTACTATTACTGGTTAGTGGCCTGCTCGTTTTTGTTATTGGCATTGTAGTTGCCGACCAACAGAGATTGGCAGACTCTCAGGCCGTAAAACAGGCTCCAAGCACCCGTAGGCCAACCAGCAATGATTTTGACAAATACAAAGTTGCTGCCGATCTGCCGCGATACATGTACATACCCTCTATCAATGTTAAGGCTATAGTACGATCGGTCGGCCAAACCAAAACCGGACAAGTTGGCTCCCCCGACAATGTTTACGATACTGCCTGGTTTAATCAGAGCAGCAAGCCCGGCCAAGCCGGAGCAACATTAATCGATGGACATGTCTCAAGCTGGTCAACGGCGGGTGTTTTTTATAACCTAAAGCTACTCAAGCCAGGCCAAAACATAGTGATTGAAAAAGGCGATGGCTCAAACATTACTTACACCGTCGTAAAAACTCAAATTTATGATGCTGCCAGCGTTGATATGGCTGCCGTCCTAAACCCAGTTGATCCCGGCCGACCTGGGCTCAATCTGATTACCTGTGCTGGAAGCATCATCAAGGGTACCAACGAGTTTGATAAACGGATTGTTGTTTTTGCAGAGATGCAATAGATCGCGAGTATTAATTTGTAAACACCCTACGCAGGTGGCCGCACATCACGATACAACGAACCTTCTGATATTCTGCCGATTACTTCGTGGGCGCTGGTCACAACGATATATGCCCTTGGGTCGACTTTTCGTATCGCATTCTTCACCTTCTCTTCTTCAAATCGCGTTATGACCGCCAGCATGACGCCGTGGGGTTCGTGATCCCGCGGATTACTCTCTTTAACATACGTCACTGGTTCCTCAATAAGCTCGTTAATCACCTTACCAATATTGCGCACCTGCAGACTGACGATCCACATCGTACGTGACTCATTGAGCCCATCCACCATTACGTCAATGGCTTTGTGTGCCACGAAATAGGCGATCAGCGAATACATAGCGGCATCCCAACCAAACACAAAGCCGGCCACCGTAATAATAATGCCGTTGATTGTCATAATCGCCTCACCCACAGAAAACACGGTGACGCGATCGATGATAAGCGCAATAGTATCAGCGCCGTCAATAATACCGCCGTAGCGTACTACAATCCCCACGCCAATACCGACGATCATGCCGCCAAACACCGCAGCCAGTATTGGCACATCAGTGAGACTATGCGGCGCACGTACAACCGTTAGCGCTGCCAACATCACAATACCCATCACCGAATACATGGCAAACGTCCTGCCAAACCTCTTGTATCCGAGCACAATAAACGGCGCATTAAGCACGATTAAGAACACACTAAGTGGTAGACCGGTCAATCGAGCCGCAATAATCGCCAGACCTGTCACACCTCCGTCAATCAGGTGATTGGGTAAAAGAAAAAACTGCAAGCCAACCGCAGCTATGACACTACCGAGGAGGACAAGCCCGATTCGTTTTGTGTGCTCTAGGCTGACAGGCTTCCT
>Ga0207059_1068_pt1 | contig 20501 bp, 14 predicted proteins | sample Alteio_BWMinCont_32_FD_153273 | JGI IMG/M metagenome (GOLD analysis project Ga0207059, IMG submission 153273) | Enriched cells from forest soil in Barre Woods Harvard Forest LTER site, Petersham, Massachusetts, United States -... | ecosystem: Environmental > Terrestrial > Soil > Temperate forest >...
CAAAGGCATTCGGAGGCTCCTTTTCGAGACCCAGACGGCCGTCGCCTGTTACGACCTCCATCCGCGCCTGCGAGGTGTCGAGAAAGTGAAAATATTGCGAGGCAATCTGAATCACTGCGGGATTGATTTCATAGAAGCGAAAGCAATCTCCGCTGCGTCCGTATGCCGCGAGTGTGCCGGCGCCGAGTCCCACTACGCCGACGCGCCGCGCCTTTCCATCGGCCCGGAGTACTCGGCCGGCTCCCGAAGCAGGACCGTAATACGTCGTCGCAAGCCGGTTGCGAAGAGGGGACAGGAATTCAACGCCGTGCAGAGTTCGCCCGTTATACAGCGAACGGACAGCCGTCTCGCCTGTACCGGTGTCCTCCACTCGGAGCGACCCGTAGAAGTTGCGCCAATGGAGCACCTCACCGAATCCCTGGAAACGGGCCGCAAGGAAAAAGGTAACGATTGCAACGATACTGAGGCGCACGAGACGGGCCACTGACTTGACGCGATAAATGAGCGGCAGCGCGAGGAGTATGGATGCAAGGATTCCTATGGGAAGTTCCAGATAGGTGCTGAACAGGTTGGGAGCGATGGCGCCTACAAAGACGCCGCCCAGCGCACCTCCCAGCGCGAGCATGAGATAGAAGAAGGTTAGATCCCGGCGCGACGACGGTTTCGAAGCGGCCAATTCGCCATGGCAAAACATGCACCAGACGAACAAAGCCAGTGAGAATGCGGAGATTTCCCAGCGCAGCCCGGAGGGCCGGGCCACGCTGTAAGAGGCGCCGGCCCAGGCAATCGGCAACAACCAACGGAAAACGGCGGGCCGATACCAGCTGTGTCCTTCGAAGCACAGGATGAAGCTAAGTAGGTAAAGGCTCAGCGGAAGCACCCACAGGAAAGGAACAGGCGCCACTTCCTGACTGAGATGATTGGCGACTGCCAGCCAAAGAGTGGAGGCGCAGGCTGCCAGACCGATCCAAAGGAAAGGGCGTCGAACGGATACGCTGGCTTCGATGGGCTGCTGGACAGAATTGCCCGACCAGTGAAGAAGCGCTGCAACACTCGCTATCGCGACCAATCCGCCGTATCCGACGGACCAGCAAAGCAGTTGACGGCTGGCAGGCAATAAAGGCTCGATCAATACCGGGTACGCCAGGAGAGCCACCACCGAACCCGCGTTCGATAGCGCGAAAAGCCTGTATGGGAACACGCCGGAGTAAGAGTTAGCGAACCAGGATTGGAGCAGAGGACTGGTAGAAGAAAGTAAAAAGTAAGGCAGGCCCACGGACATGAAAAGCACGAACAGGATCGACAGCGCGGGATTTTGCGTTTCGAACTCCAGGCGGGGTTTCACTGGCAGCAGCAGAAGGCTTAACAGAAGGAGGCTCACGTGAACCAAACTTTGCGCCCGGCGCTTGAGATATCGGGTCAGCAGGTACGAGTAGAGGTAGCCCATGAGAAGCATGGTCTGGAAAAAAAGCATGGCGGTGACCCAGACGCCCGCCGAGCCGCCGAAGTGGGGCAGAATCGCCTTCGTCATTATCGGCTGAATCAGGAAGAGGAGCAGCGAACTGAGTCCGATCGCGAGGTAAAAAGTCATACATCGTGGACGTCGTTTTGCATGAGGTAATCGCGCGGGGCGCCCGGCCGGCTGTATTCATAGGGTCCGCGAACAACAGGCCCCTCGTGTTCCGACCACTCCATGCTTGTTGACTGCCAGGGATTCCCTGGCGCCGGCGTGCCGCGGCGCAGACTGTGGAAGAGATTCCATAGAAAGATGACCTGCACGGACGCGAGGAAGAACGCCGAATAAGTGATCCAGCGCTGCAGCGACAACACCTGGGCGAGGAAGTCAAATGTCGTGAAGTCGGAATACCGGCGTGGATTGCCGGCGAATCCGGCGAAGTGCATAGGCAGGAAGGTCGCGTAAGCCCCGATGAATGTCAGATAGAAATGTAGCTTTCCAAGCTGCTCGTTCATCATGCGGCCGAACATCAGGGGGAACCAGTAGAACGCCCCGGCGAAGATGCCAAAGAGCGCGGCGATCCCCATGATGAGATGAAAATGCGCTACCACGAAGTAGGTGTCGTGAAAATACGCATCGATCTGTGGCTGTCCGAGGAACAATCCGGAGAGGCCGCCGGTCACGAAGATGGAGACGAATCCGAGCGCGAAGAGCATCGGCGTTGTCAGCCGCAGGGCACCGTTCCACGCGGTCGCGATCCAGTTGAAAGTCTTCACTGCGGAGGGCGCGCCAATGACCATCGTCAGCAGCGAGAAGGCGATCGCGGAGTACGGGTTGAGTCCGCTGATGAACATGTGGTGTCCCCATACGAGCAGCCCGAGGAACGCGATTGAGATCGATGCCCAGACCATGGCGCGATATCCGAACACTGGTTTGCGCGAGAAGTTGGCGATCACGTGCGAGACGATGCCCATGCCGGGCAGGATCGCGATATAGACCTCGGGGTGTCCGAAAAACCAGAACAGGTGCTGCCAGAGCAGGGGAGAGCCGCCATCATGCGCGACGATCTGATCGTTGACGAGAAGTCCGGCAGGGACAAAAAAACTCGTCCCGGCGAGGCGGTCGAGCAGGATCAGAAGCAATGCCGCGAAAAGCACGGAGAATGCGAGCAGACTCAGGATCGCGGTGACGAACCAGTTCCAGCACGTGAGAGGCATACGCATGAGGGTCATGCCGGGACCGCGTTCGTCGATGACCGTCGCAATCATATTGATGGCGGTGATCAGAGAAGCGATGGAAAAAAGCCCGATGCTGAAGAACCAGAGCGTCTGGCCTGGCCCTTCGCCGGGTCCCGCAATGGCTCCGACGGCGCTGAGCGGAGGATAGGCGGTCCATCCCGAGAGCGGTCCCCCGCCGACTGCGAGAAACGAGGCGATGAGGAGTGCGAAGGACGCCAGCGTGGTCCAGAACGAAATCGCGTTCAATCGTGGAAACGCCATACCCTGGGCACCGAGCTGCTCCGGCAGCACCAGATTCCCGAACGCGTTAAGCGGCGCGAGGGTGAGTACAAAGAACACCATGAGCGTGCCATGTAACGTCAGTAAAGACAGGTAAAACTCCGGCGTCGGTACTGTGCCCGCGACCGGCGCGAGCGGATAGATCAGATGGAAGCGCATCACGAGCGAGAGCGTTGTCCCGACCAGCACGGCCGCGAGCGCGAGGAAGAAATACAGACGCGCGATGACACGGTGGTCTGTGCTGAAGATATGCGACCGGATGCTTTTCTTCAGGGCCGCTGTCTTTTCCATCGGTCGTATTCCGCGCCCGGCATCACGATCAGGATGCTGCGCATCTGGCTATGGCCAAGTCCGCATAACTCCGCGCAGGCGATTTCGTAAGTGCCGGGAGTGTCCACGTGCAGCTCCAGCGGGATCTCCATGCCGGGCACGATGTCCTGCTTGGTACGCAACTCGCGCACGAAAAAATCGTGGATGACGTCGCGGGAACGCAACAGCAGCAGCACGCTCCGTTGCGCCGGAATGCGCAGGCTGGCAGTGACGAGGTCGTCCTTTCCGGCCGGGTCTTTGGGATCGATACCAACGGGATTGGCCCCGGCGTCGCTGATGAACTGGATGGCAGTACGGCCGAAACGGCCGTCGGGGCCGGGATAGCGGAAGTTCCAGGCGAACTGGTGCGCATCGACCTCGATGGTTTCTTCTCCGGCTATTCGGCCAGGAATCTTCGCCCAACCGCGCGATCCGAGTATTGACAGAGTGATGAACAAAGCGCCCGTCGCAGTCAGCCAGGTGAATTCGAGACGTCGATTACCGCTGGCGGGCGATGCGACGCTGCGTTTGCGGCCCCGCAGGATGGTCCATGCAAGCAAAACCTGCGCCCCAACGAAGATGATGCCCGTAATCCAGAGTGTCCAGGTGAATTGCCGGTCGTAGGCGAGCGCTTCGGCCGTGATCGCGAGCGGGAACCAGACTGGCTTAAAAGCAAATAGAAGGCAGCCGCCCAGCGTGAGTAGAAGCAGAATGAGGCCGAGCAGCATGGAAGGAAACCTCAGTATAGATTCCCTTAAGGCTTGGGACGGTTGAGTGGCATGCTTAAGCGTAAACTGAAACTGATGCTCGGGCGAATCTCCATGATCCTGACGCTTGCGACGGCCGCTGGCGCACAGACCGTTTGCCCGCCGACGCCCGAATTCACTCCCTGCGATCTGGTTTTCGATATCCCTTCGGCGAACGGCGACAAACCCATCGACCTGCAGGCGGAGTTTCGCTCGCCGCACCAGAATACGGGTCTTGTCAAAGCCTTCTGGGACGGCGGCACGCGCTGGATCATCCGTTATACCCCGGCAGAACCCGGCAATTATGCATGGCGCGTGACCAGCACTCTTCCCGGGCTTGCGTCCAAAGAAGGTCAGTTCACTGCGACGCCGGTGGAGAACAAGCCTGGCTGGCTGCGAGCGGCCAACGTGCATCACTTCGCGTTCGTCGATGCCGCCAATCCGAACAACCTGACGCCGCACCTCTGGATGGGCGCGATGGTGCCGGGATTTGCGTCGATGCCACTGGCCCAGTGGAAGTCGCTGGTCGATACCCGCGCGGCGCAGCATTTCAACCATCTGGGTGTCACGCTGATCGGTGAATCGAGCGCCGCTCAATTCCAATCTCCTGAATTTTTCCGTATCGCGGAGGAAAAGCTACGCTATGCGAATGAGAAGGGCGTCCTCATCGATCTCGCGTTCTTCGGGCCGAACGGGCTCATGGATCGGCTGCTCCCCACGCATAACGATCGCGAGAAATGGTTTACCTATGCGCTGTCTCGTCTGGCCGCCTACGACGTGACATGGCAGGGTATCGAGGGCTGGGAAAGTTACACTGACGGCCGCGCGCTGCTGAAAGAGATTGCGGAATTTCTGAGCAACCTCGACCCCTACAAGCACACGCGCTCTACGCGCACGGACCTGTCCTCCGGGCCTTTGGTGGATGACGACTGGCTGCGTTACCGCTCGTATCAAACCGGCGACGACGCGATAGGCGCGATCGACCAACAGGTTTACAAGTACCCGTCGGTGAACAATTTTGCGAACGACCCGGTCGACGCCGACACGTTTCGACACCGCTTGTGGAACGCGACGATGAGCGGCCAGTATCCATCGACCGCAATCCCGAACGAGCGGGCCGCGAACGAAATGAAAATCTGGTACGAGTTCATGGAAGGCACGCGGCACTGGGAACTGGAGCCGTTCTTCGATGCCGATAACGGGCGCGGCCTCGCACTGGAAGATGTCGAGTACATGGTTTACGTAGATAAGCCCGGGCCCGTGACCGTGAAGGTGGAAAAGCACAGTTATGACGGACGCTGGTTCAATCCGGAGACTGGGCAGTCGGTGAAGCTCAAGGAAATCAAGAGCGAGGTTTTCACAGGCGAGCCTCCGGACCGCACGCACGACTGGGTGCTGCAGATTTCGCGGGAAGGCCACAAAGCGTCGATGCTGAAGAGCTATAAATTCGATTCGCGGGAGCCGGGCATCACGCTGCAGGAGGTGGAAGGGAATCCGGACAAAGTGCCGTTCGATGTCATCGAGCCTTCGGGCGAGAGCATTTCTCTCAGCAGCCCTGCGCCGTATTCGATCAAGCTGAAGCGTGAAACCAAAGCACTGCAGCACATGATGTACGAATGGACCGGCGAAGTGACGGTCGACAATCGGAGTTATCGGGTCATCGGCACAGGTGCGGCCGGGACGTTCGCGATACCGGCCAACATTGCCCGCAACTACCCCGCCGCGCTGCATGTCAGGATACTGGGCATCAACGGACTGGGCAAGGTGTACGCGCTCGATCGTAACTACACCCTGACCAAATGACGCTGACGCTGGCGGTTGACACTACCGCGCCCTTCGGCAGCATTGCGCTCGCCGATGAGGACGGCCTGCGCGAAGAGGTACTGCTCCACGCCCCCGAAGGATTCAGCCAGATCCTCTTCAGCGCCATCGACGCACTGCTGACGCGTCAGCGCGTCTGCCTGCCGGAAATCCAATTGTTCGCGGGCGCCTCCGGCCCGGGATCGTTCACCGGAGTTCGTGTTGGACTCGCGGCGATCAAGGGGCTGGCAGAAGTTTGCGGCAAGCGAGTTATTGCGGTGTCCAATCTCGAAGCGCTGGCGGAATTCGGAAGTTCGAATGCGCGCGTCACTGTCATCGACGCCCGCCGCGGCGAAGTGTATGGCGCGGTGTACGACAGCGCTCGACACCCGATCGTTCCGGAAACCGTGCTGCCGTTCCCGAAGTTCCTGACGCTGCTGCCGGAACGCGGGCTTGAATGGATCTCGCAGGATTTCGCGCTCTTTCTTCCCTCCCTCGCGGCCACCCGATTTGGCGGGTATCCGGTGATCCACGCGCCCCGCGCGCTCGCCGGTGCCATCGCGAACCTCGCCATCAGGCGCGCCGCGGAAGGACTCGCACAGGACCCGTCCGCCATCGAAGCAAACTACGTTCGCCGGTCCGATGCCGAGCTTCTCTATACGGTCGATTGATGGCACGCGCGGCGCGACAACTCGAACTTGCCGGCGTGTTCGCTTCCGCTATCACGCCGCGCCGCGCCGACTCGCAGGACCCCGACTTTTCCGGCCTGCTCGACCTGCTAGATTTTCTCGCCGCGGGCGGCGTCAAAGGCATTTGTCTGTTCGGCCCAACGGGCGAGTTTATCGACTATAGTTTCGCGGAACGCCAGAGGCTGGTCTACCTCTCGGTGAAGCGCAGCAGGGTGCCGCTCATTGTCGGCGTTTCGCACTCCACGCTTGCGGGCTCGCTTCAGCTTGCCGATGAAGCCATCGCTTCCGGCGCCGATGGGCTCATCCTCATGGCTCCGTATTTCTTCCCCTATTCGCAAAGGGAGATCGAGACGTTCTATCTGCAATTCGCACGTGAAACCGGGGATGCGGTTCCCCTGTTGATTCACAATTGTCCACAGCTCACTTCTAAACTCGATCTGGAACTTATGCGCAAACTGATCGACACAGGCCGCTTCGCGGGCATCAAGGATTCGAGCGGTGACTGGACGCTGTTCGAACAACTATTGGAACTTCGCCGAACCCGGCCTTTCGCGCTTTTGACGGGTGACGACCGGACCATCGCGCGGGCCCTGCGTGCGGGCGCGAACGGCGCGATCTCCGGCTCCGCCTGCGCAATCCCAGAGTTGCTCACCGGGCTCGCCCACGCGATCTCCTCGCGGGACGACCTCCAGGCCGACGCATTGAATGCGCGGTGGATCGAGTTCGTCGCCTGGTCGGACCGATTTCCTTTTCCGGCCGCGATCAAATGCGCTGTGGCGTTGCGCGGGCAGAAGTCCGCCCCGCCATTGACTCCTCTTGCGCCCGAAACACAACAGGCACTGGCGGAGTTTTCCACCTGGTTCGCAGCGTGGATCCACCATGCGTGAGTTTCGCGAGTTCGGACACAAACTCGTCGACTGGGTCGCGGATTATCTCGAAGCGCCCGAGCGCTATCCCGTGCTTTCCACCGTCGAGCCGAATGACATCGTCGACGGCCTGCCCGCGCACGGTCCCGAGCAAGGCGAAACACTGGACCGCATCTTTGAAGATTTCGAGCGCGTCGTTCTCCCCGGCATCACGCACTGGAACCACCCGAGGTTTCTGGCGTTCTTCGCCAACACATCGTCACCGCCCGCGGTTCTCGCCGAACTCCTCTCCGCCGCTTTGAACGCGAACGGCTTCATCTGGAAAGTATCGCCGGCCGTCACCGAACTCGAGACCGTGACGTTGCGCTGGCTGCTGCACTGGTTCGGATTGCCGCGCGATTGGTTCGGCATGATTCTCGACACCGCCTCCATCAGCACCCTGCACGGAATCGCGGCCGCGCGGGCGGCGATCGCTCCCGAGACCCGCGATATCGGTGCCCCGCACGATCTCATCCTCTATACGTCCGATCAGGCGCATTCCTCCGTCGAAAAAGGTGCGATGGCGCTGGGCTTCGGCCGCCGCCACGTCCGCGGTATCGGTACGGACGCAGCGTTCCGCATGCGCCCCGATCTTCTCGTCACAGCCATCGCGCAGGACCGTGCCGCCGGCCTGCGGCCATGCTGTGTGGTCGCGACTGTCGGGACCACGTCGACCACCAGCATCGATCCCGTCGCCGCAATCGCCGAGATCGCCGAGCGCGAAGGGCTCTGGCTGCACGTCGACGCCGCCTATGCCGGATCGGCCGCAGTGGTTCCCGAATTCCGTTGGATTCTGGACGGTTGCGAGCGCGCCGATTCGCTGGTTTTCAACCCCCATAAATGGCTGATGGTGCCGGTGGATTGCAGCATCTTCTATTGCCGCCGGCCGGATGTGCTGCGTCAGGCATTTTCTCTGGTGCCGGAAATTCTGCGCACCTCGGACGGCGGGCTCAACCTGATGGACTATGGGATCCCGCTGGGACGCCGTTTTCGCGCGCTGAAGCTCTGGTTTGTGCTGCGGTACTACGGGCACGAAGGGCTGGCCGAGATCATCCGCGATCAGGTTGCGATGACACATGAACTGCGCGACCGTATTGCGGCGGATCCAAGGTTCGAGATCTGCGCCCCATCCGCGCTCTCTGTGATCTGCTTCCGGCAGCGCGGGACGGACGAAGCCAATCGCCTGCTGCTCGACGCCATCAACGGTTCGGGGCGCTTTTTCATCTCGGCTACGGTGGCGCATGGGCGCTACATACTCCGGATCGCCGTGGGGAATATGCTGACTACCCGGACTACGCTGGATGAACTCTGGTCACTGCTGGACGCACTGGCAGCGAATGTGGGAGAGACAAATGAGAAACTGTCAGGCGTTTAGATTATCTTAGTCCCGAACTGTCAAGGAATTTTATTTCTAGTGCCGTCAGTCACTTAGCGATAATTACTTAGCACTCACCGCCTGAGTGTGCTAATAATGGATTTTGGAACCGGGGACATCAACCATCATGGTTCCAAGGGCAGCAACATCAAATCCCAAATTTCAAAAGTGAGGTAACTAAATGAATATTCGTCCGCTTTACGACCGCATTGTGGTCAAACGGGTCGAGACCGAAGCCGAGAAGACACACGGTGGTCTTTATATCCCCGACAGCGCGAAGGAAAAGCCGCAGGAAGGCGAAGTCGTCTCCGTAGGCAAAGGAAAGCGATTGGAAGACGGCAAGATCGTGCCGCTGGATGTACAGCCCGGCGACCGTATTCTGTTCGGGAAGTACTCGGGCAGCGAAATCAAGCTGGACGGGGAAGAGCTGATGATCATGCGTGAAGATGAAGTGCTCGGCATCCTCGACGCGCAGCCCGTGGCGGCCAAGAAGGCCAGCTAGTCGATTCACGATTTCAAAAGGAGAAAACGATAATCAATGGCAAAACAGATTGTTTACGCTGAAAATTCCCGCCAGGCCATCCTGCGCGGCGTGAATCAGCTGGCGGACGCGGTGAAGGTTACGCTCGGTCCCAAGGGCCGCAATGTGGTCCTCGAGAAAAAGTTCGGCGGCCCGAATATCACCAAGGACGGTGTCACGGTCGCGAAGGAAATCGAACTCAAAGATCCGCTCGAGAACATGGGCGCGCAGATGGTACGCGAAGTCGCCTCCAAGACTTCCGACATCGCCGGCGATGGCACCACGACTGCGACCATTCTCGCCCAGGCGATATTCCGCGAAGGCGTGAAGTCGGTGGCGGCGGGCGCAAACCCGATGGCTCTGAAGCGCGGCATCGACAAGGCCGTTGAAGTGGCCACCGCAGAAGTGAAGAAGATGTCCAAACCGGTTTCCGGCGACATGATCGCACAGGTTGGCACCATCTCGGCGAACAGCGACCACACAATCGGCGACACGATTGCCGAGGCGATGAAGAAGGTGGGCAAGGATGGCGTCATCACGGTCGAAGAATCGAAGACCATGCAGACCGAACTCCAGACCGTGGAAGGTATGCAGTTCGACCGCGGCTATCTCTCTCCTTACTTCGTGACGGATCCGGAGCGGATGGAAGTGGTTCTCGAAGATCCTTACATCCTGATTCACGAGAAGAAAATCAGCAACATGAAGGATCTGCTGCCCGTGCTGGAACAGATCGCGCGCGCCGGCCGTCCGCTGCTGATCATTGCCGAAGAAGTGGAAGGCGAAGCGCTGGCCACGCTGGTAGTCAACAAGCTCCGCGGCACGCTGAACGCCTGCGCGGTAAAAGCTCCGGGCTTCGGCGATCGCCGCAAGGCCATGTTGGAAGACATCGCGATCCTCACCGGCGGCAAGGCGATCTTCGAAGAAACCGGCATTAAGCTGGAAGGCGTGAAGCTCGACGATCTCGGTAAGGCGAAACGCGTCACTGTCGACAAAGACAATACGACGATCATCGACGGCGCGGGACTCGCGAAGACCATTGAAGGGCGCATCAAACAGCTGCGCACCCAGATCGACGAAACCACGTCCGATTACGACCGCGAGAAGCTGCAGGAACGGCTGGCAAAGCTTGCCGGCGGGGTTGCGGTAATCAAGGTTGGCGCGGCGACCGAGACCGAGATGAAGGAAAAGAAAGCGCGCGTCGAGGATGCATTGCACGCCACTCGCGCGGCGGTCGAGGAAGGCATCGTTCCGGGCGGCGGCGTGGCTCTGCTGCGCGCGGCGATTGCGCTCAAGGAACTCAAACTGCCCGGCGACGAGCAGATTGGAGTGGACATTATCCGGCGGGCTTGCGAAGAGCCGATCCGCCAGATCGTGCAGAACTCGGGTGAAGAGGGCGCGATCGTCATGGGCAAGATCCGCGAGAACAAAAACCCTCACTTCGGCTACAACGCACAGACCGACACGTATGAGGATCTGGTCGAGTCCGGCGTTATCGATCCGGCGAAGGTGACCCGTTCGGCACTGCAGAACGCGGCGTCGATCGCTGGTTTGATGCTGACGACCGAAGCCATGGTTTGCGAGATTCCGGAGAAGAAGTCTGCTCCGGCTCCTGGCGGCCACGGCGGACCCGAAGGCATGGACTACTAAGTCCGGCCACTGAATTACAAAGGCCGCAGTCTCCGAAAGGGGCTGCGGCCTTTTTCATTGGCTTCGGACATTCCGATCGGAGAGAACACTGCGGGTAAGAGCAATCTGATCGAGGCAATCAGCCTTCTGTAGCCGTTCGGCTGCATCTGGGCATTTGCCGCGACCCTTCTTCGAGAAGATGGCCCGTCGGCGCCTCTGCCGTCGGCCCGTATGTCGGATGGAACGCTCAAGTTTCTCTGTCTGCTTGCGGTTCTTCTTTACCCTGACCCCACCGCTCGTTTGCATTGAAAAACCCGAACAGGGCCTTCATCCTCCACGCGATACAAATTGTGGCTCAAGCACTCCGGGAGCCCTCCGGAAAAATGCAACTCATTGTGACGACTTACTCCTGCGAACCGATCGGCACTTTTTCCGACGAGCCTGAATGTGTGTTGGTCTGCGAACGCGGAACAATGCGACCCAATGTTCGGCGGCGGGTCTCTTCGGGGCTGGGAGAGTGGTTGAGCGAATACACGCTCGGCAGGCTTTGGGGAAAAGGCGCTCGGGGGAAATCGTTCAAGGCAGACGATCACGGAACCCGCGATCGGATAGAATTCCTCTCAACCGGCGGAAGGTCAATTGCGGACCCTCGTAAGGGACTGCGAAGCATCCTCGGCGGAACAAGCATTCTTCTGCTCGACTCTGACGAAGATCCAACTCGGAAGCAGCAGTGCCGTCGACTTTTCGAGGTCCTGAAACGGCCTCCTCAGCGAACCCGACTGAAACGCGTCCGCAACATCCTCCGTCTGAGTTACAATCAATGATACTGGCCCGGAGCACATACGCTATGGCGACTTCACCACGCTTCATCGGGACTGTCGTTTTGAATACGACATTTCCGGAGATGAGGACACCGTCGTCCGGCTGTGGCTGGGTTCAATCCTGCTGGGGGCACAAAGGAATATGACCGCGAAAGCTCTTTGGATTTTGCCGATTGGCCTGACTCTCCTGCTCGTTATCCCTGCCATTTCCCAGAACGCGAGCCAACCGGGCACAGGAGACCAAAGCACAGGCAAGACCGACGCGACCGCGGCCACTCCGCCGAAGCGCGAGACGGTCGCCAAACCGCTGACCCCAAAACAGCTCAAGAAGAAAGAAGCGGCACTCAAGAAAGAACTGGAGACGCCGTGGAAGAAATGGCTGAATGAGGACGTCACCTACATCATCACCGACGAGGAACGCAAAGCATTCAAGCAGATGAACACCGACGAGGAGCGGGAGCAGTTCGTCGAACAGTTCTGGCTGCGCCGCGACCCGACTCCCGACACTGTCGAAAACGAGTTTAAGGAAGAGCACTACCGGCGCATCGCCTACGCCAACGAACATTATGCGTCGGGCGCCCCTGGATGGAAGATGGATCGCGGCCGCATCTACATTACTTTCGGCCCGCCCGATGAAATCGATTCGCATCCTTCAGGCGGCACGTACGAACGGCCCACGGCTGAAGGCGGCGGCGAAACCACCACCTTCCCGTTTGAAGACTGGCGCTATCGCTACATCGAAGGAATCGGCAACGATATCAACATCGAGTTCGTCGATACAACCATGACCGGCGAGTACCACATGACGATGGACCCGTCGGAAAAAGACGCGTTGACCTACGTTCCAGGAGCGGGGCTCACGCTCGCTGAGCAGATGGGCCTGAGCGACAAAACCCAGCGCTTCAATAATACCGACGGTACGCACATGGGTGCGCCCCTCAGCGGGAACACCATGGACCGCCCCGCCAGCTATAACGAATTCGAGCGCCTCAACCAGTTTGCCAAACTGCAGCAACCCCCGCCGGTCAAGTTCAAGGATCTTGAAGCCATCATCAACACGAGAATCACCTACAACATCCTGCCGATGCAGGTTCGCATCGATTACGTGCGCGTGACCGAAGCTTCCGTCATGGCCAATATCACGGTTCAGTTCGAAAACCGGGATCTGAACTTCCAGGCCAAAGACGGCGTCCAGAAATCGCTCGTCAATCTCCTCGGACGCATCAGCAACATGACCCGCCGCCCGGTGCAGACATTCGAGAAGCCGCTCGAAATCGATGCTCCGCCCGACATGCTGCAGAAGTACGCACAGCAGCGCTCCATTTATCAGCAGTCTGCTTTTCTCGCTCCGGGCCGGTACCACCTGAACATCGTCGCCAAAGATACGATCGGCGGTAATTTGAATAATTTCGAGGTGGCGCTGGATGTGCCTCACTTCGATGAGGACAAGCTGACGTCGAGCAGTTTGATTCTCGCCGACACTATCGAGAAGCTTCCCACCAAAAGCATTGGGGGCGGCATGTTCACGATCGGCGACAGTAAGGTTCGCCCGCGCCTCGGAAACAAATTCAACAAAGACGAGAAGCTCGGCATTTATCTTCAGGTGTACAATTTCGAACCCGACGAGAAGACGCAGAAACCATCCGGTTCGATCGAATATGAAATAGACAAGGCCGGGTCGAATGAAAAACTCACAGAATTTTCGGAGGAGATCGGGACGATCCCGAATGCCTCCGCAAACCAGGTAATCATCGAGAAGCTGGTCTCGCTCAGTGCCTTCGCGCCAGGGAACTACATCATTAAGGTGAAGGCTACCGATAAGAACCGAAACCAGACCGTGCTGCAGCAGGGAACTTTTACGGTAAGCTGAGAGTGATATCGATTTAGTACTTCCGACATTAGACTCGAGATGGGCAGATGAGAGGCGCCAAGGCAATACGCGCGGCACATTCGGCGGCACCCGCCGCGGGTTCTCTGCCTCTTCTGTGTGTGTCTCTGCTGGCTGTATTTCTGCTGAGCGTATCGTCGGCGCACGCGGCTCCGCCGGTACGATTTTCCGGAGAGCTCGGCGGTCTCGTTACCGATGTCGCGGGCAAACCCCAGCCGGGCGCCGTAGTCCTGTTGTTCAACAGGCAGGACCGCCTTCTGCAGCGATCCGCCACCGACGCGCTTGGCAGCTTCGCCTTTGGCGATCTCTTGCCGGACGTGTACTCGGTTCACGTGTCATTTTCCAGTTTTGTGCCGGCTATCAAGGAGCGTATACAGATTAAACCAGGCATGCGCAGTCTGCTTGAAGTGAATCTGTCGAGGGTTTTCAGTTCGGTCCAGTTGGTTTCCATGGCACCCGTGTCAGGGAGCTTGATGAGCGATAGCTGGAAGTGGGCATTGCGGGCCGATAGCTCGATGCGCCCGATTCTTCGTTTTCTTCCTGTCCAGCCAGTTAATTCTCCGTCCGAGTCCTCGGCTTCCTCCCCGTCGTCTTCCGGCACATCGTTCTTCGCCGATTCCCGCGGTCTGGTCCGGATCTCCGCCAGCGACGGCGCTACGGTGTCGAGCGATGGCGAGGCGGATCTCGGCACACAGTTTGCTTTTGCGACGTCCGTCTATGGAGGCAACTTCCTGCACCTTGCCGGCGATGTCGGATATGCTCCCGGTTCGACCGCGCCTTCGGCCGCCATCCGAACCACGTGGAGCCGGGATTTGCCCACCGGCGACAAACCCGAGGTCTCGGTGACGATGCGGCAGATTTTTGTGCCGTTGCGCGTAGGCCAGGGTGTGATAGGGAACGCACAGAACGGAAGCGCTCAGAACGATAACCTGCCGGCGCTGCGCACTCTGGGTGTCAGCTTCGAAAACAGGAAGGAGATCAGCGACTCGTTGCAGATGGAATACGGGTTCGCCTATGACAATGTCTCTTTCCTCGATACTCTGCATTACTTCAGCCCATGGGCAAAGTTCACCTATGCCGTGCCTCGCGGCAAGGTCGATTTCACCTGGACATCCGGTAACCCGCGGCCCGAACTCAGCATGGGAAGCAGCAGCGAAGCCGGTGTCGACTTGTCGGCTCCGAGCGCCGATCTGCAGCGCGAACTGGCCGCGGTGGACGTGCTTCCGCGCGTCACTTTAATCGACAATCGGGCGAAAGTGCAGCGGGGCGACGATTTCGAGCTGGGATTTTCGCAGCGCGTCGGCTCGCGCGAATACCGGGTATCGGGTTACCACGAGAGCGTTTCCAATACGACGCTCACCATCTCTTCGACCGAGCCCGGACTGTTTTCAGGGGATCTGGTACCCGATTTATTCTCGAACAGTTCTTTGTTCAACATGGGCCGGTTCGACACTTTTGGATATGCCGCCTCGGTTACACAGGATCTCGGCGACAACCTCAACATGGCTCTTATTTATGGGTCGCAAGGCGTTCTGTCGCTCCGAAATTCCGAGGGCGGCGCGGATGTGTCGATCGACACGGCCGACGATCTGCGGAAGGTAATGGAAGCGAGCCATCGCGGCGCGCTGACCATGCGAGTATCGGGCACGCTGAAAGCAACGGGCACGCGCGTCGTGGCCAGTTATCAGTGGACCGATTACCGATCGGCCACACCGGGACCGATGTTTTCTACTGAATCCCCGCGCCTGGAACCCGGCCTGAACGTGGTCGTCAGGCAGCCTGTCCCGGCAATTCCCCGCGTGCCGTGGCGCATGGAGGCTTCCGCCGAGTTGAATAACCTGTTGGCCCAAGGCTATCTTCCGCTGATGACCTCCGGAGGCAATCAGTTTCTGCTCATTAACACTCCAAGGATGATTCGCGGCGGGATCGCGTTCGTTTTTTGACGCCTGCTCCATGATGACAACCAGACTCTCGGCACACTTGTGGAGCGGACCTCTGGCCTGCGCTTTGAGTTTTGCGGGGCTGCTCCCGGCCCAAAGCGTCACATTCAACAAGCAGATCGCGCCCATCGTCTATAACAATTGTTCTTCGTGTCATCGTCCCGGTGAAGCTGCGCCGTTTTCGCTGCTGTCGTATCAGGACGTGATGAAAAGGGGACGCACAATCGCGTCCGTGACCGCCGCGCGATTCATGCCGCCGTGGAAAGCCGAAGCCGGATCCTACGCATTCAAAGACGAGCGGCGACTCAAAGACAGCGAGATCGCGTTGATCGAGGAATGGGTGAAGCAGGGAATGCCGGAGGGCAAAGCGGGCGACGCCCCCGCGCCGCCGAAGTTCGCTTCCGGCTGGATGCTCGGCGAACCGGACCTCATCGTCGAAATGCCTGCCGCCTATCACGTGAAGGCCGACGGCCCCGATATCTACCGCAACATCGCAGTGCCGCTGGGTCTCACGGAAGACAAATGGATCACGGCCATCGACATGAAGCCTTCCGCCCGATCCGTCGTCCACCATGTGCTTTATTTTGCGGATCCGAACGGCAAAGCCCATACTCGCCCCCAGCAGGGCCCTGAGCCTGGTTACAGCGGTATGAGACCTGGCGGCGAAGCAGAGCCTCTTGGAGGATGGGCGGTCGGTGCGCAGCCGCATATGCAGCCCGCGGGTCTCGCGATCCCTGTCGCCAAAAGCTCGGATCTCGTTGTTCAGTATCATTTCCATCCGAACGGCAAACCCGCGGAGGAGAAGTCGGTCATCGGCCTCTATTTCGCAAAGAGGGCGCCGGACCGCACTCTCGTTCCGCTGCAATTGCCGCCTACTTATTCGCTGTTTTCCGGGCTCGACATTCCGCCGGGCGAGCGGGACTTCGTGGTCCGGGATTCATATACAATACCCGTTGCCCTCGATGCCGTTTCTATCGGCGCTCACGCCCATTACATCGGCAAGCAACTCAAGATGACGGCGACACTTCCGACCGGCGAGGTTAAAACGCTCCTCTGGATCAAAGACTGGGACTTTTCCTGGCAGGACCGCTACTTTTTCCAGGAGTTCGTTCCGCTGCCGAAAGGCACAAGGCTCGACGCGGAGGTGCACTGGGACAATTCGGCTGAAAATCCGAGGAACGCGTCCTCGCCCCCGATTCGCGTTCAATGGGGAGAGCAGTCGAAAGATGAAATGGGCAGTCTGACGCTGGTCGCCGTGCCGCACGATGAGGCCGATCTTCCCGTGTTGCGGCGCGATATTCTCATGCACCGGAACCAGATGGCGCGGGCACGAATGACCGCCGATCCCGATCTCCGCCGGAAGGTCGCGGAATTGCTTGGGCAATGAGATCTCTGCTTTTATTCGCGCTGGGAACGATTCTCCATCCATCCATCCAGGTGCGCGATATCGACGGCGTTCCGCGCGAGCCGCTCAAGGCCGAAAAAGGCCAAGTGGAGGCGCTCTTTTTTGTCACCAACGATTGCCCGGTTTCGAATTACTATTCGCATGAAATCCGGCGCATCTGCGAAGACTATGCGAAACGCGGTGTCGGCTGCGCGCTGGTCTACACGGACCCGGCGTTGACGAACGAACAAGCGCGCCAGCATGCGAGCGAGTACGGGCACGGGGCTTATCCGAAAATTGTGGATCGCGATCATGCACTGGTGAAGGCCGCCGGCGCGGCGATCGATCCGACGGCGGTAGTGATCAAGCCTGATGGGGCGATTGTTTACCGTGGACGCATCGACAATTCCTATGCGGCGATCGGGATCCAGCGCCGCGTGGTGACCGAGCACGATGTGCGCGATGCGCTGGACGCGATCATCGCCGGCCGTCCGGTGGCAAAGCCGGAAGCGCCCCCAGTCGGCTGCTACATCCAATAAAACAGATCGGACGCATTTGTTTTGCCGGTGCGCTAACGCGCCGCAGCCAGCGCACGCAACTTTTCAATCCGCGGCGCCCGGCTTCCCGGGCTATCGAGGCTGAAAGAACGAACATCGCCCAAATCCTCGCGAATGTACATTTCCATTTCCTTCACTGCCCTCTCGATCCCCCTGTCGCGCGGCACAAATGAGATCCATGCAATCGTCCCCGTCTCCGGATCGAATTCCCACCGTCCCACCAGTCGTCCGCGATCCAGAATGGCGTGACCGGGGACATCCTTCTCCGCGTCCACCGCATCGAGCAGGCTCTTCCAATCGCCCCGCAGAGAGGCGATGCCATCGAGGCTGCTGACCAGCTTGTATTGCGGACGCTTCGGGGCCTGAAATTTCAGGAACTCTTCGCGATCCTCCGGCAGCAGAAAGAGACCGGCGCCCGCTTCCACCAGATCGAGCGGCTCAACCGCGGCCTTTGCCGCCTTCACGCCAAGCCCGGCAAATGTCTGAAAGTCGCCCACTGTCGCAGCGCCGATCCACGAGAAATAATGGCGCGCGAGATCGGTGAAGCTTCCCTCGGGACTACACTTCCACGCCGTGTATTTGTAGCGTTGCCGATCGATCCGGCCGTCCATCGGTATCCGTCGAATCTGCCCTTCTGCCTGCATGAGCCCGAGCGCCACCGGCAGCGTTGTCGTGAGGCCTTTCTTCACACCTTCGGGTCCGAGGTTGCGGGCAGCATCGCCGACTTTCTTCTTCAGCGCCTCCGGGTCGAGCGGGCCCCCGGCGAGCGCTTTTCGAACAGCCCCGCGAAGTCGATCGATCTCCTTGTCGGTAACCCCCAACCGGCGTGCGACCTTGAGCTCGTCGTCAGAGAATGGCTGGCCTGCCGCGAGCGCCAGCGGGAAGTCGAGCGCGGGTATTAAGTAAGTGCACCCGCGCGCGCTCGGCAGTTCGTGGATTCGATGTTTCCAAGAGCCGCATCGACCTCGGCGCGCCGGAGACCCGCACGGGAGAACAACGTCAGGTAGGGCGCAGCCCCTCCGATCGACCGTGCCCACCCTGTGCGGGCAAGGATCTCTGACGCAGTCTGACCGGCCAGACTCCCATCGAGCCCCTGTCGATGTGACCGCCATGCGCGCAGATCCGTCATGGTGTCTTATTGTATGTTCAACGTCGCGGTATTGGACACCCGTCCGTTTGTCGTGACAACAACCGGAACCGCCGCGCCCGTAACGCCACTGGGGATCTGGCAGTTGATCTGATCGAGCCCCACGTAGCTCGCGACCCTCCCTGCGAAGAAATACTGGCCCGCGCAGTTCTGTCCGCCAACGGTGACCGTGGTCGTGCCAGGCACTGTCCCCAAGCCTGTAAGAAACAAAGCGATGTAATCGCCCGCGTGCAGAGGCGTGTTGGCGTTGATGACCACTCCTGTGACCGCATTCTCAGCGTCTGCCGGTCCATTGGCCAGAAAGTTGGACGTCGGGATGGTCGGCACCGCCAGGACCAGCACTATATTCACAGTTTGCCGGCCGCTCGCGGTCTTCACCGTAAGTTGGGCCAGCCCTGGCGCGATGTTCGGGAGGATCAGGTTGATCTGGCCGGGTCCCGCATACTGCAACTGCGCTGCGGTTCCATTCACGAACACTTGACTATCGGCTAACTGACTCGGATAAGGCTGCGTAGCTTGCGCCCCCGTGCTCGCAAGACTGGAGCCGTAAATGGTGACGAAAGCTCCCGGAGCCACAATCAGTGGATACGATCCCGGGACGTTGACCTGCAGCGGCAGACTCGTATTCGCGGGAAGGGCTTCTTTGTAAGCGGCCGCATTGACTCCCAGCGTGTCGCCGCCCGCGGTAGCGTTCGCGATGGTTTGGTCGGCGCCGTTCAGATCCTGGGCCTCGACGAGCAACCCGCCGATCGTGGAGCCGTTGGGATCCGCTTCGATGGCCTCGCCGAGTGTCGTCCAGGCGCTGGTTCCGGTAAGGAATGATGTGATGATCTGACCCACGACGTTATTCGTGTCGTTGATAGCGTTGAGTGCGGTAGTGCTCGCCGCGCAGACATCGTCGCTGACAAGGAGCGGATCGCTGGTATGGCAATCGGGGACCACGCGCGTGCGTCCTGCTATTGCAAAACCGATCGAGGCGCTGGTCAACTCCACAATTCCATCGTCGAACCCTTTTAGAAAACTGCCCGACAGAATCGATTCGAGACCGGTGCCGCCGTTCCCGGCAATAGCGAGCGCATCCACGCCGCTAAGATCGTCTGTCCCCTGATTCCACGTGTTCAGATCGAAAAGGAACTGGCTGCCGAGGGACATCTCGTGCGTCTGCGTGTCGTCGCCAAGATAGTTCGCCACATCTGTTCCGAAGTGCGGCGTGGCGAGAAATACGATTTTGCGGATTCCGATAACCGGAGGCGGATTGAATGTGGCCAACGTACCAGCGGCCGCAGGCTGCATCCCCGCAAGGTACGCGCGTACGATCAACCCGCCCATACTATGTGCGACGACGTCGACCAATGGCACGGCTGTCCCATCCGTATACTTCAGTGAAGCGAGGAACTGGCCGAAGGCGGCTCCAAGCGTTTCAATCGCGGGGACATTGGGCACCGAACAGTTGTCGAAGTAGACCGTGACCAGACCGCTTGCCTGCAGCACCGTGTCCGCATTGTCGAAGTTTGACTTGAAGCTGGAGTCACCCGAACATCCCAGTTGGTATCCATCCAGAAAGACCACCGGAATGGATCCAACGGGAACGGCAGTGGGCGCCACCAGCTGCGCTCCGGCAATACAAGGAAGAAATAAGAGAATCGCCAGGCGCATATCGCTATGTTACCCGGCGACTCGGTTGCGTCTGCTTAGCGAGCCGCGCGTCGAATACGGCCGCAGAGCCCTAATCCTGCCAGAGCAAGACCAGCAAGCGCAAAAGTCGCCGGTTCCGGAGCGTTGCCCGGCTGCTGGCTGTTGGTTATGTCAACGGCCGTGAAG
>Ga0207059_1053_pt1 | contig 20358 bp, 15 predicted proteins | sample Alteio_BWMinCont_32_FD_153273 | JGI IMG/M metagenome (GOLD analysis project Ga0207059, IMG submission 153273) | Enriched cells from forest soil in Barre Woods Harvard Forest LTER site, Petersham, Massachusetts, United States -... | ecosystem: Environmental > Terrestrial > Soil > Temperate forest >...
CGCAGTGGGCTCATCGCGACCAGCGCTGCCTGCCGCAAGAGAGCCGGGATTGGTCGCACTGCAAGTGCCAATCAGACCGCTTGGTGATGATATGATTCTGTGCAAAATGCCCTTCATCGACCTGCACGCGCATTTCGCGATGCACCACGAAATCCCCGACGATCTTGGACAAAAGATCCTATTCGACAGCTTGAATTCAACCATCAACTACGAGGGCCTTCAACCCCGAGTCAGCCTAAAGCGATGGTTCGACGACAACTCAGATAACGCGGTGACCGGGTTCGGGTCTGTGCTCTACGATCCACAGGATGACTTTTTCGTCGATGATCCGAACACACCGCGGCCGAAGGCGTTTCAGCACATCACTGATCAACTCGGCCGCGTTGTCAACGAGATTACGGACGACAAACGAGTCCGGATTGCCCGAAACCCGAATGATGTAGACAAGTTCGTCAAGGCCGGACAGAAGTTCATCTTTCACACGCTCGAAGGCGGCTTCTCGCTTCAGGGCAATCCGGACAACGTGAAGGTGCTTGCAGACCTCGGTATCGCAATGATTACGCCCGCGCACCTGTTCTACCGCGCGGTCTCCACTTGCGAGAATGGCTTCCCACCTTTGGTTTACCCTACGTTCCACAAGGAGTTGGACTCGCAGCCGTGTTTCGGCCTCAGTGCACTTGGTCAGAAGATAGTCGAGGAATGTTTTCACCGCGGCGTCCTCGTCGATCTCACGCACGCCCGCACTGACGCCCAGCAGGATATATTCGAAATCGCGGCGGGCTACAAGAACCGCCCGGTCATCTCCTCCCACAACGCTGTCCGCGGAATTTGCGATGCCGGACTGAACCTATCCAACGATGTGATCAAACGGATACAGACGTCGAACGGCATCATCGGCGTCATTTTCTACAAGCAATGGTTACAACATGTGCAAAAGCCAGACACACGTGACGATTGCGAGCTGATCACGGACGTAATCGATTACATCCACTGTGTGACCGGAACCTACGACAACGTTGGCATCGGCTCGGACCTGGATGGGTTTATCGAGCCAATCCAAATGTGCTCCAACTACAGCAAGATGTCCGCGTTGCCGCCCTGTCTCATCGCGAAATACGGCAAGGATGTCGCCAATAGGATTCTGTATCTCAATGCCCAACGTGTCTTACAAACAGGTTGGGATGGGGCAAAATAGTTTAACTAACTAAGGCTGGGAGCCTGCGACGTAACTCCGCAAGCGAAATCCGTCTCGCTGCGACGTGCAGTCCAGCGGGCCACATCCGAGCCGCAGGGATATTTCCGAAACATCCTCCACAGACGCAGAGCACGGCTTTCGGAATGCCCGGGGCATAATGATAAATCCGAAGTTCATTGAACACTTCGTCTGGTATGCTTGGCCGCATGGCCAACCCGTTTAAGCGCTTGGTAGTTCTGATGCTTGAGAACCGGTCGTTTGACCATATGCTCGGCTACCTCAAAGCAGCAAACTATCCGATCGATGGTCTTGACGGCGATGAAACCAACCTACCGCAAGGCGAGGGGCCATCGATCCAGGTCAGCCCCGCGGCGCGTTCCATCAGCGATCTTGATCCGGATCCTTCGCATGAGTTCCCGGATGTAAATCTACAGATTTTTTCGAACTCGGCGGGGGAAGATACCGGCCAGTCCAAGATGCAGGGCTTCGTCCAAAACTACGCTAAGGTCAGCGGAAGCGCTTCTCAGGGAGCGCGGATCATGAAGTGCTTTCACGGCAAGTCTCTGCCCGTACTTGCCACGCTGGCCCGTCAATTCGCGGCGTGCGACCGGTGGTTCTCTTCGGTGCCCGGCTCAACCATTCCGAACCGCCTGTTTGCCTGCGCGGCCACTTCGGGTGGTTCCCTGACGCAAGACGCAGTACTGGCTCCTGCGGCGGCGAAGACGATTTTCGAGATCATCGATGATCCGGCAAACCCGGCGACTTTCCGAATTTACACGAATGGGCCCTCTGTGCTGATGACCAATCTTTACCTAGCACGGCGTCAAAACAAGTTTTTCGACTACAAACGGTTCAAGGACGATTGCCTGGAAAATCTCCTGCCGGAGTTTACCTTCGTTGAGCCGTCTTACGATAACGACATCAGAAATGGCATCTTCGCCACCAGCCAACATCCTGACTTCGCCGTGGATGCGGGGGAGGCGTTAATCTCCGAGGTTTACAGCGCCATTCGGGACAGTCCGCTATGGAACGATACTTTGCTGCTGATAGTGTATGACGAGCATGGGGGCCTTTTCGACCATGTGACGCCGCCCACGCTAGTGCGCGATCCTCAATTCCCGGATATTCCCGCCAGCAAGGATTTTGGATTCAAGTGGGACCGGCTGGGGGTTCGCGTGCCGGCGGTGTTCGTTTCGCCCTGGATACGGGCGGGGACGATTCTCCACCAGCAGTTCGATCACTGTTCGATCGTGGCCACGATACGGAAGCTTTTCTGCCTGGACAAGGATAAGGCTCCGTTCAACTGGCGTGAGGGGCAAGCGGCGACGTTCGAGGACATTGCGAACTTGGCCGCAATGCGCCCGGACAAGCCGATTCTTCCACACGCGACCGCCTCTGACGGCACGATTCCGTTACCGCGCGCGGTGGTATTGAGCGATGCGGACCGTCAGGCGGCGAACGCGGCAATGGCCGCCGCAGGAATGGCTCCGGCGGCGCACATAGCGGATCCAGACCCGATCACGCCCGACGCGGCGGCCGTGCCCGCGGCAAACGGGCGGAAGCCTGCGCAACTCACGTTGCAGATCGCCCACGCGGCGGAGAACACCGTGAGGCAGATGGGCAAAAAGACCACCACAACGGCAGATCAGATCGTGACAACGGACGATGCTACAGACTTTCTGGAACAGGCAATGGCGCTGATGGGCCGGACTGTAGGAGCCGGGAGATGAGGAGGGCCGTGAAATGAAGCGGGCTCTGTTGACAGCCGTCCTAGTGTTCGCGGTCCCGAGCGCACGCGCCCAGACCATCGGGGTTTCCTGTCCTGAATTCTTTCAGGACCGGCATCAGGCGGTCGCCTGTGCGGAGGCGCTGTTTAGTCAAAGCTGGTATCATTTCACGCTCGCGTCTCTGCCTCCTTCCAACGGATTCGGTCCCGGGCTGGTGTTGACCAAGAGCGTAAAGGGCGTGGCAGGCGGAAGCGATTATGAGACTGACCTGAGCCTGGGCGGAGGCGTGACAACGAACGGATCGTGGGTCGTGGGCGGGGACCTGTTGTGGCTGCCGCCGCTGCCGTACAAAAACGACAGCAGCGTGGCCAGCGGCTTCAATCTGGGAAAGCTCAAAACGCTCTCGCGGGCCAACCTCGAGATTTCGGCGCAGCGCCGGGACGTGAACACTCTGTACTTTTACGGATTCGGTCCGGCTTCTCCGAACACACGGTATACGTTCGCGGAGAACGACACGACTGCGGACGTGGTGGCAAAGATGCCGTTAACGCGCTGGCTAATCGCGAAGGGCGGATTTGGTGCGCGCAGCACGACGCTGCCACTGAGTTCTGCGGCGAACAGCGTGGATTCGAACTTCACCCCTGCCACGTCGGGAATCCAGGTGCAGCCGACGTACGTGAACGGATCAGCCGGAGCCGAAACGCTGTTCACCCCACGCTTCGGTAGGCCACTGCAGCGGTTAGATCCGCAGGACGATCCTCACTTTCAGAGCCTGCTGCTGTTCACGCTTCAAAACAACTTTGCTTACCATTGGCAAAAGCCGACGGACGGATCACCGTATGCGTATCGTCAGTTCGTGTACGAAGGAGATGAAACGATCGCGATTCATCAGACCTTGCGTAACTTCTTCCCCGCGAATCGCCATCCGGTAGTACGCTATGTTTGCGAATCGAACAAGCAAACCGACGAATGCGCGTTCGGACAAATCGATGTGAAAACGCACCTGGTGCTGACCCAGACTAGCGGAGCAAATCAGATACCCTTTTATCTGCAGCCGACGCTGGGAGGGACTGACATCGATTCGCAGGTCTCGCTGCGAGGGTGGGACAACTACCGGTTCCGGGCGCGGGATCTGGCGCTGGTCCAGTTCGAGTACGGCATCCCGGTGTATGACCCGGTGGGGTTGCTGCTGTTCTACGACGCGGGAACTGTCGGGAACACGGCCGCCGATCTAACGGTTTCCCGCTTTCGCCAGGACGCGGGGATTGGAGCCACGGTGCGTCTGCGCGGCCACGTTCTGGCCCAGACCTATTTCGCCTGGGGTGCGGGCCACGGAGCGCAGTGGAACTACAACTTCGCCAAGAGCTTCTAAATACTCGCAGGCTGCCGGAGTCACCGCGCATACACACACCGGGGCGATCGAGCCTCATTCGATTTCGCAGCGACATCGATATATCGATAGTGTGACCCTTTGCGCGCCTGATGAGCGTCCGAGCGAGTGAATTCGATTTCGATAATGAGCGTTGATACCGCAGTCTGCCCGCAGCAAGCATTCCGGCGATAGGACTGCGCCAGAAGGCTCAGTGCCTTGGTTGCAGGTGGTGCTGAGCGAGAGTGACCCGTCCACGTCAGCCTCCCGTAGTTCGGCACCGCATCCACCTTGGTCCGGTTGCCGTCCGAGACCGTGAACGAGGAATCCTGCTTCCAGTAGCTTCACCGGAAGCGGGATGACGCGGTTTCCCGGAAATACGACGGCAGTTAATTGACTGAACCTCGTCGAGCGGTGGTTCGCCGAACTCACCAACAAGCGGATTCGGCGCGGCGTCTGTACATAACGAAGACCCCAAACCTTTCGTCTGGACCAGAACAGCCGATCAGATTCTGGACAGCATCGCGCGCTACGCCCGCCGCACGCTCGCCTCTAACCCTCCCGGAATTAATTCACGAACCACGGGGACAGGAGAACTAGCGGGTCAATCAGCGAGCAGTCCTCGATGACGAGAAGTTTCAGGCCCTTGTAGAGGCCTTCTGTTGTCCAAGACGACCACGGGCCGAAGCGCAAGAACCTGCGACGTCGGCGCTCACGAGAAATGACCCAGGTTTGCTCGAATAGAATGACCCACCCAAGGAACACGTCTTGCCCGCGGGCAAGGAGAGCGTAGCCCAACATCATCCGCGCCGAAGGCGCGCAAGTGCTCTGTTTCTACCGGGACGAGTCAGAGTCCAGTAGCGGCCAGCCCATTTGCCGCCCGGCAAGATCCTTTGCCGGAGCCGTTTTGGTGGGTCACTTTTGGTGAGCAAACCTGGGTCATTTCTCGCGAGTGCCGAAGCGCTCCGAAGTAGAACGGGGAAAAGCACGAACCGACTGCATTGAGCCATGCTCTGTATTTCCCCTGCCCATGCCTTTGATAACGCCACGCTGGACAACATTTTTAGGACCGCCGACGTTCCTGCCGCGTATTTCAGGAGGAAATCCGCTTAGGCCGCTTGACGCGCTACGACCACTGCGATTGATTGCCTGAAAACCAGCGCATGCCATTCGTTCGAACAAGAGTTCTCTCAACATATGAAGTGGATCGCCTGCGATCAGCAGGAGATCGGCGGATACTCATCCACGTCCGTCGATTAATTTTTTCAATAGCTTACGAGCGGAGTGCGCCGGAACAACTCACCCATTCGCCCACCCAGATTTGTATTTATGGTACTCATTCTGCCTCGATGGCAGGCCGTAAGTTATTGAAAGGAATGGTGGGCGCGCAGGGATTCGAACCCCGGACAACCTGCGTGTGAAGCCTGATCCAGGCTTCTTTTGGCTCCATGATTTCCATTGCGTTCTCTGTCTTTTCAATAGGTTGGGGAGTCTGCTTTTCGCTCAATCAGCAAGCTCAACAGCCTCAACAGATGGGGTTTTGATACGGTTGTGATACGTTCGGACCTCCTCCGTCTTGCAGAAAGCAGCAGATCGAATTCGCCCTCTGCCCCCCTCTCGGCCCGATCACTTTACTCCTGTCTGCGCCCCGTTTCATCCAGCGTTTTGACACCCAGCCGTGGCCAATTACCAAAGACCGAATCAATCGCAACCGATTGATGTTAGAGGCCTTAATGTTTTCTTGGATGCTCTAAAGTCTCTTTCAGTTGAAAGTCTTACATCTACCGCCAATCTGAAAAACCTCATCCCTATCTTAATAGTTTTAATATTTTCTGTATTGCGTTTTATGGATTTATGGTTTATGTTATTTACATATGTCAGAAGCGTGGACAATCCTTTCAGACCCATACTCCCGCTGGGCGAGCCCGGCCGCCAGCCGGTTTCCCCCTGATTTCGACCTACTGGTGCCGTCGGCAAAGAACCTTGTCTTGCTCGCCCTCGTTGAAAATGCAGGTAAAGGGTGCAGCTATGACGATCTCCAGGCTGCAATCACCGCGAGCGGAGCAGTAGAGGGAGTCATACCGAAGGACAACCTCAGGGTCGCGATTCAGGATCTCAGAACCAAGCTTGCAGATACGCGTTTTCAACTGAGGACCGATCGAAAAGGACGGGAAGCGGTACTGCAACTACTGGAGCAGGATCAGCCAGGAACACCCAAGCGGGCTGCGAACCCGGGACGAACCTATGAAGTGGTGCGGCAACTCGAGGTTGCGACCGCGGCTCCCGCGCAGATCGCGTGGAATCTTATCAGCACCCGAGCGCTGCATCATAGTCAGCATTATGTCCTGCCCAGATCAGCCTCTTATTGGACGACGTATTCTGCCGGCGAAACTGCTGCGAGGGCCGACTTTGAGCTGACGGCCTATAAGATACTCTTCGCGAATTGGGTCGACAAAGCGGCGGAACGGTCACCGAAAGGAATCTGTCTTCTCGGGCTCAATGTGGGTGGAGAGGGCGACGCGGAGCTGAGTATTTTGCGTGAGCTTCTACGCCGGTTTGAGACAGTTCACTATCTCGCAATCGATCTGAGCGGTCAGTTGCTGGCGGATCACGCGGTTTATCTCAATCATCAGTTTGGCTCCGAGATTCAGTCGGGGCGCCTCGTCTGCGCAGTGAAAGCGGCCTCTTTCGACGACCCGGCCCGCGCCGTACCCGCTGTGGCGGAGGTGCGAGAGGAGTTCGGGCGGAAGCGTCCCGACTTGGAAGCGTTTTTCCCGGATGAGTTTCCGATTTTCTCTTCGTACCTCAGCAACTACATAGGGAACCGGAGCCGGCCGGAATGCGAATGGGACACATTTAATACCATATTTTCGGTCTTCCCGAACAACCGTGGGCACGCCTTTTTTGTCGGGTTTGCAGCGCTGCGTCCAGATGGCGAAGTGGAGAAATATCCGAAGGACTGGTTTGACTTTCTGGTTCAAACCCCGAGGGAACTTCTGTACAACACCAACTCACTCAGTTCCGAACAACCCCCGGAGGCAGCCAATGAATTCAGGATGCCGAACTGTACTCCGGAGGATTTTCAGGACAAGTATCTCGGCACGGGAGAAGAAGGCGGAAATAAACAATTTGTTCTCCAGGTGGGTGAATACAAGGGTGCCGGACAAGTCAGCGGGAAATCCTACCGGTTTTCCTATGTCACGCGCTATGGGCTTGCGGCAGAGAATGGCGGCCGGCACCTCGAACCAGGGGCTGACATCCAGCTATATCGGATCGTGAAGTTCAGGCCGGAGACGCTCGTCGACTACCTCCGGGGAATGGGTCTTGAGGTTCAGTTGAACCCGGTCGAAAGCAAGAAGATCGGTACCGGTGACTTTGAGCATCGCTACCAACTCCTAGCGGCGTGGGACGACGGGCGTCCACATCCTCCGGCTGCCTAATGGCCTCCACTACCCCAACCCGCAGAGTTCTACTGGCGAGCATGCCGTTTGCCCCGCTCTATGCCCCGTCGCTGGGCCTTAGCCTGCTGCAGGGGCAACTCCGACGCGGGGGCGTAGACGCGGTCACGCGTTATTTCGGGTTCGATTTTGCGCGAACGCTGGGAGAGGATCTCTATTGTCTCCTTACCGAAGGGTTTCCCACCACTATCTCCCTGTCCGGCGAATGGCTGTTCTCCCACTGCCTGTTCAGAAGGAAACGGGACGACTTCGAAGAGTACACAGAATCCGTCATCCGGAGGGAGTACCTCGCGCATTCGCAGACAGAGCCCCTGAATACCTTCCTCGATGGGCTTCGTCACGCAAGATCGCTCGCGCCCGCGTTTGTCGAGAATGCGGCTCAGGAAATCGCCGCGACCGAGTGCTCAATCGTCGGTTTCACCAGCGTCTTTCAACAGCACATCGCCTCGCTCGCGGTTGCCCGCCGCCTGAAAGAAGTCCGACCCGGGATCCGAATCGTCTTCGGCGGCGCCAATTGCGAGGGGGAGATGGGTCGCGAGAATCTGCAGCAGTTCGATTTCCTCGATGTCGTTGTCTCGGGCGAAGGTGAACGGGCGTTTGCTCAGATTGTCGGCGACTATCACAGCGGCCGGAGCACGTCGCGAAACCAACCTGGCGTCTATCAACGGACGGTAGCTCCTGATCTGGTCACCTTCGGAACTCCCGCTCCCGCGGCTGGCGGCATGGCTATGGACGACCTCCCCTGGCCGGATTACGGCGAATACATGGAGCAAGCGACGCAGGCCGGCATTCGCATGGACCGGATCCGTCTCCTGTTTGAATCGTCCCGGGGTTGCTGGTGGGGAGAAAAGCACCACTGCACGTTTTGCGGCCTGAATGGGTCTACGATGAAGTTCCGCAGCAAATCGCCCGACCGGTGCCTTGAGGAACTTCGTTGGCTCTATGAGCGCTTCGGAGTTCCCCGATTCTCAGCTGCCGACAACATCCTCGATCCGCGGTATCTGGAGACTTTCGTTCCGGCGCTTGCCGCGGCGGGTCTACCGTTGGAGTTGTTTTATGAGGTGAAAGCCAATCTGAAGAAGCATCACCTGCGGCTCTTGCGAGACGCGGGCGTGACCTCTCTGCAGCCTGGCATCGAAAGCCTGAGTTCGCAAGTATTGACGCTGATGCGAAAGGGCGTCACAGCCCTGCAGAATATCCAGACATTGAAGTGGTGCAAGGAGTTTGGGATCGAGGTGGCTTGGAATCTTCTTTGGGGGTTCCCCGGGGAGCATCTCGCGGCTTACGAAGAGATTGCGCGCTTGCTTCCGCTCTGCGAGCATCTTCCTCCTCCATTGGGAATCCGGAAGATCCGGATGGATCGTTTCAGTCCCAACTATGAGGAAAGCGATCTGTTCGGTTTTTCGCGGGTCCGCGCCGCTGCGGCTTACGGATATATCTATCCGTTTGCGCGGGAATCGCTGAATCGGCTAGCCTACTATTTCGACGCGGACGCGCCGACCGAGGCCGGCGTCGAGAGCTTGGTGGATCGAATTCAGGCGGCAGTGGAACAGTGGGCAACAGCGCAGGAGAGCAGCGACCTGATTGCTGTCGACAATAATAATGGTCTTATTATCATTGATTTACGGTCTATTTCCAGCCGGCGGATGCGAGTTTTTCATGGCTTGGAGCGTGAAATCCTGCTGTTCTGTGACGAGGTCCACTCTCGGGACGTGATCTACAAGACCATGACCGAGAGGCTTGCGGGGACCAGCTCAGACGAGGTGGATCGTGCCGTGGAGCGGCTTTCGGCTGCTGGGTTGCTCGTTGCGGAGGGGCACAACCTGCTGGGCCTCTCGATCCTTTTGGGCCAATATTCCCCCGGAGTAAAAGTGCTGGAGAAACTGCTGGAGTTGGAGTCGGATGGGCTAGGCGTGCAGAAGGCTCTTGCAGACGTTTAACGATTCATGGTATATTTTATGTGGAGGTTTTACACGATTTATATGAACCGTCTATCAAATTGCTTCACGATCACCGGTGACTCGGTCCAATTGGATCGAGCTGCCATTGCGAGTTTGCTCGCCCTCCGCTCCGCCGCAGTCCCCTGCGGAGACGGGAGCCTACCTCAAGCGAAACAGAGTGAGGCTCGGAGGCGAGACTTAAGGAATTGGGCGATCTGAAGTAACAGCTATTTAGTCCGACACTTTAGCCATGCTCCGCGCTCGCATCTTCGCTGTTGAGTGCGCGTCATGGGACTTTCTACGAGCTCGGGCGTAGAGGATTGCAGAGACAAGGCAAAGCCCCGCACACCCGAGAAGTAATGCGTGCCCGAGGTTGTACCCATTCAGGTATTTTGGGTCATAGTTGTCGTTGCTGTACCCCGTAATGACGAGCATCGCTGCGATCGCGGCGTTTTGAATCGACGTCATCAACCCGTTCGCGAATCCTAACCGTTCCTTGACGACGCAGCTTTTCAGCGCAGGCCATATCGCCGCGGGAAGTGCGGCGTAGGCGATTCCGATCACATAGTAAGCCGCCGTATTGAGGTAGAACAACATCCCGACTCCGATCACCAGAACCACAGCACCCGCAATCAGAAGCTGGGTTCGAATTCTATCGAAGATCCAGCCGAACGGAGCTGTGAGCACAAGAGGAACAACGCTTATGCGTAGCATAACGAGACCCGCCTGTCGTTGATCCAACCCGATATCGTTCAGGACCGCAAACCCAAACGCCCGCGCCACATAAAAAGGTGCGTAGCAGGCAGCGCACACGACGACGAGGGGCCAAAACCCGCCGGGTGATACAGGAGTGTCCACACTCCCCCTCTCGCTGTTCACAGTGCTTGTTTTCCGGAAAGCAAAAATCAAAATCCCCGCGAACGCCGCCACTAGGAGCAACACAGCGACGAGCCATGGCATGCGCGGCTTGAGGGCGTCCCAAAGAGCTTCTGTCCTCGCTCCCGAACGGTGCGCGAGGCTGTTGAGTTCGTTTACCACGGAGTTGAAAACATCTGTATTCCCCCAGTACTTGGAGGAATCGACAACAAACGATGCCAGCCTTGCAGAAGCGCCTAAGAAACCCAGCACAACTCCGAGTCGCCGGCGATTGGCTGTGAGTTGAAGGGCCGTAATCGCGACTACCGTTGCTGGCTCCACTCCAAAACCCAACAGGAAACGGCCGATCAGCACACCGGTTTCATCTGTTCGGCCGGAGTAATGAAAGGAAAGCAGGGCCCCGCACGTTGCAATCCCGGCCGCGATAACGCTGCTCAGCTTTATCCCGGCCCAATCCACGAACTTGCCGGCACCGAAAGCCATTAAGATACCGGGCACGAAAACCATCCCGTCCAGAAGACCCGTCTTCACGTGCGACCGCTCCGGGGCCCCAAGTCCGACGATTTCGTATGCAACAGTGATGGCAAACAACAGGAAGCTCATTGCGGCGAACGTAACCGCGAAGTCTCCTTTTCGATTTGTCGTATTGTCTGTCATGACTTCCCTCGTCTGTCAAAGATTCGCCCTTCGCAACTATTTGCCGACGCTCGCCGTTAACCTTCGCCTGGCCTCAGCCGTCTTCTCGGCTTCGAGGTCCATCCAGGCAAGAATCGCCGCAAGGCGGGCCGCAGTAAAAGGCGCGCGGTCATTTGGCACGGAATCGAGGAACTCCACGTGGCGACCCTCCTGGCGCTTTTGCCTATATTTGTAGATCGCATTCAATTGCGCATCTTTCCGCGAATTCTGAAGCTCATCACGGTTCAGGTTATAGACCCGGATAGAGGTCTTCCCCCGGAGCGTCTCACTCTCGACAAATCCGGTTGGTTCTTCGGTCTCGCTGTCAAAGGGAAAGGTGAAGTCGGTCAGGAACGGGGAGTCATCATAAGGATTCAGGAGAAGAGGTCGCTCGCTTTGTAGATCGAGCGGGGCTGTCTTCGGCAGGTCGTCTTCGACCGGAAAGTGGTTCAACTTTCCCTTGCCCTGATTACACAACTGACAGCTAGGTAGCAGGTTTCGCGTATCATAGGCCAACCAGTAATACCCGGGATGATGCTTGTATTCCTCGACTTTTCTCTTCGGTCGGTAGTGCTCCACGTCCCCCCAGAAACCGTCGGTTATTCTCACCTCGCAATAGGCGCACTTGCCGAGAAACATTTCCAGCAGACCCGCCTTTACATCCCGCCAGATCTCCGAATTGAAATCCGGTTTTGCGCCGCGCTGCACTTGGGCGCAAGCGGCCTCCCGTGCCTGTGCCGCCCGGCGTCTCCACCCCTCGTAGTCGGGCAGGCCGAGCGCAAATACCTCCTCGTTGTATTTGCGCCGCATCATGAGTTCAGCCCCGAGATCAGGCGTTGACGCGCCAGTTTCTCCCCGGCCATCAGCATTTCGCGTTCTTCAAGTCCGACCGCTGCCGATTGTTCGCACAACTGCTCGTCAAGGTTGCGTCGAAACCCCCTCGCTGCGAGGGTTTCTTCCACTTGCAAACCCGCAATAGCAGGATCTCGGCGAAGGCTGGCGAGTTCTTCTTTTTCCTTATCGCTTAGTACCAGCGCCTCCACAAGTGCGCGATAGCGGTTCTGTTTCCCGACGGTTTCGTAATCCCGCGCCCCTGCCAGGCCGAAGGCCGGGCTTGTGAGAATCTGGTCCACGCGAAGCCGTTCAAAGTCCATGGCCAGGCGTTCCATCATGGGCTTCCGCTCCCCATCCCGGGTGCAAACAAGAACCTCGTCGCGGAAACGGCCGGCAACGATCATTGGTGAATGTGTCGTCGCGATGAACTGCACGTTGGGAAAAATCTTCTTCAGTTCGGGTACGAGGAGTTGCTGCCATAGCGGGTGCATATGGGCGTCAATCTCATCCATGAGAACGACGGCGGGACGATCTTCCGCGTTCGCTCCGTAAACCTCATACAAACGCTGCCAAAGAACCCCGACCCAGCTAAGCAGCGAGGTCATGCCCTGACTGATCTGTTCGATGGGAAGCGCTCCATCGACCGTATTGACAACCACGCCATTGTCGATGCGCTCAAAGGACAGGTCAGTGCCTCTGAGGAGCACGCTGACCTTCTTAAAAAGGACTTCTGCGACTGGGCGCATCGAGTCCCCGGCCTTATTCTTTCGCTGCGCCAGACCCATGATCCACTCTTTGAGCCTGTTCAGGCGGAGATCCACCACGCCCTGCACCAGAGGCAGCAGATCATCACTCATGGGAATCTTATTGTCTTCGAGGGAGATCGAGGAGTTACTGGCCCGGGTACCGGAACGCATGGGCGGAAACCCTAGGATGAGCATTCCCTCCCGTTCGATCGCGCGCGTTTTCGGCCACTCGACATCCGCCGCTCCGCCGAGGTTCTTCCGGATCACCGTCCTGTAGCTTTCGTTGTCGGTGTCGACGGTGATCACAGCCTCTTGCACGGACGGGTGTTCACGGATCAGAGGGTCGGCCGCGATTGAACCCGATTCCTTGCCGGCCAGAGCCAGCGCCAAGGCTTTCAGAATAGTGGATTTTCCCGTGCCATTGTTCCCAAGGAGTATGGTCCAGTTGGACTTAAAATCGATCGTGAGATCCTCGAACGGACCGATATTCTGGAAATGCGCCCGGCGAATCCGGGAGATCGTGCGGGGCAGTTTCCAGATCTTAATCGTTGTGTCGTCAGATCCGGTAATGACGCATTCGCCATCGGTGGTTACCACCACCGAAAGGATTTTGTCCTTGTGAGCCTCGACTTTTTGAATCCGATCTCCGTTGTTCAGATTCCAAACTTCGAGCACACCATCTCCGGACCCGGAAACAACCCGTGTTGCGTCGGGCGAAATGGCCACGGAAAAAACCTGACCAGCCGCACTACACTGGCGTTCCGGATTGCCCGTTTCGAGACTCCAGATACCGACGGTACGATCTGCGGAACCGGATACCAGCCTTCTGCCATCCGGCGTAATCGCGAGTGAGACGATATCGCCTTTATGTAGAGAAATACGGAGCGCAGGCGACTCCCCCGCCCCAGGCTCCCAGATAAAAATGGATTCGCCGCCAGCAACGATGCGGCCATCGGGCGCCACCGCAACAGTCCAAATGTCCAGTTTCTCTTTAGGCCCGCGCAGCGTCGCGATATGGCTACCGCTCGAGACGTCCCACAACTTGACGAGGCCATCCGAGCCGCTGGTGGCGATCTGAAGGGGCGTACCAAAGACGGCCACGGAACGGACAGCGGCGTCGTGAGCCTCGATGCGGCGCACCATTTCGCCTGTGGCCAAATCCCAAACACAAACTGTGTGGTCCGAAGAGCCGGTAATAGCCAGTTTCCGGTCCGGAGTTACACAAACCGAATTAACAGTGTCGGTGTGTCCTTTCAAGGTCAGAATAGGTCTTCGCGCTTCGAGATCCCACAGGATCGCAGACGAATCCTCCGATCCTGAGAGGAAGTGCGTGTTCGAGACAATGGCAAGAGCGGTGACTGCTTCCGAGTGGCCACGAAGGGTGGTCTCGATGCCGCGTAGACTGGAGAGATGAGAGAGGATCGCAAGCATCTCCTCGTCTCCTCCGTAGGGGATCACCTGCACGTGATAGTCATTGGAAAACCGACGCGCCTTGGCTTGCCATGTAGCTCCGTGTCCAGGCATCAGCGCGAAGTGCTGGCCTGAAGGGTTGAAGTGACGGATTCCCCGGAAAAACGTGTCTATTTCGTCCCACGTGCATCCCACGAATAACAGGGAATGCCGCTGCAACAGACTGTCCAGCGCGGAAATCAGCGCTGTATTGGTGGCCAAACTTTTTTCGAGGTCCTGCCGGCTGAAGACCAGCGAATCGGGTTTCTCTGGACTCCCGCAGAGCCGCAGAAGAAATAATGAATTCTTCAGCAGCAGAGACTGCACGCCGGTGGCGTCATCCGGAAAAGTGATGGCGGCGGCAGGGAAGGTCTGTTCGAGGAGCCCATCCCAGTTCGTCGTGATGACACCGGCAAACTCGACTTCAGCGAGCAGCGTGTGCGCGGCCGAAGGACGGTGGTGCTGTGACACAACTTCGTCGATGAAGCCGGCTACGGCCTTGCGGTGGTCCACTGCCACAACATGGAAGAGGGCCTCGAGGTCATCGTCCGAGAGCGAAGACGCGGACTCGGGGTCGTCCTCTCGCGCGGCAAACGTGCCCACAAGCTGGCTGAGAAGGTCGTTCCGCGAGGGGAGCCCGGCCGCGATACTAAGACCAGTGCCCGCGAAAAGCGTGCAGGACCCGCCTCGAATCTGTTCCGACAATGCGTTGATCGCTTCGGCATCCAGATTCGCCTTTGACATTGCCAGAGTATTGTACCTCAGCATTGCGAGGGTTAAATGCGGGAACACGCCGTATTCCTGCACATTCCCGCTTATTTCTTTAGAAGGTTTCCTCCCGGATACGTTCCCGGAAACGAGCGGTTGAGAAGGTGGCGTCGCGGTCCGACAGAGATCGCAGGCCGCAGCCTACGATCATCCGCTCAAATGCATCGAGGGAGTACTCACTTTACTCGCCCTTTGTCCGCTTTGCCTGCACGGGCTTTGCGTGTGGCGGCTTTGTTCAGGGGCACCGCGTTTGCAGATAGCGGGCCGGGCGACTTACCGCGTCTGATCTGGCTCCCCAAGAAATTGGAAGTAAAGTCGGTCTGGATTTCAACCCAGAGGGGGAAATGATCGGAGATCTGAAAGGTACGCCATTGCCTGTAAAACGCATCGCGCGATTTGTCCGTCTTTGAGTGGGCTTGGTATTTTTCAGGAGCACTGGCCAGCATGTCCGCCACATAGTCTTCCGCCGCGCCCACACCGAAGATAGTCCGGGTGAACTCGAAAACGCCGGCTTTGGCCGTCGCTTTCAATTGCCCGCGAGGGTCGTGAAAGGCGATCTGGTCATAGAATTTATCGCGCGCCAGGTTACCGCCGGCGGGAATTCGGCGGATGCTCGCGGGTATGACGAAATGATTTTTCTCCATCGCTGCGCTGGTGTCGTCGCCCGTCTTATTGAAGATGTTGAAGTCTCCGAGCAGAATGATATTTTCGGGCTCGCCGTCGGCTTCGCTGGTACGGCGGATGTTGCGTTTGTCCAGCAATCCGGTCAGCTGCGCGATCTCAGCAACTTTCCGTGGCTCGTTGGCCTTTGCGGCGCCGTAATAAATGTGCACGCTGCAGATCGTGGTGCGCCGCCAGCCGGAGCGAAACGCGCATAGAAAAGGGCTTCGAGCGAGTTGCCTGACTGCCCCCTTCTCCTCCGGAGGCAAGGCAACTTCGCCGGCAAGATGGTCGAACTGAATTTTGCGGCTGTCGAAAAGGAAAGCCATTCGCTCCTGATTGCCCGCGCGACCTTCGGTAACGTCAGTCACAATGTAATTCCACCAGTTGCCGAGGAGGGCGATCAGCCGTTTGAGGTCGTGCAGGTTCTGGTTTACTTCCTGAATCGCGACCAGATCGAAATGGCTGACGATCTCGGCTATGCACAGTAGTGAGCTGTCGAGGCGCTGGCCACATTTCTGGTTACGTCCAAATTCGCGAATATTCCAGGTGGCAACGAGAATCGACCGCGATACGTTGCGTTCCGGGAGCTCGTTTGTGAGCTGCGAACGAAGGCGGAACAGACGGTCGGCGAGCGCAGCCGCTCGCTTGTCGTCGCCGAGAGCATCAAATACAGGTTTGTAATAAGGCATCTGACAGCGATTTATTCTACGACATTGTTCGCGCGGATTTCCTGAACGAATCGACAGAATTTTATGCCAGCCGCCGTATCATATAAAGCGATGTCAGCTTCAATAACGATGCCTCCGATTCACGACCTTTCCCAGGTTGGCCCCGCCCCGGGCGCGGGATTGTGCCTTTCGGGCGGCGGTTACCGCGCCATGTTATTCCACGCCGGCAGTATTTGGCGGCTCAACGAAGTGGGGATTCTGGGGAAGCTCAAACGCATCAGCAGTGTTTCGGGCGGGTCGATAACGGCTGGCGTGCTGGGGATGAACTGGTCCGCGCTTGGGATCTCGGAGACGGCTCCTGTCGCTGTGCAGTCTGTTTTTATCGACAACCTGGTAACGCCCATCCGCAAGGTAGCGAGTACGACGATCGACGAGGGCGCTATTTTCGAGGGCATCCTGCTGCCGGGCAGCATTTCGGATCATGTTGCGAGCGAATACGATAAGGTGATCTTCCATAAGAAGACCTTGCAGGATCTGCCTTCCGACGCGGATGGACCGCGTTTTGTCATCAATGCGACCAACGTGCAGTCGGGCGTGCTGATGCGCTTCTCAAAACCGTTTATGCGCGATTACCGTGTCGGGCAGGTGTTGAACCCCGCGTTGCCGCTGGCGCGCGCTGTGGCGGCATCATCCGCTTTCCCGCCGGTGCTTTCACCATGCGAGATCGATCTTGCGAAGTTCGGGCTGCAAATGGAACCGGCGGACGGGACCGAGGATCTCCACGAAGGAGATTACATTAAAAAGCTGCTTCTGACCGATGGCGGTGTTTACGACAACCTGGGGCTGGAGACGGTTTGGAAGGAATTCGACACGGTATTTGTAAGCGACGGCGGCGGGCACTACCAACCGCAGGAGCATCCGCATAAGGAATGGGCCCTGCATGCGAAGCGCGTGCTCGACATCATCGACAGCCAGGTGGGGTCGCTACGGACCCGGCAGGTGGTCGCGCTTTTTCGTCAGGGGGAACGCAAGGGCACCTATTGGGGAATTCGCCAGGCGTTGGCGGTGTATTCCGATCCGACGGCGCTGCCGTGCGACCCCAGGCGGGCGTCGGAATTGGCTGCCGTGCCGACTCGGCTCAAGAAACTCGACGAGGACACACAATGCCGCCTCATTAACTGGGGATATGCGATCTGCGATGCTTCGCTTCGAAGGTTCGGTAATGTGGCTGCACCGGCGCCAGTGTTTCCGTATCCTGAGGCTGGGATCTAGCCGTCGAAGCGGCTTCCAATTGCACCCGAACTAACCGATCCCCGGAGTTTGTATGATCTTTGTCGACCGCGCTTCGTTCCCCGTTCCGGAGGCCCTCCGTTCCAAGCGCGCCGAAGCTGCCAGAGAGAAGATTCACTCGCTCTTTTCGTCGTCTTCGCAGGAGCACCTCGACCAGCTTCGTATCACGTTCGACCAGCAGGTCTGGATTGCGGCGCGGCCTGCGCTCCAGGAACTCTTCCGCGGCAAATGCGCTTATTGCGAAACTATCATCACATCCTCGCAATTTGGTGACATCGAACACTTCAGGCCGAAGCAAGGGGCGGAAGGGCTGAACCGGGAACGCGAGCACCTTTACTACGCCTGGCTCGCCTACGATTGGGACAATCTGCTGATCATCTGCGAGGCATGTAACCGCGAACATAAGCGCCAGTTCTTTCCCGTCGAGGGACCGCGCGCCCCCATGCTGAGCAGCGTCGAAGAGTGCCGTGCGGTCGAGAGCGGTACATTATTGGACCCTTGCTTCGATCGGCCTGAGGAGCATCTGACATTCACGGACAGCGGCTTCTGTGTTCCGATCACAGATCGTGGGGCACTTACGATCAAGGTGCTCAATCTCAACCGTCACCCCCCTCGTCGACCAGCGTCAGTTGCAATGGCCCCGGTTCGACCACCTGATGAGACTCTACTCTTTCACACGCGCGCAAAAGCCACCCGACGCCGAACCAATGCTACAGCGCATCGAGGACCTCCTGTCGGGCCGATCGCCGTACGCGGGCGTCGTATGGGCGGCGATGAAGCATCACATATCCGAGTCAGAGGTAGAGTTGTTGGCCAGGGATCTGGGGCCTGCACCCGACGCTATACCTCCCAGGCAATACCATTTCCCTGGTTGTGAACAGCTTCCGCCGTCCGCCTACGAGCGTATCCGCCGCGTGGAGATCCGCAATTTCAAAGGTATCGAGTCTCTGGATCTGGATTTTCCCGAGACCACGCTGTCGGAAGAGGATAGCGCGAGCAGCATCATGATGTTGGGCGAAAACGCTACGGGTAAGAGTTCCATCCTGGAGGCGATCGCCCTGACGTTGCTCGGCACGAAGCAGATCGCCAACCTAGGTCTGAGGGGAAGCGACTACATCCGTCGCGATGAGGATTGGAACCCTCCAACAGCTAGCAGTCCGCGAGCCGAAGTACGCGTCTACTTTGAAAGTCGGGAAACGGCTCCCGTCTCCATCGCCATCGATCCGCCAGCGGGAACATTCGAAGGCAACGGGTCGCCAGCGGTGGTGTTACTCGGCTATGGTCCACGCCGATTCTTTGTGGAAGGCGCCGACAAACTCTTTTCGTCCGACCCATCGGCGCGGGTCGAGACCTTGTTTAATCCAACCGCGGTGGTCACCAATCCTTCCAGTTGGCTCATGAACTGCGAGGACAAGATCTTCAACGCGGCCGTACGCGCATTGAGACAGATATTGCTTCTTCCAGATGAAGCCATTGTCGAACGGCCGCAGGAAGGCCAGCGCGAAAGCGCGGCCATCATGTTCGACATGTACGGCGTTGCGTCGCCGCTGAGCCGCCTGAGCGAGGGCTACAAGACCGTTGTGGCGATGAGCGTCGATGTGATACGCGAAATGCTGCGCTACTGGCCTGACCTTGAAAGGGCGCAGGGCGTCTTCACAACCGCCGGCGCAGCCACAGCGTCCTGTGTTACCGAACCCGCGGAACTTGCGGCGTGCGCGAAAGGCGATTGGGTATTGTTGGGCCGGGAACCGATGAATACCAGTGGTCGCAGACAGCGTACTGCTGCGCCAGCATAGACAGTACCGGCAGAGTATCCGCCGTGAAACACTTCATGATGTTCGCGCCCTGCTCCACGTGATTGCTCACCAGCGCATAGTCTTGAACGAATCCTTGCATCGTGGGTCCGTTGAGAATGCCGTTTTTATTTCCGAAAATCTGGACGTTCACGTCAATGAAGTCGTGTCCTGGATCGGGATTCAGATCGTGTACCGAATGGGCGTCGCGGCTCACGACAACGGGCAATCCACCCTCAGCCGCCGGAGGATTAGTTTCATTTCCTGTCAGTCCTTCGATCGGATACTCCGGACTCCGAAGGAACCCGAGCATATGGTCGAAAGACCTGTTTTCGAGCATTAGTACGACAAGATGTCTGAAAGGTGTCGGCATGACTGATCCCCTCGCTACGCTGTACAACCATTAAAGCGCGAATCGGCGGCAAAATGGGACAAGCCCCGCCGTATATCGAATGTCAGTCAGCTGATCATCTGGATGTGCAGATGGTTATCGTGACCCGGGAGGGTCTGCACACCGGTGATATTCGGATCGTTAAAATAGATCTTCGAGCAGTTGGCGTGCGCCAGAAAAATTATTGACAAGCAGTTGGGTGAGGTCGTGACTGTAGGCGGGGTCCTGCCACGTAACAGGAATATTTTGCCCATCAGTTCTCAATGGCCTCACGTCAACATTCCGCCCCTGCTGATGTCCGGTGGTGTGGCCAGGCATCGGTCCTCCCTGTGCAAGGCTGATGTCTCCAACGCCGAAGGGCGAGTTTCCGTTATACTGCCACTGCATCCCGATATCGACGACGGCCTGAATCGTTGCGCTCGTGCCATACTGGTTTTCCGCCGGAAACAAAGATCACGAGGTCCTTCCAGCCATTCGTTCGATGGGAGCTAACCATGACAGGCGGTCTTGTCAAAC
>Ga0207059_1070_pt1 | contig 20250 bp, 18 predicted proteins | sample Alteio_BWMinCont_32_FD_153273 | JGI IMG/M metagenome (GOLD analysis project Ga0207059, IMG submission 153273) | Enriched cells from forest soil in Barre Woods Harvard Forest LTER site, Petersham, Massachusetts, United States -... | ecosystem: Environmental > Terrestrial > Soil > Temperate forest >...
TATTCGTATTTTCTTCCTTTCGTATACCATAGATCGCGGTAAGAAAATACGATGGTAAGATTGAAATATCTTTCTTGTATGAGTTGGTGTGTATCGGTGCCTTTAATCCCATATTGCAAGGCAACATTATACGCGAAAGGGATCCTCTTGGAATTTATTCCCAGCCCAACAGTTGCGCCCATATCATTTATTTTCTGGCCATATACATTTAAGTATGAATTGCCATAGTATACGCCTGCATGGATAAAGCTTGTTTCAAATAATGTATTGTAGATATTTTTCTTTTTTGATACTTCAAACCCAATTGATGCCCTGCTACTATTTTCTAATGCATAATTAAAACCTGAATAATGCAGGCTCGACCAATTCTGGAATTTGTAATCGGCCAGGAAAGTATATTTTTTATCTTTTGTAATAGAAATACCAACTCCGTACGATGTTGGCAAAGTGAAAAAAGTTTTATCGAAGCTTTCATTTTTTAGTTGTGAAGAATCAATAGCTAAAATAAGGATACTGGATTCTGCGCGAAGATCTGTTTTATTTGCAAAAGTGGCACCTATCGTAAAATCCCATTTTTTATTTATGCTCCCATAATATTGAAGGCCGTAATCAAAATATAAATTGCTAAGGAAAGTATTTTTTGTTGTCGATACGTATGTGCTGGGTATGCTGGGGTTTTCGAGTATTGACTTTTGCGAAATGGACCCAAATAAATAAGATGAGTTGATCCCTAAAGATAAATGATGAAATAGTTCATAAGCATTTGCCCAATAAACACGGTTTACTCCACCATATCCCTGATAATATCCATTTGTTGTTTCTCCATTTGTCCCTAATATAGGTTGCGGTGCATTGAATTCATAATTTTCTGAGCTAAAAGGAACGAGCCCGATACTTGTGCCCCAATTCTTCGTGAGCTTAATACCCATTACAAATCTTCTGAACGTGATATCCGATGAGGTATTATCAGATGGGTTGATTGGCCTGCCCGAATACGTGATCAATTTCCCGCGGATACCAATTTCACCAGTAAAAAATTGATTATCCAATGCGCTGAATGAAGCCGGGTTATTGTTTATCAAACTATGGCCGTTCCTATATGCAATGCCCGTGCTTGCCATGCCTGATGTCCTGTTGAAATAACTATCTTCAATATCACCTATTCCGATAATAGAATATGGCGAATTATTGGTTTGTGCAAAGGTTTTTGCAAATACAACAGCCAGTAAAAATATAGTCAGTCTTATTCTCATTGCATTATAGTTAACCTTATTCGGCAAATGGTTTTAAAAGAAAGAGGCATAATATATTTTTAACACCACCTGATTAATTTTAATATTATTAAACTGATCACCAATGACTGCTCTGTTGAAAGTAGTATTGCTTGCTGGTGATGGGACAATTATCATCAGCCCATTTTTAAAATTATTTTCCGACCCTAATGTTATTTGTTGTTTAATATAACTGGTAATATCATACGTATAACTTGTATTTATTCCAGCCAGGTAATCTATTGTCAGGTTGCCAAAACCAAATGGCAATGTTGCCCCAACAGTATTACTGGGGTCAGTCAATGCAAGTGTAAGTTGTGGCGGTAATGCAAACAATGGGCTATAAGAACCTTCAATTGGTTTCAATGTAAGGTTCGCCTGAAGTATGCTTAAGTAATCCTGGTATTGTTGCAGGTTGCCGATAGTCGGGAACCTGATTTTTATTTGCAAACCAGTTGCCGGTTGCACAAACGCAGCATTGCCAGTTGCAGTAGATGGGATTTCATTGTGCAGGCTATCGATCCCGGCAGTCAGCGTCCCGGTCCTGTCATAACTGATCTGATTAAACTGATATGATTTATTATTCAGTGAAAAGTCTATGAATTTGTTAAGATACACTAGTCCTGGTTCATGATAATACAAACGCAGGATCACTGAATCCTTAAACCCATAAATAGCGCCCAAGCTATTATCATCCGGGTATATGCTAAAACCTTTAAAATAATTTAAAAAAGTACTGACAGTTTTTACAGTATCCGATTGATTGAACAGTAAATTAAAAAGTTCTTTTCCTTGTGAATCGGGAAGTTTGATCTTTAAAGAATCATTTAATTTTTGTGATGTAAAAAAAGCCGTTGGGTGGATCGCTGCATCAGCATATCCGAGAGGAGAAGAAGCGTCGAACGGTATTTTTGAATTGTTATAAAAAGTTACTTGTGTGCCGGGCAATTGTATAATGGATTGCAATTGGCTGACCTTATAACGTTGTACCACACCCGTATCTCCATAAAAAGTTTTATTGATCCGTAAGATGAGAGAAATGGAATCGTAAGTGGCCAGGTTGCTGATTGTTGGAAGATTTGTTGGAGGTGTTACCTGCAGGATAGATTTGGAAGTAACAATACCAAAATATGGGTCCTTATACCTGCCAATTAACAAACTGCCGGTGCCTGCTGTTGCAAATGAATCCACTAATACAGTCGACATAGCTACGCTGAAAGTATCTATTGCAACTACATTAGTTGTATTATCGTTTGAAAAAGAAGTCCCAAAATTGATTGATGGTTTCTGACAACCGGCCAGTAATAAAACTACCAATGCCGGTAACAAAAACATGCTGCTGCTTTGCCTGTTCCTTGTCATGCTGTGATTATCTGCTTATTACTGTATTGGATATATTCAAAAAAAAATTTACTGATAACGACGGGTGTTGCCCTGAATTAAGTTCTGGTTGTAATCGACGGGTGATTGTTGTCATTATATTAATGTGTATGCGTGCTTGTTAAAAAGCAAAAGTATGTTTTTTGCTTACCAATTTCAATTTAATGAGCCCAGCCTAATTGATAAATTTTTGTGAAATAACTTTATTTATCCGTATTTCGCGGTGCAAATAAAATACTTTTATCGAAAATTTGCTTATCAGAAAATGAATAACTGTACAACAAAGTTTTTCTTCACCCAACATTATTTTATTTCTAAATGACCCTGAATTTGAATTTTAACGATTTCTACAATCGCCATAAAATATATTTGCAAAAAAAAAATACAAACAACACAAGCAATATGAAGCGGACCAACATTACTTTACTTTCTTTTTTTCTTGTATTCACTTTGTTTTCTTGTCACAAAGACAGCGTGCCTTTTACCCAGGATGGGAATTGGGTCACCCGTTCTCAATTGAATGGCCCGGGCAGGAGTGAAGCAGCTGGGTTTACCATTGGCGATTTTGCTTATTTAGGAACAGGGTGGGATGGGTTGAACAAAAGGTATAGTGACTTTTGGAAATACGATCCGGATAATGATAATTGGACGCAAATGCAAAGTTTGCCTGATTCAGCAGCAAGAAGTTCTGCTATCGGGATGAGCGCAGCAGGATTGGGATTTATTGGAACAGGATATGATGGGTTTAATTACATGAAAGATTTTTGGCAATATGATCCTGGTGCTAATGCATGGACACGCAAAGCTGATTTTATAGGTGGCGCAAGATATGAAGCTGTTGGTTTTGGTATCGGCAATTTTGGATATGTCGGCACAGGTTTCGATGGCAGCAATTCATTGAAAGATTTTTATAAGTACGATCCGGGATCCGATACATGGACTGTGGTTGGTTTTAGTGGTAATAAAAGATATAGCGCCGTGGCTTTTGTCTACAAGGATAAAGCTTACCTCGTCACCGGTATCAATAGCGGAGTGACCGTAAGTGATTTCTGGGTTTTTGACCCGGCCGCATCAGAAGCTAATTGGACGCAATTGAGGCATATCACAAATTATAGCAGTGATAATTACGATGATGGATATACGAATATCATGAGGAGCAATGCAGCAGCATTTGTGATCACAGGCACTAACAGTGGCGACAAAGCGTATATCAGTACAGGTGAGAACGGCGCATTGTACACGTTTACCTGGGAATATGATTTCCTCACTGATTTATGGAAAGAAAAAACTCCTTTTGAAGGCCCGGCTACAACAGGTGCAGTTGGTTTCAATGTAAAGAACAGGGGTTATATCGCAACAGGGAGAAGTGGCTCAGGACAGGCTGCTCAATCTGATTTCCTGAGAGAGTTTCATCCTGATGAAGTTGTCAATCCTAATGACAATTAAAAAAAAATATTACCAATTTATTATTGTTTTTTTAATAGCCGCTGCATTTGCAGCGGCTTATTATTCCTATCATCATAAGAAAGATGAAAAGGTATTTGTACAGGCTCAAGCCATTCAGACAGCTTTAGGCTGGGGATATAATATCACCGTGGATAATAAAATTTATATTCACCAGGAATTTATCCCGGGCATTGCCGGGAAACATGGTTTCAGGACTAAAGAAGAAGCGTTGATGGTTGGCCGTAAGGTAATTGAAAAAATAAGCTCCAATCAATTGCCTACAATTACTCAGCAAGATTTAAGAGAAATGGGGATCATTAAAGATTCTTTAGCAGCAAAATAAATAACTATGATTTTTTGCGGAGATACAGGGTTTCATAACCTTGATATCCCGTCAATCATTTTTATTTTGGAATAAAATGTATATTGCTTCTTCCCATTAAATATATTATCGGCTATCAATGAAAAAATTCTGTCTTGCATTAGATTTGAAAGATGATGCAGCGCTCATTGCTGAATATGAACACTGGCACCAACATGTGCCACAGGAAATAAAAAAAAGTATTGCTGAAGCAGGCGTTATCAGTATGGAAATCTATAGGGCAAGCAACAGGTTATTCATGATCATGGAAACTAATGATGAATTCAGTTTTGATAAGAAATCTGCAATGGACGCAAACAACCCGGCGGTAATACAATGGGAAGAATTGATGTGGAAATATCAGCAGCAAATACCTCTTTCGAAAAAAGCCGAAAAATGGATATTGATGAAAAAAATTTTTGACTTTAGCACGTATTAAAAACGAATACACGGATTATCCATGGATCTTCAACTACAAAATAAAGTGATCATAGTATCAGGTGGCGCAAAAGGCATCGGCGAGGGAATCGTCATGCTATTAGCTAAAGAAGGCGCCATACCTATTATTGTTGGGAGGAATGAATCAGACAATTTAAAAACAGTTAATGCAGTAAAAGAGTTGGGTGGAGAATCTTTTCAGGTCACTGCTGAATTAACGGACCCAAATGCATCAGCGTATGCAATAAAAACGATAATAAAAGAATATGGGAAGATAGACGGCCTTGTAAATAATGCAGGCGTCAACGATGGCGTAGGTTTAGAAACCGGGGGATATGAAGCATTCATGGCCTCTCTGCATAAAAATTTAGTGCATTACTATTTGATGGCACATTTTGCATTGCCGGCTTTGAAGAAATCAAAAGGAGCGATTGTGAATATCAGTTCCAAAACAGCTGAGACCGGCCAGGGAAATACTTCGGCTTATGCTGCGGCTAATGGTGGCCGTAATGCGCTCACCCGCGAATGGGCCGTTGAATTATTAAAATACGGCATAAGGGTCAATGCAATTATAGTAGCTGAGTGCTGGACGCCTCTCTATGAAAAATGGATCACGTCTTTGCCCGATCCGGAAGAAAAATTAAAATCGATCGTCGCAAAAATCCCTTTGGAAAACAGGATGACTACCTCTGAAGAAATTGCAGCAGCTACTGCTTTTTTATTGTCATCAAGGTCAAGTCATACAACCGGCCAATTAATACATGTAGATGGTGGATATGTTCACTTGGATCGTGCTCTTGCAAATGCTTAAAAGGAACCAGGATTTTATACAATTTTTCTGATTGATGTATCCGCCAATCAGAAGAATTGTATAAAATCCTGGGCAAGAAAAAGCCGTCTTTAAAGGACAGCTTTCAATTTTTTAAACCGGGTATCAAAGCATAAATTTCTACAAAGGTTAAGGTTTAAATACGATCTGGTTTTTTACGATACTGGTTTTGTTTTTCTAAGGATAGGATTAGGGTTTAGGGTCTTTACATTTTTTCAAAGGAATCGGATTGGTCTTGGTTTAAGGATTAGGACTTAATTCGGTTTATTAGGGTTTGGATATTTCGTTTTTCAAAGGTTTAGGATTTAGGGGCTCAATTCGTTTTCAAAGGATAATTGGCGTTGACATAACAAAGATTGCCATTCTTTCCCTGCTCTCATAAATTATTCGACAAGGGGGTAAAAAGCTTCGATTTTTGGGATCAATTGTACGATAAGCAAAAATCCATATAATAAAACTTGTGATTATTCTTTCATAATTAATTGTAAATCATTTTATTGTGTAAATTATATTCAATTTTTCAAAACCCGAGGATTATTTGAAAAGCTGAGGGATTACCTCTCAGTATCTTTCGATCTTTTAACATGCTAAACTATCAACAATGAATGAAATTATCAACGCAAAAAAATCACTAACGCTAGCTGCAATTTTTATTTGCTTATTTTATCAGGCTACAGTCGCTCAAAATAATTCTGGTCCATCAAAGGATTATTTTACCATCGAAAATTATTATAAAGCAAAATGGGGCTATGCAAGTGAATTTATTGATTTATGGAAGAAGAACCATTATCCATTATTAAAAAAGGCCAAGGAAAAAGGTGATATTATAAATGTTATTGCTGAGCGCCCAATCCTGCATAGCGGAGAAGATACCAGATGGGATTTTAAAGTGACTATTATTTTTAAGAATGTTCAAGCAGCTTTTGATGCTGATTTGACTACGCCATATCGAAAACAATTATATCCAGATTTGGACAAGCTCGAAAAAGACGAACAGCACCGTTTTGAAATCCTAATTGCCCATTGGGATGTAATGGTTGATCAATTGGACTTAAACTAAGCCCATTTATTTAATAACAGATTTCATTTCTTAATATCCTGCACAACCAATATTTTTGCCACTCGTTAAATTACAGTAAATGAGACAAATTGCTTTTCGGGAGGCTTTGCGTGAAGCCATGAATGAAGAAATGCGCCGCGATAGCCGCGTTTTTTTAATGGGCGAAGAAGTGGCAGAATATAATGGCGCATATAAAGTTAGCCAGGGGATGCTGGATGAATTTGGGCCTAAGCGTGTAATTGATACTCCCATCTCAGAACTTGGTTTTACGGGAATTGGCGTTGGTGCTGCACAAAATGGCTTGCGCCCAATTATTGAGTTCATGACTTTTAATTTTGCTGTATTGGCATTGGACCAGATATTAAACACTGCATCTAAAATGCTTGCTATGAGCGGCGGACAAGTAGGGTGCCCGATTGTTTTTCGTGGACCAAATGGATCTGCAGGCCAGTTAGGCGCGCAGCATTCCACCGCCTTTGAAAGCTATTACGCAAATATCCCGGGCATAAAAGTAGTATCACCCAGCAATGGGTACGATGCAAAAGGCTTGTTGAAACAATCTATCCGTTACGAAGAAGATCCGGTCATCTTTATGGAAAGCGAAGTTATGTACGGTGAAAAAAGTGATGTGCCCGAAGAAGAATATTATATTGAATTAGGCAAGGCCGATGTTAAAAAACAAGGCAGAGATGTTACCATTGTTTCATACAATAAAATGATGAAAATAGCGCTCGGCGCTGCTGCTGAACTTGAAAAAGAAAATATAAGTGCCGAAGTAATAGATCTGCGCACGATTCGCCCGCTGGATTGGCAAACGATTTTAGACAGTGTTAAAAAAACTAACCGGCTCGTCATTGTAGAAGAGCAATGGCCTTTTGCATCTGTTTCTTCAGAAATAACTTATCATATTCAAAAAGAAGGATTCGATTATCTTGATGCACCTATCCGTCGCATTACTTCAGCCGACGCGCCTTTACATTATGCTCCCAACCTGGTAGCTGCTGCGATGCCCACAGTTGCACGGACAGTGAATTTGGTTAAGGAAGTAATGTATTTAAAAAAATAATTTCAATATCAATCGTGAGGCTGATGAAAAAATATTGAAATGCAAAATGATTATTGACTATTCAATATCACATTAATAATTTGCATCTCATCCATCTGCAAAAATCTCCTGAATATTTCATCGTTATCTTCAAATTAAAAACTCATGATTTTTATTTTTCGTGGGTTTATTCATAACTTGATTCTTTCAAAATTGTCATCATGAAAAAAATTTTTCTTATCATCCTCGTTTTTATTTTTTCCCAATCTGCTTTTTCCCAGGCAACGTATACGCCCGCATCTGCAAACCTGCGCGCACGCGAATGGTTCGACAGCGCACGTTTTGGTATGTTTATTCATTGGGGCGCTTTTAGCGTATTAGGTGATGGCGAATGGGTGATGAATAACCGTAATATCCGAGTACCTGAATACACAAGGCTCTTGAATATTTTTAATCCGGTAGATTTTGATGCCGCAAAATGGGTCGCCACAGCTAAAAATGCAGGTATGCAGTATATTACTTTGATAACGAGACATCATGATGGTTTTAGTGATTGGGATACTAAACAATCCGATTGGAAAATAACCAATACAAGTTGGGGTAAAGATGCTGTAAAATTATTAGCTGACGAATGCCATAAGCAAGGGATTAAATTATTTGTGTATTATTCTTTGCTAGACTGGTATCGTTCCGATTACCAATATGAAACAGGCCGCACCGGACATGGGACAGGGCGGACACAAAAAAGCAATTGGATCAGTTATATCAATTTCATGAAGGCACAGCTCACCGAATTATTGTCTAATTATGGAGAAATAAGTGGCGTATGGTTTGACGGTTTTTGGGATCAGCTTAATAACGATCAGGATAAAAATCAACAATCAAAAGTTGATTGGCATATTAATGAAATATATGAGCTGATCCATAAACTTCAACCACAATGCCTGATCGGGAATAACCATCATCAAACTCCTTTGCCTGGAGAAGATTTTCAAATGTTCGAGAAAGATTTGCCTGGTGGCAACAGCACTGGTTTTGGTGGAGCCGAAGTATCGAAACTGCCGCTTGAAACCTGTGAAACCATTAATAATTCCTGGGGCTTCAATATAACTGACCGGGATTATAAATCACAAAAAGATTTGATCCAACTACTTGTAAAAGACGCGGGCTATGGCGCTAACCTATTATTAAATATTGGGCCTTTGCCAAACGGTGATATACAACCGGAGTTTACTGAGCGCTTAGCTGATATGGGAAAATGGCTGAAGACTTACGGTCAAACAATTTACGGTACGCATGCGGGTTATATAAAACCACAGGATTGGGGTGCTGTGACTGAAAAAGGAAATAAAATTTACCTCCATATTTTTAAAACTAGTGGAGATAAATTCTTTATTAAAGTTCCTTATAAAATCAAATCCTCCACACTATTTGCAACGGGGAGTTCATTGAAATTCCAGGCACTCGCAGATAATTATGTAATGATTGACTTGAAAGGGATTCAACCAGATTTGATTGATACAGTCGTTGAGCTGGAAGTAATAAAATAAAAAATCCCGAAGGCACTGCTTATAAAACAGAGGTAAGCTTCGGGATGAATGTGTTTTATTGATTAATGTAATGCTCTCAGTACGTTATTCAAAAGCAGTAACGATATATAGGCAAAACCCAACAGAAAGCCACAAAAAATAGTCAGCTTAAGAAAAATTTTGCCGGTTGGATTAGAACTTAGTTCAAGATCGCGTCTCATAGGTTGAATTTTTAATTTTAATAGATTTTCAAAAAAATTGGATATAGCAAGGTAATCCAAGAATATCTTTTTTGCAACGTAGTTTTACGAAGAATATATACTAGTAGTTTAGACCATATTTATAAATCATTTATTATCAACTATTTACTTAACTTTTGTATCTTAATAATTAACAATAAAGATTTCAAATTCTTCTTAGAATTACTTTTTAAAAACCAATTTTCTTTTTGGCATTCTTACCAGGTCTTGAAATGTTTTGGTGGAAAAATCCAACCAGATGTAATGAGGGTATCGTTATTCATTTCGTACCACGGACTGAGTTCGGAGCTCATTGGATTAATGACTACATGAATATCCTGCGCCGGCATATAACCTTGAGCTAGTAAAAAAATTTTTCTCTCTTTCCGGTCAATAGCCATATCAACAATTAGCATTGCATGCCCAGGCGAGCCTCCTTGAATCAATACATCGCCGATTCCCAGTTCATTGATGTCATGAACCGCAAATAATTGTTTTTCCAAAGATAAAGTCCCACAATGCGCAAAAACATTTTCAAGATATTTATTAAAGTAACCCAGTAGCTGTCCTGCACTTAGGTGTTGGACAGCTTCTGGGGCAAATTTATAATTCGTGTTGTTATTATCCCGGAAATTAATTTTATCAAATTTCTTTTGCGAATAAAAATATTCCGCGCGAAGGCGCATGATCGCATCGGCACATTGCTGCAGGTCTTTGTTGCCAACGGTAATATTTAAAACTGCATATTGTGACGACTGGTCTTTTTTGGGCGAACCATTAAAAAGATAAACTGTTTTATTTTTTTAAGCGCTATGTTCCGCAACCATTCGCCAAAAGAATTTTTTTTGATGGCAATCCTTGTATATCCTTCGGGAAGTGGGATTGCCCCAACAATAGGATAAGGATTTTCAGTTTCGGTTGAAATTTTTTTTGCTTTGATTTGAACAGTGAAACTATGTGTCGATAAGTTATCTTGCGGGACAACTAAAGAAAGTGGCAAAATAATTGCCATGAGGAGGTTCGGTTTCATATGCTTATTTTTGAAGCGTAAGAAGTTAAGAGCACAGTTCATATTTTTTCCATATCAAACGAATTGTTAAACATGTCCAACATTTTGATCATTGACGATGAAAAGGCAATCCGCAAAACGTTAAGTGAAATTCTTTCTTATGAAGGTTATAAAATCGATGAGGCAGGAGATGGTGAAGAAGGGTTAAAAAAATTCAGGGAAAAAGAATATGATGTTATCTTATGTGATATCAAAATGCCTAAAATTGATGGCATCGAGTTTTTAGAAAAAGCTAAAGAGTCCAATGCTGATGTGCCAATCATTATGATTTCGGGTCATGGAACAATTGAAACTGCAGTTGAGGCCGTAAAAAAAGGAGCGTATGACTACATTTCCAAACCACCCGATTTAAATCGTTTATTAATCACTATTCGTAATGCGACGGATAAAACTTCGCTTGTTGCTGAAACGAAAGTATTAAAGCGAAAGGTTAGCAAAGTGCAAGAAATGGTAGGCGCATCGATGCCCATTCAAAAAATAAAAGAAACAATTGAAAAAGTTGCGCCTACAGATGCCCGTATTTTAATTACCGGTGAAAATGGAGTAGGCAAGGAATTAGTTGCTCGTTGGGTACATGAAAGAAGTAATCGTGCCAGTGGGCCATTAATCGAAGTCAATTGTGCAGCGATACCAGGTGAATTAATCGAAAGCGAATTATTCGGTCATGAAAAAGGTTCTTTTACTTCAGCATTAAAACAAAGGATCGGCAAGTTTGAACAGGCTAATAGTGGCACATTATTTTTGGATGAAATCGGGGATATGAGCCCAAACGCCCAGGCAAAAGTATTGCGTGCTTTGCAGGAAGGGAAAATAACACGCGTAGGTGGCGATAAAGATATTAATGTAGATGTACGCGTAATTGCCGCCACCAATAAAGATCTTTTAAAAGAAGTAGAAGAAAAAAGTTTTCGGCTGGATTTATATCATCGGTTGAGTGTAATTATTATTCATGTGCCTTCTCTTAACGATCGCAAGGATGATATCCCGTTGCTGATCGATAAATTTCTTGCAGATATCTGCAGCGAATACGGCATTGCAAAAAAAACAATTGATGAAGAAGCGATCCAGGCTTTACAGCAATACAATTGGAGCGGTAATATCAGGGAACTGCGCAATGTTGTTGAACGATTAATAATCCTTTCCGGGAAAACAATCAGTCACGCTGATGTGGAGAATTATGTGCTGCCGAAAAAATAATAGGCAATAGACAATAGACAATAGACAATAGACAATAGACAATAGACAATATTTAATTGGGCAACAATACTAATTATTTTTTCTATCAATTTCATCTTCCTTCAATTTTAAACCTTTGCCCTTTGACTCTTGCCCTTTTGCCTTCTCCCACCATCAATCTTAGGAAAACTTTCTGTGACAATATTTTGGCAGGCAGATTAATATGGTATTTTTGCCGAATTATAAAATCAAAGCATGACGACTCATCAGATTTTAGTTCTTGTTTTTATTCAATTATTGCTCCTTTTATTACCTGCCCCCGGTTTATATAAAATGTTTGAAAAAGCCGGTGTCCCGGGATGGAAAGCATTTGTCCCTTTTTACAATACCTGGGTTATGTTAGAACTTGCCCAACGCCCTAAACATTGGGTTTTTTGGCAATTGGTTCCCATCGTTGGTTGGTTTATCACGATGGGCATTTTTATTGAATTTGTAAAAACATTTGGGAAATTTAAATTATCGGAACATGCGTTGGCAGCCCTTGTGCCTGTAGCCTATTTCCCTTATATAGGGTTTAATAAGGATGACAGGTTTTTAGGGACCGATTTAGTAAAAAAACATAGAAAGAGCCCTGCACGTGAATGGATTGATGCGGGCATATTCGCTATAGTGGCTGCAACATTGATCCGTACTTTTGTTTTCGAAGCATATACGATACCAACTCCATCCATGGAAAAGACCTTGCTCGTGAATGATTTTCTTTTTGTGAGCAAGTTCAGTTATGGGCCGCGCATTCCTAATACACCCTTGGCAATGCCTTTTGTGCATCATACCCTTCCTTTCATTAATGTCAAATCTTATGTGGAGTGGGTTAAAATCCCATATACACGCTGGTTCCCTGAGCCTGTAAAAAGAGGCGATGTAGTAGTATTCAATTTTCCTGCGGGCGACACAGTTATCAATAAAGAAGGTTATCAATCGGAGGTGCCATATTATGATGTTTGCCGCTCATTAGGGGGAGGTGATATTAATGCAGGGCGACAAATTATTTTAAATGACCCCGACGAATATCCTTTAGTAGTCAGGCCGGTCGATAAACAGGAGAATTATATCAAAAGATGTACAGCCGTGGCTGGAGATACATTACAGATAAAAGAACAGGTTGTTTATATCGATGGCCATGCTTCTGTATTCCCGCCGTATGCGCAAACAACTTGTGTTGTTACTACCGGTGGCCAGGCGCTTGATGAAACAGTAATGAAAGAAGAATATAATATTGATGTGAGCAATTCGGAAGAAATTCAACAAACAGGCGTCGCCAATCAATACCGTATGTTGCTCACGTATGCAGCAAAAGAAAAAATGCTAAAAAACGGCTTGGCAAAAAGTATTATGCCCGACCTCGATACTGTTGCTAGCGGTCATGTATATCCGTATGATAATATCCATCATTGGTCAGTCGATAATTTTGGGCCGATATGGATACCCAAGAAAGGCGCAACGCTAACGCTGACCCCGGAAAATTATACACTGTATGAAAGGCCAATACGGGATTATGAAAAAAATAAGTTGGAAAGAAAAAATGATAAAATATATATTAACGATATAGAGACGAATCAATATACTTTCAAAATGGGTTATTACTGGATGATGGGTGATAACCGCCATCAATCACAGGATTCAAGATACTGGGGCTTCGTCCCGGAAGATCATGTAGTAGGCGAAGCATGGCTGATTTGGATGAGCTGGGACAAAGGCGTCCGCTGGAGCCGTATATTTAAAAAGATCAAATAAGACAATGGTGAATGGGCAATGTTGAATGAGAACCTCACGAACAGCAATAGGTCCTCCTACCTTTCACCTTACCACAGTGGTTATGCAAAAAAAAGAGAGCAAGTTTTCATTCGAAGTATATGATTCAATTGCAGAATTGCATAATGAAGATGCCTTGTTATTAAAAGAAGCACAGCGCGTAACGGAACATGCGTATGCCCCATACTCACGGTTTAGGGTAGGCGCAGTTGCGAAACTGTCGAATGGAAAAATGATTACCGGTTCCAACCAGGAAAATGCATCCTTTCCTGTAGGGATATGCGCAGAAAGAGTATTATTATCAGCTATATCATCTCAATATCCTGGTATTGCAATTGAAAGCATTGCAATAAGCTATCGAGATGATAAAGGCGCAAGCAATCATCCGATCTCTCCATGTGGGATATGCCGCCAATCATTGCAGGAATATGAGCAAAGAAACAAAAAACCCATCCGCCTTATTCTCGCTGGCATGGAAGGCAAGATTTATATTATACCAGAAGCAAGTTCATTACTGCCACTGGCATTTACGAGTGATGAATTACACATGTAACCCTACGTTGGCAAGGGATTCAATCCATATTGGCCAATCGAAAATTTACGCTGATAATTTTTATTGAGTATTTACAAGGGTTATATCAAAATACAATGGCGAATTCGGTGGGATCCTGCCATCAACTGAACCAGCACAACCAAATGCAAGTGCAGAAGGGATAAGCAACAAAATGCGGCCACTTTTTCGAATTTTTGGCAGGCCTATCTGCCAACCCTGTATGTATTGATTAAGAGGATATGGTACGATTGTAGTACTGTTTGCCGAATCAAAAACTTTCCCATCCATAAATTTCCCAACATACGATGCTGATATCGTTGTTGAGCTTGATATAGCAGGACCATAGCCCTGGCTGATGATTTGATAATATAAGCCAGAGCTGTCCCACATTGCCGTGATCCCATTATCTTTCGCAAACTGTAATAGTTTGGAAGAATCTTGTGCTACAGTAGGGCCGGTACAAGCAGGAGTGCCCGAATTATTCGATTTATTGCAACTGATCACATAAGCAAACATCCCAATACAAATACATGCTATCAAAATTCTCTTCATTGCCTCAATTTATTTGTTATTGCAAAAATTAATTTTTTTTCCATGGAAATAAGAAAAAGAAAGTTAAAAATCAAGCACTTAAAATAAATACTGTTTCTACATGTAATGGTTGCTTGATTTTGTCTAATTATTTTTTTGGGGTCGCCGGGAAAATATGGCTAGTGCATAATTTAGCTGAATGAGAATGATCATGATTATGCTCAAATAAATATTAACGAAACACAGCAATGCGCCAATGGCATACAAGGTTTGGGCAATGATGATCCTCTTTCGGATCACTTTATTGACCACTGGTTTTTCGCTTTCTGAGATCGATAAATAATCATGTTTATAGGCATAAGCCCACTGGATATATATAACCAATCCAAGTAAAAAAATATTTAGCCAATACAACCCTATGGATAATTTGAATTGAATATGCTCACTCAAAAAAGCCGTAGTGAACGGGAGCAATGAAACAAATAATAGAAAGAATAAACAAATCCAATTCAAATGTCTGTCACTCTTATCAATATACGTAAATTGGGTTATCGAACCGGTCCAAAAAATTCCAAGCGTCATAAAACTTAAAAAATAGCTCAAGAACTTTGGCATCAAATTGCAAAGCGATGCGAATAATTCCCCTTCTGTTTTTATAGCTTCACTTACCGGCACTTTAATATCAAGAACCAGTAAAGTAAGCGCAATGGCAAATACGCCATCGCTGATAGCTTCCAGGCGTGGGACTTTTTGTCCTGCTATTTGATTGTAGGTTTTGGCGTTGGTCATACAATGCGGTTGGAAATTGAGGTTAAGGTTGAGGATAAGCTGCAGATTCGATCTGGAATTTTGATTGTCCTAGTAATTCCTCGTAATTGATATTAATCTTTCTAAGCATTTTTTCTTCCAGCATAATAGCAAAGGCTTCAAAATATTCAATCACATCTTCTCTTACGTTTCTTTTCAGCCAACGAAAACCACTTGGTAAATAATTTAATACTTCCCGGTCTTCAAGATATTCAAGATTGTGAATATCAGTAACGGTAAGACCCAATGCTTCAAGTTTTGTTATCATCAGGTAAGCCGGTGCGCCTGTCACGACACAATAATCTTCTGCAATTTCAGTCCACTCGCCAATCCCGGTATGTGCGTAAGCTAAGATTTCTTCCTTGGTCATACTGGTGATCACCTGCAAAAGGTTGCCGCAATTGCACCCACCATGATGTCCCCAGGCGTAGTACGCGCCATCACGCAATCTTTTAGCTGTATTGCGCAATGCTTCAACGAGCTGGATATTAGGATGAGCCATATATTTTGTAAATATAAAAATTATAACACTTGCCTTATTACATTGTTTGCTACTCCTGATCAGGAAATTTAAAACACTAATTCTATATCCGATTCTGCATATCCTACACAAGTCAGTACCAGGCCTTGTTCCAGGTCTTTATCGGTCAGCACTTCATTGATGCTCATTTTAATTTTGCCATTGAGCAATTTTGCAACGCAGGTAGAGCAGCGGCCACCACGACAGCTATATGGCAATTGAATATTATTATTTAGCGCTGCTTGCAAAATATTATCCGGGTATGTGACAGTTATGATATGCTCGTGCTGCTGATAATGAATGATGGCCTGTCTTGGTGTGATATCCGAAATCAATGGTGCCGGCGGAATAAATTCAACAGTAAAATTTTCTCTCCTGATCGAATCATCTGGGAAACCCATTAGCCGTAAAGTAAACTGTGCCATTCGCATCAATATGGCGGGGCCGCAAAGATAAAATAGCGCTTTTTTATTCGTGGAAAGATTTGATAAAACTATTTTTTCCAATAAAATATTTGTAAGCCTGTGCGAGTTATGCGGATGCTTCTTTGGTTTGCTAAGCAGGTTGATCCATTTTAATTGTTGCGGATATTTTTTTTCAATCCCTTCCAATTGTTTTTTGAAAATGATATTATTTTCATCGTGGTTTTGATAGATGAGAAAAATTTTAGTCATGGGTTCCTCAACCAAAATTTTTTTCAACAAGGAAAAAACAGGCGAGATGCCACTCCCGGCAGTAATAAAAAAAATCTCGCGGCTGGCATTTTTATCTGTTTCGATGGTGAACCTGCCTGATGGTTGCAACGAAGTAAGGTAGTCGCCTTTTTTTATCTGTTCCTGCAAAAACCTGGATATCTCGCCATTGGTTATGCGCTTAATCGTAATTGCAGGAAAATCGTCGGTGCCAGGGGTTGATGAAAAAGAATAAGACCGTCTTATTTCTTTATCGCCATGGTTAAAAATAAACGTTAGGAATTGGCCGGCCTGATAATTGATTTTTTTGCCGTCATTGCTTTCCAGCACCATAGTTATGGTATCCGTCGTTTCCGGGATAATCGCTCTGACTTTCAGTTGAAGCAGGTCCATTTAGTAAATTAACAATTTGTTTTTTTTGGCGGATAAGGAATTAGCAAGATGCTAAATATGCGTAAAAGCCCTGCTTCCCACTAGCCATAAGACTTTCATAACTTGCCTTTATACCATTCATTCACCGACCATACATATTTCTGCACAAAAAATCCTAAAAATTATAATCAGGAAATACTATTATAGCTAAATACTGAGTAATTTTCTTTTTCATTTATTTTTGGATTACCACCATTCATACAGGCAAATGCACGAAGAATAGTAATCTAATTATATATTTGGGGCTTAGTTATTTTTAAATTTAAATAGATGGACTGGTTAAACAAACCGTCAAAATTCATTACCGGGTTAATTTTTGTTGTAAGCTCATTCATTGCGTGTAAAGATAAGGTCGATCCAAATGCAAAGCCCAAAGCTGCCCCACCAACTATCGTAGATGTATTAGTTGCGGCTTCACAGCCCATTAGCAATAGTATTGAAGTGAATGGTACTGTGGTTGCCAATGAATATGTGGAATTGCATCCGGAAGCCAGCGGGCGGCTTACTTTTCTTAGTGTGCCTGAAGGAAAAACAGTTAAAGCCGGGACTGTTATTGCGCGGGTAAACGATGCCGACTTAAAAGCACAAATAGAAAAAAGTAAAGTATTGCTGGACCTTGCACAAAAAACAGAGGAGAGGTATAAACAACTATTGGCAGTAAATGGCCTGAACCAAAGTGACTATGACGCTGCATTGAATACAGTTAATGGCTACAAAGCCGATATCAATTATAACCAGGCGCTTGTTGATAAAACAGTTTTGAAAGCTCCGTTTGATGGCATCGTCGGCCTGCGCCAGGTGAGCCTGGGCGCGTATGTTAGCCCTACTACGTTAATTGCGACTATGCAACAGCTGGATAAAATCAAAGTAGATTTTAATCTTCCCGAACAATATGTTGATATCGTAAAAATAGGAGGGACAGTGGATGTTGAAATGGACGCGTCTTCCAAATCTCGAAAAAAAGCTGTGATCATTGCCATCGAGCCGCAGGTAAATCAATCCAGCAGAAATTTAACTATTCGAGCTATTTTAAAAAATTCACAGGCTAAGAATCCCGGAGCCTTTGTAAAAGTATATGTAAATGCAGGTGTTGATGCAAAGGCAGTAATGGTACCCACCAATTCATTGATACCGGATGATAAAAATAACCAGGTTATCCTCATCAAAGATGGCAAAGCAACTTTTGTAAATGTCAGTACCGGTTTAAGGATGGCGAACAATGTTGAAATAACAAAAGGAGTGAGCCCTGGCGATACGGTTGTTGTGACAGGGGTATTATTTGCGAGGCCGAAAGCGCCTTTACATGTTCGCAGCGTTAAGACATTGGAACAATTTAATGCTTTGAATAATAATTCCAATACTGCTGATCAATGAACAATAATCATAATAATCAGATTACATGTTTTCGATCGCAATCCCAACTGGGCATATCAATAAAAATAGTAGAACAGATTAAGAACTCATGAATATTTCAGAATTATCACTGAAGCGGCCCGTTTTAGCAACCGTAATGAATTTGATGATAATTTTATTCGGTGTAGTAGGATATAATTTTCTCGCAGTGAGAGATTATCCCGCGATCGATCCCCCAATCATTACAGTTAATACATCGTACACAGGCGCTAATCCTGATATTATCGAAAGCCAGATCACAGAACCATTGGAAAAACAAATCAATGGCATACCGGGCATACGCACCATTTCTTCCACCAGTTCATTAGGCAGTAGCGCTATAACGGTTGAATTTAATCTCGGGTTCGACCTCGAAGCTGCGGCTAGTGATGTCCGTGATAAAGTGGGACAAGCCACCAGAAGTTTGCCACTGGATATTGATGCGCCGCCTGTAGTGACAAAAGCTGATGCAAACAGCGATTTTATTTTATTGTTGGTTGTGCAAAGCCCCACAAAAAGTTTAATGCAGCTTAGCGATTATGCAGATAACGTGTTACAACAACAATTGCAAACTATCGAAGGAGTGAGTTCTGTGAATGTCTTCGGCGACAAAGGATATGCCATGCGTTTGTGGCTTAACCCGGATAAAATGAATGTTTTTAATGTAGCATTCAATGATATCAGCAATGCGATCAACACTGAAAATGTACAGATACCCCCCGGGAAAATTTATGGTAACAATACTGAATTGACAATTGCGACTAAAGGGAGATTGACCAGTGAAAAACAATTCAGGGATGTTATTATTAAAGAAGATAGCTCCGGTATTGTTCGCCTGGGCGATGTTGCCAGGATTGAATTAGGCCCACAAACTCCTGAGCAAAATTGGAAATATAATGGTGTGAATGCAGTTGGGCTGGCCATTATCCCACAGCCCGGCGCAAACAATATTGCTATTGCTGATGAATTTAATAAACGTCTCGAAGCCATTAAAAATTCAAACAAAGAAGACCTGCAATTTAATGTGTTGATCGATAATACAAGGAATATACGCCAGTCATTGAGTGAAGTAAAAGAAACATTATTGATTGCATTTTCATTAGTGGTGCTTGTTATATTTTTCTTTTTCCGCAATTGGTTAATTGCGCTGCGGCCTTTAATAGATATCCCGATTTCGCTGGTAGCTACATTTTTTATTATGTACCTCGCAGGTTTTACAATTAATGTACTCACTTTATTAGGCATCGTGCTGGCAACAGGATTAGTAGTGGATGATGGTATAGTGGTGACAGAAAATATTTTCAGGAAACTGGAAGGCGGGTTGCCAATTCGTAAAGCTGCTTTGGAAGGAAGTAAAGAAATATTTTTTGCAGTAATTTCTACTTCGCTCACACTGGCAGTTGTATTTATGCCGGTTATTTTTTTACAGGGATTTGTTGGGCGTTTATTCAGAGAGTTTGGCGTGGTGTTAGCTGCTGCCGTATTAATATCTTCTTTTGTTTCCCTAACTATCACTCCCGTGTTGAATGTGTATTTAACCAGGAAGAATTCATCGCATGGATGGTTCTATGAAAAGACAGAACCTTTTTTTAAAGGAATGGAAAGTGGATACAAAAGATTGCTCGAAGGTTTCATGAGGATAAGATGGGTTGCGTGGGTGATCATCGT
>Ga0207059_1040_pt2 | contig 20147 bp, 19 predicted proteins | sample Alteio_BWMinCont_32_FD_153273 | JGI IMG/M metagenome (GOLD analysis project Ga0207059, IMG submission 153273) | Enriched cells from forest soil in Barre Woods Harvard Forest LTER site, Petersham, Massachusetts, United States -... | ecosystem: Environmental > Terrestrial > Soil > Temperate forest >...
AGTTTTGGCCTTCCGAAGAAGCAATCAAAGCAGAAAGACTTCCGAAGAAGTTTTTAAGCATAAGCGTCTTGGCTCTCGCTATTGGTTGCTCTTCGTAACTTAAAATATAGTGAAGACGGGCGAGAGTACCTCGTGGTGGCTAAAGGCTTCCTCGCTCAATAACCTCCTCATAAAAAGTGTCGGCCTGGGATTCGATTTTCTCGAGAATGCGTGTGGCGACTTTTGCAGGGTCTAGGAAATCAGTATAGCTATCCGGTCGGTTCATGTCCCAAAATGGGGTCTGCATACCGCCAGGCATAAACAATGAAACTTTAACGCTGCTTTGTAGGCGTTCGCTTTCGAGACCTAGGCTCCTAGTGAAGCCAACCTGTGCGTGTTTAGTTCCAGCATATACTGCTTCGTCTTTTCGTGCCTTATAGCCAGTAGTCGAGCTAACAACTACAAAGTAACTATCAGCGTCGGAGGCTAACATTATACGAAATGCAGCCTGTGCAGCTGGTAATACGTTTCCGAAATTGACTGCAGCCATCTTCTCTGGGGATTCTTGTGAGGAGAAGTCGCCGTTATAGCCATATCCTGATATCCAGAAGAAGTTAAGCGTCGTATTATCGAATTGTCGGATTCGCTCACCCAGTAATGCCGCGTCGGATTCTGATGATAAGTCAATTTTAAAACCCTTGCCGTGTTTTACTTCGTCAAAACTTCTGCCAACTACAAAAGTTTCTTCGTCTTGTTCTTGAAGTTGTCTTGTAATACTTGCACCGAGACCGTGGGTGCCACCAATAATTATATTCATCAGATAACTATAGCAAAATCAACTAAAAAGACCTCCTTATAATAGAGGTCATAATGCTCATGGTTCCCCTGACTGGATTCGAACCGAACTCAATTGCCGCCTGATTTTTAGGCTCGCTTTACTTTAGCGTACCTCTGTTATTTGTCAAGTTTTTGCATATATTTTATAGGCGATGAGTGGTACAATAAAGGCATGAGTAGCAAAGTCATTAATGTAGATGAAAATAGCCCAGAGTTCCTACTTGAGTTGGAGCGACGCATTAAACTTGCTAAAAATCCTAAAAATCGTATACCGCTCAGCGTCGCCAAGAAAGATATTCTAAAAAAATACCAGGAACTTGCTGGTGCAAAAGTATAGTGTCAGTTTGACGGAAGATGCTGAGAACGATATTGCCGAGCTAATGGCATTTTATGAAGAGCTAGTGGATGCTAAATCGGCAGTGAAGTTTTTCGATGAAGCTATGGAAACTGTTACAAACCTGCAAAACTTGCCACGAGCTAACGCTGTGTTTAAGGATGACCCAGATGTGCGTAAGATCCAGATGAAAAATCACAAAGTTGCAGTTGTGTACATTGTAGATGATGATCGTTTTGAGGTTATCGCCGTTCGTGCATATCACCAAATGCAAAACCCTGCGCAGTATCAAGAATCAATAAGAGAGCGTATACGAAAGATTAACGGGTAAGCCCTGCTAGTTAGCCATAGGATATGCTATAGACATGGGACGAACACTGGCAGTTGGCGATATTCATACAAAAATCTGGATTATTGAGAAAGTTGCTAAAGTTATGGACGATTACGATAAGGTCATTTTCTGCGGTGATTATGCAGATGACTTTAACGCTAGCCCACAGGATACTTTAAATACCTGGAATACTCTAAAGGATATGCAAAGCCAAAACCGAAGCAAAATTGAGTTAGTTATAGGTAATCATGACTACATATATGTCAACGATACGCCGTCATTGCAATCTGGCTACAACCCTATGACGCACGTTTTAATTGATGCCCCAGAAAATAAAAATCTGAAAGAGTGGCTTACTGGTTTGCCTGTTACTATAGAGATTGACGGTGTTGCATATTCTCATGCAGGAATAGCCAATGAGTGGTCTGGTCTAAAAGATGTAGGCGGCCTATGGAACGATACGAGCCCTATCTGGGCGCGACCCGGTAGTAGCACTACGTACAAGGACACACCTCAAGTATTTGGACATACTCCTAGTGAGACTTGTTATGAAATTAAACACGGAGTGTGGTGTATCGATACATTCTCTACGATGCCGGATGGCACCCCTTTTGGTGACGGATCGGTGCTGCAAGTTATTGATGGAGAGAAGTTCTCTAAGCTGTATCTGGAATAATTAAGCGCATAGAGAGGTTAAAAGTGTATGAACCAAGAGTATCAAAAGCCCGAGCAGAAAAAGCAACCAAACCGTTAAAACGTGGAGATATCGCGCTCTTAAAAGGTAATCCCAAGAGGGTTCGGCAACTTGCAGAGTTTACGGATAAAAATCGGACCGTCATGGATGAATACTATGAAGTTACCGAACTATTTCAAGCTGGGCAAGTTTCTTTGACGGAAACTAAACAGTCCCTGAGGCAACTTATCAAAATTGACAAGCAGTTCCTTGATTCATATTTGTACCTTGCTCAGATCGAATATGATGCAGAAAATTACGAAGACTATTCACGTTTAGTGTGGGAGACATATCTCAAGGCGGTGCAAATGGTCGCAAATATAGACGGGGATTATCCAAAAAGTTTACTGTGGGGCTGGCTTGAAAACAGACATATCATCCGGGCACTATGTAATTTTGCCTTACTGCAATGGGAGCAGGATCATATTAGGTTATCGCTAGAGATTTACCGGAAGCTACTTGCTTCCAACCTGAACGATAATATAGGCGCGCGGTATAGTATTTTAGCAATTCGGCTCGGCTATGGTTCTGAGTACGAAGCGTTATTTTTGCCCGACTCAGGACCAATATTTGGGCTGGATGCTAAGAAAATGGACGCCTGGTTTGATGCAAATGCTGCAAAGTTCTCCAATGAGTTTGTTGATTTTTTCGAAAACGTAAAATAATACAAATAACGAAGCACCTCTGACAAATATAATCTAAGTCAAGGACAGGTCACGGAACTAGGTCGGCTGTCGCGCTGCTTGGTCGCCGTAGACCGACTGGTCTCTTCTGAAACCAAGTAACAGAGTTAATTTTCATAAGTCTAGATATTTGAACAGCTCCAACCCATTCTGACATTAATAGGAATTGGATTCGAACCGCTGACAGGGGTGAAATTTTAAGAAGAAACCCTTAAAAATAAAGAAAGACCGGTCTAGGAACCCGGTCTACCTCTGTCGGTGCTTGGTCTGGCCCAGCGTCAAGTTCTGGAATATAACCCTAGACGGAAGCATGACCAAAGACCCCGATGTTATAAAGAAGTTTTTAAATTAACAAAAAAATTATTGACTAATAATAATCTGATTATTATAATTACAGCATGACAACAATAAGCATTTCACTCGATGAAGTTTTAAAAAAAGAAATTGAGAAGTTTTCCAAGGAGGACGGCGTTTCTAAAAGCGTTGTGATTCGCAGGCTTTTAAAACAAGCAGCATGGGAAAGAACGTGGAAAGATATGTCCGCACAAATTCGTACCAAATTTGACGAACTAAATCTTACTAATATAGATGAAGTCGAAGATTATTTGGGATGAAGCCACTCGCGGTAGTACTTGATACGAATATCTACGTTGCGGCTGCCCTGAACCCACAAAGTGCTTTATATCGTATAGTTGAAGATTCTGCGGCACAGAATTTGGCGAACTATTTCAGTTCGCCCGAAATCTTACTTGAACTCCAAGGTAAACTAGAGAATAAGTTCTTCTTTCCCAAAGAAGCGGTCGTGCAATGGATCAATAGAATAGAAGAGGCCATTACGGTTATAAGACCAACCCAAAAAGTGGACACCATAAAGAATGATCCAGATGACAATAAAATTCTCGAGTGTGCTCTAGAATGTAAAGCTGATTTAATAATCAGCGCTGACAAAGACTTACGTTCTCTCAAAGAGTGGAACAATATAAAAATAATTCATCCTAGCTCGGTAAAATATCTATTCCCGCAATTACAGAACTAGTTGGAACACGAAATCTGTGGCTCCCCAGCCCGGTCTCGAACCTTCTAACAGAGATAGGACGCTACGATAGAGGGGTTGAATTAGAGACTTTGAGCAATTCCATCGAGCTCGGCAATGGCTGCTTTGAAGGCGTCGGTTATGCTCTTCCATTTGGCGGCATAATCGTGATGAGGCTGGAACCCGAAGTATGTACTAGCGGCTTCGACCTCGTCCCTCACCTTGCGTTGCCCGCTGGCGTCAGCCGCAAAATGCTCATGGATGGGGTATTGTTTACGCAGATCCTTAACTCGTGCAAATGCTTCTGTAATACGACGCGCCTCATCACGACCTAGCCGCTCTTCGAGCCAATTGGTTAGAGCCCGTAAGCTTGGAGTGTCTGGATTCTCGCCCGCCCGGTGGACACTTAATGCATCGACAATAACGGAAAGGATACAGATTCTGTAGAGCAGGCCCGGATTGTCGGCAGGGGGCGTGCCTAGGTCGTGCTCCGCTTCGCTCCTTTCAAAGGCGTAGTCGAGTGCATTCACGAAACGCATGCCGGTCTTTTGAAAGAATACACCGTCGATGCGCTCAATCTCGGAGAGAAGACCGCCGCCGAAGATGCGGCTTATCTGGTCTTGTGAAGTCGGATTCTTGAGGTAAGGAACCTGACCGACATTGCGCATGCGGTCGAGGGTCGCTTTGATAGTGGATTCGGAATTATAGCTGTCGAACCAGTAGCCATTTTCGGGCGGCGCGGATGCTGTGCCTACGATAGATGAGAACATGTCGTACACGAGGCCTTTGAGTGTATCTTCGAGCAGGTCATCTTGAATACCCCAAATTGCCTGTATGGTGCTGCTGATTGAGATAGGAAATGTGTAATCGGTTTCCCCGGGTCCAATAACGCGCGCCATGGCATCAACACGACTGCCAGTGCGCGGGAGTATGTCGATTTCGACTGTCATAGTACCAATCATAAGACCATTTTAACATTTAGTGGTCAACTATGTTGCCTGCCGGAGCGGGCGTATAATTCAAGCATGACGCCGCAACAAATTATCCAAGCGCTTGAAAAGGACGCTGATATGACGAATGTCGTGCAGCTTGCCAAAAATGACTATCAAGGCAACCGGAAAGGTAAAACACTGACAGTAAAAGTGATTAAATACCGCGGTAACTGGCAGCTTACGGCCAGTGATGGAAGGAAATCATTCCCTAGCAATACCTCCCCTTGGCAGGAAACTATATTCAGTGACCTTCACTGGTATGAATTTGACTAATCCATGCCTTCGCAGACGAACGACTACAACGAAACCGAGCTACAACTGCAAAGTGGCTATTTCTTCTCGCCTGGTTACTTCCTCGCCTACTGGCAGTCTCAAATAATCCCTAATTTCAGCGCCGAAGAGATAGCCTTTGGTAACAGACTACGAATGCATCGAGAGGCTTGGATTGGCGCTCACCTTGCAGCTCTAAAAACTGCACTTTCGGGCGAAAAGTTCATGCTTGGGATGCCCGAAACCGATCCACCAGATGTACTGGTTGGCAATTTTCACCAAGTAACTACTGCATCAGGTAAAATTGGCCATAATCTCAACTGGTTCCCCGTCGAAAATACGCGCTGCGACATTAGCGCCGGCGAAGAATTGTTTGACCAAATATTGAACAAGAACGCTGCTGCGTATACCAACACAGTATTAGCTGTGTACCTGCAGGGTACAGAAACTATACCGGACTTGAAAGAAGTTTCCGACAAGCTCATTGCCCTTGAGGAATTTCATCCCAGCGAAGTCGTTATCATGGTTCAATTGCGAGACGATGTAAATGAGGGTATAGCTAACGAATCTTTTGGCTTTGTCCAAGTGTACCCTTCATATGATGCGGTTACCATTAGCCGAAATGATGTCGATGCATTTTATATGGAGCCCAATGTGATGATTCAGACCGGTAGAGGCTTAGCTACCGAGCCAACTCACCTAGGCACCATAAGGCTCATGCCACCGACATAGCGTAACTCCTTGAGATGAGACAAACGAGACATTTTGAGCACCCTAATCATTTTAGCGACAAAGCCAGAGTCGCTTCAGTAATATGACGAATATTTATGGGCTCATGCCATTTGACGTCGGTTATGCTCACGTGATGATCTCTGGGTAAGCTGTGGCCGAGAATATAGCTCGTCGGCTGGTCATCTACATACGCTTCTGCGAACAATGCTAGGCAAAAGTGCCGTTTTATAGCATCGTTAGCTTTAATGTAGGCTTTGCTGACATTTAGAGTGGATGCGAGCTCTAACGCGCGTTCTCCTCTTGCGTTTACGACATCAAGCCTAGCCTCAGCATCGCCGATGATTGACTCGGACTGCTTGATTTCTTTAGCAATCCTCCTCTGCTCACTCTTCAGCAGCTCAGATTGTATGACCTTATCGTAGTAAGCTTGGAGCAGGTTCTCCTGCTCGATTTGCAACCGATTTCGTCTTTGCTGCTGCTGTTTTAGATCATTTTCGGCGTAACGTTTTTCAGCATTTAGCTCGTCACTGATCAACGAAGCAAGCTCTTTATGTTGCGCGGCGGATAGTTTGAGCGTACTAATGCTTTTTAGCATGGCATCTTCAACCAATTTGGCTGGTATATATGTTTGAGTACAGCCAGTATCCCGACGATTCATGCAGAAGAAATACCAATAACGCTCCTTTGATACGGTTACACACATGTGCCGTCCACACTTGCCGCATTTCAACAGCCTAGATAGGTAGTGAAAGCGGACGCGGTGCTTGTTTTCGCAAATATAATGGTTTGTTCTCACTGCCTGCACCGCTGCAAATACTGCTGGAGTCACCAGCGGTTGGTGGTTACCTTTATATTCCACGCCACAATAGGTTATGTAACCAAGGTAATAACGATTACTCAGCATTTTATTAAGGCCACTATGGCTGATTGGCTCTACTTTCGATCGGGCTCGTAGCCTGCTGCGAAGCCCCCGTCTTGCCAACGCATCACATAATCGCATCTCACTATAATCACCTGTGGCATATTGTTCGAACGCCCAGCGAACCAGTGGTGCCCGCTCGGTATCAAGACCAACCGTGTGAACCTCTCGGCGATTGGTTCGTTCCGTGACGTTAACGTAGCCGATCGGTGCCTGAAATGGTGTGCCGCCTTGCTTGGCCTTTTCGGTAGCACCTTTTAAGGCCTCAGCAGCAAGATTTCGGCTATAGAACTCGGCAATCGTGGCCATGATGCCGTGCAGTAAACGGCCAGACGGTGTTTCGTCGATATTTTCCGTAACCGACGCCAGTTGCGCCCCGCCCTTTTGAATTGCCAGCCCAATCGTAACGTCGTCATGCAGATTACGAGCCAGGCGATCTATCTTATGAACTATGACGTAATCGAATCGTTTCTTGTCGCAGAGATCACTTAATAACTGCTGCAACGCAGGTCGCGCAGCCGAGCGAGCTGATTCACCGCGATCGGCGTATTCCTTAATACTATTGGCTCCAAGGTCTTTCGCTTTTCTCCGGCACGCTTCTCGCTGCGCCGGAATTGAGAATCCATCCCGATTCGTATTACCTTTTGTTGCTTGATCGAGTGTTGAAACTCGAAGATAGATAGCCACTCTCATAGCCTGCTCCTTCCATTAGGTTTGTGTAACCATAATGGTGTAGAAGGACTCAGGCCTGCACGGTACTGACGGTCAGGATAATGTTATCAGTGACTTTAGCTCCGCTTCCACCGCCGACTCTATATCTTGGGTCATAGCATCATGCACTGCGTCTTGATTCCATCGTGCAGCATTATGGGTCGGACGGTAAATTTTGATCAGCAAATCTTCCTGCTGCTTGATCTGCTCCTCGCTAATCGCGTCTTCTACTGCCACCCAGATGACTGTTTCTGAACCTGTCTTTCGAAGACTCCGATTTGGTTCCCATTTGCCATCACGCAACTTTGCCAATTGCTTAAGAACAGGCTCTCGTCCGTATATCTGTGACCAAAATGCAATTACGCCCTCATCCCGGAGCTCGCCGTACAGCCTGGTGTGTAGTGATGAGGTTTTTTGCTTACCGGCTTTGCCTAGATAGATTGTTTCCCACCAGCCCATATCGTTGAAATGGCCCCATAAGTACCAACCCGGCTTCTCGGGGACTCCTTCTACGAGCTTCTTTAGAAGATTGGCGTACTCTTTTTGGAGTTCTTTGTCGTGAGGGCTAGGCATTACCGGATGGTTACATGCAAATTCTAGAATTGAGAAGATATTGAAGTGTCCGGTCGTTGTAGTCATTTGACAACATATTAGCTTAGAAAAAGTTTGTAATCAAATGATTATGGGCTTCATGCAACAGTCACCATACGATAAGAGTGATGTCAAATGACGACAAAAACGAAAAGCAATTTCTCGATGCTCTAGCCAAGCGTATAGCTTCCCTGCGTAAGAGTAAGGGTATGACACAAGAGCGACTGGCGGCAGATGCCGATATCGATCGTGTTGCACTGGCTAACATCGAGACTGGTAAGCGTCGGCCAACGGTCACTACTGTTTATCGAATCTCAGCAGCCCTCGGCGTGCATGTTGATGACGTCTTCAAAAACCTTTAGCTGCCGTATTATTAGCAACAAGTTATAGCTGAAGCCTCCAATCTGTAGCTAACAGAGTAGAGTCTATAGCTGAAGCCTAATTGAATAAATGCAATAAATATTGCATGGTATTGCAAATTAGATTTGAGTTCTTTATAATTAGCATTAGCGAAAGCGCGGAAGGTAGAGGGGCCGCGATACCAATCTCTTCGGGCAGAAACGATTAAAAGTAAATAAGGAGATATCCAGACATGGGTTCTATAACTACACAAAAAAATCAGCGAGCAAAGGATTACCTGCAGCAGGTAGGAAGTATCCTCAAGCAAAAATTAACGCCCCGCGAAAAGGTGGATAGGATATCCGCACTATTGCCGCCAGACGATACATCCATAAACGCGGACTACATATATGCCAGCGTAAGTCCTTGGGGTACTCCAGAGGGCATGGACATTGATACGGATATACAAGAACGTATCGCCCAGGCATTTCCGCTAATTTTATCGCAGGCTGAAAAGGCGCTCGCAGACTATAAGAACGGGAATCAATATGCGGCTAAGCACACTTGGACGGCCTTCTACAACGTTCTCCCTATCGGCAGCGACAAGCTGACTACCCGACAAAAGTATGAGAAGACGTTCGGACAAAGTATCTCTAGCAGGAAACATTACGAGCTCGAGAAAGAGGCTGTCGCAAGCTTCCCAAAACGCAATGTCAAAACCGGCTTCCCGCTTGAATATGTAACATATGATTACGCCATAATCGATACAAGTGGCGATCCGATACACGAGGATGGGCCAGAGCCAGTAAAACTCTCGTAAAACAGGTCTAACATTTTAAAAAGCCAAGTCCGCTGCGAAAGGAGGACGAAGCAATACCTAGCTTTGCTAGTATTGTCTCCATCGCAGCGGACTTTTTAAGTAGGAGAAATATAATGAGTAAAACAAACCTTACAATTCAACATGTCGACATAACAGAGCTGAAACCAACCGAATATAATCCAAGGGTCTGGAGCGAGCAAGCGACAGCCGATCTCAAGGAAAGTATCACCCGCTTCGGACTGGTTGATCCAATCCTGGTTAACAATGCACCAAAGCGCATGAACATAGTCATTGGTGGCCACTTCCGGCTCAAGGTGGCCGAGGAGCTTGGACTTAAAGAAGTGCCCGTGGTCTACGTGACCATTCCAGAGCCTGAACGCGAAAAGGAACTGGTCATACGGCTCAATAAGAATACTGGTGAGTGGGATTGGGACTTGCTAGCCGAGTTCGATGAGAACCTGCTGACCGATATCGGCTTCAGTAGCGAGCAGCTCGACGATATCTTCGATACCGAAGAAATGGTGCCAGAGCAGTTCGACCTCGAAAAGGAACTAACCAAGCTGGATATTAAAAGTATTAGCGTCGAAAAAGGTGATGTCTACCAGTTGGGCGATAGTCGTCTGATGTGTGGTGACTCCACGGCCGAAGCTGACTTCGATACGCTCATGAACGGCGAGACAGCGAGCATGTGCATGACTGACCCGCCCTACATTCTGGATTACTTACATGCGCAGCGTCACGGTAAGACAACGGAAGGTTTTGGTGCGAAACGTAATCGTCGCTATCTAGAGACAGACGTACTGCCCGACGACTTCACGGAGTTGTGGATGGCGAACGTCGCCAAACACGCTAAGCCAAATTTTAGCATCATCTGCTACGAAAACTGGAAGAACTTGCGGGTCATTTGGGGCGAGATGGAAAAATACTGGAAGATTAAGAATATGATCGTCTGGCACCTGCCCAACCGTCACCAGGGCTTCTCGGCTAAATACAAGTTTTTCAGCAAGCATGACATCGCCATGGTTGGTAGTAGCGGCACGGTTGAATACAACCATGAGGAAGAGCCAGATGGCTTGGAGGAAGAATACCAGACCGCTTTATATGCCATTGGCGGTAAACCGCAGTGGGAAGGTTACGAAGGCGGCAAGAAGTATCAGCCGACCGACTTCATCGAGTACCAAGCCAGCGATGAAAAAAGCTCGGGTCAGGGTGTCATCTTTGGAACAAAACCCATTGAGATATTGATTCCGTACATCAAGGTGCTGACCAAACGTGGCGACTTGGTCGTCGAGCCGTTCTGCGGCAGTGGCAGCACGTTAATTGCATCTACAAAGTTGAAGCGTCGTTGCTTCATCATGGAGAAATCGCCAGTCTACGCCGAAGTAGCCCTGAAGCGTTGGGAAAAACAAACAGGACTAAAAAGGGTAAAAGTTGATGGCAACCAAGAAGGATCGGACCAAGGCAGCGATAGTTAAGCGCCTGTCCGAAGTCCGCATAGTCGAAATAGCCTGCAAGTCAGTCGGCATCTCAAGAGCCACCTATTATAGGTGGCTCAAGGATGACCGGCAGTTTGCGTGGGACTGTGAAGACGCCATCCGCATGGGTACTGAAACGATTTGCGACCTCGCAGAATCGCAGATTGTGTCTAAGATTCGGAATGGCGATTTTAAGGCGTCCACCTATTTTTTGGAAAAGCATCATAAGGATTACATGCCTAGGCCGAGAAGCTCATCGGGCGGCGAGAGGGAGCCTCGAGGGCTCGACTCTTATTTTAACGAGGAACCCATGGGCGAGAAGCAAATTAATTTCCTGATGAATACACTAGAGGCGCTCAAGGAAAAGAAGCGGGAAGAAAAATCGGATTAAATTATACGGATAATAGTTTTCTATAGATCTCGACCATAGCCATGGTATCGAGCCCACAGTACTCTATCAAATCGCTCAAGATCTTTTCCTTCTCACCATCACGCTTGCCGTCAAGTACGGCTTCCATCCAGAGCCGTTGCGCGGAGCCACCCTCTTGGATACCAAGACCTTTGTAAGATAGTTCGGGACAAAGCACGGGTAGCACTTGCTTGATGCTTGCGCTGCCTTCAAAGCGTGGGTCATCATACCACTTGCTCTTGAATGGGATGATGAGATCAACGACCCTATCGTTTATGGCTTCCATGGCTTCTTTGTATTCGGGGAGCATATCACCAAGTTCGGTGTTACGTGCCTTCTCAAATAATTCATACCAAACTAGTACGGTGCCTTCGGTGCCGATATCTTGGATCAATTTCTCAGTGAGTGGCCTTATAGGATCAGAGTTTTCTCGGTGTAAGAACTCACGATGGTCAAGCTCTGCGCCTGGCTCACGAATAATGTGCAGCGAATACTGGAACGGTACTTGTTGGTATGGGCGATGACCATCAAAGTAAGGGATAAGTCCCGACATTGTTTCGTAGTCCAGAAAATATAACGGGTACTTCAGATCACCCAAAAAGTTATTTAGTTCTTCATGCCGTATGGTTGGTGCAGTATCGTCAGGATACTCCTTTGGTGTTTGAGAAGTGATTGCCTCATAAACCTGCATCCAGCTTTTCTTTGATCCAAGCTTTGCAAGATTTGGTGACGGGTCGGGCATAGTTTTCTGTCGTGCAGTAGCCAGTGCTAAAGGCATGTATTTAGCAGTGACTTCACTCCTCTTGCGAACTTTATCAGTTATATCCTCCGTATGGGTGATCTTGTCTGCTTCAATGGGACCATGCCTCACATACTGATTATTAACGTGAATTACGAAAATGTTACGTACCTTTAGGCCGGTGCCTTCAAGTACAGCGGTCTGAAATGCGAGATCAAACTCGTGCTCTACCTTAGCACTCGTACTTGCTTTGATTTCATAAAGATCAACTTCGCTGTTGCCGACAAAACTGACGATATCGCAGATACAGGTAAAATCTTGCCATTCAAATCGTGGCTGAAATAGCACCGGCGCGCCACTTCTGATAGCATCCTGGGTGCGCTGTGGCAATGATAGGTATTCGCTGTAGTCCGAGAAGCCGAGTGTAAGACCCTCGGGAAATTGAGACTCAGCATATGGTTCGAATTGGTGGCCTGCATCAAACAGTGCCTGAGTATTCTCATCTACTGGCGGTAGTTTTTTCGGATCATTCTTTTTGAGCCAAAGCCACGCTGGTTGTTTGAGAAACAGCATGTAGTCAGACTTAGAAAGTTGGATTTTCATATTTCCGCTAAAGCCTGATCGATTTTCTGAACGTATATGTCAATGATTTTTCGATTACTGGCTATGATCGAATCTTCTTCTGCAAAATCCGCAACTATTTCCGCCTGCACCTTAAGTGGAGGAAGTGGGAACTCCATATCTGCTAGCTGTTTTACGGAAACAACATTCTGGATCACACCTCCCTGCGAATTCGACAACAACACTCTCTGCATTAACGTTGACTCGAGTATCAGCTTAAGAAATGCAGGAAGCACGTCACTTTTCGGAGTAATTTTTAAGAGCGCTTGATTGATTATACCTATAGGGGAACTCTCTGTTATCACAGAAATTTTACCTAAAGTTCCAGAGCAACTCATGATTAAATCGTTTGGTTGAACTTGAAAACGTTTCATTTCAGTAAACTTAGCTTCATCAATAAAATATCTAGTTGAATCTAGGTCTCCATGGATTGCGTCATTTTGTTCGTATACTTTGTAGCCGCTATTTTTAAAGATCTCCTTCTTCAGGCTACCCCCAAAAGGACCTCTCACAAGACTTGCGACATCGCCAAGTCTCACAATATCCCATCCTTCTTTTCTAGCACGAGCGCTTGGGTCAAAATAAGCTCTCTCTCTCTCAAGTGACTTGATCAACTCACGAGCCGTATCAACCGCCTTTTGTTTATTTTTAATAGCCTCAATCACTTTGTTCTGCACGTTTATTGGAGGTAAGGGTATAGAAACTTCACGCACAAGTTTACTATTTAGATTTCTAACAACTCCGCCAGTTGCAGCTGCCTCAAATTGTCGCTGGACGAATTGGCTGCTCAATATTTCGTACAGGTAGTCTGCACTTAATTTTGCGCTATCTTTGATCCTCAATAATAGCCAACCGTCATGTATGTAACCTGTAGTTTTCATTATGTAAGGTCGACCAAAGCTCATTGAGTTTGATAGTATGAAGTCGTCGACTTCTACGCGTCGTGACTTAGCGGCGCCGGCCTTGGTAACTTTTTCTGCAACGCTATGAATGTATTTAGTTGCATTCTTAGTGTCACCAATCTTAATCCAGTTTTCTCCATTAAGATCGAGAGTCATGTATTGGTCGATTGGTCGTGGTGAAGCGCCTCGTTCTATTGTGAGAAGGTCGTCTAATTTAACGAGTGGCCAGTTTTGTTCCGTCTCGTCTTCCACTAGCTTGAATCTGTCACCGCTTAGGTTGTAATCTTTAGTATTTTTAATTCTGTCGTAGCTAACAGCGTGAACGTTCATTAGACGTAGCTCTTCGCCGTTTTGATAGCGTTGAATGTCCAATAGAATTTCAGGGAGATCGTTTTTAAGAATTGGTTTTCGCTGTGCGCTTAAACTAAATCCATCATTCTCTACCTTGGCAAACAATACCTCGGCCTTTTCTTTACGAGTTTTGTCAAAAAACAAAATCGATGTTTTTACCCCAGCATAGGGGTTGAACACGCCGCCGGGTAGACTAACTACGCACCATAAGCCGTTCTCAAGTAATAGCTCACGGATCTTGGTGTATCCACCTGCAGCATTGAAAAGCACACCCTCTGGCACAATTACCCCAGCCCTCCCAATGTCGGTTAGATGGCGTATCATATAGCGCAAGAACAACACCTCCGTTGCACCAGTATTCATCTGTAACTCTTCCGCCACACTGTCACGGTCAATTTTTCCTGAAAAAGGTGGGTTAGCTAGGATGACATCGTATTTGTCTCGGCTGCCTGCGGTATCAGTTAACGTGTTTTGGCGAATCAGCTTAGCATTCTGCAGGCCATGTAGATATAAGTTCATCATCCCAAACTTAATCATGTCCTCGTCGCTATCGAAACCGCTAAAAGTGTGCTCGTAGAGGAAGCTGTGTTCTTTACTTGATAACTGATCAAATGTGCCACCACTAGCTAGCTGTTCAGGGCTTGTGTATTCGCGTCGCAGATACTCGAAAGCCTTAACTAAGAACCCAGCCGTACCTACAGCTGGATCAAGAATCGTCTCGCCTTTTTTAGGAGCAACTACAGCAACTAAAAATTCGATGATGTGTCTTGGTGTTCGAAATTGCCCAGAAGTTCCAGCCTGAGATAGCTTACTGAGCAAATACTCATAGGTATCTCCGAAAATATCTCGCTTACCATCATGCTCTTCATCATCCATTAACTTGGCGAATGCATCGAGCTCATGAACGACCGTACGCAAGCTCGGCTTATCGAAAAGTTTGATGTGAGCGTTACGGAATACGAGACGTACAGTCCGGTTAGTTGTACTCTCAGGTATTTTACGAAAGCACTCCTCTAGTGCGATAAAGAGCTGCTCTGCGTTCAACGTCAGTAGGTTCTCCCAGTGATACTTCTCTAGCTCACCGTCAAAAACAATTTCGCCTTTATCAGTGACGCCAATCTTTTTTAGATCGTCATCTTTTTGCGAAAGTGCCCTCATGAATAGCAGGTAGTTGATCTGCTCGATGATAGTTGGATGGCTTGCAACTCCAGCGCCGAAGAATATGTCCATAAGATGGTCGACTTTTTTGTGAAGATTGGAAGATATGAAATCTGACATATTAAACTCTTAGTAATTCACTCTCTGCGACATCGCTGACTAGTTCCAAAAGTTCACTTGGTTCTTTAAACTCATCAAGCCAATCTTTAAGTTGATATGCCTGCGCAAACTCAGGGCGAGTGAGAAATGATAAATTGTTAGCTGTAGTTATTTCTTTCACGAGTTTATTGTCTTCCATGAGGTGACCCGCTAAGTACTTAACCATTTGTGTGCGCCTTTGTGTAGCGCCACCTTCACTATCGGCGAATTTGTTAACAAGTCCTTGCTTGAAGTCAGCAAGCTGTTCATCACGGCTGGGGAGGGTTGTCTTGCCGATAGCCGCCAGAAAGAAGTCTCTGACACCGGCTATAACACGGTGGCTTTGACGCAAAGATTCTTCATTGAAGTAATACTTTGGCTTATCGAGGAGCTTTTGGTTGATATCTTCCATGAGCCCATCCATAGCCTCGGGATCGTCAATAACTCGTTCAATCTCTGCGCGATTCTCTTCAACGTAGGCATTAACTGCTTTTGTCCATTCGTCCTGATACATATTACGGTCGACTACATCACCTTCACCAAGTCCGTAACGAATTTCGTTACGTGTGACAGTAAAGTCGTTAGTCTGGCTCGTGGGTACTTCGCTTGATTCATGATCTTTGAGCTTCTGTGAATCGTCGTTAATTGAACCTCTAACAATAGGTGTGCCTTCTTCAGTTTCTTGACCACTTGAGCCATAGGCTTTTTCAGCGGGAGCGTTAAGTGGTGCTTCCCAGTCATGCTTTTCTTCAAAGTAGTCAATAACGCCTGAGAAATCATGGATTACAAAACGTTCCTTATTTATCTCTGGACATAAGCGCGTGCCGCGACCCTTTATCTGCTGGTAAGTGGTGGGGTCATAAATCGCGCGTGCCAAAACTACGTTCTGAACTTCAGGCGCATCAAAGCCAGTCGAGAGCATATCAACGGTTACAGCTACTCGCGTTAATTGATTTTCTTGATCTGCAAAATCCTTGGCAATATCATGTGCTCCGGGTATGCGACTTGTAATAACCTCGGCAAATCGACCATTATACTCAGACGTCAGCTGATTAAGGATCTTTGCAAGTGCAGTTGCGTGGTTCTGTGAAACAGCAAACACAATTGATTTGCCGACCTCGCCATTTGGAGCGTGGTCTGCGTAATCTAAGAATTCACGCATCATGGCCTCATTACGTTTCGGGAAGTATACTTTACGTTCAAGATCACGGATTTTCAAACTAGTTCCTTCTTCGAGGTCAACGTCATCAAGCTTAGTGATACCCTCGCTACTGAGTGCTTGATAGGTCAACGATGTATTTGCTTTTCGATAAACAGGCTCAATCAGGAAGCCGTCTTTTGACCCATCCTGAATTGTGTAGCGATAAGTAGGTACGCCGTTTTCACAGCCGAAGTATCTATAAGTATCACGTTGTACGCGTCGATCTAGTGCTCTAGGATCATCTTGAGCCAGTTTCTCGACATCTATATTTTTTAGAAAGTCTTTTGGTGTTGCAGTCAGGCCAATTTTGACTGCGCCTACAAAGTAGTCAACTGCAGCCCGTGCCTCCGGAGTATAAATACTGCGGTGTGCCTCGTCATGGATAATTAAGTCGAATGCTCCTGGAGTAAAATCTTTTCTTCCATGTAGTGCGAGTGATTGAATAGTTGCAACAACAACATTACTGCCAAGCAGGTTTTGACGCTTACCGCCCCAATAAACACCTACTTTTGAGACGTTGTTCAGTAGTTGTTCAAACTTGCCCTTAGTTTGTATAGCCAAAGACTGCCTGTCGACAATAAATAATACACGGCTAGCATTGTTAGTTCGCAAAAATTTGCTGATAATAAGGCTAGCCAAAATGGTTTTGCCTGTGCCTGTAGCCATTTCGAGTAAAAAGGCGCGCTTCTGCTTGTCGTCGTAGTCTTTGGCGATAGCATTCCATGCATCTATTTGATAGTAATAGGGCTTAATCGTGTCACTAACATCGTTAAAGTACTCTGTTGTAACTTCTTTCTGCATGAGAGGTTCGACATTATTAACTCTTCCGGATGCTCTTTTTCGCTCTAAGTCCTCACGAGAAAAGAAGCCACTATCCGACGGTATTGCATCTCCGTGACCGAGATCCCAGAAATATATCTTTTCGTCGTTCGCGAGATATATATAGTCAGCCATTGGGTATTGTAGCTCTACGTAATCTCGAGCCTGTTTCTTTGCTGTGTATGGATCAACATCAGGGGCCTTTGCCTCAATAATAGCGATTGGTCTTTGTTTAGAGTCTTTGAGTACGTAGTCCGCGCGCCCAGCGGCACCATGATCCTCAAAAACTACTTGTTCTTCATCCTCGATATCCCAGCCAGCTTCGCGAAGTTTGCGATCAATAATAACTCGGGAATAGGCTTCTTTTTGACTCATATTTAGTATTATTTTACTCCATTCCTCATCTGTTAGCTAATAATGCTTGAAATAGCCTAGACTTAAGTCAAGGTCGGCGGTAGTGTTGTGCTTGATGGAAAACACGATACCACTCAAGTACTGCTTATATGCTCGCAAGTCATCAGAAAGCGATGAGCGACAAGCGATGTCGATAGACTCGCAGCTGAATGAGATGAGATCGCTTGCCGAAAGCGAAGGTCTAAATGTAGTCTGCGAGCTCCAAGAGAGCCATTCAGCCAAAGAATCAGGCCAGCGTCCAGTCTACAATCAAGTGCTCGAAGGTCTCAGACAAGACGAATACAACGCGGTGCTTACATGGGCACCTGATCGGTTGAGCAGAAATGCCGGTGATCTCGGCTCGATAGTTGACCTGATGGATCAACACAAGCTCTTGCACATCCGTACCTACTCACAAACGTTCACTAATAATCCGAATGAGAAATTCCTACTAATGATCCTTTGTTCGCAGGCCAAGCTAGAAAATGATAATAAGAGCATCAACGTCAAACGAGGCATCAAGACAAAGTGCGAGATGGGCTGGCGGCCAGGAATCGCGCCACTTGGTTATATTAACCGAGCGTTCGGAGGCATTAAGGATATTATGCCGGATCCTGAACGAGCAGAAATCATCGCCGAGGTTTTCCATAAGGCTGGATACGAGGGTTGGAGCGGTCGTCGTTTACATGCTTGGCTCTGCGAGCAAAACATAGTAAATCGGTCAGGAAAAGAAGTGACACTAAGCCAGGTATTCATTATGCTCAAGACCACCTTTTACTATGGTGAATTCGAATATCCTGAAAACTCCGGTAAATGGTTCAAAGGTGCGCACAAACCACTTATATCGAAAGACCTGTTTGATCTAGTGCAGCAGAAACGAGGCGTGAACAAAGGCGTATGGGGATCCAAAACATTTGCCTTCCGTGGTCTGCTGCTGTGCGGCACCTGCGGAGCGACAGTAACCGCCGAAGAAAAGTTTAAGAAACTTAAAAGTGGTGAGTTTAACCAGCACATCTACTATCGCTGTACGAAAAAAGTCGATCCAAACTGCCCAGAGAAATATATCAATGAACGAGACCTTCGCCCATTACTCGAAAAGTTTATTGATACGAACGCCGACAAAATAGGTGTTAATGACAAGCTGCGAGCACGAATTGAGAAACACTACTCGGTAACACAAAGCTTACTCACGCACTACAAAGTGGAAGTTCCATTAGAGCAGCCGCTTATCGAGTACGCAAGATACGTGCTCGAAAAAGGTACGTTCAACGAGATGCTTGGCTTAGCCGAGGGTATCACTACCAAGCTGGCCTTTAATCGCGGTGAGTTGAGGTTCGTTTAATCCCACGAGTGCCAGTCACTTTACCGAGCGCAGTGCCAAAGGCAGGAACTTATTGATCTCGGCATTCGACCAAGTGTATTCCTCTCCTATGCCCTTTAGGCCAAGTCTTTTTTGCGCCTCAAGATAGTCATCATAGTTTGTTTGGGGGGACATCTTAGAAACGATTTGATACTGTTCAGTTAGGTGGTCCCGACGCAAGATTAATGCTGCCGAGCTGATGCTATCAGAAGCCAGATCGGCAATTAGGGAAAGATACTGATCCCGTAGCGCCATGTACTGTAGCGCTGCGTTCTTATGAAGGACGGCGCTTTGTTCTACGTCAAAGGATAGCTGAATTATAAGAAAAATAATCTCGCCGATTCCTAATCCTGAACCTAGGGCTGTGTACCATGCAACGTTCTGGTACTTTGCCTGTAACGCAAGCATCACTAGCACTCCAGTAACAAGCACGATGTTAAACTTGCTGTATCTGTTGGCGCGAGCGAAATTGCGGTCGGCTGCAGCCTCTTGGACCTTATGAGTAAACACGCACTGTGCGAAGCTTTGTCGAAGTGCTGCAAGTTGAATCTTCTTATTCACTTGTGACCTGACCGTTGATCGGTACATAGCGACGCGCGATTGAAACGCACTTGTCGCCAACTACCAAATAGGACTCGACAAAGTGGCGTCCGTGATATTTCGTATGCTCTACCCAGTTTTCGTCCGGAGATTTGGCAATTTCACCTCGCAAACCATCATCCTGGTGAGCTTCAGCACCGAAGTTTCGAACTTTCCAATAATGTTGAACGTCACCAGCATAATCAGTGGCGGCTTTAAAGTTTAACGAAGAACTTCTTGGCAATGCTGAAAACTTGGACAAGAATTGATCGAGTCGCCAACTTATTGGTCGCCATCCGTTGTTCTTTGGAGGTGTTACGCTTACAGTTATCCTATGGCTAATGTTTGGATCAAGCTGAACTTCGAACATATCCTCAATGAACATTTCGCTTGCGGAGGGATAATTGGCTGTTGAGGCCTTAATCGAAGCAAGATTTTTGTCATAAGACGGAAATCGTCCGCCAAATATTTTTCGCCACTCGTCGCAAGCATCCTTTAGCTGGTCATCCAATTCATACTCTCGTGCTTTAGTTGCTCGAGAACTTGCAGTGGCTACATACGTAGCAAAGTCGGTGTTCCTGCTACTCAGCCAGTCAAAAAAGTCTGCCACGACTTTTGACCAAGAGTCATCATTGGTATTGTTTCCTTCAAGAAACTCTATGACAAGTGCTTCAATCTCGTATGACTTCAGATCGATG
>Ga0207059_1071_pt1 | contig 20100 bp, 19 predicted proteins | sample Alteio_BWMinCont_32_FD_153273 | JGI IMG/M metagenome (GOLD analysis project Ga0207059, IMG submission 153273) | Enriched cells from forest soil in Barre Woods Harvard Forest LTER site, Petersham, Massachusetts, United States -... | ecosystem: Environmental > Terrestrial > Soil > Temperate forest >...
CCCGGGCTCGCCGCTCCCCTCACGGTCTCGTTACCAACGTCATCGCCGCCGTTACCCCCCATTTTGGATTCCGGAGAGGTCAGCGCTGTTATCGATGGCTACGCTGGAGTGGCTGAAAAGATGTGGGTAGCCGAAAGTCGCAATCTGTTTCTTGCAGTCGAATTCGCGATCGACCTCACGGCGTTTCGGTGCAATGCGATCATTCCAGAGTAAGACCAAAGAGCATAGTCCGGACAGGGTGTCGATCACTGGGCGTGGTCGGGGACCCGGAGCGTTGCTCGAAGAAGGTGAGTTTTTATGGAGGAGCGAGAGATTTGGGTCACGCTTAACCAGCACTGGGCGGCTTCCGCGCCCGCCGATAACAAGACAGGACACGAAATCCACGCCGGACACGTGGTCCGCGAGTATCCTCACTCGGGTGAGCGGATCGTTGGCAGACGCAATTTTGAAGCTCTGCACAGTCGTGCTATGCGCATTCACCCGACGACTCCGAGCTAATCGCCGCGGTGCTCCGCCAACGCGGGGCGCTCGCGTGGACAAGCCCCGTCCTCGCTCGGTAGTACCCGCAAAATGAAGCGCTCGGATCAGCCTTCGTCGAGTAGCCCGCTGCGCCGTCTTCGCCGCGCGGAGCTTCCAGTGGAGACCCTGAAGTTGGCAAGTTATCTGATAGGCAAAGTAGTGATCCGTGACGTCGTCACGGGCAGGCTGAGCGGGCGAATCGTCGAAACGGAAGCTTATCCAGTCGGGGATCCGGCGGGTCACGCGTTCCGCGGAAAGACGCAGCGCAATAGTTCCCTGTTTCTCGAGCGAGGGCACGCTTACGTCTATTTCACGTACGGGTCATCGTTCATGCTGAATGTTGCGAGCGAGGTGCGCTGCGTTGGTGCCGGAGTGCTCTTACGTGCGCTCGAACCGCTTGAGGGAGTCGACTTGATGCAATCCTCCCGTGGCACAACGCGCTTGCTCGACTTGGCGAGGGGGCCCGGCCGACTCACCGAAGCGATGCGGATCGATCTTAGACAAGATGGCCTGGACTTGTGCGCCGCCGGTCCGCTTTGGCTCGCCGCGGGAGCGCAGAATACTGGTGATATCGGCGAGAGCGTGCGCATTGGCCTGACCCGCAACGTGGATCCCCGTTGGCGATTTTATGAGCGCGGTAATCCGTACGTGAGTGGCCCAAAGAGGTTACGCGAGTAGTTCGGCGTGAATCGCTCCAGCCGCACTGGCCCCGCCCTTAGCTCGCCCTCCATTCTCGGCGACTTCCGAACGATCTCGACGAATCGGTGCCGATGAGTCACTGGCGAACCGCCGACACCGCTCATTGATCTCTGTCGTTTGTGTTTCCCGCCTCGCTTCTTATTGCTTCTGGATTCTGGCCGACGGTAGTCGCGCTGGCCCGTACGCGGGTCCTGCGGCCTCTATGCTTTTCACGGGCCTGTTCTATTCGAAATTCGCGATGTAATTCGGGTCCATCGGCCCGACCCGAGGAGACCTTATGAAAGAACAATCGAATTCCGGACTCACGATATTGCGAGTGGAGCGTGATTTGCTTTGCATAGAGGAGAGGCGCTCCACGGGCAAGCGCGAAGGGGCCGGTGATGGAAGGCGAAAATTGCGGGGTCCAGTTTACTGCCAACGTCCGCAAGCACAGCTCCGATCCCGGTCGGTGGCTTGATGCCGTAATTCGCGATCAGCTGGTATCGAATTGGTTGAGGAGATTGATGTCAAAAGTGGGGTGTTGCTTGAGAGCCGTGGAGACAAGGCGCGCGTTACCCATGTGCTCCCTGATGTCGAAGAACCCGCATCGAACAACGGTCCCCGCTCTGATTATGATAGCTGCTATTCCCGTCTTTGCTCAAAGTCCGCCGGAGTCGCCCGATCGCCCATGGCACACATCCTACGAACGGCAACTCACAAACGACTTGAGAAGCCTTCGTCAGCCGGTCTTCCCGGTCGAGTCGGAGAAGGCCTACTCCCTGGCGGAATTGATCGATCTGGCTGAAGCACACAATCCCGAGACTCGTGTCGCCTGGGAATACGCTCGCGCCCAGGGAGCAGCTCTCGGAATCGCGCGGAGCGAGTTATACCCCACCTTATCGGCCGTCGCGCTTTCGGGAGTGGATCGGCAGGAGGTTCCGCTCGGCACCCGCTTCTACCGCCACACGGACCCTTCGGATCAGGTGACACTGGATCTCAACTACACGATCTTTGACTTTGGGGCCCGGCGCGGCCGAATCGCGGCGGGGAGCGCGCGGCTGCTGGCAGCGAACTCCGGTTTTAACGACGTTCACCGGAAACTGATCTTTGAGGTTCAGCAGACGTATTATCGTCTGCTGAATGCCTCAGCTCAGGACGTTGCTGCGAGAGCAAGTCTCGCCAACGCGGAAGCGGTGCAACAGGCGGCGGAGGAGCGACTACGAAATGGTCTGGCAACTTTGCCCGACGTTCTGGAGGCGCGGAGTGCTACCGCGCAATCGCAATACGATCTGCAGGCAGTGCTGGGCGCGGAGGAGAGCGCCAGGGGCGACCTGGCTACAGCCCTGGGGGCTCGCGCCGCCACAATGATTCGTGTCGAGCCGCTGAGCGAGGTACCTACTCCCGAGTCAATCGGCGAGACCGTGGAGGAGGCGACTTATCGGGCACTTAATCAGAGGCCAGACCTCCAGGCTGAGCTGGCCGGCACCCGCGTGGCGGAGGCGGAGCGAAAAGAGGCCCGGGCCGCTTACTATCCCACCTTGAATTTCAAGGCGAACCCGAGCGCTCAATCGCTTTACCTGCACCAGCAAACCCTGGCCTGGGGACATACAGCGGACTTAACGGGCGGAGTAGCGCTCAGCCTGAACTGGACGGTGTTTGACGGAGGCGCCCGTCGAAGCCGTCTGACGCAGGCGGAAGCCGAAATCCGCGGGGCCGAGTCGCAGGTCAGCGCTGCACGCGACACCATCGAGGACGAAGTCTGGAACGCCTATTCGAATCTGAACACCGCCTTCCGCCAGCGCGAGGCGGCGACCGCGCTGCTTGAGTCAGCCACTCAGTCCTATGCCGCCGCTCTGGAATCCTACAATGCCGGGGTTCGCAACCTGTTGGATGTTACGGCTGCCCAGAAGGTTCTAGCCGGAGCCCGGTCTTCGGATATTGTGGCGCGCACGCAGGTACTAACCACACTGGCAGATCTGGCGTTCCGTTGCGGCGACTCGATCCAGGCCAACACGAGGAAAGCCGGGCCATGAGCACTAATGCACGTCGCCGCGTATCTGGGTGTCGATCAGCCCTCGCGGCGTTGTTCCTGACGGGTTGCGGGCGGGCTCCGTCCTTTGATGTTCTGGGGTCGTTCTTTCCGGCGTGGCTGGTGTGCGTGGCGTTGAGCCTGATACTCACGGCGGCCGCGAGATGGCTCCTGTTACGCCTGGGTATCGTGATCGCGTTGCCGGCTTTGACCTATCCCAGCCTGACGGCTCTGTTTGCTTTCACGCTTTGGTTCGCGTTATTTCGATAGGGAGGAAGATTCTGATGACATCGAGCGCCGATACGAAACGTGGAAGGGTCCTCGGAGGTATGGTGAGTGCGGCTATTGTGATTGGCGCGACGGCGATGGGGCTTACGGTGCTATATCACGTAAGCTCCTATCCAAGAACCGACGATGCCGAGATACTTGCTAATTTCATTGGAATCGCGCCTCAGGTGGAGGGCCCTATCCTGCGTCTGCATGTGCGCGACAACCAGCTCGTTAAGCAGGGGGAATTGCTTTACGAGATCGATGACCGGCCTTACCGCTACGCTCTGGAGAAAGCGGTTTCAGACCAGGCGGCTCTCGAGGGACAGATCGTGGATGAACAGCGGAGAATTGCGGCGCTGGTGAGCGCGGTTTCCGCTTCCAAGGCGAATATTCAAAGCTCCGAAGCCGACGTGACCCGATCGTCTTCGACGGTGGATCAGGCACGGGCGGACGTGACGAACGCCGAACAGGGCGTCAGCCGCGCCGAAGCAGAGTGGACCTATGCGAATAATAACCTGCATCGACTTGAGCCTTTGCTGGTCAAGCAGTTTGTCACTGTGGATCAGGTGGATCGGGCGAGGACTTCCGAAATCGCGCAGGATCAATCTCTGAAGCAGGCAAAATCTCAGCTCCGACTGGCGCAGGCGGGATTGCAGTCGACCCTGGCTCAAGAGGAACGCTCGAGGGCCATGCTGGTGCAGAGCAAGGCCCAGCACGAACAGGCACAGAACGCGGTGACGACGCTCGAACCGTTGGTCAACCAGCGCGGCGCAAGGGCGTCGGCGATAGAGACAGCCCGGTACAATCTCAACAACTGCCGCGTCTATGCGCCGTTTGCGGCTCGCGTTACGAACCTGACGATTTCAGAGGGCGCCTACGCACACATCGGCCAGCAGGTGTTCACACTGATCGACGCGCGCACGTGGTGGGCGGTCGCTAACTTTCGTGAAGGGCAGCTGCAGCACGTCGTCCCCGGAATGCGGGCCGAGGTCTATGTGATGTCCAAACCAGATATCCACTTCAAGGGCGTGGTGGACAGCATCGGATTCGGGGTGACTCCGGACGCGGACGTGGTGGGCAAGTTGGGAGCAGACCTTCCGGATGTACAGAGAACCCTGAACTGGGTGCACCTCGCCACCCGCTACCCGGTTCGCGTGCGTGTAGAGGACCCTCCCGCGGAGTTGTTTCGAGTGAGTGAGTCAGCGGTCGTCGTGATTCGAGGACGTTGAGGTGGGCACGTTTGCGCACGGCACACAGGATGTACCGAAGCCACTGACGTGGCTCTGGCAATTCCTTAAACATGAACTGGCTCCGTATCCAGGGCGGGCCATGACAGTGGCGCGCATGGTTCTGGCTGCAACGCTCGTCATGATTATCTGCAACACGTTTCGAATTCCTTACGCGTTTCTGGGCGGCATCTATGCACTGGCCATATCGCGCGAGAGCCCTCGAGCCACTCTGAATTCGGCGGGAACAATACTCCTTCTAACCGTCGGCGGCGTGGCGTATGTATTGGTATCCGTCCAATTTGTCGTCAGTGTCCCACTTCTTCACTTTCTTTGGAACATCGGTTCTCTGTACCTGGCCTTCTATGCGCTCACGGTAGTGACCAACTACGGAGCTTTCATGGGATTTGCCCTGGTTATTTCGATAGCCGTTACCATCTGGGATCGACATCTATCCGCGGAGAGCAACGTCGAAGACACGCTCAGGCTTTCATTGGTGGCGCTGATAGCGGTGGTTGTGACCTCGGGAGTGGAACTGGCGTTTGGACGTATACGGCCCGGAGACGATATAGTTGTCCCCGTTGCCGAGCGCCTTGCGGCGGTTCACAGCGTGCTGATTTGCTATGCGGAACGGCGCCCGGTGGACCAGGCGACCGAGGAAAAGGTCATCCGGTTAGGCATGCTTGGAACATCGGCACTGCGCGTGGCTTTGCGCCGGTCAGATTACTCGCCCCAGTACAGGGCGCAGATGAGCGGTGTTGTAGCGTTGGTTGGGACGCTCGTGGATATTGCAACGGCGCTAACCCAGCTCAGTTTCGAGCCCTCCGGCATTGATCAGGAGCATTTGCGGAATCTGGCGGCGTCCGTCGCGAGCGTCCGCAGCGATCTAATGTACCGGCGAATTCCTGACGCGATTCCGGTGAACACGGAAGGTCAACCGCATCGCGTGCCATTGCTTCTCGAGATGGAGAACATAGTAGCGCTCATCCCTCACGCGTTCGCGGGTTATCGATCGATCGACGAGTATCAAGCGCCTTCAGAAGAGATGCCGGCGGCAAAGCTTATCGCCGCGGACGCGTTCGTCAATCCAGAGCACTTCAGGTTCGCGCTGAAAGGGTGCTTTGCGGTGAGCGCGTGTTACGTCATTTATAACTCGATCGACTGGCCGGGCATGAGCGTACCGGTGATGCTCACGTGTTTCACAACGGCGCTCTCCACTATCGGCGCCTCTCGACAGAGACAAGTGCTGCGTTTCGCGGGCTTCGTGGTAGGGGGCCTTCTGATCGGCATGAGTTCTCAAGTGTTCATTCTGCCGTACCTCGATTCAATTACGGGATTCACGGTTCTTTTCGTACTCGTCGCAGCGCTGGCCGCGTGGTTCATGACATCCAGCCCTCGATTATCGTTCTTCGGGCTGCAACTTGGCGCGGTGTTCTTCGTGATCCACATGCAGAAGTTCGCGAGGGAGACATCGCTCTCCGTGGGGAGGGACCGCGTTGCCGGAGTCTTCCTGGGGCTACTGACGATGTGGTTGATATTCGATCAACTCTGGAGCGTTCCGGCGAGTGTCGAGATGAGAAGTATGTTCATATCGACTCTGCGTTTGCTGGCTGAGTTCGTTCGGGAACCGGTTTCCGCCGACATCCGGCCGGCGATCCAGCGGACTTCTGCCCTTCGCGAAACGATCAATACCAAATTGGACAAGGTCAGATCGCTTGCCGATGGGGTCCTTCTCGAGTTCGGCCCCTCGCGGCCCCACGCCCTCGCTCTGCGTGAGCACATCCGGAGATGGCAACCCCAATTGCGGGCACTCTTCATAATGCGGGGTGCATCCCTCAAGTATCGCCTTCAATTACCGGGCTTCGTACTACCCGAGGCAGTGATTGCCTCGCTTCAGGCATACGATGAGTGTTCCGCTCAGATGCTTGAGAATATCGCCGATCGAATGGAAGGTAAGATGCCGTGGGAGAGGCCCGTGTCCGCGAACTCCTTCGCCCTCCTGAAGCAAACGCAGGAATTGTGTCGGGTGGACGAACGGCGACTATTGCTCTCAGAGCACGGCCCAACATTCGTCCCCTTGCTTCGACAGATTGACCTGCTGACGACCCGTATGGCCAACGAGATCGAGTCGGGAGTCGATTCGGCCTGACTAGCTCAGGATAGAGCTGCTGCCCAGCCTTCGACCATGAGGATTAGTGTGCTGGAACGCCCTTGAGGGACGTGTTAAACAGCCGGAGGCGCGAATACACGACTTGTTTGACGGATTCGACCACGTCCGGCAACAGCTTGTAGGGGACCACTTCGTCCGGCTTGCTCGCCAGCGCGGACTCCAGCCCGCGCCGCCACGCAACCCGCAGTTCCGTGTTTATGTGGACGATCGTGATTCCAGCTTCTATCGCGTCCAGAAACCCCTTGTCGTCCGTACCGGATCCTCCATGCAGAGTGAGAGGTTTTCGCGTTGCGCGTTTGATCGCGGCGATCCGCGCCGGATCGACGTGCTTCCTGGTTGCGCCTTGCACCATGCTCTTCAGCATCCCGTGCATGGTGCCCACGGCCGGCGCGAGCACATCCACGCCGGTGCGGAGGACAAACTCGCTCGCCTGGTCAGGCGTGGTCATCGGGCTCATGCCTTCGGGGATCTTGTCGTGAATTGAAGATGAACTGCCGATAAAACCGAGTTCGCCCTCAACCACAATCGAGGGGTGGATCGCTTTCATCTCGGTCACTGCCTGCCGCGTCTTAGTCACATTCTCTTCGAACGGCAACGCGGAGGCGTCGAACACCACTGAGTCAAAACCGGCCTCGGCAGCCTCGCGAGCCTTCTCGATCGAATGAGTGTGGTCAGCATTAAGGTATATAGGAAAGCCGTCCTGTTCCCGAATCCCGCGAACCAACGCGGCGATTTCGTGGACACCAATGAAGTCGCGCTCGCCTTCAGAGACGCCGATCAGAACCGGCACATCAACTTCGCGAGCTGCTGAGTATACTGCCTTCAGCGCCACCAAATCAGAGATATTAAAGTGTCCGACCCCCACAGTCTGCTGATCGGCTTCGGCCAGAATCTGCTGTAACGCTTTCATTTCGCCCTCCTTGAATACCCTCGCATTGCACGACGAATTCCATTCAAAAGCTGAACTTAAGGCTTGCGCAAAGTCGTTCTTCCAGTGACCGTGCCATTTTTCCGTGTCGACGTTTCGACTTTAGTCGGCAGACTATGCCATCGAAAGACCTGAGAAGACGGCTCGATCTGAATGGTCGCGCGATTGCTCTCGTACGTCGCAATGACGCCTGGCAGGTGCGAGGTGGATGTTTCCAGCGGAGCGGAGCGGAGTGGTAGCACCCGACTTCCCGTCCGTTTGGCGCATGAAGGCAGTCATTGGAGAAAGATATGAATCCGAAGCCGAATAGAGAGCTGCAAGAACTGTGTATCAACACGATCCGAATACTGTCGGCCGACGCTGTCCAGAACGCGAACGCCGGCCATCCCGGCATGCCGATGGGCGCCGCGGCTATGGCTTACACTCTATGGACGGAGTTTCTCAAGCATAATCCCCGGAACCCGCAGTGGTTTGACCGCGATCGTTTTGTATTGTCCGGGGGGCACGGGTCGATGCTGTTGTACAGCCTGTTGTACCTTTCCGGCTACGACCTGCCTCTCGAAGAGATAAAACATTTCAGGAAATGGGGGAGCAAAGCGGCAGGTCACCCCGAGCGTGGTCTGGCACCAGGCGTCGAAGTCACCACGGGGCCGCTGGGGCAGGGTTTCGCGAACGGCGTGGGCCTGGCGATTGCTGAGGCGTGGCTCGCGGCGCGCTACAACCGGCCCGGACACAAGATTGTCGACCACTATACGTACGTGGAATGCGGCGATGGCGATCTGATGGAAGGCATCAGCCAGGAAGCTGCGTCGCTGGCCGGACATTTGCGGCTCGGGAAGCTTATTTATCTGTACGACCAGAATCACATTTCCCTAGCTGGGGCCACCGAAATCGATTTTACCGAGGACGTGGCAAAGCGCTTCGAAGCGTCCGGCTGGCACACTCGCGTGGTTTCGGATGGCAATGACACTGAAGATGTGGCACGCGCGATTCGCGAAGCGCAGGCCGAGGATCAAAGGCCGTCATTAATCCTCGCGCGGACTCACATCGGCTATGGCAGCCCTCACAAGCAAGACAACTTCACCGCGCACGGAGACCCGCTGGGAGAGGAAGAATTACAAGCCACCAAGAAAGCGCTGGGTTGGCCAACCATGGAGAAGTTCTACCTGCCCGAAGACTCGGTGGAATATTTTCGTCAGGCGGTTCCTCATGGCGCACAAATGGAGGACGAGTGGCGGAAGAGGTTCGACGCATACAAGCAAGCGTTTCCAAAGGATGCCGCCGAGTTCGAGAGCATCGTGAGCGGCAAGCTCCCGCAAAACTGGGACGTCGATCTCCCGAAATGGAAGCCCGGCGATAAACCGATCGCAACACGAGCGGCGGCCGGTGAAGCGATGAATGCTCTGGCGAAACACATCCCCAACCTGATCGGCGGATCGGGGGACCTGAATCCGTCGACGAGGACGGCCCTCAAGGGTCTGGGAGATTTCCAATCGCCCGGAGTGTCGGGGCCGGGAACGCTGGGCGCGGTCGGCGTGGAGTGGAGCTATGCCGGGCGGAACATTGCTTTCGGTGTTCGCGAGCACGCCATGGGAGCCGCTGTGAATGGGATGGCGGCACACGGCGGTGTGCTTCCCTTCAGCGCGACGTTCTTCACCTTTTCCGACTACATGAAGCCTGCCATTCGCCTTGGGGCCTTGAGTCACCTTAAAGCGATCTACATCTTTACGCACGACAGCATCGGACTCGGGGAGGATGGCCCGACTCACCAGCCAATCGAGCACCTCGCCGGCTTGCGCGGAATTCCGGGGCTTACGGTCATCCGTCCCGCCGATCCGAACGAAACCGTGGAGGCGTGGGCTTTTGCAGTTCAGCATGACGGTCCGACGCTGTTAGTGCTGACGCGGCAGACCGTCGCGCATCTTGACCGTGGCGGGGCGAAAGACCCCGGTGTCGCACGCGGCGCCTATGTGCTCGCGGATGTCGAAGGCGGTTATCCGGATGTGATCCTCATCGGCACCGGCTCCGAAGTTAGTCTCTGTGTGCAGGCGCGAGAGAAACTGAAGGATTTGGGAGTGAAGGCACGCGTAGTCAGCATGCCGAGTTGGAGCCTGTTCGAGGCACAGGAGGAGTCTTACCGTGAAAGTGTCCTTCCACGAGGCGTCAGGAAACGCGTCACAGTGGAGGCGGCCTCGCCGATAGGATGGCATCGCTGGGCGGGCGACGAGGGCGCGGTCATTGGTGTGGACCGCTTTGGAGCGTCGGCGCCTGGCCAGGACGTTCTTGAGCATCTGGGCTTCACGGCCGATCACGTCACTGCTGCCGCTCTTCGCCTCATGGGCAAAACCAACGAGGCCGATCAGAGATACGGATCTGAAGCAACGTTGGTGACGGCATAGCGGTAAAAGCGCTATGGTCTCGTCTGTAAATCAGTAGCATTCGTCGGCAGTCGGTGAGCGGCATTCGCGTTTGACATCCGGGGGTGGAAACGACGAATAGAAGGAGATGAGGTGACGAAACTGTCACGTGTCGAACTGAGCGCCGTCGAAGGCCATACTTTTCCTGTTGGGGCGCTCGTCGAGCTATCCCGCGCCACTTGCCAACCAGCGCGGCCGCTCGCGACCGAAGTTCTTCCCAAAGCTGCGACGCGATCTTGCGCGTGAGCCGGAGCCTCGGGACCCGGAGTCTACTTCGCGGTGGTGCGCAGGCGACGACGGATAGAAAAGTAAGCGATCCAGCAGGCAGCGCCGAGCACCGCGCAGATTCCGAACTCTACGGGATAATCGCGCAGCAGAAAATGAAATTCCTTCAAATGCGCGCCTTCAAACGAGGACTCGTTGCTCAGGGATACAGCGACGAAAAATATGCCGAAGCCAAAGAGCCACTTCTGCACGCCGAGAAGGCGTCGTGTGCGGCGAAAAGACCGCAACTCTAAGTCCGGTGGCAGTGCGGATGGCACATCTCCAGCGAGATTGTCCGTGCGTTGCAGGCGAATATGCCGCGCAAGCTCGGCGTCCTGCTGCACGTATTCTTCTACCAGGGCGCGTGTGGCCGGGCTTGCTTCGTCCGCCAGATACAGCGGCAGAAGATCCAGAATTACATCCCGCGTGATGTTCATTGTCTACTCCTGTTATTACCGGTGTTCGATCTGATGCTGCCCATGCCGGATTCCCCCGAGCGCAAGCCGTGCCCTGTGGATCTTGACCTTCGCCGACGAAAGCGAAATTCCGAGGGCCCGAGCGATTTCTTCGTATGATATGCCGTCCAGTGCCCTCATCAAGAGGGCCGCACGGTCGATCTCCGGCAACTTCTGCAGCCCAGCTATCACGGCGCGAAACTCCTCCTTCTGCTCGGCTTGCGCGTGCGGACTTGCCTGCGGGTCGAGCAGCTCTTTATCCAGCCCGACGTGATGCGACTTTCTGCGTATTCCCTGCAGGAAGAGGTTGCGGGCAATCGTGAAGAAGTATCCCTTTACGGTAGCCGGCTCGATTGGCCCCGTCGAAGTCCATGCCCGCACAAAGGTCTCCGAAGTGATGTCCTCGGCCTGGCTGCGATCGCCCGAAAGATACAGGGCGAAACGGAAAACGTCAGGCGCATATTTCCTGTACAGCGTGCTGAATTCGTCCATCAGGCCTTTTCATCGAGCGATATCGACTTATATTCCGAAGATGCCGCTCAAAATGTCCGTTCCGCTGTGAGCGATCATCCCCGGCCGAAGGCTTCCCCGCCAGAGCGCCAGCAACCCGAATAGTGCGCCGTATACAGCTATCTTTGCGCACGCTTCCAACCCCTGGTATCCATGAGATATCCCGAACACCGCGGCCTGCAGGAATAAGGCAATCCATTTGCTGTGGGTCAAGCCTTCGAATTGCTTCTGGAAATATCCGCGGAAAACGAGTTCTTCGCAAATCCCGGCGCTGATCGACACGCCGACCCAAAGCAGAATTTCCACCCCCCGTTGCGGCAGCAACGTCTGAATGGACGCTGCGTGCGCGGGGCCGAACCAGCGATCCAGTCCCTTTTCCACGATCGTCCATACGGTCCATAGCCCAATCGCGAGGCCGGTATCGATCGCGACATCCTGAGGCCTTCGCCATGTTCCGCCTATAAGGTCGCGAAGGCTGGTCCCACTGTGGCGCAAACAGCCCTTCGACACATAGAGGCAAAGTCCCCATTCCATCGCGATAAGGGAGAGGTACAGTGGCACAACCTGAGGGTGTCCCGCCGGCTCTGCGGGCTGTGAGTGAGCTTTCATTTGAAACAGGGCCCCGCCGAGCGTCAGCCCGAGACACAAGGCAAGAAGCAACGCAGTATGGCCTCGGGTTGCGACAAGCTCTTGCCTGGACGCTCGTACTGGAAAAGCTGACTGAACTATGGGTGCGGCGCCGAGTGTAGCCATAAACTCTCCTGAAAAGACCGGGGCTTGAATTGTGCCCGTCGCTATAGTTATCCGGCAGGAGTCGAAAAGTTACATACGAATCGAAATCGGCGCGGCGAGGCGTGACAGCGCGTGTATATTCTTAAAAAGATGTCAAAGAGCAATCCCAACGGCGCCTGTATCGAGAAGGGCGTCTGGACGCCCCTTCCTAATCCGGTCCCTAGCCAAACGAATTTTGTTTTCACGCCGCCCGGCACGGGTAATATGACGTTTCACACGGTTGGGTGTTCCGGCGATCCGGGTCTTACCGGACCGGGTCTGGCGGTGGCCGGTGGCATGGCATCGCAGATCCCTGGGCCTCTGAGCCCGGCGGTGGCGCCTTCGTTCCTCTATCACCTCGGCGACATTGCCTACACGACAAGCGGGTCCGATATGACCGGCCCTCTTTGGAACACTCAGTTTTACGCCCAATACGCGGCTTATGCGGACGTTAACGGGCCATTGCCGATTTTCGCGATCGCCGGCAATCACGATGGAAACACCGGAACCTCTCCCGACACGGAAATCGGCCACTTCGAGCAGAATATGTGCGGGACCGCGGGCGCCCTTTCTCCGGATAATCAGGCTGATACGGCGCGTAAGGAATCGGCCCTGCCCTACCCCTATTGGCGGCTCGATACTCCGCTTGCATGGATCATCGGACTCTACGCGAATGTATCGAACGGCGGCGTGTTGGATGACCCCACTCAACTGACCGATCCCACTCAAGGTCCACAGTTCCTGTGGCTGGTCGAACAGCTTACCTGGTGCAAGGCGCAGAATGCCGCCGGTACTCCGCGCGCCATTTTGCTGGCACTGCACTATCCGCCTTACAATGGCACGCTCGACTTCCAGCAGCGCGGCAATCCCACGTTTGGCAATGACAACGCCTATCCGAACGCAGTCCCGATCGGCATGGTGCTGCAGGAAGCTTATTCGACAAGCGGCCAGATTCCTGACGCGGTCTTTTGCGCCCACGCTCACCTGTATCAGCGGATTACTCTAACTTACAACAACAGCGCCGGTAACCCGATCCAGCAAGTACCGCATTTTGTCGTGGGGTGCGGCGGACACACTCAACTGGAATTGATGGCCACCGAGTGCGCGGGCGGTACCGGCACATTCCCCGCGGCCCCTTTTAATTTATTTACCCAGGGCACTCCGCCGGCCGGTCTCACCGCGCCGCCGAATGCCACGGTGACGATCGAGTTTTACGCCGATGGAACCAATCAGGACAATCAACCCTACGGCTTCCTGACGGTTACGTTGACTCCCGGCACCACCACGACGCATCCGACGCTGGTGTGCCAGTTTTATACGACCCCGTGCGATAGCTCGGGTGATCCGGTCAAGCCAGGCGCTCTCCTGCTGACCGACTCCTGTACTCTGGACCTCGCGACCCATTTGCTTTCGTCATGATGCGCCGGGGTGCTGTTTCCATTGGCCGCGTAGTGGTAGCCGGGACGGGCTTCGCCGCTCTTCGCGAACACCTGGGGCGCGTGTTGCCCGGAGTGCCGGTTGAGGCGATTGAACCGGATGCACTACGCCGGGACGGCACTGAGGCATCCGTCCTGATTCCGGCCATGGCGAAAATCGATGGGCAGATGATGGACCGAATCAGCGGTCTCCGTCTGATCCAGCAGTGGGGCGCCGGTCTGGAAGGCGTCGACCTGGCCGCCGCCGCCGAACGCCACATTGCGGTCGCGAACGTCCCTTCTGCAGGCACCGGAAATGCGGTATCGGTCGCTGAATGGTGCATCATGGCTGCCATTGCGCTAAGCCGTGGATTGCCGGAGCTGGAAAAGAACATTCGCCAGGGAAAGGCCTGGGGCGGCCCAATTGGACGCGGCCTTAGCGGCCGGACCGCCGGGATTCTCGGTCTTGGCGGAATCGGACAGGCTTTGGCGGTCCGGCTCAAACCGTTCGGAATGCACCTTATCGGTCTAACGCGCCGCGCCGAACCAGCCCTCGCGAAACGTCTTGGTCTGGAGTGGGTCGGGGGCGGCGAAAACCTGAAGAGCTTTTTCGAACGGAGTGAGTACCTGTTCCTTTGTTTGCCCTTAAGTCCCCAAACGCGCCATATCGTCGGTGAAAGCGAAGTCGCGCTGCTTCCCGCGGGGGCGTGTGTCATCAACCCTGCCCGGGGCGGCCTGATCAGCGAGGATGCGCTGGTGAAAGGGCTCCTCAGTGGGCATCTGTCGGGCGCGGCGCTCGATGTATTTGCCGACGAGCCGCTCGACCCTCAATCTCGTCTTCTGACCACTCCCGGGGTCCTCGCCACCCCGCATATAGCGGGTGTCACCGATGTTTCCTACGCCGACATCGCCCGGCGCGTGGCGGAAAACATCACGCGCCTCTGGTCCGACCAGCTGTCTTACTGAACGACAGGCAGCCAGACGGCGCTGGCCTCACCAGTCCAGCGCAATACTGTCTGCGTCGCTTTCGCGTAATCCGATGGCCCGGCAAAGAAAATATTCGGCACATATGTCTGCGGGTTCCGGTCGTACAGGGGGAACCAGCTCGACTGGATTTGCACCATCATGCGATGACCGGGCAGGAATACGTGGTTGGTGGTAGGCATGACGAAGCGATAGCGCTGCGATTTACCTGCCGGGATGGCCGACGGATGCTCGAAACTTTCGCGATACCGGCCCCTGAAAATGTCCATCGAAACCGCGAGTTCATATCCACCCAGTTCCGGCTGGCTCGGCACTTCGTCCGGGAATACGTCAATCAGTTTCACCACCCAATCCGCATCCGTGCCGCTGGTGGCGGCGTAGAGATCGGCAACCGGCGCGCCGCTGATCCTCACCCCCCGGGTGAGCACCGCAGTCGAGTACGTTAACACATCCGTCCGGTCGGCCACCGACCGCTGGTCGGTGACCAGCCACTGTTTCCAGCGGTCCGAGTCGGAGAAGCGAACCGGGCGCGGAAGATACGGAACCGGCTTGGCGGGGTCGGACACCCAGGAATCCCCGGTAGCCCTGGAATCTGTCGGCTTGTCGAATCCCAAGCCGAACTCGGGCTCCAGATATAACGGTTTCAGGCGTTCCGGACAGCCTTCTTCGCAGGACAGCGGCCAACTTTTCAATCGGTCCCAGTGGTTCTCGCCGGTATTGTAGATAAACACAGGCGGCGTTTCGGCCTTCGGCGCGCCAGTCTTCAGGTACTGGTCGAAGAAGGGTTTCAGGACGTCGCGCCGGAACTGAAGTGCCGTGTCGCCCTCCCATTTCAGCGGCCCCAGATTATAGGCATCGTAATTCACCTGACTGTGCCTCCACGGGCCCATCACCAGGTAATTATGATCCGCCTGTCGCTGCTTTTTCAGCGCGAGATAGCAATGAATCGCGCCCCACATGTCTTCCTGGTCCCACAGGCCCTGAATCCACATGGTCGGGACCTGAGAAGGATGCTGCGCCACCAACTTGTCGAGCGCCTGCCCCTGCCAGAAGCTGTCGTAGGCGGGATGTTCGATCAGCTTCTCGTTCCACGGCAGCTGATCGAGACCATGCAGGCGGGCATAGGCGCCGGCAGAACCCGCGCGCCGGAAGCCTTCATAGTCATCGTATGCATCGCGGCCCACCGGCTCGCCCGCATCCCTTTTTGTAGTCTGGCTGGAGGTGTAATCGAAATTGGTTTGACGAAAGGCACCGTAGTGAAACCAGTCATCGCCCATCCATCCGTCCACCATGGGGCTTTCCGGAGCAGCCACCTTCAAGGCAGGATGCGGATCGAGCAGGGCCATAACGACCGTGAATCCCTCATAGGATGAGCCGAGCATTCCAACGCGTCCGTTCGACTCGGGCGTGTTCTTCACCAGCCAGTCGATCGTGTCCCATGCGTCGGTGACATGGTCGGTCGCGGTCGAATTCAGCGGGCCGCGTACTGGCCGCGTCATCATGTAGTCGCCCTCGGATTTGTACTTGCCGCGCACGTCCTGGAAGACACGTATGTAGCCGCCTTCAACGAAAACTTCGTCCCCTTGCGGCAGGATTGCGAGCATGCTCGGGCTGTCATTGCGGCTGGCTCGCTTCGAGGCGTTATAGGGCGTGCGAGTCAGGAGAATGGGCGCGTTCTTGGCACTTTTGGGCAGTACGATAACCGTGTGCAGTTTCACGCCGTCGCGCATCGGGATCATCACTTCGCGCTTGACATAGTCCTGGTTGGCGGTTGGCGCCGTAAAGACCGTCGGGATGTCACTATTGGCGACGGAGTGGGCTGGTTCCGGAGGGGCGGCGCTGACCAACGCCATCGTCATCGCACAAAAAGCTATGGTCCTCATTCCGTCATTTTAGCCCCGGATTGCAAGACCGCGTTATGCCGGGATCACTTCTTCGAGCGAATCCATTCATCGGCCGCCTCTACCACCGGATCGCGTCCGGCCAGCAGCGCTTCCCGAGTTTGTCGGACAACGACATCCGGCGTAACGCCCTCGCCCTCAAGAACCTTCCCGCTCTCAGAGGTGTAACTGGCCTGAGCATACTGGAAACCGTCGCCATTCGGCAGCCGGATGATATCCGATGGCAGCGCCGCGCCGGCCGTTCTGACGCCGAAGATGCGCGCCCGCTTCAGGTCCTGCAGACCGCCGGCAAGAATCTCCGATGTGGACGCCGAACCTTCATCCACCAGGATCGCCAATGGACCTGCGTACGTCTCCGGCCTCGGGAAAATGACGAACTTCAGCGTGACGTCGCGCATCTTCATCTCACCCAGTTTCTGACCGTCTTTATCGATAAAGAAGCCGGCGATTCCCATTGCCATGATCCCGATGCCGCCGGGATTTCCGCGAAGATCGAGAATCACGCCGGGCGCGTTGTGGAAGTCCTTCAACGCCGTTTCAATCTGCGGCATGATCGACGCGGGATCCAGAAACTCGTTGAAATGGATATATCCGGCGCCGTCTGCGAGCGCGCGCGATTCGAAATAGAGACGCGTCTCCGGCAGATTGCCGAAATGCACCAGAGTTCCTTTGGGCGCGGTGCGTCCGAATTCTACGTGCTTCGAATGGCCTTGTTCGTCGATAACGTCGAGCGAGATCGCCTGATCCAGCGGGCCGCTCAGCTTGTTCGAAACCGATTGTTCCACGATTCGCGGCGACTCCGGGTCCTTGAGGTCGTCCAGCAGGCGGAGCGTCTGTGTGAGTTTCGCCCCGTCAACGGCGTCGAGGACCATGCCCGGCCGTATCCCCGCCTGTGCCGCCGGCGATCCTGCTTCCACGCTGCCCACCACGGCCTTGCCGCCGATGATCACCGGAACGATCCCGGGGCTGCCCTGTTTTTCCGCGGCCGCCGAGTTTCCGATCTCATTGTAAAGCTCGCGTGGAATGATGGCATAGTGCGAGGCTTCCAGTTTGTCCAGCATCTCCGTCAGCAGCCGCCGGACTTCCTGCATCGACTGCGCCTTCTCGATTGCCGGTCGGGTCGAATCGTGAATCGCCTGCCAGTCGAGGCCATTCAGCTTTGGATCCGGATGGCGGTCGCGTACCGTACGCCACACCGTTTCGAACGATTCGAGGTTGTCCGCCTTCTGTTTCGGAGTCTGTTGCGCGGCTGACGGCGCGCAAAAACCGGCGGCGAGGACGAAGATAGCGATCAGCCGGTAGGCTAGCACGTATTCACCGGCAGGATAACACGTGAAACCGTTACCATAATTCTGATGCCTGCTCTGAGCTGGGAAGATTCCGAAGACATTGCGCTCGCGCTGATGGAGGCGCATCCCGATGTCGATCCTTTGACTGTCCGCTTCACCGATCTCCATAAATGGATTACGGCTCTGCCGGACTTTCAGGACGATGCGGCAAAGTCCAACGAAGGCAAGCTCGAGGCGATTCAGATGGCCTGGCACGAAGAATTCATCGATCGGTAAGAAAGGCTCTAACATGGATTCCATGAGCACCCAACTCACGCGCCAGCTCCCGAACTGGATCACGTTCCCCCAAAAACTCCGCGATGCCATTCCTGCATTTGAGCCCTGTAGCGGCCGCATGCTCCGGCTCGACAGCATAGAGGCGCGACCCACCGACACCGAATGGACCGGCCGGCGGGTCGCGGTCAAACTCCGGGTCTGCGAGACCGGAAAGCTCGACGGAGTCTTCGACGTCTGGCTCCATCTCAACATCAGTGCCGCCGAGGCCCTGGCCGACGTTCTCCGCACCGCCGCCGCGAACTCCACCAAACAATAATGCAATGAACGAAACACCCTCCTCCTCACGCCGCGGAATATTCAAGGCGGGGCTTGCGGCCGCGGCGGGCGGCATCGCACTTGCCCAGGCCCAGGGACAATCCAATTCCGGACGCCGTTTTCGCGGCTGGGTCTCTCGTGGCGCCGGACCCGGCAGAACCACGCTGCAGGACCTGACGCTCCGCCCCATCACCGGGCGGCAGGTAGTCGTTCGCACCGAAGCCACCAACCTCTGCTATTCGAACGCCCCCTTCGTCCTCGGCCTTCCAGTGCCCGCAGGTGGCCCGCTGCAGAACATGGCATTGATCCAGGGACACGGCGGCGTGGGCGTCGTCGAGTCCGTCGGCCCCGAAGTCCGTCGCGTCCAGCCCGGCGATCGCGTCTGCGTTTCGGGCACCCCGCAATGCGGATCCTGCTATCAATGTCTGCGCGGCCGGGCGGACATGTGCCAGTTTCTCGGACGCCAGGGCCCCAACGATCTCGTCCCCATCGCCGACATGCGCGACGGCACCCCCGTCTACGCGAACTCCCATATCGGCGGCCTTGCCGAATACATGGTCACGTTCGAAGAATGGGTGGTTCCCGTCTTCACCAGGGCTCCTGCGGCCGAACTCGGCATGGTATGCAGCTGTGTCAGCGTCGCCGGACTTGGCACCACGACGTCGCAAGCTCTGGCCGCCATTGCCCCCGGTTCTATCGTCGCCATCGTCGGCTGCGGCCCGCTCGGTTTGAGCGCCGTGCAGGGAGCCCGCATTTCCGGCGCCTCGAAGATCATCGCGATCGACCCCATTCGGGCACGCAGGGAAGTATCGCTGAAGATCGGCGCCACACACGTCCTCGATCCCAACATGGAAGGGGACAAGCTGGTCGCGAAAGTTCGGGAGCTTTCAAACGGTCCCAACAACCGCCTCTGGGCCGGTGGACGCGATTCCGGCGGTCTCCTCGGCGGCGCCGGAGCAGACTTCGTCGTCGAGGCCGTCGGCGCGGATCATATCAAACCCAAACTGGAAGCCGGTCCCGACCCCACCGGCATTCTCCCTATGCGCCAGGCCTACGAAATGTGCGCGCCCGGCGGCCATATCATTACAACCAGTCTGCCCCGCGGAACCATTTCCCTGCCCGCGGTCGTGTTTGCCATCGGCGGCCGCACGCATCATGCGGGCCAGGCCGGCGGCGCCAGTCCCATGCGGGACATTCCGCGATTCGTCGCCATGCTGGACAGTGGGCAATACAATGCGAAGGCTCTCGCCACGACCGTTATCCCTATCGAGCGGATGCTGGAGGCGTACGAAGAGGTCCTCTACCGCACCACCGTAACGGCCATCATGACATCCAGCGTTTGATGAAATTCGTATCGAACCTGCCCGCCACGAAATCCGGTTCATTCAGTATCCGCTTGTGCAGCGGAATCGACGTATGAATGCCCTCGACTACGAATAGATCGAGTGCGCGTTTCATCCGTTGAATCGCCTCTTCCCGATCCCGCCCATGTGCAATCAGCTTCGCCACCAGCGAATCGTAATACGGAGGAATCACACCGTCCTGGTAAGCGTGCGTGTCCACCCGGATCCCCACACCTCCCGGCAGATTCAGCCCTGTGATGCGTCCCGGCGACGGCGTGAACGTCTCCGGATTCTCGGCGTTGATGCGGCACTCGATCGCGTGCCCCCGGAATTGGATAGG
>Ga0207059_1075_pt1 | contig 19497 bp, 11 predicted proteins | sample Alteio_BWMinCont_32_FD_153273 | JGI IMG/M metagenome (GOLD analysis project Ga0207059, IMG submission 153273) | Enriched cells from forest soil in Barre Woods Harvard Forest LTER site, Petersham, Massachusetts, United States -... | ecosystem: Environmental > Terrestrial > Soil > Temperate forest >...
TTCCATGCGTGCAGAAGCCGTCGAAGGCGTAAAGGTTGCCTTCGGCATCACGACATAGGGCGTAGCTTTTCTTGCCGTGGTCAAAGCGAATGACGTCGGCTGGGCCGAGATCGCTGGCGGCGCAGACTTCGATCCAACCTCGGCCGTCGGGCTCGGTCTCAGAGACGGTGATGCTTTCGCAAGGCCGAATCTTGGCCTCTGGGAGCCTGCGTTTGACATAGTATGCTGGATCTTTCATCTGCCGGATCACCGCGGGAATTATCTCGCGCCAGGCTGCGAGGATGCTCGGGTAAGGCGGTGGCATGTCATCCTTTACCGCGGTATGCAGCTTTGGCAAAGCGTGATAGGGCACGAGTGGGAACATGTGATGCTCCACATGGTAGTTCATGTTCCAATAAAGGAACCGATTGACCGGGTTCATGTAGACCGTTCGGCAGTTGAGCCGATGGTCGAGTACGTTTTCGGCGAGCCCGGCATGCTGCGTCATATTGTAGACGTATAGGAGCCAGGTGCCGAAGATGTTCGGCAGGCAGATGAAGAGTGCCGGAAGCATGCTTCTCAGGTAAATGGAGAGTCCAATAGACACCGCATAGATCAGCACGTAGATGCGGGCACGGCAGTAGACCCTCGGGAATTCAGTCTCCGGTATGAAGGTCTTTTCATCGGCGCGCATTTGTCCGCACGCGTGCAGAAGGATGCGTCCTAAGTAATCCGGATGAAGGGCGAAGAACCCCAGGGTGAATCCTTTGATATCGGGCGGGCGAGGGATGCTGATTTCGGGGTCGCGGCCGACGATGATGGTGTCGCTGTGATGGCGGGTGTGGCTCCAGCGCCAAACCACGGCTTCGCGCTTCACCATGAACGACGCGATTTCGTAGAGAACGCTGTTCATCCAGTCGGTCTTGAATGCGGTGCCGTGCCCGGTTTCGTGCCAACGAGAATCGGATGTCTGAGAATAGAGCACGCAGTAGACTGCATAAGGGAGCGCGGCCCACCAGGTTCCCCAAAGCGCCCATGTGCCGTAGGCGCTGCCAAGAATGAGCGAGAACCAAAGAACCGTGTCGCGGACCGCTGGGCCATCCCGACGCTCAAGGAGCATGCGCATCGCTTGGCGGGGTACGTGGCATTGATACCAATCCGCCTCAGCGAGGCCATTCTCCACAGCCAGGGTGGCGTTGACGCCGGTGAGGCTATAGTCGAGCTTGGCCGGTGGGCGGGAAATAATGTTCGGATCGTGGCTCATCGATGAATCTCGCAGATGGGTCCGCAGACGACCGCCAGAAACTCTGGATGGCGCCTGCCAAACCGGTGCGACGGGTTTTCGGCGATACCGGCTCGACCGCGCACCGGCGACTCCTCGGGGCGAAGCGGGAAATGCGCGGTCACTATAGGCGCGTGCCAGATTGGGCAGCCTCAGCCTCGATGAGGCCGTCATCTACGCGTTCACCTTCGCAACCTGGTAGAACGGGAACAAAAACATAACCCTTGTCCACTCTCTGCCTTTTCATGATGGGAATTAACTCTTTCCACGTTGCCCAAAGTCCATGGGGAGCAGGGGGAAGGTCGTGTTCTATTTCCCTACGCAATCGGGGAAGGTTATAAAACGGAACCGCGGGAAACATGTGGTGCTCCACGTGATACTGCATGTTCCAATAGAGGAACCCCGGGAACCAACTACAGGTGTATGTCCGAGTGCACAGGCGAAAATCGGATACGTTCGGAGACAACCCGACATGCTGAGGCGCTCCGCACAGCATGGCTAGCCAGCCGCAATACTGGCACCCGAAGGTGACGATAAGGATGAAGAACCAATGGCCGGTAACGACAAACAAAACGGCAAGTGTTAGGTGCCCGAAGAGGACTATTCGAGCCCAGTTGCGATGCTCGCGGCGCAGCTCGGCGTTGGATTCTGGGAGGATTCGGTTCAACCACTTGGCTTTGAAGAACCCATCCCGCTTGATCGTGCCACGCGCAGCCTCCACCCAATTTTGGACCAGGTGGAAAAAGTTGATGGGATTGCAGCTCAAAGCCAAGAGAATGAATCGCACTCCGTGCCAATCCAGGAACTGCGGCAGAACGACCTCCCCGTCATGATCCGAATGAACGGTGACTTGGTGGTGTTTGACGTGACTGACACGGTAACCAACCGGATCGAACCACGCCAGAAAGGCATATACCCTCAAGAATAAGTCATTCCAAACCGGAGAGCGAAACGGTGTCTTGTGGCAGAGCTCGTGGCAGGCGCAGCCTCCGAAGAACGCGGCAAAGGTCCCGTGCAAGAAAAGGGCAAGGAGGAGAAGGGGCAATGCCCAAGGCCAATTGCTCGCGTGGAGATTGAGATATGCGAGGTAGGCAGACGTTCCGGTTGCCGCAAAAAGCAGTAGCTGAGGTATGACTTGGGCGAAGCCTCTAGCGTCGCTCCTGCGCATGAGTGCGCCCATAACGGCCTTGTCCACTTTGCAGCGATACCAGTTGATGTTGATCTTCTCGTTCACGAGGCGGGGCGTTCCAGGGATCAGCAGAGTTGACGATAAATCCGAGGCGTTGCGTTATTCCGCTCGTTCTAGCCGAACGACTCGGCAATGTCATCAGCGGGCCCGTGTCCAAGCTTTCGCCAATTCGCGGCGCAGAGCGACGGCATCGGGCCACGCCGGCGGTAGGCCGGTGATGTTATATCCGGCACCGTGCTCGTGGTACGGTCCCATTTCCGGGCAGACAAAAAGCGTCTTTCCGGCATTGCTGCGCGCGGACTTCCAAAGCTTCATTAGTGCCTCGACAAAAATGAGATAAGACTTCACTTCCGGCGTGAGTCTGCCGTGATGCGTGACCGCCACTTGACAATGATGGCCGTTGAATGGGCGCATGTGGCATTGGTCCGAGTTTCGAACGAGCTCTGGATGGTCGAGCAAGCGTTCGATGTAATTTCCGGGATAAAGGTGCTTAACGACCGCAAAATGCGAGAAGTCAAAATTGATCTTTATCATCTCTCCAGTCATGCGGTGATAGCGGTCCGCAATCTCGTAGGTCTTTTCCGGTGTCTCTGTGCAGCAGTCTCGGTGGACTTCGAGGGACATCACAACGCCGCCAATACTCTCGGCGGCGCGAATCATTTGTATCCAGTGCTTAACGGCCACCGCGGGCGGTGTGTCGTGGTCGTCCATTTGCACGTTGATCTGCACGGCGCCGCAGTCCTTTTGCTTCTTGATGAGTCGTGCGAAGTCCTCCGGTTTGCTAGACGAGATGAAGCCGAGGAGGTGGCGGAGTCCGTTTTTTTCCGCGAGAACTCGGTATTCGGGTGTTAGGATTGCGCTGATTCCATCAAATCCCGCTGCGGCTACGGTGGCTATTTTCTTTTTCAGCGACCATTCGCGAGTCTTATGGGGATGATCGGTGAGCGACCAGAGAGTGGCGATGTGCGCGATTTCGGGCATGGTAGAAGGCGATTATTCTAGGGGAGGGCAGTTTTGTTTCCGGCAAAGAGTTGAGGAGTGGGGTGATTGCATTTGAAACTGGCTGAGAGGCGCGGGGGGCGACCGAGCGCTATCGGTGTGTCGTGGCGGCAGCAAACAAGAGATTCACGGCAGGCTCTGCCAGCGAGTCTTCGTCGTCGACCTGTGGCACAAAGGAGGTGGCCTCGTTTCTGACTAGATGGTGCCCGCGTCGGCAGATTGGGGGAAGCTATCATAAAGTGGACTGTCCCCCTAATTCCACTTTGCCGCTCGGCCCACCAATGCTTATCCTGCCTACAGGCCAGCAACGACTACCTTTTCGCCGCAAACCAGGGGCATCAATACACAAAAAGGAAACTAGAAAGAGGGATTCGCCAAGGATCGGGTTTCATGCGGCTCTTGGTTCTGGAGCTCAGATGTTTGCGTTCAGCAGACTATGCTCACTTTCATTTCCAAAAGGCTTCCGAGTTTTTCAATTCGATCAGCAATATGGCCGACTCCAACCGCACAGTGGTGGGCTGGCCCGTGTGAATTCCAATCGCTCATAAATTGACGAGCACCGATCTTGAAACGATAGCGGCTGTTGGTGTTGCCAATTTCGAGGATCGGACCCGGTACGGATTCCCCTTGCGCCGCTAGCAACTCAAGGTGCCCGTCGACGGTCTGGACAACAGAGAGCAGTGTCACGGGGCCGTGGCGGACGCTCATCTCGACAGAGAGTCCACGCCCGACCTTGCCGTGATAAACCTTGAGTGGCTTCACCTTTGTCTTGCCTTCCGCAATTGCGATATGGCCCGGTCCGTCATGGCCCATGAGGACTATGTCGTCGTTGAAATCCACCGCATAGTATTCGGTGAAAGATCCGCCAGCGCCAAATGAATCCATGATTTTCATCGCCTGGACGTTCTTGATTTCCATCTCCCCAGCGACCGGCACGTGGCGCGCGGTGAGAAGGGACGTGCCGACTATTATGGAGCTGATAGCAGACTCGTTTTCCGGATTACCGGTGCCTTTATAATAGTAGGCCAGGGAGCCGAGCTTGTGGCGGTCGATGAGACGATCGAGCGCCACTGATGTCCGGGCCGAATTGGTCAGGTCGTCCATCTGGCAGCCCTTGTCTACGGCAAAGGTTCGGCGCATGAGCCTGACCCGAGCCGAGATCTCGCGAGAACCCACCTGGCGTCGCAAATCAGCAAGCTCATCTACCTCAATAATTTCCATGTGACCACCGAAATGGACGCAGTGCTGAGTGAGGTCGGAGTAGATGTCCAACATTCCGCCATAGTAATGTCCCATGATTCCCAGCCGATTGTGAAACATCACATTTGCAACTCGGGCTGCGTCGAGCCACGCGTCAATCTCGGCCCAGACGGCCGGATCGCCGTCGAGACACCCGGTTACTTGGTGAAAGGGGATGCATGCGCGATTGAAGACATTTGCGATCTCTGGAACCGGGCAGGCGGAGCAATAGGCAAGCCATTCTCCAGTCATCTCGCCAATGTCGTTCTTACGGTTGAATGATGCATAGTCTATGGCGGCGGTGGGCTGGAGGTTTAGAACAATAACGGGCACGCGAGCTCGCTGGATGACGGGAAGCACCGTCGACGACAGGGCATAGGTCGTTACATAGAGAAACACCAGGTCGACATCGGCCCGCTGCAAGCGATGGCCTGCATCAAGGGCCTTTTCGGGCGAGTCGATGAGTCCCAGGTTCTCCACACCAGCCCCATGACCACGAAGCCGGTCTTCAACCTTTCCGAGATAACCCTCGAGGCGGGATTTCAGGCCGGAAAATTGCGGCCAATAGGCCTCGAGTCCAATGCCGAAGAGACCGACTCGAAATGGGAAGGACGATTTCATGAGACCTGCCGCGCTACGCGCGCGAGCAAAGCCGACTTTCGAACTGCTAGTCAACGAAACAGCAACGGCGCGGACGGTTCAGCTTGTGGATTAGCCATCGCGTTTGGAGGCATCCGGCGGCGGGGCGCTGGCTGTCCCCCCGTGAGGCGGCAAGGCGCGAACCTCCGTCCCAAATACTTCGCGGATGGCCTCGAGATAGCCGAAGCGATGGGTCGTATCGGGTTCGAGGTAGCTGCCCTCGGTCCATTCATTCCAGGAATTGATGGTCACGATGCCTTTAGTTTCGGGATGGGCATCGACATATTCCTTTGCCCACCGCAATGCATCCCTGAATTTCTTGGGATCGCTGTCCGAGATGCACCCGGTAAAAGGGTACTCCCAAGGAATCCATGGGCCCTTCTGATCTGTCCTCGGGCTGGAGTCCCATCCGACGCTGACATTGGGGAAATAGGGAACCCCAATCGGTTCAAATGCGCGCGCAGTCGCTAGGGTGTAAGCGCGTATTCCCTGCAGAACCCTGTCATAGGACATGGTCGGGAAATCAAGGGGAACATGGTGGATCCAGACATACGACGTGACACTGTCGAAGCCCAAGCGACCCGCAAGCTCCGGCGTGATGGACGTCGCCTTTGAGCCAGGCAGCGCTAGGAGCTGCCAGTAAATTAAATTGAGGTGTAAGTTGCCGAGGTTTGCCGCAGCGGTTTTCTGCCGAAAACGACGCAGGGCCTCGGCTGCGGCCTGCACGTCGTTTCCAAAGCCCTCCAAGAAGGTTGTCAGATCATAGATGGAGAAATAAAGGCCGCCGTCGACTCGCCAATATTCGGCGCGCGAGAAATAGTCCGCGATTATATGATCGCAGATCTTGTCGAAAATTTCGGCGCTGGCCGCCCCGGGATAAATGACTTCCTCTGGGGCATTGAGACGGCGCGGGAAAATTTCGGCCCAATTATGATTTGCCCACATCAGCGCAAATCTCACGCGTTCGCGGTTGTTTGCCTTCAGGTAACCTTCATCTAGCGCGCCGTTTAGGAAAGGTCCGCCGTACCAATACCAATCAAACAAGAACACGTCCACACCGTGGTCGGCAGCGGCCTGTATTTTCCGAGCCATCACCTTCGGGTCTGACTCGCTCTCGGCTCCCCATAGGGGAGTCAGTGGCTGGTTGTGTCCTGGAAAGCGCGGGCGAGCCGCCTCAAGCAGGCGCCACTCAGTCCAGCCCGAGCCATAACGCTTCTCGTTGCGAGGTTCCGCATGGTATCCTGGGAAATAGTAAGCTGCAATGGTGTTGCGGCGAACTGGTCGCGTCGGCGCTAATGGCGTGGTCATTAGATGGTTTTTGCGCCGGTGGGACGAAAGTTCGTGTCCGAAACCGGTTAGCTTCGGCAATGGATGTTGGTTTCAAGATGTCGTACAATATACATTCTGCGGGACCGTCCCCCTACAGGGCAGGCTTGCCATTCTTGGCCCACGCGACTCAAGAATGTTGAAACTCGGGTGACGCTCCGTCTCCGTCGCAGCGGGACGGTCCACCTGTCGGCAGCTTGTGTGGACGCGGTTTTGTTTTCATAGTTTCTCGGCTTGGCCATCCCCCTGCGCTAATGGTCGAATGCGGCGCCATCCCCAAACCCATGATCGAAGCTGAGAAATCGAGGAATAATTTGCCTTTTTCGCAGGCTGTAGCCTATGGGTCGGGGAACGTGGCGGGGAGCCTGCTCGGCTGGACCATGGCCGTGCTTTTGCCCGTTTTCAATTTGGCGCTCGGCGTGAACCCGGCCCTCGTTGGAGTGGCGTCGTCGCTGCCCCGCTTGGTCGACCTGTTCACCGACCCTCTCGCGGGTTATCTGTCTGATTCGCTTAGGCGAAGATTCCGACGGGGATTCTTTATAGCCGCCGGCTCCGTGTTCGGAGGACTATTTTATGCGCTGCTCTGGCTCTTTCCGATGGGCCTTTCACCGAACGGTTATTTCGCCTGGATATTGGTTATTACGTCAGGTGCCTTGATAGGCTGGTCGTTCGTCTCGGTGCCACTTCAGGCGCTGGCGTTCGAGATGACTGAGGACGGAAATGAGCGGACCAGACTCATGGCTTACTCCACGGTAATGGGGAATGGTGCGCTTATGATCGGCGGCTGGGCCTATGTGGCTGCGCAATCGCGCATTTTTGGGAACACTGTCAGTGGCGTCCATTTCGTGGGAGGCGCTATCGCACTGGTCATCGTCATTTTCGGCCTGATTTCAGCATCCCGCTGCAAGGGCAGCCCCGCGGTTGAGGAAGCTCTTCGGGCGTCGGCTGGCGGCGCGCGTAGTCCCGGCCTCAGGGACTTCTTATCGGCTGCGAAGCGAGTGGGCCGCAGCCGGCCTTTCATGCTGCTTACCGGCGCTATTGCCATGATTTGCCTCGGGTGCTTCGGTGCCTTTAGTGCGACGGGGCTCGATCCCTACATAATGATATTCTATGTAAAATCGGGAGATCAGGTCCAGGGAATGATCTTGGCGGCTGGCTGCGTCACGGCGAATTCAGTCGCCGCTCTGGTTGGGGCATCCACCGTTCCTTGGGTGGCTCGCCGGACTGGGAGAAAAAAAGCTTTGCTCGTATTCTTGGGTGTGGCGCTCGCCGGCAGCGCGCTGAAGTGGGTTTGCTACAACCAAACTGTTCCGTGGCTTGCCCTCATTCCCAATATCGCATTCGGTTTCGGCATGACCGCCTTGTGGGTGCTGATACCGTCCATGACGGCGGATATCTCCGATTTGGACGAACTTCTCTTTGGGACCCAGGATGCAGGAATGTATTCCGCCTTTTACATGTGGACCGTCAAGGTTAGCACGAGCCTCGTGACCATCGTAAGTGGGTCTTTGCTGGTCTTGATCGGCTTCAATGTGGCTCTCGGTCCAACTCAAAGCCACCACACCCTGTTCTTAATGCGAATCTTCGGAGCTGTCCTTCCAATGCTGGCTCTCGCCGGCGGTATGGCGCTGATTTCTCGGTACCCTATCAAAGACGCGCAAATGGCAACGGTTCATGAGGCACTAAGGAAGCGTCGGGCGCTTGCCGCCGACTCGCCAGTTAGTCCTACTGTCTCAGGGGTGCAGTCTTAGTACCCTTCGGCCTCTCGTCTGGCCCGTTGCCCCGAAATGCACGGCCATTCCCCTGGGCAATTGGGAGCCGGAGGTCCAAGCTTGCGATTGTTTCCTCGCCTTTGTTCTAAGTGGACAGTCCACTAATGGGCGCCTTGTACGGGGGAGCTCGCGGAACTAGCTTGTCAGGGTCGAGTTCCACCCCTGGAAAGTCGGCTGGCCATAGGGCCATTCAACCCCATTGTACCCATTGATTTAAGCAATGAATCAGCTTTGCTGCTGGCCCCGACGTTTTCGGCAATCTCCGATAGACTTGGGAAGGCTATCAGCAGCTTGCAACCCATCCTTATGAGGCAGCCGGTTCACAGAAGGGGTCGGCAGCCGAAAGAGCAGTTATTATTGGGTTATTGATTCCTAAGTAATTTTAATTTAATAACTTATGAACATTCGTGAACTGGCCGCTCGCGCTGGACTTTCGAAGACCACGATTTCCGCTGCGCTGAGAGATGCGCCGCGAATTTCCGAGAGTACGCGTCGCCGCGTCCATGATCTCGCGAGGGACGTTGGCTATTGGCCTGATCCTGCCGTGGCCGGCATGATGTCGGCGATCGCGCGAAAGAATGTGGTGAATTTTTCAAGCCCCATTTTGTTGCTGTCGGATTGGCCCCATGTCCACGAATGGGAACGGCCCGACCATGCCCTCTCACGATTTTACCAGGGTGTATTGTCTCGAACTCGGGAACTTGGTTACAAGATAGAGGAATTGTGGATGAGGGCGCCCGGCATGAACCCCCGCCGGGTCGAGCAGATTATCGCGGCGCGAAAAACCGAGGGGCTGATCATTTTCAGCTACCCCAAGGCGCCGGCGGCGCTCGACATCGATCTCTCGCAATATTCATGCGTGGTCATAGGGCGAGCGCTTGTGAGCCCCACTTTTTACTCTGCCGATCATGACCACCACCAGGGAATGTTTCTAAGCTTGGAGCAGATCAAGAAACAGGGCTATCAGCGGCCTGGACTTTGCCTCACCGAAGACGCGAACGAACGCACGATGCACTGTTGGGCTGCGGCCTATCAGTTTTATTTGAGCCAGAGGCCGGCGAAGGATCGTGTCCCCATGATGTTAATTAAGGACCATTGCGATACAGGCGCTTATCAAAAGTGGATACGCACGTACAAGCCCGACGTCGTGATCGTCTCCCACGGGGGAATGATGGAGTTTTTGGGCAAGGCCGGATTCGAGATCCCGAGGGACTTCGGCGTCTCTGTGCTGTTCCAGAGCCATGGCTGTTCCAATGTTGCCGGAATCGACATCTGTGACGAGGCTATCGCCGGGCGCGCGGTTGATGTTCTTGTCGAGCAGATGCGCAATAACCGGCGCGGGCCGCCTGCGCACCCGGAGACCATCTTGATGCACGGAATTTGGAGGGATGGCCCCAGTTTGCCGATGATCGATCTGCGGCCAGGCCCCGAGATTTCGACGCCGCATCATTCGGCAATTCCACGTCGAACTGCCATAGCCTAGCGAACACTGGGAAGACCACCCTGGTTTCGCAAATGGGACGGAACAAGGGGAATTCCAGCGAGGGCCGGTTGGATTCCCTACTGTGCGGCAATTGGCAACCAAGTCATGACCCTCTTCCCTTTCCAGCTGTCGACGGAGGAATAGTCGACGACCTGGATGGAACCGCCTGACACTGGCACCTTGAATTCAAGGCGTGTCGATGGCAGCGAAGGCTGGATGGGCTCGGCGTCCACAAACCCATCCTTTGAGACTAGCTTCACTGCCCGATCAAAATCCGGGTCGGTGTTCTCGTCCCTTGCAAGCACCACGGGACCCCTCACCAGGGCTTGGTAATTGTCGCCGGCCCGATCGCTCCCGTGGGGCGCATTGACCACCCTGCATCGCATGTCCAATTCCAATTGGACGACATCACCGGTTCTCCAAAGACGCTCGCTCACAGCATACGTTGCGGGTGCGGCCGGGATCTCCTCCCCGTTCACGAATAAATGGGTGGCCGCGCTCCACGCGGGTATCCGGAGCTTTATGGCAAAACGCTCGGGTCGCTCGATCGTAGTGGTAAGGGTCACCGATCCGCTTCTTGGGTAATCCGAGAGCACCCTAATGCCAACCTTCTGGCCGCCGGGCGAGGCGGCCGAGACCTCCATTCGGTTGTAAAGATTGATGACGGGTCCCTCATTTGAATTCATTGCCGCAACGAAGGGCAGGTAGGCCAGTCCCATGGGCCCGTTCAAATTGCAACAGGTCACGTCGATCCCTGACACCGTTCCGCCCCAACCCACGGGGTTTGTCTTCACCCCGTTCAAGAGGTTCACGTAGCTAAATCCGTCCCCTCCCGGTTTCATTGCGCCGAGAAGCCCGTTGTAGGCATAACGCTCAATCTCGTCGACCGCTGTGGGGTCGCCTGTCAACCGAAGGACCTGGCTGCAGAGCTTTAGCCAGGTGACCCCCGCGCAAGTCTCCATCATCCTCTTGATCGACGGATTCGTCTGCTCGCGGGCCGTGTAATCCCAGCATTCGCCCCTTAACTCGGGGTGGCACGGCACGTCCCCGCCGCCGTTGCCCACGATCGTGATTTCCTGGTCGCGAATCTTTCGGTAGAGATTTAGCGTCGCGATTTTCCACCTTTCGTCCCCGGTGGCCCGGAAATATTCAACGAGGCCTTCGAAGAGGGACATCATCTCGTAGGCCTTCGGGTATGAGCCGCCGATCTTCTCCGGATCCTGGTCCTGATAGGCCTGCTCGAAGATGTTATATCCCTTTGCCCCCCCGGCGACCTCGACGATGTAGTGGGCAAACTCAAGGTACCTTGTATACCCGGTGATCGTGTAGAGCCGCAAGATTGGCTCAAGGATGGTGCTCGATTCCAGGTGAGTGGAGCTCCATCCCTGATCGACGATAGGGGCCTTGGGAGGCGGCCCCACCTGGTTGAGGGTGCAATCGGCCTCGTCGACCATCGCCTTTAGCACGACGGGGTCCGCCTCGACCTGCCGATAATACTCGTCCAAGGCCAGGAGCACGTAGGTGCGCTCCCATAGGTCGCCGCCGGGTCCATCCGGCTGCGCCTCCACTTTCGAGCAGCTGATGCTGCCGTTTGATCGCCTGGTGCTCAGCAAGTCGGCCACGGTCGCCTTCAGGATCTGCTTGAGCTCGGGGTCGTGGGTGTACCGGTAGAACATGCAACCGGACCTGACTGCCTTCCCCCACATCTCGCCCTCGGCAAAGACTCCCCGGCCGGAACGGAACATCTGCACGAATCCCGCGTAGGGTACCACGCCCTTGTTCCAATGTGCGATGGAGGATTCAACGGGATCCCCGAGGTAGCCGCTAAGTTCGACGGCGCCCGCCGGCAAAGGAGTCAGCTGGTCGCTCACGGCCGCAAAGATTGCTGGAGCGCAGGCGCAGAAGATGACAAACAGGACGGTTAGGGGATATTTGGGTCGAGGCGTCAAAGTGTTGGGAGCCGCCGTGGCGCGTGATCGGTGAGTCGATCGGCTCACTCGTGAGGTTTGAAGACACTCCCTAGAGAGCGACGACTCGAATGATGCCGATTGACATACTCCGATCGGCGCTCGTGATCAGTGAAGTCCGCTGGAAATGCTGGCTCTTATCGCATCAAGCCGAGCCGTGCCCTCCGAAAGTGTGGGGTGAATCCAGCCACCTTCATCGGTCTCATTCCAAGCATAAATGATCACTGCCCTGGCTTTTGCCGCCGCCGGATAGTCCTTAGTCCACTCGATGGCATCTTTAAGATTGTTCGCCACTTCCATGGGGGTTGCCTGCGTGTACCATGGCCGGTCCTCCCCCGTGTACGCCTTCATCAATTCCTTGTCCCACCAGCGTGGGCGCACGTCCCAGCCTGCATTTACAATGGGAACAACGTCCTTCCCTGTCCCTCTGCATGCATCCCAGAAGTCATGATTGATTTTTGCCAGTCTGCTATAGGGATACTCTTTCTGCTCGAGCGTCGAAACATCAACGCTCATCGAATAGGCGCTTATGGCATCGAAGCCGAGGCTCTCCACGTCCTTGGCTCCATCCTGGGCATTCCAGACCTGGGCCACCATATAGGGTGGCTTTAGTCCCGCTTTCTCCGACTCGGTCTTCAAGTACTCGATGGCATCTTTGGCGTCCTTTACCGAGCCGAATTTCTGCGCCAGCTCCTCCACGTAATATTCATAAAACAAGGGCCTGCCGCCAAGGACCTTCTGGTAGTTAGGATCTTTGAACAGCTCGATGAAATGCCTCACCGTCTCAGGCCACAGATCCTTCGTGGTGCCCAGCCAAAGAATGCAGAAATTGATCCTGTTCCTGTTCTTGCTTGAAAGGTAAAGCGGCAAACCGACCTTTTCCGCACCATCCTTGAATGTGTCGGCGCCGCAATCGAAGGCCCAATAGTCCAACCCAGCGTCGCTCGCGTACGCTATCTCCTTATCCATGACCTCCTGGCTGTCCGACCGCACCTCAAATGCTCCCTCGGAATCCTTAGCGTAGAACGGAAGCCGATAATTCCATTGGGCCGGCTTCAGGTTGTTTCCCCACTTGCTGTCCTTTGTCCAACCGTCCCAGCGGATTGCTCCGACGAGGACGTGGTCCTGCGTGGCTGAATGGGCTTCAGAACCAAACACCAGGCACGAGAAGACTAGCGAGAGAAGGGGAACGTGCTTCGATTTCTTCATATCATGAAATGGACAAGTGCTTCTGGCCTCGTGGGCGCCTAGGCGTTTCAGTAAGGCAATCTCGAATATCGAGGTAGAGCAAATGGAGGGAAGGAGGACAGTCCAACCGCCTTGGCAAGGGAGTGTGGTCGCATTCTTGCCCCGTCCATTGGCCCGTCCGCAGTCTGAGATGACCTGCGGTCATGGCCTGTGCTCGCTTTCCAGGCGAGTTCAAGGTCGCGACGCGCCACAAAGCGCTTGTGCGGAGATGGGCGCACGAAGAAAATGATTCAATAATAACATTATATCGAAAGAGTTGCCCAGAGTAATACCGCCGACAGAAGCCGTCTGAACGGTGAGCAAAGGGGGTACGGATCAGGCAAGTAGCAACTGTTCGACGGCAGGTTCAGACTAAGGCGCCTCTATTGCCTATTCGCGATTCTGCCCATCGCCGGAGCTTTGGGTTTCTGCTCCCGTGATCCCGCAGAGCATTCAATCAATTTGGCGGCTTTTCTCAAAAACTAAATACGAATACTCAGAATGTCTATGGCCCGCGAAGCACATTTCTGCGAAAAACTTAAACAATGAAGCAGGACCGTGAAAGGGGGGAGCCTTAGACGCCCATGCCGTGCAATACCCAATGTGCAGTGCTGGTGAAGTGCTCCGGCCGATACACCGCGGCAAACAGGAATTGGCGACGCGCTACCTTGGGACTGTCCCGCAAACACGCTGTTGCCGTGCATGCTGTCTTTAGCAATTCACTTCTCCTGCCCCGAATCGAGTTCGTCCCCGCCCCAAGCTATCCACTCGTGTTGGCCTCCGGCGGGCTCGACGTTAGTGTAAGCAAACCGAAATCAGCATACCTGTCACCCCTGAGTACCTGCAGTTAAACCCAACTATGAAAGCATACCGATTACTGAAGAGTCTTGTAGTTACTATTGCGCGTCCCCTGGTCCTGAGCGCATTTGTAGCGATCGCAGCTGAAGCGCAAAACGCTCCGGCAACGACAACGACTACGACGACAACCACCACAGATTCAACCGCCCAATCCCAGACAACCGCAGCAAGCCAGGACCAGGCTGTTCAGCTTTCGCCATTCCAAGTGAATGCAAATGCGACCAACGGTTACCGCACGGATGCAACTACAACGGGATCCAAGATCGCCACGGCTCTGGTTGATCTCCCCCTGACGGTTGACGTGCTCGACAGGGAGTTTCTGGATGACACAGCTGTCACCGGCGTTTCCGAGGCGATCAAGTATGTAGCTGGCGTGTCTTACATGGGCCAGACAGGCACCTATGATACAGACCAATTCGGCATCCGCGGATTTCACACGGATGAGGAGCTGAGGAACGGCGTTTATAACCCTGGTGTATCAGACGAGTCCAATATCGAGCGTGTAGAGGTCGTAAAGGGGCCTGCGGCTGTATTGTACGGAATTGCGGCGCCCGGTGGATTGATCAATTACACGACCAAGCAGCCCTTCGACACACCGCAAACCGCGGTTTCTTACACCTATGGTTCTTGGGCCTACAACAAGCTCGATGTCGACTACAATCAGCCGCTGAGTAGCGATGGATCGGTCCTCTTCCGGATGCCGATAGGAATTACGGATGCGGGTTCAAATTGGAAATATATCCATGACCACAAGTTGGCTATCAACCCGGTGCTGATCTTCAAGCCTACCAAGACTCTGACAATCAACCTCGATTATCAATTCAAGCGCCAGACGGGCGCATTCAATCGCGGCGGATGGATAAGCGAGTCATTCCCCGCGCTAAACGGAGTTCCCGCCCATTCGACCCAGCCGGCCGCGGTCTATGCCCCGTACATCGGTGCGCAGGAGTACGGCGAGGCCGGGCCGGCTGACACCGGAAATTTCGAGCGCAATTATGGGCAGATCACGGTCGAGCAGGTCCTCAACAGGAACGAGCGTGTCCAAGCCCTGTTCTCTTATAGCGCCTTGGCGATGTACGACACCGGTCACTTCATGGGTGCACAGGCGTACCCCCAATATCAGTTCACCTTCAACGGCTCCAATCTTCCGCCATCGGACATTGAGATGGTAAATGACGATTGGTTGGAAAGGTGTCATTTCACGACGGAGCATTACGAAGTGAATTTCTTCGACGAGAGAGATTTCGGCTCATGGCACAACAAGTTCGTTGGTGGTCTCCAGGGCCAGCAATGCACGATTTATGACATCCAGTTTTACTACGCGGGCCAATTTCCGTCCACATTCCCTGCAATCAATGCTCCGGACGCACAGCGTTTCTCGTTCCAGGGGAATCCATTCAATTACGTGCCTTGGTTCTCCTTCATTGATCCGAACCTATCCGAGGAATTCACCAATGGCGTGCAAACTTGGGGTGCGCCGGACGTATATTTCACGGATCAGCTTTCGGGATTGGACGACAAGCTCCACCTCTTGTTTGGATTGCGCGACCAGAGCTATGAGGACATACACGAGAGAAAGCTCGTTCCAGAGGTCGGTGCCATCTATGCTATAACAAAGTCGATTTCGGCCTATGCGGTGTATTCCAAGTCTGACATCAGCAACGGCATCGCAACCGGTGGATCCAACGCTGGCAACCCGCGCCCGATCCAGTCCGCGTTCGGCTATGACGCCGGCTTCAAGGTTAATCTCCTTAATGACGCTATCATCGGAACCATTGCGTACTACGACGTGGTTAAGAATAACATTCCGTATTCGGATTTCTCCGACTTTGTCGGACCTGGCGGCAAGGTGATCGGCGGCGACGAAATCCTTGGAGGACAGGCTGAAAGCAAGGGCTTCGAGGTCGAGTTGCAGATCAAACCGTCGGCCAATTTCCAGGTCGAGATGCAATACGCGTACGACGACGGTAAGGATACAAAGGATGGCCCAATCGACTTGGGTGCGAACCTGCCTGGCGCGATCCCGAATTCCTTGACCTTCTTGGCGAAGTATCACTTCTCGAGCGGTCCTCTCGAGGGATTGGAAATCGGAGGTGGAGGCCGTTTCACATGGGGGCTTACCGAATATGTTCTGCCGTCCGATGTGAATTTCGGCTCGGACAACCAGCCGGGTCCGACAAGGGACCTCATGGCCTTCATCCACTACCAGATGAAGATTCATGGCAGGCGGGTGCAGCTCGCAGTGGGAGGCAAGAATCTGACTAATGACGCATACGTCATCTCGAATTTCACGGCGTCAACGCCGAGGAATTACTTCGCTAGCGTGTCATTCTCCTTCTAGGGGTGGCTTGCAACGGGAGCACCTCAGGCTGTGGTGCTCCCCAAAAGTTGGACATCGCGGGTCGCTTAATCCAGAAAGGATTAAGCGACCCCTGTGTCAAAGAGACACGATCAGCACAGTCCCGATCTGAAAGTCCGCGTCGGCCTGGAAGCCCTCGTGCACGTTTACGGGGCTACGTTCTATCGTCCGAAAAACAAATAATGGTGGACTGTCCAGCTAGAGCCCAATTGCAATCTGTAGACCGGCATGTCGCTGTGTCTTCGAACCGTTTGGTTGTGCAGGCGTTGAACCCCTTAATCCATGATTGACCTCTCCCCATCAAACCGCACTCGGCGCAGTATTTTGGCCGCCGCTCTTAGCATTGCCTGGATCGCGGCTGCCTCGGCTCAGACTCTCAATTACACAAACCCCTACACCTTTACCACGCTCGCGGGTCAAGCGAGCCCTGGCTACGCTGACGGCACGGGTACAAGTGCCGCATTTAATTGGCACTCCCAGAACGGATGTGGAAATTTGGTCACGGATAGCGCCGGCAATATTTATGTGGGTGATGGCAATAACTCAGTCATTCGAAAGGTAACACCTTCAGGTGTGGTGACTACGATTGCCGGCGTGTCTGGATCCCGTGGCTCCGTCGATGGCACAGGAGCAGCCATTCGATTCGATGAGCCCGACTTTATTGCGATCGACAGTTCGGACAATCTTTATGTGTACGATGCGAACACCACCGCACTTCGAAAAATGACATTTTCCGGAGGCGTTCCCACTTCGACAACGCTGGTTCCTGCCGGTAACACCTATTTCTATTGGTGCGGGGGACTGGCGGTCGACGCCGCAGGCAATATTTACATGTTCGATGGACATTATGGAGTCATCTACAAGATTTCGCCTGACGGATCGAACGTAAGTGTTCTTGCCGGTGACGACAAAGTTTATGCCGATGGGCTTCGCCCGACTGCCTCTAACGGCACGGGCACTAGTGCCACGTTCTCAACCTGGTTTTATGAGCAGCAGGCTTTTGGAGGGCAATCCACCTACATGGTATGTGACAGGTCGACAGGCAACTTATACCTTGCTGATTTGATTGCCGGCGCGATCCGAGAGATTACCCCGGCGGGCGTGGTTACAACCTATGCCGGAACGATCCGCGCCCCCGGCGGCTCGGCTGTTGCGCCCGTTGACGGCACGGCTAGCTCAGCCGTGTTTTCCGGTCCTACAGGGCTCGCGATCGACAGCTCAGGCAATTTGTTTGTGCTGGATGCCGGTAGCCTGATTCGTGAAATTTCTACAGGCGGCACAGTGAGTACGATAGGCGGCGCTTACCAAGCTGGCGACGATCAGAACGGTACAGGAAGTAGCGCCCATCTGGGCGAACTTAACAGTGTCACCGTGGACAAGAATGGGAATCTCTATACAGTCGGTACTGCCTACTACGAGATTCGCAAAGGGGTGAGCGGCAACAGCGTAACTCCAACGCCAACCCCTACGCCAACGCCAACACCGCCTTCAGCTGCGCCTGCGTTCACGACGCAGCCGATCTCGGTCTCGGTCACGGGCGGCACGGTCGCCCTGAACGCCCTTGCGAGCAACTCGCCCACCTACCAGTGGATGCTGAACGGCGCGCCCGTCGCCGGCGCAACGAACGCGACGCTCCTCGTGAGCGGTGCGGCGGCCGCCGCGGGGACCTACACCTGCGTGGCGACCAACTCGGCGGGCTCGGCGACGAGCAATGCGGCGACGGTCGCGATCGTCTCGACGTCGGACCCGGGCCACCTGAGCAACCTGTCGGCGCGGGCTCAGGTCGGCACGGGCGCCAACATCATATTCGGCGGATTCGAGATAGGCGGCGGCGGCCAGCTGCCCGTCCTCGTGCGCGCCTCGGGCCCGGCCCTGGTGCAGTTCGGCGTGCCCGGGACGCTTCCCGATCCGCAGCTGCAGCTCTTCAACGCGGCCAACGCCGTGCTCGAGACGAACAACGGCTGGGCTGGCGACGCCACCGTTACGTCGACGGCTTCGGCCGTGGGCGCATTCAACTGGCCCAGCACGACGAGCCATGACTCCGCCTTCGTCGAGACGCTGGCGAGCGGGGGCTACACGGCGCAGGTCTCCGGCCAGAGCGGCGATACGGGCGACGCCCTGGTCGAGATCTATGACGCCTCGCCCGCGGGCTCCTTCACGGCCGGGGCGACTCGCCTCACCAACCTGTCGGCCCGCGTCGACGTGGGGACGGGCGCCAACATCCTGGAGGCAGGCTTCGTGATCGCCGGCAACTCGGCGCTCACGGTGCTTATCCGCGCCTCAGGCCCGGCGTTGGCCGCCTTCAACGTGAGCGGGACGCTGTCCGATCCCCAGCTCACGCTCCAGAACCCGGTTACAGGCGCAGTCCTCGCGCAGAACATCAGCTGGGGCGGTAATGGGGAGATCACGAGCACGGCGGCCTCCGTCGGCGCCTTCACCTGGAGCGTCCCGGCGAGCCACGACTCGGCCCTCGTGATCACGCTGCCCCCGGGCAGCTACACGGCCGCGGCGGCCGGCACAACCGGTGACTCGGGCGTTGCCATCGTGGAGGTCTACGAGGTACCGTGATCTGGCTGGGAGGGTATCAATCAGGGAATAGGGATCGGTTCTCGGTCCAAAGCGCCGCGAATTTGATTCCGCGCGGTCGAAGGAAATTCCGATTCCTCGGTTCTCGTTCCGCGCGCAGGCGCCGCAAATCGTGACCCACGGGGCCCCTTAAATGACCAACAAGGCGCAGGTAGCTGCAATCGCGGCGACCATGCTTATGTTCGCCAATTTGGCGTTTGCTGATGAATCCAAGGTTGAGCAAACGCCCCTTTCATTCCCATCGAACGGTGAGGCCATTCCCCGAAGCACCGTTATAGCCGGCCTCACTTGGCTTGGGCCAAGGGTCCCATATTCAGGCTCTTACAAGGCCGACACCTACCCAATTACGTGGGCCGACGACGATCTCATGTACAGCTCCGGCGGAGACCCGGTTTCCGAGAAGAAACAGGACGGTTTGGATGTCGTGGCAATCCGGGGTGCCCCCGATGATTACCAGATCAAGCTTGTCAACGAGATGCCTGGCTTCACGGGATGGGGCGGATGCGGGCTGAAACCGGCGGGGATGCTTTGCCGCAAGGGCATCCTCTACCTGTTCGCCCAAAACCTCGGCCAAAGGACGAACGAAAATATG